>Ga0310330_100081_pt1 | contig 27127 bp, 33 predicted proteins | sample LakMicDCLTotalB5_FD_195544 | JGI IMG/M metagenome (GOLD analysis project Ga0310330, IMG submission 195544) | Enriched freshwater cyanobacterial communities from Lake Michigan, Michigan, United States - MI23.DCL.Total.B5 (v2) (version 2) | ecosystem: Environmental > Aquatic > Freshwater > Lake... | reverse complement strand
GGGCGCTGAAGCTGAGCACCATCAGCAGGTCGTCGGAGCTGCGGCGCACCTGCACCCCGAGCCGCGCCACTTGTGCCGGCAGCTGACGCAGCACCTGGTTGGCTTCGTTCTGGGCATTGATCTGGTTCAGCTCCGGCTCACCCCCCTCGAAACTGAGGGTGATGGAGCTGCCGTTGGCGCTGCTGCTGGAGCGGATCGTCTGCAGGCGCTCGAGACCGTTCAGCTGTCTCTCGAGCAGAGCGGTCACCCCCTGCTCCACCACCTCCGGGTTGCCGCCGGGGTAAGTGCTGCGTACGGTGACCCGGCCGGGGGCAATGGGCGGCAGGTTTTCCACCTGCAGGCCCCTCAGGCTCAGGGCCCCCAGCAGCAGCAGCAACAGGCTCAGCACCAGGCTGAACACCGGCCGGCGCAGGAACAGATCCGAGATGGTGCGGCGCGGCTGGCTCATGGCTGCACCAACCCCGGCTGCCCTTGTAGCCACTGCAGCGTGGCCCGATCGCGGCGGCTCAACTCCAGCACCGGCTTGGCTCCAGGCTGCGCGGCCATGGCATCACCGGCCTGATCGCTGTGGCCCCAGAGGCCAAAGGCATGCCCCAGCTCGTGCAGGGCAGTGGCCTGGATCCCGGTTGGGCCCTGCCCAGGACTGATCAGCACCTCCACCCGCGGCTCCAGCTGCGAGGGGCCGCTCCGCCGCACCTCCATCAGTTGCAACAGCGCACGGCCATGGCTGGCCCGGTTGTGCTGGATCGGTGGCCGCCGCCGTTGCACCAGCACCTGGGCTTGGTTGGGATCGTCCACCAGGGTGATCGGCAGCTGCCGCTGCCAGGTGGCCAGCGCCGCCAACACCGCCCGGTGCCAGCGCTCCTGCCAGATGCCGGTGGGTCCGCGGTCGGTGATCGGCTCCACCCAGACGCACCAGTGCTGGCGCCGCGGCCAGCCTGCGGGGGTGGGCTTGAGGGCATGGCGGTAGTCGTCTGCCACCGCTGGCCTGAAGGCTCCCGCCGGGCTGGCCTCCACCGGGATGGTCACGACGGCTGGGCTCGGCCGTTCCGAGGAGCGCCAGGGCCGCACCTCCGTGGCGATCCCGCAGGGCTGCGTCGCGGGGGGCAGATCCACGCGGTGATGCCGTCAGGCCGCCGGTAGGCCGACGCCGCGGGCCATCAGGGTGGCCAGCAACGGCACCAGGGCGAAGCCCACCAGCTCGATGTTGAGGATCCAGGCCAGGCGATTAGCCAGGGCCTCACTCACCTGCGGCAGTTCCCCCTTGCGCAGCGGGATGGCCCAGAGGATGTAGGTGACGGTGGGGTACAGCGACAGCCCCCCCACTCCCAGGTAGAGCCCCACCTTCCACCAAAACAGAGGGTTCTCCGTGTAGAAGTCGCTGCCCTGACCGAAGTAGAGCACCCGCAGGATGCCGCTCACCAGCAGGGCCAGGGCCGCCAGGCCATAGACCACATCGGTGATCACCATCAAGGTGGCGTCCTGTTTGCTGGGGTTGGGCTGGATCAGCCGGCGTTCCAGCACCAGGGCCCCGAAACACACCATGAAGCTGAGGTAGTGCACGTAGGCCACCCCTGCCCGGGGCAGCACGGCGGACACGTCAGCAAGCAGGGCCGCGGTTGCGGTCATGGCGGGTCGTCTGGGTGGGTTGACCGTAGCGAGTGGTCCAACCGGTCGGCGTTGCCGGGAACACCCAGCTCGAAAGTGGAAGCAAAAGCGGTGATTGTGATGGCAATCTGCAGTTGCGAATAAATGCTGAATTCAGGAAGCAAAGGTGAAAGTTGGAAGCCTTTTGGTTGCTTTCCTTTTGGAGCGAAAAAGACCCTAGGTTCGAAACAGCGGCAAAGGAACAACATGGCTAGTTCGCTGAGTGCCTTCCTCGGGGAAATCGGGCGGCATCAGCTGCTCACGCCTGAGCAGGAATTGATGCTGGGCCGCAAGGTGCAAGCCATGGTGGTGCTGCACGAGCGCTGCACCATGGCTGGTGGTGTCGGTGACGCTTGCGACTACAACGACATCGAGAAGCGCACCATGCGCGTTGGTGAGCGGGCCAAGGATCAGATGATCACCGCCAACCTGCGTCTGGTGGTCAATCTGGCCAAGCGCTACCAGGGCAAGGGCCTGGATCTGTTGGACCTGATCCAGGAGGGCACCTTGGGGCTGACCCGGGCGGTGGAGAAATACGACCCCACCCGAGGCCATCGCTTCAGTACCTATGCCTATTGGTGGATTCGCCAGGGTTTGAACCGGGCCCTGTCCACCCAGAGCCGCACCATTCGCATCCCTGTGAATGTGAATGAAAAACTCACCCGCTTGCGGGCGGCCAAGGCGCGTTTGCTGCAGCACAACGGCATCCTGCCCAATTCCAAACAGTTGGCGGTGGCGTTGGATCTGCCTTTGGAGGAAGTGGAGGAGTTGCTGGGCTGTGAATTGCGCAGTGTCACCGTCAGCCTGCAGGGGGTGGTGAAATCGAAATCAGACCCCACCGAACTGGTGGATGTGCTGCCCAGCGATGAGTTGCCTCCGATGGAGCGCTGTGAGCTGGCGGAGCGCAATGCCGCCGTCTGGAAACTGTTGGATCAGTCGAACCTCACCCCCAAGGAGCGCACGGTGGTGATGCTGCGGTTCGGCCTCGATGGCAGCAACGAATGGCGCACCCTGGCGGAGGTGGCACGCCTGCTGGGCTGTAGCCGTGAGTACTGCCGCCAAGTGGTGCAGCGTGCCCTGCGCAAATTGCGCAAGGCGGGCATTCAGAGTGGCCTGGTGGAGGTGGGCTGACGCCGCAGCTCACCCGTTTTCGAGGAGGATGGCGGCAGGTCTCTGCCCCCCTGCGGATGGTTGCTGATCCCATCGATGCTGAGGTGATTTCCAGCGCCGAGGTGGATGAGGGGGCCCTGCGGCGGCTGCTGCGTCGCGCCGGCCGCACCCTGGCCCGTCCGGCCCTGGAGTGCCTGGAGTTGCTGCTCGATCCCGCCACACCGCCGACGGTGAAGGTCACCGTGTTGGCGGCCCTCACTTACCTGTTGGTGCCGCTGGATCTCATCCCTGACTTCATCCCTGCGGCGGGCTTCAGCGACGACCTTGTGGCCCTTACCGCCCTGCTGGGGCTGTGCGGCAGCCATATCACTCCGGCGATTCGGTTGCGCGCACAGCGCAAACTGGATGCCTGGTTCCCCCCCGGGCGCTGATGGCCACCCTCACCCCCGATCAACTCGAGGACCTGCAGGGCTTCATCAAGGATTGGCTGCGGCACACCGGCCGCACCCAGGCGGACCTGCGTCGGGTCCTGCGGGCCAGCTCGATTCGCATGCCGGTGCTGCTCGAGGAATTGCTGCGGGTGGTCACCCGCGAGGGTCTGGCGGGGCTGGCCCAGCGCCTGTGCGACATCGAAGCCCTCTGGCAGGGGGAAGACGCCGGCGCCCCCAGCGAGGGGGCCCTGCCTGCTGCGCTCGACGATTCCTTTGGCCAGCTGGATTTGTTGTTGGAGGAAATCCGCCAGATCGCTCCGGAGTCGCCAAAGTAGGGGTGGTTCATTCCATCCCGACCTCCATGCGGCACCTGCGCATTTCCGCCTCGCCCGTTGGCTGGGGTGCCTCGGCGTTGCTGGCCGGCGCCGCCGTGATCGCTGCTTCGCCGTTGCCCGCGCTGGCCCAGGCGGGCAGTTACATGCTCGGCCCTGGCAGCAATGTGGGGCCCTCCACGCGGGTGGTGCCGAAAAACTGTGTGACCGCCAAGGACGGCAGCATCACCTGCGATACCCAGGTGGTGAATCCACCGGGCGATACGCCGGCGAAGCCGATCTACGACCCGTTTAAGAACTGAGTCTTCGGACGGCCCCCGTGTTCAGCGATCAACGATTCCTGAGTGCCATCACGCGCTTTGAGCGCAGCCTGGCCAAGGTTCTCTCCACCCTGCTCACCGCCGTGTTGGTGGTGGCGTGCCTGCAGTTGGTGCTGGCCCTCGGCTTCGATCTGTTTGACCTTCGGGTCAACTGGACCGGCGAAGGCCTGATCCGCCTGCTGGATGAGGTGTTGGTGCTGCTGATTGCCCTGGAGGTGCTGCAGAACCTCACCGCCTACCTGCGCGACAACGTTGTGCAGATCGAACTGGTGCTGGTCACGGCGCTGACGGCCGTCTCTCGGAAGTTGATCGTGATGCCGCCGGGTGTTCATAAGGATCCAGGCGACCTGTTCGGCCTGGGATTCGCCGCCGTGGCCCTGGCCGCCGCCTATTGGCTGGTGCGCCAGTCGCACGTCAAGCGCCGGCCGAGCAGAACAGTGCCAACCACAGGGTCCCCGGATCAGGATCCGTCGCCACGACGCGATGGCGCCGGTGGGGAGTGATCAACAGGCTGTCGCCAACACAGAGGTCGCGAACCTGGGCTTCATCGGCGAACTGCAGGCGGGCACTGCCCCGTAACACCAGCACCCATTCCAGCTCCGTTTGGTCGTACCAGAACCCCTCTGGGCTGCTGGCCAGGCAGGAGTGAATGCGCTCCAGCCGCCAACCGCTGCCGCTGGCCAGTGGATCGGTGCGTTCGTGTCCGGCGGCGGGGCAGGGGCTGCTGAGCAGGTTGAGCTGGTGGTCGCCGGGCGACGTTGCGGCCTGGGCTTGGGCTGAGGTCGCCGTCGCCGGAGCATCACCCCAGCGGCGGCCAATGTCGAACCCATGCCGGGCCGCCAGGCCCACCACTTCATGGTGCTGGTTGCACTGACGCAAGGCCTCCCGCAGCTCCGGTCGCTGTTCGCTCAGGGCCACGAAGGCATTGAGCTGACGCACCTTCTCCAGGAACTGCTGCAGCTGGGCTTCGGCCATGGCCTCCGTTCGTTCCGATCGCTCAGTCTGCGTCGAGCCGTTTGTGCATGCGAAAGCGCCAAAACGGCACCCCCTCGATCAGCAGGGCTTCCCGCCAGCTCACCTGCCACCCCTCGGCGCTAAACAACGGTTGGGAGAGCAGGCTGGCTTCGGTGGTTAGCCGGCGGCATCCCTCCCCACGTGCCTGCTGCTCCAGGGCCTGCAGCAGTTGCCTGGCGCGCCCCTGCCGCTGACCACTAGGCCGGCAGTAGAGCAGGGCGATCCGATCGGCGGGGTCCCGCAGGGCGAAGGCTTCCGTTGTGCCCTCGGGGGTGCAACTCACCAGCCCACGGCCGCGGCTGAGGCTGGGCTGGAGCTGATCGGCCCAGTGGCTCCAGGCGTTGCGTTGTGGTTCTGAATAGAGCAATGGGTCGGCATGGAGCACCGCTTCCAGATAGATCTCGCGCAGGGCAGCGTGATCCGCGGGGTCCAAGGGGCGTTGTGGATGGGGCTGCCCATGCAGGGGTTCATCCATGGCACAGCTCGCTCACAGTGTGGGGAGATTGTGCTCCGATTTGAGGCGGATTGGCATGGTCAAGCTTGCGGTGATGTTGTAAGTTCAACGCGTTAATTGATTACAGCTCCACAGCAATGCTCACTGGATCTGAACTGCTGGCCAAGGTCAAAGAGCTTGGCGATGTGGGCAAGTCGGAAATTGTCCGCTCCTGCGGCTACGTCTCCTCCAAGAAGGATGGCGGCGAGCGCCTGAACTTCACCGCGTTCTACGAGGCCCTCCTGGAAGCCAAGGGGGTTGAGCTCTCCGGTGGAGGCAAGGTTGGCAAGGGCGGCCGCAAGCTCAGCTATGTGGCCACTGTGCAGGGCAATGGCAATCTGCTGATTGGCAAGGCCTATACCGCTCTGCTGGATCTCCAGCCCGGCGATGAGTTTGAACTCAAGCTTGGCCGTAAGCAAATCCGTTTGATTCCCGTCGGCTCCAGCGAAGACGACGAAGAGTGATCAGCTCAGCTGAATGCTGACCACATCCGGCGGTTGATCGTTGGCTGTGCCCCCTGATGTCCCCCCGTCCTTGGCGGGGGGATTTTTGATGTCCTTGCGGCTGTTTGAAGGGCTCAGATCCAACAGGCCCTCGCGCAAACTCTCCGGCTGACAGCTGAGCACCACCAGCTGAATGCCTTGGTGCATGCCGCGCCGCAGCATGCGCTTCAGCCCCTGCAGCCGCTCCGGATCGCTCTGACTGAAGGCGTCGTCGAACACCAGCGGCAGGCCCTGGTCGTAGGCCGGCAGCAGCACTTCGGCCATGGCCAGCCGCAGGGCAGCCGCCAACTGCTCGCGCATGCCGCCACTGAGTTGCTGGAAGCTGTAGGCCTCCCCCTGCTGCCGCAATCGCAGGTTCTGGAATCCCTGCTGCGGCTCAAAGCTCAGCAGCGGCACCCCTGGATCACGGGCCAGTTCCGCCAGGTAGGGGCGGATGGCTTCCTGCAATGGCTCGCTATAGCGGTTGGCTAGTTCTGCCTGGGCCCTGTGGAACCGCTCCTGCAGCAGCTGCAGCGCTTGGGTCTCACGCTCCAATCGCTGCCGCTCCGCCTGGGCGTCCTCCCAGGCCGCCTGGCATTGCTCCAGTTCCGCCAGGGGGTTGAGGGCCCCGAGGCTCTGACACAGCTGTTCCACCTGTCCGCGTTGGCTGAGCAGTTGGTTGTTGTCCTGATCCAGGGCCGTCAGGGCAACCTCCAGGGCCTCCGCTGAGGTTTCGCCGCCCTTCAGGGGCGGGGCGAGCTGCTGACGCAGCGCGATCAGTTCTGCCTCGATCTGCTCGAGCTGCCGTTGGCCGGCGCTCAGGGCTTCCGGCTGGCCTGGGGTGTCATCGCCGTCGCCCGTGCCGCTGTGCGATGGCAGCGCCTGCAGCCGTTCGGCGATCACCCGCAGCGATCCCTCCAGCTGCGCCAACCGGCTGCGGCTGCTGTCGAGCTGCGTCTGCAGCTCTCGCTCACGGCTTTGCCGTTGCTGTTGCTCCTGGGCCTGGTGCTCCAGGCTGCGGCTGGCGGCGTTGGTGCTGGCTTTCAGCTGCTCCAGCCAGGATTCCAGATGCTGGCGATCCAACAGGCGCGGATCGCCTGGGGCGTCGCTGTCCAGGGCCAGCTCCGCTAGCTGGAGATCGTGCTCCTCGATGGCCCGCTCCAGCCGCAGGCGCCGCGGTTGCAGCTGACTCAATCGCTCTTCCAGTCCCGCCCAGGGGATGGCCCGCGCCGCCTGGCGCAGGTTGGTGAGCTCCGTTTCCAGGCTGCGCCGTTGCCGTTCGAGCCGCTCGGCGTCGTCGCTGGTCTTGATCCCGAGCTGCTGGCGCTGCTGCTGAAGCTGCTGCTCCGCCTGTTGCCGTTGGCGTAGCAGGCCGGGCAGGGTGTCACCCCCGCCGGGGCTGAGCCGCAGCACCACCCCGTCTCCGATCTGCAGCTGCATGGGCTGACTGAGTAGCCGCTGATCACCGCTCTGCAGGGATTCGCCCTCCAGGCTGATGGGCTGATCGCTGGCCATTACCTCCAATCCCGTTGCCATCGCCTGGCAGCGGCCCTCGAGCTGCAGCAGGCTTTGCTCCGCCTGGCGCAGCTGCCGAACCTGATCGCCGCTCAGCTCGGGCAGCTTTGCCAGTTGCGCTTTGAGCTGATCCGCCTCCGCCTGCAACCGCTGCAGTTGCCGTTGGTGTTCCTGCAGCTGCTGCTGTTCTGCCTCCAGCTGCCGGAGATCCAGGAGTTGCTGGAGGAGCTCCTGCTGCACCAACAGCTGCTGACGTTGGGCCGTGTGCTGCCGTTGCTGCTCCAGCCGTTGCTCCTGCTCCAGCTGCTGGCAGCGCTGCTGCTCCAACAGTTGCTCCAGCTGCTGCTGAAGGCTGTTTTGCTCCCGTTGCTGCTGTTGCTGCTGCTCCCGTAGCTGGCGCCAGAGCTGGTGCTGTTGCAGCAGGGGTTGCAACTCCGCCACCACCAGCCGGCGGCGTTGCAGCAGCTTCAGTTGGCGTTGCAGCAAAGGTCGCTGTTGGCCGTTGATGGTCTCCAGGCGTTCGCCGATGCTGCGCCATTGCTCCATGGCGGCCTCTAGATCCTCCACCCGCTGCCGGGCCAGGCGCAGCTGCTCGGCGGCATCGCTGTCGCGCTGCAGCGCCAGGGCCAGGGGGCTGCCGGCCTTGACGCGTCCGGTGGCGGTGTAACTCGCCGCCAGTCGCTGCTCCAGTTCGGCCAGCACGCGTTGATCCAGCCGAGAGGCCATGGCTTCGGCGCTGCCACGCCCCTGCAACTGCTCCACCAGGCGGCCGTAGTCGTAGCGCTCCTGGCTGCCCTCGATCGGGTTGTCGCTGGCGTTGCCCTGACGCACCCAGAGGTGGGCCCAGCGCTCCGGCAGCTGGGCGATGCGGCGTCCCTCAACTGGTGCGTCGTACCCCAGCAGCTGCGCCAGACGCTCTTCGGCAGCGGGGCCGCTTAGGGCTGGGCTGCGGCTGCCGCTCAATTGGCAGGTGCCACTGGCTCCGGCGAAGCGTTTGCGTAGCTGCCACAGCTCCCCCGAGGCCTCAAAGCGGATCTCGATGTCGGGCAACCCGGCATGGGTGCGTGAGCGCAACTCCTCCACGCCGCGGCCGGTGGCAGTGGACCGCAGGAACAGCCCCTTGTGCAGAGCTTCTACCAGGGTGCTCTTGCCAGCCTCGTTGGCCCCGCCGATCAGCGTGAGCTGCTGGCCGAAGCTGAGCTCCAGGTCGCCATGCTGGCGCACCTGCCGCAGCCGGCAGCTCCTCAGGCGCATGGCTGCTCCTGCAGGCAGCGGTGCAGTTCCGCCAGGGCGAGTTGCAAAACGGCGGTGGTGTCTGGATCGTGGTTGGCGGCCTTCAGCTCCTGCTGCAGTTCGCTGGCCACCCGAGCGATCAGCGGATCATCGGCGCGGCCGCTGAGGTCGGCCAGTTCCTGGGCATCCGGGCTGGTGCCGCAACGGCCCCGTCGCTTGAGCCGCAGCAGCTGGGCTTCCCACCGCTCCAGCAGGGCGTCGTAGCGGCGGTGCCCCTCCAGGCTGAGGTTGCCGCGTTCCTCCAGCAACAGCAGTTGCTGGCCGGGTTCCTGTCCCAGCTGCTGCTCCAACTGGCGCTCGAGCCGCTCCACATCACCGATGGATTGCAGTTCCACCTGCAGCGGCAGCCAACGCAGGCTGGCGGTGGGCCGGGGCTGCACCTTGGGCAGCTCACCCCGCGTTGCGGTCACCGCCAGCACCTGCCCGCCTTGGTAGTCGTCCGTGCGGGGAAAGCGATCCGGCTCCGGCGTGCCGCTGTACCAGCTGCGCGTATTCACCTGCTTGAGGCCGTGCCAGTCGCCCAGGGCCACGTAATCCAGCTGCTCCAGCAGAGCGGCATCGAGCTGCAGGCGGTTGTTGGCACTGGCGGGGTTCTCCTCATCGGCATCCCGATCGGTGTCGAGGTCTGTGGCGCCAAAACCCTGCACCGACCCGTGGGCTAGCAGCAGCCGAGGCTTGTCTACCGGCAGTGCCGACCACTCCAGTTGGCGCACCCAGGCGGTGGGGTCGTGGCTGTCGCTGCGCCGCAGCAATGGGCACGGCAGCACGATGGCCTGCTCCAGTTCCAGCGGTTGCCGCTCCAGCAACACCTGCAGGTTGGGGGCCCGCCGCCGTTGTTCCGTCTGGAAGAAGGGGGTATGCCACACGCTGCCGGGGGCGCCATGGTCGTGGTTGCCGGGGATCACCAGCACGGGCAGCTGCAGCTTGCCGATGGCCTGGCAGACCGCGCTCACGTCGCTGCTGCTGGGGGTGGGGGAATCAAACAGATCCCCCGCCACTAGCAACAGGCTGGCCTGGGTGGGGGCGATCTGCTCACCGATGCGGGCGATGGCTTCGATGCGCACCTGCCGCAGCCGAGCCCGCTTGTCGGGGTCGTGCACGCGGGCATAGGGCTTGCCGATCTGCCAGTCGGCGCTGTGCAGAAACGACAGCATGCAGGGCTGTGGGAATCGCCCCATTTCAGCGTGCCGATGCCGCTGCGGCGAGGCACCAGCGCTGCCAGATTGAGGGGGCGTAGTGGTGGGGGCAGCGGATGACGGCAGCGATGCGCAGCGGCCTGGCGGGCTGGGCTGGTGTTCTGGTGGGGACCCTGCTGGGATTGTGGTTGCTGCTTTGGCCTTCGGCCGCCTGGGGATCCAGCGATGGGGCGGCGCTGTTTTCGCAGCACTGCGCCGGTTGCCATGTGAACGGCGGCAATATCATTCGCCGCGGCAAGACCCTCAAGCTGGCGGCCCTGGAGCGCCAGGGTCTGGCCTCGACAGAAGCCATTGCTGCCATCGCCGCCAATGGCCTAGGGCAGATGGGCGGCTACGGCACGGTGTTGGGTCAGCCGGGGGTGGAGCAGGTGGCGGCCTACGTGTGGCAACAGGCCCAGGCCGGCTGGCCCAAGGGCTAGAAGGCCTGGATCCAGGGATGCACCTGCAGCGCGGTCCAGATGCCGTTGCGCCAGTAGACGTCGTTGTGGAGCAGCTCCTCCACCTGGCCTTGGCTCTCGGCTTCGTAGATGCCGAACACGTGGGTGCTGCCCTCAGTGGGGCCCAGCGTGATCAGCAGACCCGCGTCTTTCTGGCGTTGCAGGCCCGCCAGGTGCTCCTCCCGGTAGGGGGTGCGCCGTTCCAGGGCGTTGTCGCAGTAGGTGCCCCAGAGAACGAAGCGCATGGTCGGCAGCGGTTGAGGGCCCGCAACCTACAGCCCGTCAGAGCCAGCCCGCCGCAAACCAAGGCTGGCGCACCTTGCCCGGGAACAGGATCGGGCGATCGGTCGGTTGGGCGGTGGCCTTCTCCGTCCAGTTCACGCGGCAGCTGAAGCTGGCGGCGCCGGATTTGTCGGTGCGGGTCTTGAGCACGAAGCCCTGCACCGTGGCCTTGGCGGGCATCTGGTATTGGGCTTGGTTGCAGGCATCCACTTCGGAAATGGCCGATTGGAACGTGGTGGAGCCGGCCAGGGCGGTCGGTGTCAGCCCAAGGCCCCCCAGCAGCAGACCGGCGAAGAGCAGGGTGCGGTGGGCCATGGCCTTGGGGTGCTGTGGTGCGCGTGGGGAGATTCTGACGGCTTTCGCCGGGGCTGGCTGGGCGCGGCGTGATCTTGCCTGCTCAGCTGTCGAGGGAGCTGCGCAGTTCGCTGCAGAAACCGCCTGCCGCTGCCGCCACATCGCCACCGTTGTGGTGCGCAGCGGCCATCACCTTCACCAACGCACTGCCGACGATGGCGCCATCGGCGCCCCAGTCGCGCACCTGAATGGCCTGCTCCGGCCCGGAGATGCCGAAGCCCACCGCCACCGGCGTGGGCCCCATGCCCTTGAGCTGCTGGACCAGCCCCGCCACCCGTGATTCGATCGTGGTGCGCACCCCGGTCACGCCGGTGACGCTCACCAGATAGGTGAAGCCGCGGCTGGCCGCCGCGATGCGCCCCATGCGTGCAGCCGGGGTGGTGGGGGCCACCAGCAACACCAGGTCGAGTCCGGCGGCGGTGGCGATGGTGGAGAGCTTCTCAGCCTCCTCCAGGGGGAGGTCGGGTACCACCAGCCCGGCGGCGCCGGCGGCGGCGGCATCGCTGCAGAACCGCTCCATGCCGCGGTTGAGCAGCGGATTGCTGTAGGTGAACAGGATCACCGGGATGGTGAGCTCATCCCGCAGTCCACCGAGCATCTCCAGCACGCGGCCGGGGGTGGTGCCGGACCCGAGGGCGCGGCTGGCGGCGGCCTGGATCACGGGGCCATCGGCCAGGGGATCGCTGTAGGGAATGCCCAGCTCAATCAGGTCGGCCCCGGCCGCTTGCAGGGCCAGCAAACTGGCGCGGGTGGTGGCCAGATCCGGGTCGCCCGCCATCAGGAAGGGCATCAGTGCGCAACGGCCCTGGCTCTGCAGCCGCTCAAAGCGCTGCTGGATCGGGGTGCTGGGGGTCACGGCCGCGCTGGATCTGCCGCTGAGCCTATGGGGTCGGCGGCTCGGGGTTTTGGCCTAGCTCCTGCAGCAGTTGCTCCTGCTCCTCGGGGCTCAGGGCCTCAAAGCGCTGTTGCAGCTCCTCATCGGTGGCGGAGTCATAGGCGGAGCGGTAACGGCGCCGCTGCTCCATGTAGGTCATGTTGCCGGTGACCACCCGCAACAGATAGGAGCCGGTCCAGACCACCACGATGGCCACCAGCAGCAGCTGGGCGGCGATGCCGGCGGAGAACCCCTCCAGGCCGGCCGCCTGAAATCCCCAGTAGCCCGCTCCTCCAATGGCAAACAGGCCAAGGCCGATCAGCAGCGCCTTGCCGCGGGTGATGCCGCTGTTCATGGCCGGGTCATGCCTGGGGACCCTGGCCTTGCAGGCGCAGATTCACAAACGGAGCAAACAGGATCAGCCCAGGAAAAAACAGGAACACCAGGCCATAGATACCGGTGCGCTCCAGCTTGCCCATCACGGTCCAGCGCTTCGCCATCCAGGCCATCAGTGCCAGGGGCACCACCACGAGATAGGCACCGCCGAGGGCGATGTAGGCGCCGATCACCAGCAGGGTTTCGCTGGAGAGGGAGCTGAGAAACCCAGGCAGGGGCACGGCAGCTGTGCTGTTCTGGACTGAATCTAGGATGGACATCCCGAGGCGGGGGATGCCTTGCCGCGCCGGGGAGCCGCGCCGGGGAGCATGGCGGAATTGGTAGACGCAGCGGACTTAAAATCCGCAGACGGCAACGTTGTGGGGGTTCAAGTCCCCCTGCTCCCATAGCGGTTTTGACCTGTTGACCCACAACCGACTGAGGCCTGTGCTGCCAACCCTGTGGCAGGGCCTGCTGCTCGGCGCGCTCGTGGGTTTGGCCTGCTGGCCGTTCAACTGGATGGACCGCTGGCAGGACCAGTTGCTGGGGCAGTTGCCCGCCTTTAGCGGTGGCCCTTGGACCCCCCTGACGCTGGCGCTGGCCTGCTCTCCGCTGCTGGTGGTGCCGCTGCTGTTGCTGTTGCAGAGGAGCGTGCTGGCCTCGGGCGCGGGCTCCGGCATCCCCCAGGTGATGGCGAGCATCGAGGAGCCCGGGCGGGGGAATCGTCTGCTGGGCCGGACGCCCACGGTGCATCGCTGGTTGCTCTGGTGCGTGGCCACCCTCAGCCTGTTGCCCCTGGGCCGAGAGGGCCCGGTGGTGCACGTGGGGGCGGCGGTGGCCCAGGGGCTGCGGCGCCGTTTCCCTGGCCTGTTGCCAGGCCTGAGCCAGGCCCATCTCTTGGCCCTGGCGGGTGGTGCCGGCCTGGCGGGCGGTTTCAACACCCCCCTGCTGGGGGTGGTGTTTGTGGTCGAGGAGTTTCTCGGCAGCTTCGCGCCCCAGTTGATTTGGCCAGCGCTGCTGATCAGTGCCGCTGCGGCCGCCATCAGCAGCCTTGGTGGTCAGCCCGAATTCGCCTTGGGGGTCCTGGGGGCCCAGCCCCTTGAACTGATGCAACTGCTATGGGCCGTGCCGTTGGGTGTGGTGGGAGGCCTGCTGGGGGGCGGGTTCGCCCGGTTGCTGCTCAGCTTTAGTCGCCGTTGCCTAGAGCCTGCCCGCCGCCATCCATGGAAGCTGGGCTTGGCGGTCGGAGCTGTGCTGGCCCTGTTCCTGCTGCTCAGCGGTGGCGCCAGTGGCGGTGATGGGGAGCTGCTGATGCACCACCTGTTGGCCGAAGGTCACATGCAGGGCCCCCTGGGCTCAGGGCTCCCGGCGGAGTTGCTCACCCTGCTGCTGCGGGTTGTGGGGCCCGTGCTGGCGTTGGGGGTGTCGATCCCCGGCGGTTTGATTGATCCCGCCTTTGCCTTCGGCGCCCTGCTGGGTCACAGCGCTGGCCAGCTGCTGGGGGAGCCGCAGTTGGGGCTGGCCCTGGGCATGACCGCCGGCTTGGCGGGTGCCACGCAATTACCGGTCATGGCGGTGCTGTTCGCCCTGCGCCTGGCCGGTGATCAACAGCTCCTACCGGGTCTCCTGCTGGCGGGGGTGTTGGCGGCCTACAGCAGCCGACTGCTGCTGGATCAGCCCGTGTACCACGCCCTCAAGAGCCTGATGGACTCTCCTGAATCAACAGGGCCGAGCGCTCGCGGGTGACGATCATCCACAGCCATTTGGTGAGCAGGCTGATGCGGTTTTCCGTGTCGGGCATGAACGCCAGGTGTGCCAGCGCCCACAGCAGCCAGCCGAGCGGACCACTCAGCTTGAGGCCCCGCAGGTTGGCCACGGCAAACAGCGGCCCCACCACTGCCATGCTGCCGAAATCCACGAAGGCAAACGCCCCATGGGGTTGGTTCTGGAGCCGCGCCAGGATGTCCTCGGCCACCCAGCCTCCCATCTGCACAGCGGGTCCAGCCATGCCGGGTAGGGGGGTGCCATCGGCGGTGTGGCTGTAGCTGCAGAGGTCGCCCACCACGCGGATCTCGGGCTGGTCGGCGATCGAGAAGTCCGGTTCCACCACCACCCGTCCGGCCCGATCGAGGCTGCAGCCGGTTCGCTCCGCCAGCAGCTGGCCCAGGGGTGAGGCGGCCACGCCGGCGGTCCAACAGATGGTGCCGGCCTGCAGGGTCACCTCGCCGCTGGCGGTGTTCACCACCACGTGGTTCGCTGCGATCGCCTTGACGCGCCCCCCCAGCAGCAGGTTCACGCCGCTGCGATGCAGATGCTCGCCCGCGGCCTTGGACAGTTGGGGATCCATGGCCCGCAGCACCCGGTCGCCCGGATCCACCAGGGTCACCTGGCATTGGTGGGGGTCGACCTGTTTGAAATCACGCTCCAGGGTGTGGCGCAGCAGATCGTTGAGTGAGGCCGCCAGCTCACAGCCGGTGGGGCCGCCTCCCACCACCACCACCGATTGCAGCAGGCGCCGTCGTGCGGGGTCGGGGGTTTGCTCCGCCTCCTCCAGGGCGCTGAGCACCTGCTGGCGAATCGCCAGGGCATCGCTGAGCGACTTCATGGGGGTCGCGAAGGCCTGCCACGCGTCGTGGCCGAAGTAGCTGCTGGTGGCTCCCGCCGCCACGATCAGATGGTCGTAGCGAAGCTGCCGGTCGTTGAACAGCACCGCCTTGGCGGCGGGATCGATGTCCACCACCTCCCCCATCAGGATCTGGATGTTGGGGGTGTTGCCCAGCATCACTCGCAGGGGCGATGCCACGTCGGGGGCTGACACCAGCCCGGTGGCCACCTGGTAGAGCAGCGGCTGGAACAGGTTGAAGTTGCGCCGGTCGATCAGGGTGACCCGCACCGTTTTGCCCGCCAGGGTGTGGGCCGCTTTGAGGCCGGCAAAGCCGCCCCCGATGATCACCACATGGGGCGCATCGCGCAGGAGCTCGGACGGGGGCGTGAGCTCAAGGAAGAAGCGCTCTTTGGCCATGGCCGACAGCGGGTTCAGCGCCGGCCGAGCAGATCTTCCCAGCTGGGCGGAGGGGTGCCGGCCGGTTTGGTCAGGGGGCGATGGGCAGTAGTGGGGCGAGCCCCCGCGTGCAGGGGCCTGGGTTGTTGGGATTTGGGGATCTGTGTTGTGGACATGGTTTCGCCTTGTTGTGGATATCGCTCACGGATCTCGGATCAAGGATTCGGATCGCTCCGGTGGCTCTGGCGGGATCACGCCGCCCTGCACCGGTTGTTCGTGGTGATGAAAGCAAGGGGGCGAGTGTTGGGTCTCGCGCCGATCACTTCGAGAATCACCATAGCCCCATTGGCCGGGTGCGCCAACCTGGGGCCATTGCCTTGTTCTGAGCCCCATGCGCCGCCGCCAGCTGCTGCAGCTGCTGCCCTCCACCCTGCTGGCTTCGGCCCTAGCGGCTGTGCTGGGGGCCCAGGCCGGACCGGTGGGGCCGGAGCCCCAGGGTCGGGTGCGCTTCCTGGCGGTGGCCGACACCGGCAGCGGCAACAGCCATCAGCGGGCCGTGGGGGCGCAGATGGCGGCGGTGCATCGCCAACGACCCGTCGACCTGGTGGTGCTGGGGGGCGACAACATCTATCCCTCGGGAGACATGGCGCTGATCGAAGCGACCTTCCTGCGGCCCTACGCCGCGCTGCTGGCGGCCAAGGTGCCCTTCCATGCGGTGCTGGGTAACCACGACATCCGCACCGCCAATGGCGATCCCCAGGTGGCCTATCGGCCCTTTGGCATGAAGGGCCGCTATTACAACCTCCGCCGCGGGGACCTGGAGCTGTTCATGCTCGACACCAACGGCAATGCCGATTGGGCTGGCCAGCTGCGTTGGCTGCGCTCCGCCTTGGGTAGGAGCACGGCCCCCTGGAAGGTGGTGGTGGGCCATCACCCGATCTATTCCTCCGGGTACTACGGCAACGATCCCGGTCTGCGGGGCAAGATCGGCTCGCTGCTGCAGCGCCACGGGGTGCAGCTCTACATCAACGGCCACGAGCACAACTACGAACGCAGCCGGCCCATCGATGGCATCACCTACCTCGTGGTGGGCGGAGGGGGTGCCTCGCTGCGACCGGTCTTGCCCACCGACCAGAGCGCCCGGGCCCTGAGTGCCTACAGCTTTGCGGAGATCGAGGCGGGCCCCAAGGAGCTCACGGTGACGGCCTGGGATAGCAAAGGCCAACCGATCGACCGCGCCGTGATTGCCCGCCGTTAGCGCTGCTCCAGGCGCTCCAGATTGGGCACCAGGGCCATGGCGGCGATCAGCCCTAGCCCCAGAACCAGCAGGGCCGGCAGCAGGGCGGCACCGAGCCGTTCATCGCTGGCGTACTGGTACACCCGCACCGCCAGGGTGTCGAAATCGAACGGCCGCAGGGCAAAGGTGAGCGGGAGCTCCTTCACCGTGTCCACAAACACCAGCAGCCCGCCCACCAGCAGGGGCCCCCGCAGCAGCGGCAGGTGCACCCGTTGCAGCACACCGATCCAGCTCTGCCCCAGGGAGGTGGCGGCCTCATCCACGCTGGGGGGAATTCGCTCCAGAGCGGCGTCCAGGCCCCCTTTCGCCACCGCCAGAAACCGGTCGCTGTAGCCCCACACGAGCAGCAGCAGGGGCGCCAGGGCGAGGGGGCCGCCGATCAACATCAGAGCCAGGGCCAGCACCGTGCCGGGCACCGCATAGCCCAGGCCGGCGATGAAGCTGAGCCGCTGCAGCAGCAGGTTGGGAAGCCAGCGCTTGGCAATGGCCAGCAGCAGTCCCGCTGCCACCGTGATCGCTGCCGCCAGCAGCGCCAGGCCGAAGCTGCGGCCGCTGAGCCCCAGCAGCTCGATGGGGTTTTCGGCCTGCAGCTGATCCCAGCTCAGGCCACTCCAGAGCAGGGGAACCCCCAGGCTCAGCAGCGGCGGCACCAGGCAGATCAACTGGCTGAGCCAGCGGCGGGGGCCCTGGAGGCCCCAGCCCTGGTCGGCCTGGCCGTCGTTGCCCAGGTTCCAGCAGCGGCTGCGGCGCCGCAGGCTGCGTTCCGCCCCAACCAGAAGGGCCACGATCAACAGGGCCACCAGGGCCAGGGCGACCGCGGCCCGGGGGTCTCCGTCCTGCTGCCAGCGCATCAGGATGCCGCCCGAGAGGGTCGGCACCCCCAGTAGCTCCACCGCCCCAAGCTCGTTGACCACCTCCATGCCCCCCAGGGCCATGCCGGCACCGATGGCGGGCAGGGCCATCGGCAGGGCCACCCTCCGGAAACTGCCCCAGGGGCCAACCCCCAGGCTGCGGCAGGCCTCCATCTGACGCTTGCCGCTCACGGAAAAGCTCTCCGTGGAGAGCAGGAACACATAGCTGTAGGTGCTGAGCACCAGCACCAGGGTGGTGGGCAGAAAGCCATGCACCCGCAGCCCAAGCCGGCTGCCCAGGTCGATCAGGGTGGCGGCCAGCAGATAGCTGGGGGTGGCCAGCGGCAGCAGCTGGGCGATCCGCAGCCAGCGCCGTCCGGGGAACCGGCAACGGGCGGTGAGCCAGCCTGTGCTGGTGCCCAGCACGGCTGCCAGGAGCCCCACCAGCGCCAGCAGCGCCAGCGTGTTGCCCACCTGGATCGGGCCTTCGCTGCCCAGGCGCAGGCTCTGCAGCGCGTCGGAGCTCTGCAGGGCAAACAGGCCCAGCCCCACCACGGGGCTCAGGGCCAGTCCACAGAGCAGCAAGACCCCGGAGCCCAGCAGGCTGCGTTGCGGCAGGGGCGCCGGGGCGGCGGCGGAAGGGGCCATGGCGCGAAAGCCTACGGGCTCAGCGATTGGCAACCCGCGCATGTCACCAATGTCACAGCGGCGGGTGGCCAATGATCGCCGGGCTGTCGCGGGTTAGGGCTGGCGCCCCATAGTGCCGACTGTGCGTGTTGATGGCCCTGAATTCCGTGGTCAAGAGTTCCCCCCTAACAGCGGATCGGCCGGCCATGCTGCGGCTGGAGCGGCTGGGTTGCACCGCCCTGCTGGCGGTGAGTGCGGCGGCTGCCCTGGGCACCGGTCTGGCGGTGGGGGAAGCCCGCGCCCAGAGCCAGGAGATCGGGGTGTATTCCGCGCGCCACTACAACACCGATAAGCAGTTGTACCAGCAGTTCACGGCGCGTACCGGTATCAAGGTGCGGCTGCTCGAAGCTAAGGACGATGCCCTGATCGAGCGGCTGCGCACGGAGGGCAAGAACAGCCCTGCTGACGTGTTGGTGCTGGTGGATGCCGCCCGGCTCGATAAGGCCGCGGATCTGGGGCTGTTCCGGCCCATGCCCTCAGCGGCGTTGCTGCGGGATGTGCCCCTGTCGCTGCGTGACTCCAAGGGGCGTTGGTATGGACTCACCCGCCGGGTGCGGGTGGTGATCGTGAACCCCAAGCTGGTGTCCCCCGCCAGCATTCGCACCTATGCAGACCTGGCCAAACCCGCCCTGAAGGGCAAGCTCTGTCTGCGGGATCGGCGCAGCGTCTACAACCAGTCCCTGGTGGCCGATCAGATGATCCTGCGCGGGGATGCCGCCGCCGCCCAATGGGTCAAGGGGATGACCGCCAATGTGACGAAGCCTGTGTTCACCTCCGATACACCGCTGATCCGCGCCGTTGGCAACGGTGAGTGCGGCGTTGGCCTGGTGAACACCTACTACGTGGCCCGCATGCTGTCCGGCGACAGCGGAGCGGCTGATCAGGCCCTGGCCCGGCGCCTCAAGGTGGTGTTCCCCAATCCGGCCCACGTGAACATCAGCGGTGCCGGTGTGGTGAAGACCTCCCGCAATCCCCAGGCTGCTCTGAAGTTGATCGAGTATCTGGCGTCCCCCAGCGGAGGGCGTGGCTACGCCGAAGCCAACAACGAATACCCGCTGCGTGGGACGGGCGATAACGCGATCCTCAAGCGGTTTGGCCCGTTCAAGGCCGATGGCGTCTCCGCTGAGCAGATGGGTGCCAAGAACCGGGCGGCCGTGAAGCTGATGGAGGCCAACGGCTGGCTCTGAGCGGCTGGCCCTGAGCGGCGGAGCCGCTGGTGGTTGGTGTATGGCCCCTGGAGGCCGGTTGTCTCGAGCCGCTCTCTGCAGGTGGTACCACTGCGCGCCATCAGTGGTACCACCCGTGGATCCGCCTGACGGGCACTCGGGCTGGCGGCCGTGCAGCCAGCCGCCACCGCAGGGCAGCGATTACGGACAGCGATTGCGGACAGCGATGGCGCCCCATGTCTGCGCAATAGAACTTGCTACTGAGAATCGCTTGCAAAAGCCCCGAGTCTTGTTTAGGTTGCGACGCATTCGCAATTAGTCCGTTCGTCCGGGATCCATGAGCTTCCGTTTCCTGCCTGATGCCCCTGTGAGTGCCGTGCGGATGCCGGTGGGCCAGACCGTGCTGCTGGATCCCACCCTGCGGCCGGCGGGCAGTTGCATCGAAGTGTTGGAGGGGATGGCGCGCGTGTACTGCCCCTGTGAGGAAACCGAGGGCATGACCCTGGCCTTCCTGCAGCCGGGGGATCAGCTGCGCACCGATCGCCTCTGCAGCGAAGGGGTGTGCGTAGAGGCGCTGACGCCGCTGGTGTTCAGCAGCGAGGCCCAGCCCCGGGCCGGCGAAGGGTTTGACCCGGTGAACGAGTGGACGCTGCAGTTGCTGCGCATCCGCCATCTCGGCAGTGCCGAGCAGCGGTTGCACGCCCTGCTGGCGCTGCTGGTGCGCCGCATGGGCCGCCGTTGCGGCGATTGGTGTGATCTGCCGTTCCGCCTCACCCACGAGCGCATCGGCGAGCTGATCGGCGCCACCCGCGTCACCACCACCCGCATGATTTCCAAGATCCGCCAGGCCCAGATGCTGCAGGCCCCGGCGGGTGACACCTGCCTGCGGCTGGCGCCGCAGCTGGTGGATTCAGCGCCGCTGGCGGCGGCATGAGCACGATGCTGTGCCCGGCTGGGGTGGGCTCGCAGAGCATGGTGGGCAGCCTTTGCCGCGAGGCGGCCTGGCTGCGGGTTCGCGGGGCGCAGCTCCTGCACGATCTCGCGGTCTGTCAGTCACCCGCGCTGTGGCAGCGGTTGCACCGGGAGCGCTGCTGGCTCCAGGAGCGCCGTGCAGAACTGCAGCGCATTGCCCATCTGATTGAGGGGGGATGCCGCGGAGGTCAGGGGATCGGGGCTGCCCTCTTGCGGGAGCTCAGCGCCCGGCCAGTGGCGGCTGGTTGAGGCCTGGTTAGGCCAGGGAGGCGGGTTCGTTGTGGTCGTTGCTGAGCTCCCCGTCAATCACCAGCAGGGCCGCGGTATTCCCCTGGGCGAATCGGATGCGTCCCAGCAGATGGGCAGATTGATGCTCCGCCGCGATCTGTCCCTGCACGATCGGATCGAGAAACACGGTGCTGCGCACATCGGCGGCGCGCTCGGCCTGGCTGTAGAGCTGTTGCAGCGATGCGGTGACATCCACTTCCATTTGGAAGATCCCGCTGAACACCTCATCGACGCTGCTCCAGTCCTGCCGAGGGGCCGCCAGGGGTTCGAGCTCGACGGTCTGGCCGCGGGCGATCAGGTAGTCGGCGAACAGGCCGGCGTGATGCAGTTCGTCGCGCGACTCCTGCTTCAGGTAGTGGGCAAAACCCCGCAGCTCCCGTTCGGCAAACCACAGCGCCAGGGCCCAGTACGCAGCGCTCGCCTGACGCTCCATGGTGAGGTGCTGCTGCAGGCCCGCCAGCAGCTCGCCATCCATGGGTTGGGCCATGGCGCGCCCTGCGGGGCCGGTGCGGATTGCCTGGCTCATGCCGCCCTCGGTCGCTGCGATGAGCGTCATGGATGGGCCTTCAGCGCGTTCTCAAGCTAGGGGTGCTGCTTCGGTCTCGCCAGCGGTGTCAGCAGTCCCGCGCTGGCGCAAAAGAGAATCGATTGCAATAGGATGGAGCTCAGTCCATCTGCGCCTCCCGCAGATCGTTCATGGCAACCCAGGTCATTCCGCGTCAGTCCCAGTCCAGTGGATGTTGCGACGATGTGCCGGAGGGGTTCACGCGAGGTCCCCAAAGCTCGAAGAAGAAGGGCTGCAAGCAGAAGAAGTGCTCCAAGTGGAAGGGCGGCAAGTGTCGCTGTGGTCGCGAGTGAGCAGTAGGGGTCTGGCTTGACTCGGCACGACCGCCTTGCCTGGTTGGCGTTTCCACGCCTCCAGCCCTGTGAGCAGGGCTGACCCGATCAGCACCAGCGAGAAGCCTTGCCGCAGCCGTTGATCACTCAGGTGTGGCGCCAGCCGTTGGCCGATCCAGGCACCAACCGCCCCTCCGATCAGGAGCGGTGACAGCAGGGGGAGTGCGGCGGATGGCCAGTGCCCCAGCGCGATCAAGGCCACCAACGCATTGATGGCGATCAGCAGCAGGCTGGTTCCACTGGCTAATGCCATCGGTAAGTCCGCCAACAGCACCAGGGCCGGCACGATGGCAAAACCGCCGCCTACGCCTGCAACGCCGGTGAGCAGGCCCACCAGCACCCCCAGCACCGCCAGCCGCGCCGGTTGTCGTTGCGGCCGCTGCGTGTGGGTGCCGCGGTTGAGTAGCCAGGCGGCCCCCAGGGCGGCCAGGGCAAACACGGTCAGCTGCAGGGGTTCCGGCACCAGGCCAGCCTTCACCCAACGGCCCCCAATCCAGCTGCCCAAAAGGGCGGGAACCCCAAGCACCAGAGCGGCTCGAGGCGCGAACTGGCCTCGCCTCAGGTAGGGAACCAGGTTCCCAAGGGCCAGCACCAGAACCACCAGCAGAGACAGCGGTACCGCCTCGCGGGTGGACAGGGCGACCCCACTCACCAGCAGCGGCAGCAGCAGGATCGATCCCCCTGCCCCCAAGACGGAGAGCAGCAGGCCGATCAGCGCCCCCCCGCCCCACAGCAGCAGGGCCGTGCCGTGGATCCCCGTGTCGATCACAGCCTCACCCGGTTCCAGGGCATCAGGGCCAGCAGCCGAGCCATCCCGCAGAAGCCGCTAATGCCAGCGAAGGTGAGGCCGGCCCCCACAAACCACGTGAGGGCGATCCAGCCGGGAGCGGCCACGTGGCTGAGGATCAGCCCCAACAGCACCAGCGAACCGGCCGCGATCTGCACCTGGCGCATCAGGGGCAGCGGGGCATTGTTGAGCTTTCGCAGCGGCAGGCCCGCCTGCTCCCAGCTGGGCACTCCCCCGGCGAGCTGGCTGAGGCCTTGGCCATGCCCCCGCTCCAGCAGGCGTCGCAGGGCTTCATTGCTGCGGTTGCCGCTCTGGCACACCAGCACCAGGGGCCCCTCGGGCAGGGGGGATTGCCCCAGCCGGTGCAGGGGGATGTTCACGCTGCCGGCGATGTGGCCGCCGGCGTACTCCATCGGTTCACGCACGTCGATCACGCTCACGCTGCGGCTGGCGAGTTGCTCCGCCAGGGCAGGGGCGTCAATCCAGGCTTGGTCCATGGGATGGTCGGGTTGGGGAATGACAGGGGGCTGGTTGGCTACTGGGGCCTCTGGGGGGTCACCCCCGCCAGGGGGTAGCCCTCATCGGCCCAGCGGGCCAGGCCGCCGCGCAGGTTGGCCACCTGCGGCCGGCCGGCCTTCAGCAGCTGCTGGGTGGCCAGGGCGGAGCGGCTACCGGAGTGGCAAACCACCACCAGCGGGGTGTCGTTGGGGAGCTCGTCGCTGCGGGCCTCCAGCTCCGGCAGGGGGATCTGCAGGCTGCCCTCGATGTGTCCGTCGGGGCCCTGACGTTCGTCGTGGGAGCGCACGTCGAGGATGGTGAGCTGATCCCGGTTCAAGGCCACCCAGGCCGGCGACAACTCGGGCAGGCCTGCATAGCTGCGCTGCACCGGTGCCCAGTTGGCGGCACGGCTGGGCTGGCGCGGTTTGCCGGAGCGCATGTTGCCCGGCAGGGCCTCGGCGATTTTGTGGGGATGGGGCAGCTTCATGTTCTGCATGTGCCCCACGAAATCCCGTTCATCGGCCGCGCCCCCCAGGCGGGCGTTGTAGGCCTTTTCCTCCACCACCGAGGACACGCCTCGGCCGGTGTAGTCGTGCCCGGGGTAGAGCAAACAACGGTCCGGCAGGCTGAACAGCTGCTCGGTGATCGAACGCCACAGGGTGTGGGGGTCGCCCTGTTGGAAGTCGCAGCGCCCGCAGCCCCGCACCAGCAGCGCATCGCCGCTGAAGGCCATGGAGTGGTCGTCGAGCACAAAGCTGAGGCAGCCATCGGTGTGCCCCGGCGTGCTGCGCACCTCCAGGTGTCGCCCACCGAAGTCCACCCGTTCGCCGTGGTGGAGGGGCAGGGTCACGTGTTGCGCCCCCACGGCGGCGGCCAGGCCGATGGCGCAGCCGGTGGCTGCGTGCATCAGCCAGCTGCCGGTGACATGGTCCGCGTGGGCGTGGGTGTCAAGGCAGGCCTGCAGCTCGATCCCGAGTTCGCGGATGAGGGAGAGGTCGCGGCTGTGCTGTTCAAACACCGGGTCGATCAGCACTGCCTGGCGGCTGGGCACATCCGCCAGCAGATAGGTGTAGGTGCCCGTGTCGACGTCAAACAGCTGGCGGAACAGCAGCGGTTGCCCACCGGCGGCGGCGGCGAGATTGAAGGGGGCGGCGGCAGCCATGGCGGTGGCAGCGTGTTGCTATGAGCATACGCGCATATCCGCTCGCTGGCCTGCTGCCCCAGAACGGGCGTGGGTCCTGCATAATGCGCCTATCGGCATAAGCCATTGCCATGGGTGCCCCGGGCGCGCTGCCCTCCCCCGAGCTCCTGGAGGAGTACAGCCAGTTCTTTCGGCTGCTGAGCGAGCCAGCGCGGCTGCAGTTGCTCTGCCAGCTCAAGCAGGGGCCGACGGATGTGGCCACCCTGATCGATGCCACCGGGTTTTCCCAGTCGCATATCAGTCGTCAGCTGGGCCAACTGCAACGTGCCGGTCTGGTGCGTTGTGAGCGGGAGGGCGCCCGCACCATCTGGCAGGCCGATGGGGATCTGGTGGATGAGCTTTGTCACCTGGTTCAGAACCGCCTGAAGCAGCGGCTCGAAGCCCAGCTGCAACGCTTGGAGCCGGCCTGATCCCGCGGCGCTTGGGGCTCAGAGCAGCGCCAGCAGCCGTTCCGCCAGGTTGTCGGCGCTGCGCAGGGCCCCTTCCACCCGTCCGAAGCCCGGCCCCGCCACGGCGTCACCGCAGAAGCCGATGCGGCTGCTGGGGCAGAGCTGCTGGGTTGGGCTGAGCCCTGGCGGCTGGGGGAAGGCTGCCCCCCAGCGCATCAGTTGCCGGTCGGCGCCATCCGTGGCGTGTCCGAGGGCGTCGGACAGGGCCTGCTCCAGGCGATTGATCACCGCCGCCTCCGCAGCGGCATCGGGCGTCGCACCCAACAGTGGGCTGGCGGAGGAACCGGCGCCGTACACCCCCAGATGGCGCTCGGCAAAGGCGGCCGTGGATTCCGCCACCACACCGCAGCGCTGATCGCGCAGCGGTTGCAGCGACACCCGCCGCAGGCCCCAGCGCTCTTGCGCCGCCGGGCTGAACTGCAACAAGCGCCAGGGCTGCTGCAGCCACACCGCTGCCAGTTCCGGGTGCAGGGTCAACAGCAGGTGGCTACTGGCCTGGGAGTTGATCGCCGCCAGGGCCCCGCAGGCGTCACGCAGTTGCGGGTCATCGAGCTGGGTGGCGGCGGTTTGCAGGGGAACGTCGCTCCAGCCGAACACCTGCCGGCAGCGGGGGTGGGCCAGCAATGTGCCGCTCAGCACCAACCAGCGGCAGTGCAGCAGGGGCTGAGCGCTGGCCTCGGCGAGGCCCCAGCCATGGGCCTGGGGCTGCAGATGCCGCACCAAGCTGCCGCTGCGCAGGTTGGTGATGCCGTTCTCCCCCTGGGCCAAGGCCAACAGGCCGCGGCTGAGCTGTTCCATGCCGCCGCGCCCCTGCCAGAGCGCCCCATCGCTGAAGCCGTCCTCGATGGCGGGGCCCAGGTCTCCGGATCCATCGAGGCTGTGGATGGCCCCGATGAAGGGCTCAATCCAGCCGCCACGGCGCAGGGGCTCCAGCAGGCACGGTTCGGGAGCGCTGCGGATGTTGAACAGTGGCGCCCCATGGTTGATCGCCAGCGCCGGATCGCTGCGGGAACGGCGGGTGGCCGCCCGGCCACCGGGGCCGCGGCCGATCTCCAACAGGGTGATCGTTCCGCCCCAGCCCCTCAGCCGCAGCGCCGCCGCCAGGGCGCAGCCGGCGGGCCCGGCGCCGATGATGCCCAGATCGCAGAGCCGCTGCTGTTCGGCCATGGCTGCCAACGGCCCCTCAAGCCATGGCCAGTCTGGCCCGTTAGCGTCGGCGCCGGTTGGTGGAGGGCCGTGGCGGTTCAGGTGCTCACGGAGTCACAGCGTCGCAAGTGGGATGGCAGCGACGATCAGCTGTTCTATGCCGAGCCCCGGTTCGTTCAGCATCTCGATGACGCCTTCCGCGAGCGGCTGACGCAGCTCTACCGCGAGCGGATCCCCCGCCAGGCCGTGGTGCTCGATCTGATGTCGAGCTGGGTGTCCCACCTGCCGGAGGAGGCGGTGTATGAGCGGGTGATCGGCCACGGCCTCAATGAGAAGGAGCTGGCGGCCAACCGGCGCCTTGATAGCCATTGGCTGCAGAACCTCAACCTCAACCAGGAGATTCCGCTGCCCAGCGCCAGCGTGGATGCCACCTTGATTGTGGCGGGCTGGCAATACCTGCAGTACCCGGAGGCGGTGGCGACGGAGCTGCTGCGGATCACGCGCCCGGGCGGGCAGTTGATCGTGTCGTTCTCCAATCGCATGTTTTTCACCAAGGCGCCGCAGGTGTGGGCTGATGGCAGCGATCGCGACCACCTCACTTACGTGGCGGAGGTGTTGATGGCCCAGGGCTGGCCCAAGCCCGAGATCGTGGCGGAAACCACCAGGGCCAAGGGCTGGAAGGGGCTGGTGGGGGGTGCCGGCGATCCCTTCTTCTCCGTGATCGCCACCAAGCCGCAATGATCACGGGCGCTGAGCTGCTGGAACAAGAGCGCCGGGTGCGTCAGCACGGCACCGGTTTGCAGGCGGCAGATCTGCTGGGGTGCTGGCGCCTCGATCAGGTGTGGCCCAAGGGCAGTCCCAGGCCCTCCGTGTTCAGTGGGTCGTTGCTGCGGGCGGTGCAGGCCCGCCTCGAGATAGGGGTCGGCGAGGCTGGCGAGGGCGAGCTCGCGCTGTGCAATGCCGTCAGCCTCGGACCGCTGGAGTTGCGCTTCCGCGGTGTAGGGCACCTGCAGGGGATGCGGCCGCTGCTGCAGTTCAGCTTTCAGCAGCTGCAGATCAGCCTGGGGGGCCGGGTGTTGTTTCAGAAAGCCATTCCATCGCCAGCGCCGCAGCGGCTGCCCTTCTTCGCCTTGATTGCGCGCGACCCCAGCGGTTGGCTGGCGGCCCGGGGCCGGGGCGGCGGTCTGGCCCTGTGGCGTTTGGCCTGAATGGCCTGCCCCCGCTGCGGTAGCTGGTCCGTGCGGGCTGATCGCAGCCTGGCGGGGCGCCTGGTGTGCGGTCGCTGCGGCTCCCCCCTGCAGGGTGCGGCTGGCCGTCGGCCCCGGGCTCAGCGGAGCCCACGCCGCTGGCGATGGCTGCTGCTGGCCCTGGTGGCGGTGGCGGCGGCCCTCGCCATGGGGCAATCCGGTGATCCAGGATTTCGGCAGTTGCCCTGGCTGGATGCCCCCCGCGATCGCCCTGACGATCGGTGGCAGTGATTCCGGCGGCGGTGCGGGGATCCAGGCCGATCTGAAGACGTTCCTGGCCCTGCAGGTGCACGGCTGTTCGGCGATCACCTGCGTGACCGCCCAGAACACCCTCGGCGTGCAGCGGGTGGATGCCCTACCGCCCGAGGCCATTGCAGCCCAGGTTGGGGCGGTGCTCAGCGACCTCCCGGTGGGTGCCATCAAGACCGGCATGCTGCTGAATCGACCCTTGATCGAAGCCACGGCTGCGGCCCTGAGCGGCGTGG
>Ga0310330_100080_pt1 | contig 27198 bp, 34 predicted proteins | sample LakMicDCLTotalB5_FD_195544 | JGI IMG/M metagenome (GOLD analysis project Ga0310330, IMG submission 195544) | Enriched freshwater cyanobacterial communities from Lake Michigan, Michigan, United States - MI23.DCL.Total.B5 (v2) (version 2) | ecosystem: Environmental > Aquatic > Freshwater > Lake... | reverse complement strand
CCCTCCAGGGATGCAATCGCTGCATGGAGGGCCCGGATGCCAGAGACCTGCTGGGGTTGCTGGCGGTAGTTCTGCCAGCGGTCCAGGAAGCGCTCGGCAGACATCAGCTCGGCCATGGCGACAGCTGGCGGGGTCCCTTGCTTTTGCCAGCAGCGTCATCACTGATCAAGGGCCAGGGGCTTGCTGGCCCCCAGCCCCAGCGGCTGGCCCTAATAGGGCAGCAGGGCAAGGATCTCGGGATCCAGCTCGGGCTCGGGCAACTCCCTGATGCGCTCGATGAGGATCTCATCGGCTAAGGCTCCGAGCCTCAGGCAGGGATTGGCCGCCAGCTGGCAGCAATAGCTGAGCTCATCAAGCAACTCACAGCTGAAGCGGGAGAGGGATTGTTTGCGAACGATCGAGGCCATGGGGGGCGGAGCGCAGGACCCAAAAACCAAGGCGGCTGGGGTCAAGGGGCCGCCCCATCCCGTCCAGTGAGGCGTCAGCCGAACCAATAACCAAAAGCGGACTTGCGCAGCCCTTGAGGCCAGCCGGACAATGAAGGCTCCTGCGCGCAGCCCCATCCATAGGGAGTGAATGGCGGAAGGGTTTGCCGGTTTGCGGGGCTTCTTAAAGTCCTAAAAGTCCGATTCCACTCCTTACGCTATTCCCGTGACATTCATCTGCCGGATTAAGGACAACAGATCTACGGCGCCAATGGATTCATCGGGCTTGAGAATCTAGTACGACAATAATCAACCTCCATGCGCTGCCTTCGGCTACTTGTTCCCTAAGCGCTGAAGTTTAGTTGCACTATTCCAGTAAGTTGTTTGGGGCCCGCACTTCGGTTCTTAACATGGCTTGCATGTTGCCAAAATCGATTGCGCAGTTAGATTGCCTAGATGCTTTCACTCCTTAACCTCTGCAGCTCATGTCTAGCCGTGGCCTTTATTCTTTGGCTGTGGAACCCTTGGGACTACAGGTTTTGCCTAAAACCGCTAGGAGCTCGATGATGCGCCGAACATTTGCCTACCTGTTGCTGACATTGGTTGTGGTTTTAACGTTGACCACTAACCTTGTCCAGGCGAAATCCACCAGCCCCATGTTGGCGCCCCATCACCTGTCTCAGCTGTGGGCTGACCTGCTGGGTGGCGAACCGAGTTCTACGAGGGCGGTCTTGAAGCTGTCTAAGTACCCAGATTTAACAACGGATTTCTTCGCCTCCAAATTGTCGCCACTGAAAATCACAAAACAGGAGCTTCTTGGCGCTATCACGGAGCTAGGCAGCGACGACGATAAGAGATGGCGGGTCGCCTATCAGCACCTTAGCTATTTTGATCCAAGACTGGCGATGGGCCTTGAAGAACTTCTGTCCCTCGATTCTGTTCAAGCGTACCCCGCCCGTCATCGTCTTGTAGATGTGCTCGACGGATTGTCAATTGATGATCCACGGTCGGCAATCCGCCAGCGTTACAAAGTCATCAAGCTTGATAAGGGTGCCACTCCTGACGGCGACGACTTTTTCAACTTTCGTGGGGGTGATACTGAGATTGATTATCGTGTGTCTTGGTGGGCTGAACCCAGGTTGGAGAGGCTAAATGTTTGGCCCATGAATGAAGGCGCGAAGAAGGAGTGGACGCGGATCATTAGGGCGCTGGCACTGCTTGAAAGTTTTGATTCACCGAGGGCGAGAGCAATCATTGAGTCGGTTGCGACGGGCCATCCAGATGCGCAGCCAACGAAGATTGCGAGGGCGATCCTTTCTGTGCAATCTAAGAAACAATAGGCTTGGCCAGGCTTGTAGACACTTTTGATTTGAATTCACTATTCTTAGACTTGTTTTTAGGCTAGGAATCCATTGTTGATTTAAGCGTGCATGCGGCCTAGGTGTTGAGCAAATGTTCCAGGGTGACAAAGCGATAGCCACGTCGTCGTAGGGCGGGCACCACCTGGCGCAATAAAGCCATCGTTGCCGGCAACGTGTCTGGCCGATCATGCAGGATCAGGATCGCGCCAGGATGGGCATTGCTGAGTACGAACCAGCGCATCCAGGCCAGCGGTGGGTGGAACGTGTCCCACGGGAAGATCGAACCCAAAACAAGACGATATCCCCGTTCAGCGACACTGCGAAGCATGGAACGCCGTATCCAGCCACCACCAGGCCTGAACCAACGCAGGGGAATCTCCTGGGGTGAAACGGCGCGCTGGAACTCGTTGGCGGCCTGGTCGAAGGCTAGGCGGAATGATGCGGCACTAAGACAGGCGGAGATGCTGTCTTCGTTCATATGGTGGCCGATCCCATGGCCTTCGCAGAGGGCTCGCTCGATATAGGCGGAATCGCCCTGATCAAGGTGGCCACTAATGACGAAAAGGGTAGCTGGCATTTCCAGCTCCCGCAGTAGGGAGAGCAGGGCCATGCTGCCGCCTCGAGGCGGGCCATCTGCATCTGGGCTCGGGCCGTCGTCGATCGTGAGGGCTAGTTCCCGGCGCTGGCCATCGCCACAGAAGATCACATCCGGTAAGAGGGGCTTGAGCAGCATCCGCACCAGTAGCGAGGGCCACAGCACGATCAGTCCAAGTGTCAGGCCTGCGAGTACGGCGATGGAGAAGCTGATCGTGATCGCTTGCATGGGCTGGCGAGCTTAGGTTGCAAGGGGTTTAACTGTGTTGCGTACAGTCAGGCCATTGATATTCACCTGGATGATTTGGTCCTCAGCTATTCGATTGATTGTAATCAGCTGCGCGGCAGTCGATTCTACGATCCAGTAGGGAAGCAAGTCGTCATTGAGCCTTCGCCAGGTGGTGTCTTGACCTTCGGTCTTGCTCCATAGCCTCAAACAGCTTGATAGGGAAAGGAGCTGAGCTATTACTCTATCTCTGCGTTTGCGAATTGCTGCGGCTGTGTGGCCCTAACCTTAGCTAGGCGGGCATGTAGTTCAGTGATGTGGGATAGAGACATCTCCTGATCTAGAGCCAGCGGTGACTTTGGTGGTATCACACCCCCTGGCGACATCAACCGTCAGTTCCAGGCTGATGACGAGCGTTTCGACGTGCTGGCTGCGCGGTTGCTTCTTAACGCACTGTTTGTATCCCTTGGACGCTCCCGCCCGGGTCCACAGAGCCCTACGACAAGGTGTCTTGATTCGAAACGGCCCTCGGTCGTGCCGTGGCCGTGGCAATAGCTGGGGACGTTGCTGGGGCCCGGCCCCGGGGTGAGCATGGGCCTGACATTGATCGAGGCGGCCAAACACGAGACGCGGGTGGAACGGCTGGCCGTGATCCGCACCTTCTCAGAGGGGCAGCTGATCCGGCGCCTGCCGTTCCGCAACCTGACCGGTGGGGCGCTCAAGTTCGCCAAGGAGAAAAAGCTGCCCCGGGGCGGCTTTCGGGCGGTGAACGAGGGCTACCGCAGGGATTACGGCGCGGTGGCGAACGAAACCGAGTTCGTGCACCTGTTCGGCGGTGACCTGGATGTGGACCGTTCGATCGTGGACCTCAACGGCACCGAGGCCCGGGCGTCCCAGACCGAGCAGAAGGTGCGCTCGATGCGGCTGACCCTGGAGGCGGCGATCCTCAATGGCGATGCCAATTTCGATCCCCGGGCCTTCAACGGCTTGAGCAAACGTCTCATTCCCGGTGGGGTGCAGACAGTTGATAACGGGGGAGGCACCGTCAAGTTGACCCGCATCGAGCAACTCGTTGATGCCGTCAATGCCAACGGCGGCGAGAAGGTGCTGATCACCAGCAAGGCCGGTCGCCGCCAGATCAGTGCCGCCTGCCGCGATGTGGGCGGTGAGCTGTACCAGGTGATGGACGGCCGCCACTGGTTTGAGGACGTCGAGATCCTGGTGGTGGACCAGGACGCCAATGGCCAGGACGTGCTCGGCTTTGGCGAGGCCGGCAAAACCACGTCGTTTTACTGCTGCTCCTTTGGCGATGAGCTGATGACCGGCCTCCAGGGCCCCTTTGAAGGTCGCTACGGCATTTCAGTAAGGGACTTTGGCGAAGTGCAAGACGCCCCGGTGTTCCGCACCCGGGTGGATTGGTACGTGGGCTTTGCCGTTTGCGACGACAAGGCCGCTGCGCGGCTGTACAACATCGGCCCCGCCGTCGCCTAGGGCCAGAGGCCCAGGCCAGGGGCCTGTTCCAATTTCGAGCCGATCAGCGCAATCAGCCTTTCGGCGTCCTTCTCAAGCTTTCAACCTCCAACTTCCCCTTCTGACGAGGACAACCCCATGGCTCCCCTGGCGAATAAGCGCCTTGATGCCCTCACCACCCTGGTGGGCTGGATCAACAGCAGCGCCACCGATCCGTTCGAGCGCACCCGGCTCAGCAATGAGGTGGTGCGGCTCTCGACCCCGCTGGATGCGGCCGAGCAAATCACCTTGGCGACCTCCCACCCTGGTGCAGGTAGTCCGATCACGGTGGTGCTGGCCCTGGCACCGCTGCTTAAGGACGGCAGCACCGGCACCTTTGTGAATGCCGCCACCGTGGTGATTCCGGCGGTGGGTGGCCTAATCGAAACGGTGATCAACCCCGCCAACCTGGTGCTGGCTGGAACTGACGGGGCGAATAGCAAGGCGCCCTGCTTGTTCCTTGCGAGGGCCACGGTTTCGCCGTTCACGCCACCGGGCTGCCATGTGAGCCTCACCCACTAAGGCTGCGATTGCGTCCCTTTTGCTGGCTGGTCTTCCCGTGAGTTGGGCCGCAGCCATCCTCCTTTTCCCAAAACCTCTGCACTGAATCGATGGAGCCAATCTCTCCCCCTTGGCTAGCCCCTGAGGCGCCTGAAAGCCAACCCGAGGGGATGCTGCGGATCAGCGATGGCAAGACCTTCCAGGTGATCTGGCCGGTGCACCTGGCCGGCTGGTTGGCCCTGGGCTGGCGGCTGGATTGGCCCCAGCCGGCCGGTGCTGGCCATGCCCCTGGCCAGGAGGCCGATGGCCCCTCCGTCGCCCCGGTGATCAATGCCTTGCTGGGGGGCCCGTTCCATGCCCGGGCCGAGAAGCCCTACCGGGCCGTGCTGCAAGGGAGCGGCTTTACCCCGGACATGGCCGTGACGATCACCGCCTCCACCGGCGAGACGCTCTCGCCTTCCGCTCTCACCTACGCCGATGCAAATGAAATGGGTCTTTCGCTTGATTCCCGCTTGCTCCAGGTCGCCTGTCACCTGACCTTGGTGGCGGCGATTGGCTCTTTGGCCAGCCTGCCGTTCCAGGTGGAGCTGCTGGAACCGGTCGAGGCCCCCACTCCAGTCTCGCCAGCGGAGTTGGCTGGGATGACCAAAGCGGAGCTGCTGGCCTTTGCCCGCAAGACCTATGGCCAGAAGCTGGACAGCTCGCTCAGCAAGGCGGAAGTGCTGGCGGCTGCCAAGGCCCTGGGCCGGGGCCCCGAGGCAGAAGTGGCCGCGGGGAGCGTGATTGCCCTCGATGGGGCTCATGCGGGGCTGGGCCAGGACCAGGACCCGCAGCCGGGCTGGTTGCTGGGGAATGACCAGGACGCCGAGGAGCCTGAGGCGGTTCCTGGGGTGCCGACGGATCTGTTGATTTGACGGGCCTCGGCCGAGATTTCAAGCCTGGCAGGCGAATTGCCGCAAACCAAGGCCGGTTGTCCTTGATTCAGGACGGGCTTTAAGGCGAATCGGTGTTGAGCCGCCCTGAGGCGTTTGCTGCCAGCTCGTCTGAGGACTCGTTCGGAAGCTTTTGGGCGCGACTGCCAAGGACCCTTGAAAACAGTTTTGTGCTCATTTTGTGCTCAATTGCCCGAAAAAGGCCAAAAAAGAAGGGCTCCCGGAACCCCGAGAACCCTTGCTATGCCTGAGATCGGGGCGACAGGATTCGAACCTGCGACCTAGTGCTCCCAAAACTCCTGGCAGCCGCATTCCGGGAGTCGTTGGCCTTGCTGGTGTCTTAGTCTAAAAGCATTGCTGTAACAGGCTTGTGCGCTGCCAGGCGGTGCCCGCCGCTTGCTGCTCGTGCCAAGCTTTGGAACAAAATCTCTCACCTTTTCTCTCACATGGTCCGGTCGGCGCGCTGGGATCAGGTTCTCCGGGCTGCCGTCGCCCACTCGTTGAGTCAGCGAGGTAGCAGTAAGGGCTGGACCATCGGCAACCACCGAGGTCGGGCCCGCTTGAACCTGAGCGAAGCAGCCGGAGGCGGAAAGCGCCGACAGGTGCTGTTCCCCATCTCCTGGGAGCCAGATCAGATGGATGCCATCCGTGAGGCAGTTCTGGAGATCCACGATGCCTACCAAGCCGGAACGAATCTCGATGCCGCTGTCGCACTGGTGTTCGCGCCGGCATCAGAGACGCACACCAGCTCGGCATCCCCGAATCAGGGCCCTGTGGATTGGGGGCAACTGGTGCAGCGATTCAAGGAGCACAAGCTCACCAGCGGCGCCATCAAGGCGAGCACCTGGGACAACGTCTATGCCCGAAGGATGGCGGCCATTCTCCGGGCCGCCACCTCGTCTCCGCAGCCGGACACCCCCCGGCAGCTGCTTGAGATCCTTATCGCCCCGATGAAGCAGCAGCCTGGAACCCGAGGGCGTCAGATGCTGGTGCAGCAGACGGCAGCCCTTCTGCGCTGGTGCATTGACAACGACCTGTTGTCATCGGACTGGGCTCCACCACTGGATCTGACCGCCTTTGTGGGACGGAAGCGGGACAGCCGGAGTATCACCACCCCGCTGGCGGTGCCCCATCTGCTGGAGGTGGTGCGGTCGATCCCCGATGAACGCTGGCGGCTGGCTTTTCAGTTGATGGCTGCTTACGGCCTGAGGCCGGAGGAACTTCAGCACCTTGAGCTGCGCGGTGGACGGTTGTGGTGCAACTATCAGAAGACAACTCCGCGGGGGAAGACCCAACCGCGCCCCTTGCGGCTGCTTCCTTGTGATGGCTGGGCAGCAGCTTGGGAGCTTGAGAACTGCTGCCAATCCTGGGAACTGCCTCCGATGCGGGCCGGCCACGGAGCCGAGGACCTCGGCACCTACATGCGACGGCGAACGATCTGGCGCGAACTTCGGCAGCGCTATGAGGCTGAGGGCGAGAAACTCGTGCTCTACTCCTGCCGGCACGGCTACGCCCACCGTGCTCACGTGATCTGTGACCTGCCGCCGAAGGTGGTGGCTGCAGCGATGGGGCACAGCGTTGAAACCCACTTGGCGGCCTACAGTCGGTGGTGCGGCGATGACGTGGTGGACGATGCTTTCACCAAAGCAGCAGAGCGTCTCGAGAAAACAGGGGAGGACAGATAGGCTCGTTATACATTGCTAGCTCGTCAGTTCACGACGCCAGATTCGTTAAGAATGGCTTGCAATGCATAATGAAACGTTGAACTCAACATCGTTCGTTGAAGGCATGGCCATGTACATCAGGACCGCAATGGCACTCCAATAATCCTCAAGTTATCAGATATCATGTGGCTATGTTAATGACCTTTCGGTGGGCACATAGCAAGCACGCAAAGGCTCAAAGAAGTAAGAAGTTATTCATTGAGTAACAATCAGGATTCATCCGTCTACATCATCAGTCAATTACTAATAGTTCATGATATATACTGTCCGGTATGCGGAAAAACAGGCGGCACAGACAAGCCTAAGTCCAGGGAATAGCCATACCTGGCTTACTCTTCTCCAACCATCTCCGCTCCAAATTCTTCGGCTAGCCGATTGTCTAATCCGTCAGAGGCCATCCCGACATTGAGGATCATGTGGATTATCTCGGCCTTGTCTAGGCCAAGGACTGGGCGCTCAGTGACAATTAAAACGCCATTATCGTCGACCGCAAGAGCGCAACCTACCAAACAGTCATTAAGCTCAAGACAGCGACGGTAGAAAGGAAGCAGATTTTGTTTGGGGAGCTTAAGTATCGGCGAAAAAATCTTGATGGTCTCTTCTTCAATGACTGAGTTCTTGCTGAGACCTATGAAAATCACCGCACTACCTCTCTGAAGTGTCCAGCCAAAACCATCAGAAAGGTCAGCCCGGCACTCATCTAATCCGAACTCTTTAAGTACATCATCAATTACTTTTGCGTACTCTGCCAAAGGCTTTTGGCTGGGCTCGCTTGCGGTAAAAGCAGAGAAGGTTTCCGTGATGAACTCAAACATGTAATTACGTCGGCAGGATGTTCATTGCCCCACAATGACCACAGTAACGCATAGTTGATGAATTTGGGGAACCGCACGATCTGCAATCGATCGAATTGCCTTTTTCTTTCGCCAAGCCCTTTGGGGACACATGTGAATCGGGTCCTTCTCGAGAGGGCCCAGGGACGTTAGCCCCTTGGGCAATCCTGATTGTGGCCCCACATTTGTCGCAATACCGTAAGTCAATTGAAGCGTTTCCACAGACGCAGCAATAACAGACCTCATGACGCTTAATTTTATCTTGTAATTCAGAGAGTTTATCGTATACTGTGCTAATCGGGATTGCAAAGTTGAGGCCTTGCGAATCACTTCTGCTGCATGTATTTATACCGATTAGCTGTCCTCTGTCGTTGTACAGCGGGCCGCCGCTATTGCCTGGGTTTATTGCGGCATCAATCTGGATATAAGTTTTTGTGCCTATGCTTCTGCTGCAAGCACTCACAATGCCTTGCGTTAAACTGTAATCTAGACCCATCGGATGGCCAATTGTGTATACTTTCTCTCCCGTGCATACTATTGGTGTCTGCTGATTGCTGTCGCGTAGCAAGTCGAGCTTCACTCCAGCATCCATAAGTGACGCTCCGGCTGATTCAAGCACCAAGAACGCCAAGTCAACATCTCTATAAGAGCTTTGTACTCGGCAAATTACCTGCTTTCCAGAGCAGAACTTTATCGTAACTGCTGCTTCGTTGCCTACAACATGATAATTGGTTGCAATAACTCCACCAGATGTGACAATTACACCGCTTCCGCTCCCCGTGGCCGTCTCTATTCCTACTGTCAAAGACTTGTATAGATCGAATATCCTTTCGGCAGGTAGAGAGCCTGTGTTATGCGGTTTGCTGTCTGACTTGGAATGTTGCCTAGCAAGTCGTGAAAAAATCGACATGAGTTGTGCGGCAAAAAAAATAGTTGGAATCGCTTTGTTTCAAGCGTATAGGCAAAAGGGTCTTTATCGAAGATGCATCATAGCCTCCACGGGCCTGAGCGGCCAGAATATTTTTGTTATTGCAACGGACGATGAATCTCAATGATTAACAACACCCTCGCCAACCCTGATTTCCTCTCGAGTGATGGCCAATTCTGAACACCTATCTACTGAGCGAGATGGCTGTAGACGCGATGAAACCTATGCACAGCTTATGAACTTTATGGGTACTTACTTGCAAAAAACATAATCCGAACTCATTGGCCTCTGGATTCTTACGGGATGCAGGGAGTACCTTCGCCTGCATGCTTAGCCGTGGCAGCAAGCAGTTGCGTCCTAACTCGCCGTAGAGGGTGATCGCCAATGCGTAAGGAAGGGGACACCGATTGGGAATTTTTCTCGATGATACCCACAGCGCAGTATCGAGCACACTAAATACTTCTCAGGCTCTGTCTATCTGCAGGCATAATATAATATGATAGCCCCGACGATCAAGCAATGGCATATGCTCAGAGGGCAGTGCGCCCCAACGACATTAGCGTGGCAACTCCGATCTAGCTGATGTGGCGATTTCAGGAAGTTCTAATTTTGCTCTTGGCAATCGCCAATCGAGATTAGTACCTATGACAGAAGCTCATTTTCTTCTGTTTCAACTCCTAAGGTGCCGGCGACTCCATCCCGTGATAGCGGCTTCCACGTTCTCTCCATGCCACTGCAGGGGTCCCTTGCCTTGGGTGCAGCCCCAGCGGCGGAAATGCTTGCCTGGTTGCAACACCCCCCGCAGCCGCAGCTGACGGAGGGTTTCGCGGCTGATGCCCAGCACATCGCAGGCCTCGGCCGTGGTGATCCAGACACGCTGGCGGCCTGATGATGCGGCGTTCTCCATCAACCCAGCTCCCGCACCACGTCGACGACGGCGGGGTTCCAGAGGACCTGGTAGCCGCTGTGACCGTGACGGCAGTAGGGCATGGCCTCGGCCCAATCCTGGCCACGGTCCGTGAGTTCCCATTCATCACGGGCGTTTCGGAGCTGCAGGCCGCAGGCTTCCAGGTGTTGGTTCGTGACCCGGGCCGACATCCCCAGCCGCTGGCCCAGCTGGGTGGGATTGAGCGAACAGATGGGCTCTGCTGCTGCCGGCAGTGCCCGGCGCAGGGTATCGACCGCCAAACCGGTGTTCTCCTGGATGCAGGTGAGCGTTGCGGCCATGGCGATGCCGGGCTTCACGCCGGGGACTTGGGCCACGGCCTGACCGATCAGCAGCAGGGCGCCGACGCTGTCCTGCTTGTCCGCTGTCAGGGCCGCTGGCGTGGGTGCGATGCCGGGCACGGTGTAAGTCCCCGTGCTGCGGATCGCCGGAAGCACCTCGTGGGTGACCCAGCGCTTGAAGCGCTTGGCTTCCGGCTTACGGCTCCCCAGTACCAGGTTGTAGAGACCAGGCTCGTTGACCGTGGTCATGGACTGCTCGCCGCCGGGGGTCTCGGTTAAACCGAGACCCTTTTCATCGTCATCGAGGCGACTGAGCGCATCGCTTGGATTCCGGATTGCTAGGCATGCGCAGACATCGGCGGCGACAAACCAGGGTTCGCCCTGCTCATCGGTGATCACACGGACCTGGCGACCTTCGAAATCGAATGGCACCAAGGAGGATTCGCTGCTGCTCATGGGACCTGACGCGGGGTGACATGGTTGGTTGCGCCGACAGCCCTGCAGGCTGCGGAAGTGAGGAAGGCGTGAGCTGTTGCTGGGGCAGGTGAAAGCCGCGGCGGGACAGGCCCGGCGATCACCAGCAGCAGGGTGCTCAGCTGGAGAACCAGTACCAGCAGCAACAGCCGGTAGAGGTCCCGCAGGCTGCTTACGTAGACGGTGGTGGTGGGCCGGCGGGTGCGGCAGAAGGCCGGCAGCTGGGGCTTGCCCCCCTGGGGGCGTCCGCCACCAACACCGCCGCGGACACTGTGGAGGTGAGTCATCAGAAGGGTGCCTCCCCGTCGTCATCGGCGGCCCAGTCACTGGAGCCGGACACGGTGGATGTGTTGATCGCGGAGTAGCCGTCGAGCTCGTCGAATCCGTCTGTGGGATCCACCTGCTCGTAGGGGACGAACTCGACGACCTGGACGGCCCGCGGCTGGAAGGTCATGCCGCAGCCGTTCTCGCCGTCCCAGTCGTAGATGTCGAAGGCGACGATCACCTTCGAGCCGTTGCCGATGGCGGCCCCATCCCAGGGCTGCTTCTTGGCATCGACGATGCGGGGCCCGTCGGAGAGGGAGCCGTCGCGCCGCTGGAACTGCGGGACCTTGAAGCGCACCACCGTGAGCTCGCTGGGCTTGTCCTTGTCGGCCTTCCAGGGGAAGCCCTTCTCAGCGCGGCGTTTGCGGCTGCCGTGCAGGGCGATGAACTGATCCTCCATCGCCAGCAGGAAGGATTGGGCCTTCTCGTCGGTGTTGGGCAGCAGCAGGTCGCAGGTCCAGGCCAGCGGTTTGCTCTTGTCGAGCTGATGCCTTGGGGTGATCAGGTGGGCCCAGCGCACGGTGGCGAGGGGCGTGCGGAACAGGTCCTTAGCCATGGTGTGAATCGGTGGAAATGGGGTCTTGATCGAAGGGAGGAAGCGGCGGCAGGCCAAAGCGCTCCCGCAGCAGGTGGTGCACCGCGCCGCTGGCGGAGAGGTTGCGGGCCTCCATCAGCTCGCGGATCCGCAGGTAGACATCGGTGCGCACCTGGGTCTGGATGAAGTGGCGGCCGGCCACCGAGCGGGGCTGCTCCCCGTAGCGACGGGGCGGCCTGGGGCGATGGCTCGTGCTCATGGGGCTGGCGGCGTGGTAACGACCTTCGGGTCCTGGCCCTGGCATTCCTCGAGGAAGCGCTCGATGAAGTCGCCGTGCTGGCGCTGGGTGATGCGATCACCGATCGAGCGGGCACTGCGGGGCACCTGGAAGTGCTCACGGAACGCATTGGTGAGCTCGCGGCGAACGGCCGGCGGCAGATCCAGCACCCGGCGGTGGTAGCCGCTGATCTCCTCGGGCGTCAGTGGAAGCAGTGCTGGGTCGCCACCTTGATGGGGGTTAGCGCTGCTGCCGGCCCGGGGCTCGACCTGCTGGCGTGAAGCTTGTGCCTCAAGATCGGGCTCCGGCCGAGCCACAGCCGTCAGCGATCCGTCAGACTTGTCGATGCCAAACTGCTCTGCACTGTCACAGGGCTTTGCAGTCCGAGCCATTGAGGACACAGGAATACCCAGTAGCAGGGCCAACATCAAGCCGGTCATGTCCGCCAGATCGGCGGTCTCGTCGGCCCAGGCTTCGCTGCTGAGCTCAGCGCCTGCTGCGTGTCGCACCGTGACCTGCAGCCTGGAGCGGCCCTGCTGCTCGTCCAGCTGGGCAGACCAGCCGACGTCCTGGCGGAAGACAGGCCGGGCAGCCTCCGCGACGGCGCCCAGGTCGGGGGAGGGGATCGTGGATGCCTCGGCCTGGAAGCAGGCCAGGGCATGGGTGAGCTGTTGCTCAGGGGATTGATGGCACAGGCCCTCCACGGGCCTGGATGGTGTGACCATGGCGAATCAGATCGGGCGATTGCCCGCTGATCGGAATCTTAGGGCTCTTTACTTGTAGCCGCATTAGTAGCGGCTGTTAATTCCTAGCCATCAGGTTGTGACGGGCTTCTTGCCCTTGCCGCTGCCGGGTTTGCGCGGCTGGCGGTGGGCGGTCTCCCACTGATCCAGCCAGCGCTTGGGCTGATACAGGTCGCCCTCGATCCATAGGGGGGCCAGCTCCTCGGGCTTGTAGTCGCCAAAGCCCGTGAGGACGGCATAGAAGCGCTTGCGGTGCTCCTCGCTGGCTTCTGCCGCCAGGGCGCTGATGGCGTCGCTGGGATCGAGCTCGCACTCGTCGACCACCCGCCGCAGCTGGTTGCGCAACTTGGCCGACAGCTCGGTGGCCTTGCGCTGGCCGATGGTCGGGGCCGGCGTGGTGCGGAAGGCATCCGGCACCTCCCGCAGGCCGCAGTAGCAGGCCCAGAACTCCAGCGGCGTCCAGACCGGGCAGTCGTTGTCCCCGATGGGAACCGAGCCCTTGAGCTTCTCCTTGATCGCCTGATCCTTGAGCGGACCCCACTCCTTCTCACCCCCAGCGATGCGGCGGTTGAGCTCGCCCAGCTGCCAGAAGGCCTTTTGACGCAGCTCGCCCGCCTTGCCCTGCTCGATCACCGAGAGGTTGCCGTAGGAGATCGTCTCGAAGCCAACCTCTTCCGCCCAGCTGCAGGCGGTGTATTGAGTCCAGCCGTTGCGTCTACGCCAGTTCAGCAGCATGCGTCCGAATGCAGCACGGTTCTCCTCCTGGCGCTCAAGCAGCTCCGCGTAGGTGATGGCCACGTTCTGAACTCCGAGTTCTTAGCGGGAAGCTAAGACATACTTGGCAAGCGCAGCCAGAGCCTGTCATGTCTTGGCATGTCAGAACCGGTCAGAACCAAGCCTGTTGAGGATGTGCTTGGCCTGTTGCCCACTGATCGCTTTTCCTGTCTCCGCCTGCAGTCTCAAAGCCAAGGTGTAGGGATGCTCGCCGGGGTGGGCCTGGGCCAGTCGCCTGAGCCGTCGCTGCAGTTCTGTCGCATCCATCAGTGGCCCAGCCGCAGCGAACTCGCCGCGGCGAGCGACTGCTCGGCTTCCTCGATGGAGCGGCAGACGGCCGCCACGCCCCCGAGCTGCTCCACGAGCTGCAGAAAGGCCCGCTGCTCGGCGCTGACGGCCCCATGGGGGGTCTTGATCTCGAGGGCGACGAACTGGGCGATCCGCTGACCCACCAGCTCGGGGGTGACCTCCAGCATTCGCAGACCGATCAGGTCGCTGCTGCCCTTGCAGAGCCCGAAGCGCACCAGCCGGCCCTGCTGATCGACCAGGGCACCGGTGTTGTTGCGCCAGAGCCGCACCGGCCCATGGCCGCAGGCCAGGCGGATGCGCTGCTGGATCTCGTATTCGCTGGGGGAGGCGGCCATGCTCCCTGTTGCCAGACTGAGCAAAGGAAACGCCCTGGCACTCGCCATGCCATCCCGCAACATACGGCCTCGGTTAGGCAGGGAAGCCAAGCCTGGCCTGGCTAACACTGATTCGAGCAGGAGAGACGCGCATGTCATGCAGGACGACACCAGTCAATACTGAGGCTTGTCAATCGCGCGCGAGTCTTACCTTTCTTCGCCCAATATTTGCATTACTGGTTATATGCTATGGAATGCAGGATCGGGGCAGCGGTGTCCTTGCGCAGTCACTCCACTTCACCAGGCTGAAGAGCACATCTGTTACATGCGCAGCAGCCCAGTCTTCGGTTCAGGCCGAATTAAAGTCACGGGGATTCTTTTCGCCTTACAGGGCCAACGACGGCACTCGCATAGCGAGGATGGTCTATCCAGCAGTGACGCTTGATAGCACCTCGATCGGGAAGTACTACTACGGAGCGCCTCCAGGCCGGCCGCAGCAACTGGACATCAACCTCTCGGGAGACTCTGACAAGCTTTATCAGGGCCTTCTCTCGTCGCCCGTCTACCTATCTTCTCTTGGGGCCCGGATCATTGAAGCGTGCCCCGACATTGGCGTGGTGAGCTTCAACCACTGGCATGAGGGCGGGGTCCCGGTTGGGTTTTTCCCTGATGCAACAGCTCGCACTTTCCAATGGGTGGACCTTGGAGAAGGACCCCACACTCGTCAGGTCCCAGGGGAAGATGGAATGAATGTCATGCAGTTTGAGTGGGGGTACTACTTCTCACCATGACCATCCTGAGATCCCTCACGGTAATCACTCTGGCCCTGATCTCACTGGAGTGCAGAACGGTGCTTTCAAACGAGCGCGTCTCTGCCTATGAACATGGCTGAACCTCGCCCAGGATCCCGTTTAGAGTTGGTCATCTAGATGGTCAACGGTATGAAGCAAGTCACGGTGGCGGAGGCCAAGGCCCAGCTTTCGAGCCTGCTCGATGCGGTGGAGAGCGGCCAGCCGGTGGTGATCACCCGCCGCGGCAAGGCCATCGCTGAGCTGGTGCCCAGGCATGCGGTGCGCGATCTCCTGCCCCAGCTTCAAGCTCTGCGGGACTCCCTGCCCCGTCAGGCCACCAGCGGCGTGGAGACCATGCGCGCGCTGCGGGATGAAGCCGCCTCCTGATGCTTTATGTCGATACCTGCGTGCTGCTGGCGGCTCTCACGCCGGAAGCCCACTCAGGCAGCGCAGCGGCCTTTCTTGAGCAGGCCACAGCACCACTAGCGATCAGCCCTTGGAGTGCCACCGAGCTCCATTCCGCTCTCGGACTCAAGGTGCCCACCAAGGCCCTGAGCCCGTCGCAGGCCGAGGCGGTGCTGCTGGGCTTTGAACGGAGCCTGGCCCCAGGTCTTCTGATGCTGGAGGTGGAACCGCAGGACTTCCGTAATGCCAATGCCTGTCTGCGCGGCTGGACCACGGCCTTGCGGGCGGCCGATGCGCTGCACCTGGCGATCGCCTCCGGACGGGGCGCCACCCTTTGCAGCCTGGATGCCCCGTTTGTGCTGGCGGCCCAACAGCTGGGGCTTGATGCCCAGCTGATTGGGGCTGATGAAACCTCCATTCAGACCTGAAGGCCACGCTGCCGGGCCGCCCAGACATGCTTGGCCCAGCCTGGTTTGTAGCCCCGCTCCTGCTCCCGCTGCTGCAACTGCTCAAAGGTGCGGCAGCCGGCCGAGGGCGATCGGCGGCGTGGCCGCTGCTGCTGGCGGGGCTTGGGCCGGTGGGCACCGGCGACGATCTCGACCAGCTCGCCCTCGAGCTGCTGGAGCCCGCGGCGCTGTTCATCGCGCTCCTCACTCAGGAATAGGTGGCCGCAGTCGGGGCACTGCTGGGCCGCGCTGGGGCAGCTGCAGAAACAGAGTGGGCAGTCCTTGATCGGAATCGAGACACCCTCCGGCCGGCGGCGGCCAGCCAGATTCCACTCCCGCTCGTCGGTGGGCAGGCCGTGGCGATGGGCATTACCGACGTGATCGAGGATTACCGCCTCGCGCTTGCCCGGGGCAGGCCGCAGGGCCCGGCCGACCATCTGCAGGTACAGGCTCAGGCTGGCGGTGGGGCGCATCAGGATCGCCCCGCCCACCGAGGGGATGTCGGTGCCCTCGGAAATGATCATGCAGCTGGTGAGCACATCCACCTCGCCGGTGCCCAGTCCGGCGATCAAGCGCCTCCTCTCCTCGGCCGGGGTGCCGCCACTGACCGCCGCGGCGCGAATTCCCTCAGCGCGGAAAGCACAAGCCAACTGCTCGGCGTGCTGGATCGTGCAGCAGAAACAGATCGCCGTGGCCGGGTGCAGCCGGCGCCGGTAGTGCGACACCGCATCGCCGATGGCGGCCCGATCGCCAAAGGCGCGGGCTGCCTGCTCCAGGTCGAACTCGCCCATCCGGCGCCGAAGTTTGCTGTTCCGTGCCCCTGGCCAGGAGAAGACTCTGGGGCGGGCCAGCCAGCCCTGCTCCACCAGCCAGGCCGCTGAGGGCCCCAGCACCAGGGCCTCAAAGAAGCCGCCCGCTTCCACTCCGAGCCCCTTGCCGTCGAGGCGCTCGGGAGTGGCGGTCTTGCCGATCAGGTGGGCGCCTGGCCAGGCGTTGATGATCCGGCCCCAGACATTGCCGGCCACCAGGTGGTGGGCCTCGTCCTGAATGATCAGATCCGGCGCCGGCAGCTGAGCCAGGCGCCGCACCACGGTCTGCACCGAACCCACCGCCACCTGCCGCCCCTGGAGCTGGTGACCGGGGGCGATCAGGTCGGGCTCAAGGCCCCAGGCCCGCACCGTGGCGCTGAGCTGCTCAATCAGCTCGGCCCGGTGGGCCAGCACCAGCACCCGCCGGCCCTTGCCGGCTGCGCCGCGGGCGATCGCGCCGATGGTCTGGCCCTTACCGGCGCCTGTGGGCATCACGGCGCAGACCCGCTTGTTGGATTTGAGGGCAGTGCGGAGGTCGGCCAGGAGCTGGAGCTGGTAGTCGCGCAGGACGATCGGGGCCATGGAGACGACTGGATGCTTGGCGCTGATCAGCGCGGGCTGACACTGCTCAACTTACCAAGCCTTGTCCTGTGCGCTTAGGCTCTACTGCAGACTCCTAGCGAACATGGCCTTCTTCGCATCACCTCTGAGCTTCTCGATCACCGAGGAGCAGCTGACTTGGCTTGACCAGCGCCGCCGGCACGGCGCCCTCAGCCGCTCGGCGGCGCTGCGCCAGGTGCTGGATGCCGCCATCGCCGCTGAGCAGAGCGCCAAAAGCTCCCCGCCTGTTGCTTCCGGGACCGCGCTTGTTGGCCAGCGCTGACCCGAGGCGATCACCATGGCCACCGATGTCCTTGCGGCGGCCAGTGGCCGCTGGAGCGAAATCCTTGAGGCACTGGCCGCTCTGCCCCCCGAACAACTGAGCAACCGCCATCAGCCCTGCCCCATCTGCGGCGGCAGGGACCGCTACCGCTTTGATGACCGCGATGGCAGCGGCTCCTGGTTCTGCAACCAGTGCGGCGGCAAGGACCACATGGGCGGCGGTGGCTCCGGGATGGACCTGCTGATGCGGGTCAGGAGCTGGAGCTTTGGCCAGGCCTGCGAGGAAGTGGAGCGCTATCTGGGCCTCGTGTCTGAGCTGGATGCGCCACACCGGCCCAAGGCCAGCGCTTCCTCGAATGGCTCATCCGGCAGACCAGCAGCGGCATCGGCTGCCGGCCTCCCCGGCCATGGCGGTCGGCCCTGGCGGCAGCCCGAACTGCCGCCGCCGGAGGCCCCGCCGCCTGTTCTGGAGCAGGGCGCCATCACCCAGTGGTGCTACCGGGACGCCAGCGGCGCCCAGCTGTTCTGGATCCAGCGCCTCTGCGGCGGCCGCAGCGGCCGCAAGGCCTTCCTGCATCGCGTCTGGCTGGATGGCTGCTGGCACCGGCCCAGTCGCCGCGACCCCTTTTCCTGTGAGTGGCCTGCGCCCCGGCCCCTCTACGGCCTGCCGGGCCTGAGCGAACGGCCCGACGCTCCTGTGCTGGTGGTGGAAGGGGAGGGCACAGCCGATGCGGCAGCGCTGCACTTCCCGCAGCATGTGGTGATCAGCTGGCCCAACGGCACCAACGCCACCGCCAAGGCCGACTGGAGTCCGCTGGCGGGGCGATCGATGACGCTCTGGCCCGATGCCGATGCACCGGGCCGTAAGGCGATGCAACGCCTCGCCCCACTTCTGGCAGAGCAGGGCTGCCTGGTGCAGCTCGTGGAGCCGCCGGCCACGGTGCCCGAGGGCTGGGATCTGGCCGATGCCGACTGGACGCCGGCGCAAGCGGCCGAGCGCCTGCAGGCATGGCTCATGCCTTTGCCGGCTGATGAGGCAAAAGGGAGCACGGGTCATGCGGCCGCTGACAGCACCGCCACCGGCAGCGAGCCCCCGCCCCCCACTGGCCGCGCAGCTCCGTTTCAGTGCCTCGGCTACGACAGCGAGGCCAACTACTACCAGCCCAGCAGCACCGGCCAGATCCTGCGGCTGGGCCGCTCCTCTCACACAGCCACCCAATTGGTGGCCCTGGCTCCACTGCGCCACTGGGAGACCCTTTACCCGAGCCGCACAGGCGTGAACTGGGCGGCGGCGGCCAGCGACCTGCATGAGCGCTCCGCCGCCACCGGCATGTTCGCCCCGGAGCGCATCCGCGGCCGTGGCGCCTGGTGGGACAGCGGCCGCACCGTGCTGCACCTCGGTGACCGGCTGATCACCCCGGACGGGGAGCACCCGATCACCGAACCCTTCCCCTCGCGGCACATCTACCAACGCCTCAAGCGCCTCCATGGGCCCGGTGGCGTGGAACCCCTGTCGGTGGAGGACGCGGCCGTGATCGTGAACATCGCCAACCGCTTCCGCTGGGAGGTGCCCGCCTCCGGCACCCTGCTGGTCGGCTGGGTGGTGCTGGGCCCGATCTGCGGTGCCCTGCCCTGGCGGCCTCACCTGTGGCTCACCGCCGGCGCGGGAACGGGCAAGAGCGCGATCCTCGATCGCTTCGTGGTGCCACTGCTCGGGGACTTCGCCCTGGTGGTGAGCGGCGCGACGACGGAAGCGGGTCTGCGGCAGACGATCTGCTGCGACGCCGTGCCGGTGGTCTTCGATGAAGCGGAGAGCAACGAGAAAGGCGACCAGCAGCGCATGCAGGCGATCCTCTCGCTGGCGCGGGTGGCCAGCAGCGAGAGCAGCGCCGCCATGCTCAAGGGTTCACCCAGCGGTGAGGTGAGCCGCTACCGGGTGCGCTCGATGTTCCTGCTCAGCTCGATCGCCACCGCCCTCAAGCAGGGTGCTGACAAGAGCCGCTTCGCCCAGCTCACCCTGCGCAGCCCAAGCGACATCCCCAAGCAGGAACGGGAAGCCCACTGGGCGTCCCTCGACCGTGATCTGGACTGCCACATCACCCCGGAGCTCAGCCGGCGCCTGATCGCCCGCACCGCCGGCCTGATCCCGATGATCCGTCAGGCCGCCGGGGTCTTCACCCGCGCGGCGGCGCGGCACTTCGATTCCCAGCGCCTTGGCGATCAGTACGGCACGCTGCTGGCGGGCGCCTGGTCGCTGCTCAGCGATGTGGCCCCCACAGAAGCCGAGGCCGAGCTCTGCATCGCGGCCCATGAGTGGGACAGCTACAGCCAGAGCACCGAGATCCCCGATGAGCGGCGCTGCATCCAGACGATCCTGCAGCGGCCGATCCGGGTGGAGACCAATGACAAGCCTCTGACCCGCACGATCGGCGAGCTGGTGGATCTGGCCACCAGCCGCGACAGCTGCATCGAGATCTCACCGGATCTGGCCGATCAGACCCTGGCCCGCCATGGCCTGCGGGCCGAGCCGGATCGCCTGCTGGTGAGCAACACCGCCAAGGCGATCGAGCAGATCCTCAGTGACACCGCCTGGGTGAACAGCTGGCCGGTGGTGCTCTCCCGGCTGCCTGGTGCGGTGCGCTCTGGCCCCGTGCGATTCCGCGGCGCAGGGATGGTCACCCGCGCCGTTGCGATCCCCCTCACCTCTCTGTGACAGCCGATGCGTCACGCCATGGGCCCCCGGAACACCATCAGTCACAGCGAGAACGGTTGCGGCATCTGGGTTTGCGGCATGCGTGACGGTGTGACGGTTCTGGCGACGCAGAGCCCCCCTTACAGAGATCAAGAGGAATCCCCCTCTCTAGTGATCCATCTTCTGCTGCTTGCTAAAGCTTCTATGCCTCTACAGATGGTTACCTCGTTACAAGGGGCTCCAACCCTGCTTCCGGCCAGGGATCTCGGTTGTGACGCCCTCCGTCACCAGCCGTTGCAGCCGAAACGGCCATGCTGACCAGCACCTGGCTCGATCCGATCCCCGGCCTGTGGCGAGAGGAGGCCGCCCACCGCTACTGGCTCGGCGATCACCTGTTTCCGGTGTCGATCACCGGCGTGCTGGCCCATGGCCTCAGCAGCACCGCCAAACGGGCGATTGAGGCCAAGCGGCCGGTCTGGGAACCACGCGGCACCACCGTGCACTCGGCCCTGGAGCACTACAGCCAGGCCCGCTTCCTGGTGGGCCGCAGCCCAGAGCAGGCTCTACTGGCCATCGAGCAGCTGCCGGGGCACCACCGCTACCGGGACTGGATCTTGCCGCTGCTGCAGCTGCTGCTCTGGGACGAGGTGCAGGTGATCGCCAGCGAGCGGCTCAGCTGCTGCCTCACCCGCAACCTGGCCGGGGGCTTCGATGGGGCCTATGCGTCACCGGCTCTCAGTGACCGCTGGGGCCACGAGGTGCGGGTGCTCTACGACCTCAAGACCCTCTCGGCCCATGGCCGGCCCTACTCCACCGCCGCCCAGCTGGGGGGCTACATGGTGCTCGAGGCTGCCCAGGGAAACCACTACGACCTGGGCCAAACGCTCTGGAGCAAGCCGGGCGAGGCCGCTCCGAGCACCTTTTACAGCCGTGAGCAGTGCCTGGCGGCCTGGGCCGCCGCCTGGAGCCGCTACTGCCTGGCCCGCAGGCCCTTCTGATCCGCCAGCAGACGCCGATAGGAATTAACAGCCGCTGTGATTGCGACTCTCAGAGCAGAGCCAATACACTGATCTGAGCACCAGGCTGTGTTTTCCTGGCTTGCTTGTTGTTGTGCCGGCCGTCATGACCACCGCCCCCGTCGCTGCTTCTCCATCCGCACCGGCAGCGGAGCCGATCGACGCCCTGCTGGATGCCGTCACCGCGCTCAAGGCACAGCAGAAGCAGCTGGAGCAGCAGCTCGAACCCCTGCTGGAGGCGCTCAGCGCGGCGATGGACGCCGGTGAGCTGGATCCCTCCTTCTCCCACAACGACTGGGCCTTCTGCCACAACCCCGGCCGGCAGAGCTACGACTTCCCGCCGGCGGTGCAGCAGATCGAGCAGCAGCTCAAGGCTGCCCGTGATGCAGCGATCCAGCAGGGCAGCGCGACGGAGAAGCGCGGCAAGCCCTTCTGGACCATCCGCCCCCCGAAAGCAGCAGCCCTGCCGATCTGAGCTCCATGCCGCCCTGGACCGCTCCTCCGACTCCAGATCCGATCGAGGAACTGCGCTCCGCTGCCAACGCAGAGGATGACGACGGCCAACCGCTGTATGAACCGACCGATCCGGCCAGGCCGATCGGGCACGCCAATCCTCCACGCCGGCCCAGAGGCATCGCCACACAGCGGCCGCCGAGGCCCTCGCGGCTTGAGGTCGAACGTCGCATCGCCGAGGCGCAGTTGTGGATCGCCCAGCGGATTCCGCTGGTGGTGATCTACGAAAAAGGTCGTGAAAGCTGGGGGGTGAACAACAGCCAGACGATCAACAGGTATCTCAACCTCGCGCGCGAACGCATGGTCGAGGAACTGATCTCCGATCGCAAGCGTCACCAGGCCGAGCAGATCTATGCCCTGATGGATTGCGCCCGCCGCGCTGCGGACGCCGAGCAGTTTTCTGCTGCCGTCGGGGCCCATCGGGTGATCGCTGAGATCGCCGGGATGCTGCGCGCTCCGGCCAAGCCGTACGCGGAACGGCCATGACGCTGGCGCTGCCCCGCTCCCCACAGGCCCTCATCTGGGCGGGGCGCCCTGTTGATGGCGGCCTGCTCCATGGCCCGCACCACCCGGACCCCTGGGCTGATCCTGGTGTGCTGGCCTACCGCGATCCCGACCTGCTCTCCGCTGGTGCTGGGCCGCTCTCGCTGGAGCAGTTCATCGCCCTGGCCTATCCCCGCTACGCCTTCCACCGTTGGGCGCGGGTGCTGATCGCCCTGCTGCAGGCCATCGCTGATGGCGAGCTCTCGCGCCTGATCGTCACCTGCCCGCCCCGACTTGGGAAATCGCTCTTGGTTTCCAAGCTGTTCCCCGCCTACTTCATCTACCGCCACCCCCATCTGTTCGCTGCCATCGCCAGCTACTCCGGGGAACTGGCCTACGCCCATTCCCGGGAGGCGCGGCACTTCTACCGCGTCACCGGCAATCCGCTCTCGAAGGATTCCGCCGCCGTCGGCAACTGGCTGACGCCCGAGCGTGGCGGCTGCATTGCCGCCGGCGTGGATGGACCCTTCACAGGCAAGGGCTACTCGCTCGGCATCATCGATGACCCCTACAAGGGCCCGGCCGATGCCGGCTCCGCACGGGTGCGTCAGCGGCTGGTGGAGTGGATCAAGGCCGTCTGGTTCCTGCGCGCTGAACCCCAGTTCATCGACGCGGGGGAGGGCGCCCTGCAGCGCAACCTCTCGGCTCAGGTGATTGTGCTCACCCGTTGGGACCACGAGGACCTGATCGGCTGGCTGCTTCAAGAGGAAGCCGGCGATGCCCCCCACAGCTGGCACCTGCTCAACCTGCCGGCGATCGCTGAGCACCCGGCTGACCGGCAGATCTTCCCGCCGACCTGCACCGTCGAGCCCGACTGGCGCCGGGCCGGTGAAGCGCTCTGCCCTGAGCGCTTTCCGCTCTCCGAGCTCCTCAAGATCCGCTCCCGCTCTGGCTCCTACTGGTGGCAGGCGCTCTACCAGCAGCGCCCCTCCCCGGCCACCGGCTCGATCTTTCTGCGCCAGTGGCTGCGGCCGCCCTTCCCGCGCAGCAAGCCCCGCCGCTATGCGCCGCTGGTGCTCTCCTGCGACCTCTCTTTCAAGGGAGAGGAGGACTCCGATCACTGCGGCTTCGTGCTGATGGGTCTGCTCACGCCTGAGCTCGACCAAGGCGAACCCCAGAGGGGCAAGCCCAAGCCCAAGACCAGCCCCCAGGAGCTGGAGATCGAGGTGCTCTGGGCCGCCCGGCATCGCTTCGGGTTGCCGGAGACGATCCGATTCCTGCTCTCCTCCCTTGCCGCCCTGCACCACCAGGGCCTCAAGCCCGATGCGGTGCTGATTGAGGACGCCGCCAACGGCCCGGCGGTGCTGCAGATGCTGCGCCGCAAGGTGCCGGGCCTGCTGCCGATCCCAGCGCGCGGCAGCAAGACATTCCGCGCCCATGCCGTCGCGCCCCTGCTGGAGGCCAGCCAGGTTCGCTTTCACCCCCGCGCCAGTCAGCTCACCGAGGAGCTGCCGCGCTTCCCGAAAGGGTCCAAGGATCTGGTCGATGCCTTTGGCCACGGTGCGCTGTGGCTGGAAACCCGCTACTGGCGAGGCCTGGGTATCAAGCGGGATCCGCTGCCGATGCTGCTGACGCGGTGATCGATGCACCAACTCGCGCTGCCGATCCCGATCGTTACTGCACCGGCCGAGCGGTGCTCTCGCTGCCGCCGTCGTGCTGCCTCAGAGCCCCACCAGGGAGATGAGCAGCTCTCCCTCAGCCTCCGGCACTGCCGCCCGCGGCCCCGTCGACACCGGCCGAGCAACCCGAACGCCGCTGCCCATGCCTTGGCGCTGGCGCACCTGGATCTGGCTGACAAGATAGCCGGCAACTTCGCCCGCCGCACCACCCATTCCTTTGATGATCTGCGCCAACTCGCGGTGATCGGGCTGCTCAAGGCAGCAGCTCGCTTCGATGGGACGGGCGGTCGCTCGTTTCGGCCCTACGCCCGCACCTATGCCAACGGCGAGATCACCCACTACCTGCGGGACCATGGCTTTGCGATCAAGGTGCCCCCGTCCTGGCGTGACCTCTATGCCAGCGGGCAGAAGCTCCTACGGGAGGCTCTGCCGCCCCATATGGTGCCGGAGCGGCTGGGGATTTCGGCCGAGCGTTGGCGGGAGATCCAGGACGCCTGCTCGATCACGGTGATTGCGCTTCAGCCGGAGAGCTGAGGTCTGGAGACAAGTTATGGCCAGCTCATGGCTTTTCCTGACCCTGACAATGAGTTTCAGGCAAGAAGATCCTGCTGTCAAAGCCGACATGTTGGCAGCCTGTCCACTCCAGTGGCTTGTTCGGAGGTGTCGCTACCACATAGGGAGCATTGACCAACCTTTCCCTGATGAAAGAACCCTCAAGCCCCCAACTGCCCCTCAGCGCTTGTTCGTTATTCCTCGCCAAAGGCACTGCCCACGCACAGGCCCACGACAACCCTGCTTTGGAGCATTCCTGCCCATTCTGTTCAATGACGCACTCTTTAAGTGATTGAATTCTTATCTCTGTCATTGACAGCCGTAACGGCGATCATCACCCTCCTTGGCTGTGATCATGGCGGTGATGCGCGTCACTGACGTGGGCATGCTCGTGTTCAATCGGGGCATGCTGATGCTCATGGGCATGCCAGTAAGCCCTTTGTGGCTTGGCTGGGCCGTTGTCATCGCCAGGGTGGTTGTGGCTGTGGTGGGGGTCACCGCCGGCGGGGTCGTGGCGGTGACGGTGGGCATGGTGGAGCGCCTGGTGCCGATGCCAGTGGGAATGGTCTTCCTTGAGCAGCAGGCCGACGCCGAGAAGCATGGCGGCTGACGCCATCGCCATGCCGCTGGTGAAGGCCTCACGCAGCACCAGCAGGGAGAACAGCAGCCCCACGAAGGGAGCTGTGGAAAACACGAGAGCTTCGCGGGCCGCCCCCAGATGGCGTAGCGCCAGCAGATCGAGCCAGATCGAGAGCCCATAGCCAATGGCCCCGATCGCCAGGGTGGCCAGCAGCGCGGGCCCGGGGGGGAACTGTTGGCCAAGGCCCATGGCCAGCAGCAGCATCGGCACCGAGGCTCCGAGCGCCTTTAATAGGGAGATCTGGAGCGGATTGCGCAGGCTCAGCCGTTGGCTGAGGTTGTTGTCGATGCCCCAAGCCAGGCAGGCCGCCCCGATCAGCAATCCACCCTGGACCGTTGTCCCGCCCAGCGATCCTTCGGAGAGAAACACGGCCCCCGCCACGATCAGGACCGCGGCAATCAACCCGTTGCGGCTTAGGTGCTCACGGCCGATCAGCACCGCGATCAGCAGCGTGAACACCGCTTCCAGATTCAGCAGCAGGGAGGCGGAGCCCGCCGAAAGCAGGGTGAGACCCTGCACAAGGCACAGGGGCCCAACGATGCCCCCCAGCACCGTGAGCCCCACCAGGGGGGCCAGATCGCGCTGCTGCACCGGTGACTCAGCCTGCTGGAGTCCCACGGCGGCCCGCACCATCAGCAGCGCGATGGCAGCTCCGGCGTAGAGCAGCGCCGCGATCATCAGCGGCGAGCCTTCGCGGCTGACGACGCTGATCAAAGGCGCGCTGAGGCCGAAGAACACGGCGGCCAGCAGGCCGGCGATCAGCCCCTGCCGCTGTGGGTTTGCACTGGTCTTCGCAGCGGAATCACGGCCCATGGCCTCAAGTCTCGCGCAGGGCTGGCTTGATGCGAGGCAGCAACCAGCGTCCGAAACTGGCATAGAGGGCCGGGAGCACCAGCAGGGTGAGGCTGGTGGAGGTGATCAGACCACCGAGCACCACAATCGCCAGGGGTTGGAGGATCTCGTTGCCGGCCCCGAAGGCCAGGGCCAGCGGCAGCATGCCCAGGGCCGAGGTGAGGGCCGTCATCAGGATCGCGTTGAGGCGCTGCAGGCTGCCGGCGCGGATCACCTCCTTGAGCTCCATCCCTTCGGCATGCCTGCGGTTGTAGTTATCCACCAGTTGATCGTAGGGCGACCGTGCCATTCCCCAGGAGAATAGGGACACATCGGTGGAGGCGGTGATGCCTCAAAACTCGCGACAAGGTAGCCACATCTAATGCACCAACGAATTGTTCTCCCTGACACGGCCGAAATCAGCCTTCCTCCAGGCCTCACAACACGCTGAGACTTAATCCTATCTGGAAGTCGCGCGGGTGCTGATTTCCCAGTAGGCACGGCCTACGATGCTCCGCGTTAAATGGCTTCCTGCAACGATTCATGCCCACTGGAAGAACTTTAGCCCCAGGGCGATAATAGGAGGCAGCAATAATCTTTACTTTCAATATCTATGGGAGTTAAGTGTGCTTTTGCGGCCAATAGCTCCGACAAGACGCGGCGCTTCCTTGTGACCAGGATCTCTGCATAGCGTGGCGACTCCCGCGGCTATGGAGAGCAAGGCTACGGGGCGTTGAAGCCGGCACACCACGACCCCTGATCCACAGACATGCGAGGGGTGTTCTGTTGAGCGACTGGGAGCGAGATGCGCTAGATTTTACCGCCAGGGAATGCCACCGGTGACCCTGGGAATCAATAGAATTATCTCTGGTACATCTCTCCAGTACTCCCAACATGAGAACGCTTGCGGTTCGATTCGCAGCTGCCACTTCCCTGCTCCTGCCGATCGCGATTGATGGCCCACCGGCTGTCGCTGTCACCCATCAGGAGGCTTCCGGTTACAGCTGTCGTTTTGAGCGCACGACTGGCTATGTCAAGTTTTCTCCAGTCAAGCCAAGGGGTCGCCGCAACTGGACCTTCGAGCTTCAGCTTGATTACAGGTCTCAGCAAGTTGCGGTTGTCATCGATGGCAAGGCCACAACAGTGCCGGCCTTGTTTCGCCATGGTGACGTCCTCTTCACGATTCCCGTGCAGGGTCGCAATGAGCGGGTCTCATTTGATACGGAGGATCTGGACTTCGTGATGGTGGCAGACACCACCCGAGCCCGCCTGCAGTATCTGGGGGTGTGTGAAAAGGTCAGGTCCTGAAGCAATACCTTTAGATCTGTTGGCATGATTGAGAGGCCCCTGCGCTGGGGCCTCCATTTGCTGCGGACGTCTCCCTGAAGACTTCCGCAGCAGCACGGCGTCAGGGTTTCGAGTCGGTCCGGTAGGAGAGCAGCACAGAAG
>Ga0310330_100078_pt1 | contig 27728 bp, 26 predicted proteins | sample LakMicDCLTotalB5_FD_195544 | JGI IMG/M metagenome (GOLD analysis project Ga0310330, IMG submission 195544) | Enriched freshwater cyanobacterial communities from Lake Michigan, Michigan, United States - MI23.DCL.Total.B5 (v2) (version 2) | ecosystem: Environmental > Aquatic > Freshwater > Lake... | reverse complement strand
AACGGTCAAGGCCTAGTGCGTTGTGATCAACCAGAACTGTGTCCGCAAAATCAATAGGGCTATGTGCCTCATGTCGGCGCAGCTGGAATGATCGCTTTTTTGATTGTTGTTAATAACTTCAGTGGGCGGCCTGGTGCGCCCTGGGCAAACACGCCAGGTGAGCTGATCAATCTCACGAGTCTACGATTGAAATGATGACTAGACCAGTTTTTATTCTCAGGTGCTGCAAGTGAGATTGCTATGCGGCCCGCCGATAGCGCTCCTTGAGAAACTGATAGGCCTCGTTCAGCCGACGCATGGCCTCTGCCGACCCCCCGGCGTCCGGGTGGTGGCATTGCGCCTGTTCGCGATAGGCCTCGCGGATGTCCTTGAGTGAATAGGGCTGGTCTGCCACGGTGGAGAGTCGGAGCAGCCTTAGGGCGCCATGCACGGTCATCGTTTGATCGATGGCTTCAAAGGACATGGTGCGCTTCTGGCGGCTGCGGTGCCGCTGAACGAAGCGCGTGATCAGGTTGGGGATGCGCAGGTTGAGACTCGATCCGCTGAAGGGGTCTTCCAGCACACCCGCTGCCACCACAATCCGCTCCAGGCTGGGATCCCCTTCCGGCCAGCTCTGGCAAAACGAGCACACCACTTGCTGTGCCAGGTTCCAGCTGAACGGGCGCCCATCGCTCGGGTCGCACTGAGGCCAGATATCCCGGGCGAGCCACACCATGGCGGCTTCGGTCACGGTTTCCGTTGGCGTCTGCCCGTAGACCTCCTGCCAGTGATCCTGAACGGTTGCCAGGGCCTCCTGCAGTTGTGGTGCCCCCAGCAGCTCCAGACCCCGGTCGGCAGGATCGCGACGCGGCTCAGCCCGAAGGCTGCGATGCACCTCTCGGGCCTGTTGGCGCACGAATCCCGGCAGTTCAATTCCAGAGCCTGCCCGCGCTCGAGTCCGCTGCCCTGCGGACTGGAATGGGTCGCTCTCTTTGGTCTCAAGTAAATCTGGACCTGTGTCGCGTAATGAGACAAGATCGCTCTGAATAAGAACAATTGCGCGGCTCTCGTCCAGCGGGTGCGACGTCGCTGTTCCTGTTGCTGATGCCGTGCGGCCGATGGCGTCAGCACTGCCCCCCGTTGTGAGCTCGCCCTGGGTGGCGACTGCGACGTCCTGGAGCTGTTCCTCGTCCTCGTCTGGATTGAGCAGCTCCCGCAACAGCTGCTCCACCGCTGGACCGCGACCGCGGAATCCCAGCTGCGCTTTGACACCATCAATCGCCGTCAGCAGCTCCTCGCTGAGTTCGAGCGTGATACGACGCTTGTCGGACTCCCGCTGCCCCACGCTCTGCCGATGAACCTCCCTGAGGCTATCGGCCCATCAAGGATTCGATAAACCGCTGTTGGGCTTCGACCGCTTGCTGATAGCGCTCCATCAGGCTCTGACTCATGCGCATCGGTGGGGCCACGCTGGCAGGCAAGGTGGCTGCGGTCGGGGTCGTGGGTGGTGCCGTGACCCAACCGGGGGCCATGACCAGCGCTGGCTCCAGGCGATTCGCCCCTGGCTGCGTTGGCTGCTCAGGCTCTGCCAAGAGTGGAACCGCGGGCTTTGGCCGCGGTTTGGCGGGGCGGCTCTGGGCCGCCGCCAACAGCCGTTCACGCTCCCGCAGTTGCGCCAGCTGCTGTTGGGGCACCACGCTCAGCAGATGTCCCGGGGTGGCGTCCGCGGGGTACACGAGTGTCACCTTGACCCGATTCAGTTGTCCTGCTTTGAGGTTCAGGCTGCTAATGGGGAGGCTCTGGCCGGAGCGCATGCCGACATGAACCTCCTGATAGCCCTCGTCGGTTTGGATGCCGATCGAGCCGCGGAAGGCCGTGAAGTGACGGCCATTCGGGGTTGGATGGCTCAGCACCAATTCATAGGGGCCGCTACCCCGCAGATTCAGCTCCACGCCGAAGCGAACCCCATAGGTGCCCACGTTGTTGAGCGATGAATCCACCATGCGCGAGGCCAGGGGGTTCACCTGCACCTCACCGGTGCCGAAGTCATGGCGGTTGGTGCTGGTCAGCGGCACATGCAGCGGTGACTGATCCAGGTCGTGCTCGACGCTTGCGTCGTAACGGTCACCCAGGGCTACCCCAGCAACCCTGGAGAACACCACGCCACTTTGGATCTGGTGCACGCGGCTGAGGTAGATCCTGCCGGGGGCCAGGCGCCCACTGTCGAGCACCGCAAGAATGTCGAGTTCGCTGTTCGGGTCTTCAGCGGCGACCACAGCCATTTGAAAGGGGCCATCGCTGCGTCCCTTCAGCAGAGCGTTGGCAATCCCCTTCGCCGGCAGCGCGGTGCTGAACAGCACCACTCGGCTGTAGGGGGGGATGGTGATCTCATCAGCGAGGCGGCGATCCAATTGCTGCCTCAGCATCTGCACAGCAGTTGCATCGCCGGGCCCGGTGTTCCAGGGACGCGGACCGAGTGGCTTGACCCCCATCAGGTTGGTGGCCTGGTAGGGGGCCTCGAAGCTGTTGCGGACCGCACCTTCGCTGAAGCGCAGGTGCACCGGTGTGGCCCCGGGATTGATCAGGATCGTCGCCAGGGTGAGTTCACCACGGCGGCCGCCGACGCGGCCCATGCGGCTGCGATCGCTGGGGTTGTATTTGTGATGGACATGCAACCCGAACTCACCGTTGAAGGTGTAGGTGGCGTTGTCCAGGGGTTCGTTGGTTTCGGCGCTGATGGCGCTGCCGGGGTAGGTGCTCACCAGGATTCCGGGGCCGAGCACCTCCTCCGGTTGGTTGGAGTGCAGAACCGGTACAGCGTTGAATTGCCCTTGCAGCGGCTTGGCGGACTGACCCGCCATCAAGGCCACGTAGGCATGGGCGGGGATCGGAGCCACCAGCACGGTGCCGACCAGGGCAAGCATCAACGGCCTCATCGGACCTATGGGACCAACTGCTCTCAACCTGGGAGTAAATCGGGGTGGGGCCGCCGTGGCGGTCGACTTGTCTTAAGGGTTGGTGACCACGAGCCCCGGCCAGACCTGGCGTTCATCCAGTCAGCGGGGATCGGGAATCAGCCAGGAATGGGCACGCGATGGCCTCATGCCGATCGCTAGAACTGCAGTTGCTTGCACCATTTTTCCATGTTCCCGCCCTTCTTTGGTTGCTCCGATGAGGGCAATGCTGCGCAGTGCCGCCGTCGTCATCAGCAGCGCAAGCACCAGACGCTGATCTTCTGGCGGGATGGCCTTGAGCGTCAGCTGGCCGCGATCAATGCCGCCATCAGCACCCTCGAGCGTCAGATGCAGGATTCAGCTGACGCCTGAGTTGCTCCAAGGCCTGTCGTAGTTGCCGGTGCACCGTGCTGGCGCTGATGCCGTGGTCCTGGGCCACGGCCCGCAAGCTCCGGCCTTGCAACACCACCAACTGCACCAGTCGCCGTTGCTTCGGAGGTAACTCCTGCAACAGGTCCCCCACCGAGGGGTCTTGCCCCACAGGCTCCGGCTGCACAGCCCCCAGAGCCTCCAACTCTTCCTGGCTGATGATCACGCGCCGTGATAGGGGCTGCAGGGCTGAGGGGCCACCCAACGCCAGTGTTGAGGCCTTCTCCCGGGCGTGCTGTTCCTGCATGCGCCTCGGGATCCGGATCAGATGGGCACGATCGCGGAGGTAATGCAAGAGCGCTCCGCGGATGTGGGGGCGGGCATAGGCGGCAAATGGCACCTGGCGTGAGACGTTGAAGCGCTCAGCGGCATGGATCAGTCCCTCCAGGGCCACCTGGCGCAGATCATCGAAGGATTCGGCGCAACGGTTGCCGTAGTGACGCACCAGTGGTTCCACTAGAGCCAGATGGCTCACCACCCGTCGGTTCCTGGCCGACGTTGCCTTGCGTGTGCGCCCCATGGTTGTGCCCTGTGTTGATCTCTCTGCAGCCAAGGACCGGCGCCTGAGGGTCCACATCCGTGCAACCACGGAAACGCATCGGGCCGTCCGCCTCAGGCGTGCTGTGATGCCTGGGTGCCCGTGCCGCCAGGGGCTGCCGCCACCGCCTGCAACAACGCCCAGGGCCCCTGTTGCTGCAGCCATGCGCTCTCGGAGCGCTCCGTGATCAGCAGGTAGCCGGCAAACCCGAGGGCGTTAATGCTGAAGCCCGCCCAGTGCTCCTGCAGTCGTTCCACGGTGAGCAACCAGTGCTGATCGAGCAGCAGGTTGTAGGGACGTCGGGGAGCTGGATCGTGCTGCTGATCCCCCAGGTCGAGCACCCGCAGGTGTTGGCGGTACAGCTGCTCCAATTCCGCGGCGGCCTGGCCGGTGCCATGGGCCCTGCGACGACTGATCCGGTAGCGCCAGGGCCAGGGTGTGGCCGACCCATCAAGCTGCGCCTCGATCCACGGTTGCAAGGGACAGCTGGCGGCACCTGGATCCCTAGGGAGCAACTGCAGGTGTCGGTGGGGCTGACTGGCTCCTGCCGCAGCGCAACTGTTGAAGAACCAGAGGCCGGGGCTGTCCTGATCGATGCAGGCCAAGGCCTCCCAGTCGCCGCGCTCCAACCAACCCGCCTGCGCTTTCCACTGCTGTGTAATCAGCAGGAGGTGCCCCTCTTGCACGGGGTATTTGTTCAGCAGCACCAGGTGCGTGTGGCCGAGCCGCTCCACTTCCAGATCACGGTCCCAGGGCAGAAAGGGATTGGGCTTCGGCCCCGCGCTGCGGAGATGCTTGGGGGTCGGGGACAGCAGTCGACGCAAGACAAAGGGCTCCAGCCCCGGCAGGGTCACGCGCTCGGTGGCGAGCGGCACCAGGGCGCCAGAGGCGCGTGCCCGTTGGCTTTGCTGCAGCCCCAGCTCTGCATAGCGGCCCATCAGCGGCCTCCGCTGCGCAGGCGGGCCAGGGAGGCACCGGGGTAGTACCGCGCCAGGATCTGGCTGTAGGTCATGCCTCGGCTGGCCAACTCCTGGGCCCCGTGCTGGCTCATCGAAGCCCCGAGGTGGCCGTGGGCTTCCAGGGTGAGCGCCGTGGTGGAGGCATACAGGCTCTCCACGATCCCCCCCTGGTAGCTGAGGATCAATCCGATGGTGTCCGTGGTGGCTTGCCGGGTCTGGCCGCTGGTGCTGGCCAGGCCCCGGTAGGCCTGCCAGCGGGTGGTGCTGCCCAAATGCCAATGGCGACTGGCGGGCCGTGCCATATGGGCCAGGGCATAGGAGCGTGCGGCCACAGCCTGGGCTTTAAGCGCTTCGCGATTCCACGAGCTGGGCATTTCCGCCCCCACCACGGAGGCCACGTACTCCTCCAGGGGGAGATGATTCACCGCCAACAGCCCACCGGGCATCTGCAGCAGCCGCAGGCGTCCGCGGTACCGACGCCCATCCAGGCTGAGGGCGGCATCGGGCGTGGTCTCCAGGCTCACCTCTGCAGCGGGCAGTTGTCCGGAGCTGACGGTGAGGGGTTGGCCAGCAGCCCCCTGGCTCAGCACCCGTCCATCGGCCCGGCGCAACCACCAGGGTCCCGTGCTGGAGACCTCAAGGCTGGCCGCGTCCCGGGCGACAGCCACGCGGATGTCCAGCTGCAGAGGGGTACCCCGCTCCGGCTCCACCAGGCCGAAGCCCCCCTGTTGGGGGCGCGATCGCTCAGCCTCGACACCACGCAGATCGTCGCGGGAATCCGCCGCGGCGCGATGCACCGGGGGCGGGTTCTGCAACATCGCCTCGAGCAGTGCTCCGTTCACCGGGTTGCTGCTTGGCCGTAGACCCTGCAACCAGAACCCAGCCGCCAGGGCGCCCAGACCCATCGGTGTTCCCATGAGCACAGCCCGCAGCTTCAGCTGCTGCTGAGCACCTGCCAGCCCAAGGGGTCGGCTCCGCAACCAGGGGCGTGGATCTGTCCGTCCCATAGGAGGTGGCCCGTGCCGCTCAGGCGCACACAGCCCGGGTGTACGGCTTCGCACAGCATTCCACCACGGCGATGCGAGGCCTGCCATCCACGCACGGATTGCCGTTGTAAGCGCTGCATCCACCAGGGGGCCACGAGGGCATGGGCGGAGCCAGTCACGGGGTCTTCATCGATGCCCAGCCCCGGAGCAAAGAAGCGCAATTGGTAGTCGCAGGGTTCACCCGCCAGCGCTGGCGTGAGGTCGTGGGCCGCCTGCATCACCACCAGGCCATTCCTGTCCTCGCCCTGCAGGCCATCCGCCGGCACTTGCAACTGCTCGAGCGGCACGTCGGGGGCCACCAGCACGACGCGATAGCCCAGGGGGCTGCTCCAGTAGCGCAGCGGTGCGCCTCCTAGCAGAGGACCCAGATACGACGGCGGTTCTGGCTCATCGATCAATCCGGAACTGGGGAGCGTCACGCTCACCTGTGGGAGCTCAGCGGACGACACGGCCACCTCCAACCCCCCACTACGGGTCCACAACTGCAGCGGCACCTCGCTCTGCAGCCGCCCCCAGTGGTGCAACCCCAGGGCAGCCGCCAGGGTGGCGTGACCACAGAGCGGCACTTCACAGCTGGGGGTGAACCAGCGCAGCAGCCAGGCCCCACGGGGATCGCGCCAGAGAAAGGCGGTTTCCGACTGGCGCAGGCTGCTGGCAAGGCCCTGCATCCAGGCCGATGAAGCGGGGGCTTCCAACAGCACCACCCCAGCCCCATTGCCCTGCAGCGGCTCGGCGCTGAAGGCCTCGATCAGCAGAGCCGGCAGGCTTGCCATCGCTAGGTCACCAGCCCCTCATCCTTGAGGTGGCGTTCCATCAACCGGCGCACCGCTGCATCGGGCTTCACCTGGCCCTCCATCAGCGCCACCACTTCGTGGCAGATGGGCAAATGCCACTGGTGCTCCTGGCCGAGCAGGAGCACGGCGTCAGCGGTGCAGGCTCCTTCCACAGTGGCCCCGACACTGACGAGGGCCTCTTGGCGGCTCTGGCCCTGCGCCAGGGCCAGGCCGAAGCGGTAATTGCGGCTCAGGTGGCTGTTGGCGGTGGCCAGCAGATCCCCCAGGCCCGCCAGGCCATACAAGCTGCCGGGCGTCCCCCCCAGCCCCTGGATCACCACCCCCATTTCCACCAGGCCACGGCAGAGCAGCGATGCCTTGGCATTGGCGCCGAGATGCAGGCCATCGCAGATACCGGCCGCGATGGCCATCACGTTCTTGAGGGCCCCGGCCACTTCGGTTCCCACGGGATCGTGGTTGCTGTAAAGCCGCAGGCGCTCACTGCTGAGCTGATGCTGCCAGTGCCGCGCCAGATCCAGATCGCTGCTGGCCAGCACACTGGCGGCGGGAAGTCCCTCGGCCAGTTCCGTGGCCAGGTTGGGCCCGCTCAGCACCAACAAGGGAAGCTGGGGCATGTGGCGCAGCCACAGCTGCCCCGGGGTGCAGCCCTGTTCCAAGTTGATGCCCTTGGTGCAGCTCAGCAGGGGCAGACCCGGGGGCCAGGAGGCACTCAGCCCTTGCGCGAGGGCTTCAACGCCGGCCATGGACGCCGCCACCAGCACCAGATCAGCGCTAGGTAGCAGCTCCGCAGGATCACCACCGACCCGGCGGCTCCAACCCGACACCTGATGCCCCTGCTGCTTCAGCAGGGCGGCCAGGGTGCTCCCCCAAGCGCCCATGCCAATGACGGCGATACGCAGACCCATGGGGCCATCATGCGGCAGGGCTGGCGTGGGCCTGAAGGACCTCTAGCGGAATCACCGCAAGGGCGGACTGGTCGCAGGCCTCCAACCGCACCGGCGGAGCCATCCCGTCCTCGTAGGCCTCGAGCCAGCGACCGGCGCAGACGCACCAGTGATCGCCAGGTTTCAGCCCCGGAAAGCCGTACTGCGGTGCAGGGGTGCTGAGATCGTTGCCCTGGGCCCGTGTGTAGGAGAGAAAGCGCTCATCCACCACGCAACAGACGGTGTGGCGACCCAGGTCGGCCCCATCGGTGCGGCAGTGGCCATCGCGGTACCAACCGGTCATGGGCTCACAGCCACACACGTGCAGGGGCTCACCCAGAACGTTCAGCGATTCCATCGGTGCCCTGCGTAACGAAACGAACCGGCCCAGGCCTGTGTTGATGGGCAGTCTGACGACGGACTGGCACAAAACGCGACCAGACAGTTGACGGAACGTGGGGGGCAGGCGTTAAAGGTCTTTCAGCAGACCCCCCTACATGAGCTGGGACTTCACCGAAGACGCCGCCTTCCTGGCCCTGTGCGATGCCTTTAAGGAGAGCGGAGAGAGCTCGGCGATCGAGTTCCTGGCCAATGGCGAAGGCGCCTTCCATTTTCAGGAGCTGGCCCAGAACGCCGCCGGTGAAGGCATCGACCTGTCGGATTCCTCCGATCTCGAGGAGTTTCAACAGGAGGTGATTGAGACCCTCGAGGATCTGTGCAGCTGAGGCCTGACGATCAGGCCCCGTAGAAGAAGGCGATTTCCTTGTCCTTGAGACCCTCCCATCCAGCCGCCTTGAGGCGTGCATCGAGGGTCTGTTGATCGAAATGCTTGCAGCCGGTCTTGACGATCCGGTTGCGCATTGATTTCTTGACGCCGCTGCGGGCTCGCTGGCTTTCCAGCTCCATCACCTGGTGGTAGAGGCTGAGCATCTCCGCAGGGATCGGGGAGCCATCGAGGTCGAGGCCTGCTGCGATGGCGTCGTCGACGCCGCCGGGTCCGGCAATGGCCATGGAACGGGCGAGTGTGGGGCCCGATGAGCCTAGGCAGTCAGCTAGGCGGCGAAATAGCGCGCCTGGCTGTGCAGGGCCACCAGGGCCGTGGTGCTCTGCTCAGGCTCCAGTTGATCGCTCTCATCCATCGACAAACCGATGCGATCGGTCTGGAGCCAGGCCAGTTGCTGCCGGGAATCGGCCACGTTGGGGCAGGCGGGGTAGCCGAAGGAATAGCGGCTGCCGCGGTACCGCTGGGCCAGCACATCCCGCAGCGGCATCCCGGCGGGATCTCCAAAACCCAACTCGCCGCGGATCTGGGCATGCACCCACTCGGCCAGGGCCTCAGCCATCTGCACACCGAGCCCGTGAAAATAGAGGTAATCGCTGTATTGGTCGCCCTTGAAGAGCTCCTGGGCGAAGCTCGTGGCCCTCTCGCCCATGGTCACGGCCTGCATGGGCAGCACATCGGTGGGTTGGCCGCCGGCAAGGTCTTGGTAAAAGTCGGCAATGCAGTAGCGGTTGCCGGAGCGTTGACGGGGCAGGGCGAAACGGCCGAGTTCGCGGCTACGTTGATCGGGGTCGAACACCACCACGCTGTTGCCCTCACGGCCACAGGGGAAGTAGCCGTAGGCAACACGGGGGGTTAACAGCTGCTGCTCGAGGCAGCGGGTCATCCACTGCTGCAACACCGGCTCAGCCTTCTCGGCCAGCATGGCGTCGTACTGCTCACGGGATTGGCCCTGGGCCTTGCGCAGTTGCCACTGGCCTGCGAACAGGGCATTGCGATCCAGATAGGCGAACACCTGCTCCAGCGGAATCTCCGCCTCCGTGAGCACCCGGCTGCCCCAGAAGGGTGGGCTCAGGGCCGGCTCCTCGGGCACGGCGTCGGAGCGGTGGTCGTTGGCTGGGGCTGCGGTTGCTGGGTCTGTGGAGGCTGCAGCCTCGGCTTCGGGCGCTGCGTTGGCTGCGGTAGCTGCGGTAGCGGTCGGGGGGGCAGCGGTGTCGTCGGTGGCCGGTTCGAGCCCCAGACCCTCGGGGGCACCGGCCAGGAAGCCACGGCCGTTGTCCCATTGCTCGGCATCGCGGGCCGCCACAAAGGCATCCATGAAGCGGAGGTCGGCGAAGGCATCACGCCCGTAGATCACCTGCCCCCGGTACACCTCGCGGCAGTCCTTGTTCACAAAGCGGGGGGTCAACGCGGCCCCGCCGAGGATCACCGGCACGTCGATGCCCGCGGCGTTAAAGGCCTCCAGGTTGTCCTTCATGAAGGCCGTGGATTTCACCAGTAGACCGCTCATCGCGATGCAGTCGGCGTTGTGCTGTTGCTGGGCCTCGATGATTGCCTCCACCGGCTGTTTGATGCCGAGGTTGATCACCTCGTAGCCGTTGTTGGTCAGGATGATGTCCACGAGGTTCTTGCCGATGTCGTGCACATCGCCTTTCACCGTGGCGATCAGAAACTTCGCTTTGGCGGTGCTCTCCCCCTCCACCTTGTCCATCAGCGGCTCCAAGAAGGCCACTGCGGATTTCATCGTTTCGGCGCTCTGCAGCACGAAAGGCAGCTGCATTTGGCCGGCGCCGAATAGCTCGCCCACCACCTTCATGCCATCCAGCAGGAAGGTGTTGATGATCGCCAGGGGTTGATAACGCTCCAGGGCGATCTTCAGGGCATCTTCGAGACCAATGCGTTCACCATCGATAATGTGCTGCTTGAGGCGCTCCTCGATCGGCAGGTCGCTCAGTTGTGGGCCTGAGGCCCGGGCCTCCTTGGCACTCACACCTTCGAAGAGCTTGGTGAGTTCGGTGAGCGGGTCGTAGACACACACACCGTTGTCGAAACGGCGGTTGTCGTGGATCAGATCACGGCACACCTGCTGGTGCTCCTCGCTGATCTTCACCAGGGGCAGGATCTTGGCGGGGCTCACGATGGCCGCATCCATGCCCGCCTCGCAGCAGTCATGCAGGAACACAGAGTTGAGCACGATCCGGGCCGCCGGTGAGAGGCCAAAGCTCACATTGCTCACGCCCAGCACCACGTGCACCCCGGGCAGGTTCTGGCGGATCAGCCGGATCGCCTCCACCGTGGCCAGGCCGTTCTCGCGGTCTTCTTCGATGCCGGTGGAGATCGGCAGAGCCAGGGGGTCGTAGAAGATCTCATGGGCCGGGATGCCGAATTCGAGGGCATCGCGGTAGGCCCGCTGGGCAATGGCGAACTTGCGTTCCGCCGTGCGGGCCATGCCCTCCTCATCGATCGTGCCCACCACCACAGCGGCGCCGTAGGTGCGGGCCAGTTCCAGCACCTTGAAGAAGCGTTCGTCGCCGTCCTCGTAGTTGGTGGAGTTGAGGATGCACTTGCCACCGGCCACCTTGAGGCCAGCCTCCATCTTCTGCCACTCGGTGGAATCGAGCATCAGGGGAAGGTTGACGTTGGTGACCAGACGGCTCACCAGTTGTTTCATGTCCCTCTCGCCGTCCCGACCCACGTAGTCGACGTTGACGTCGAGAACGTGCGCGTTCTCCTTCACCTGGCCGCGGGCTACGGCCACCAGGCCATCCCAGTCCTCTTCCGCCAGCAGATCACGCACTTTCTTGCTGCCGCTGGCATTGAGCCGCTCGCCGATGATCAGGAAGGAGTTGTCCTGCAGGTAGGGCGTGGTGCCATAGATCGAGCTGGCGCTGGGCTCGTAGGCCAGGGCTGGGCGGGGATCCTTGGGGTTCTGCCGCAGCTCGGGGGTACGCACCCGTCGTGGTGCCGGTCGCAATTCCGCGGCCAGCTCCGCCAGGGCCGCGATGTGGGCCGGGGTGGTGCCGCAGCAGCCTCCGATGACCTGCACGCCGAGGTCCTCCACGAAGTGCATGAGCTGCATCTTCATCTCCACCGGTGTCAGGCGGTAATGAGCGACACCGCCAATGTTCTCGGGCAATCCGGCGTTGGGGATGCAACTCACCACGAAGGGGCTGTGCTCGCTCAGGTAGCGCACGTGCTCCTTCATCTGCTCGGGGCCCGTGGCGCAATTGAGCCCGAGCACATCGATCGGGAAGGGCTCAAGGATCGCCACCACAGCGGCGATGTCGGACCCCACCAGCATCGTGCCAGTGGTTTCCATCGTCACGCTCACCATCAGCGGCCGGCGCTGACCCGTTTTGGCGAAGGCCTGCTCGATGCCCTGCAGCGCTGCCTTGATCTGCAGCACGTCCTGGCAGGTCTCCACGATGAACAGATCCACATCGCCGGCGAGCAGGCCCTCGGCCTGCTCGGCGAAGGCATCGCGAAGCTCGTCAAAGTCAATGTGGCCCAGGGTGGGCAGCTTGGTGGTGGGCCCCATCGACCCCGCCACAAAGCGTGGCTTCTCTGGGGTGCTGTAGGCCTCCGCCATCTCCCGCGCCAGCTCGGCGGCGCGTTTGTTGATGGCAAAGGCCTGATCCTGCAGGTCGTATTCCGCCAACACGGTGGAGGCCGCCCCGAAGGTGTCGGTCTCGATCACATCGCAGCCGGCATCGAGGAACAGGCGATGCACCGCTTGCACGGCATCGGGGCGCGTGAACACCAGGTTCTCGTTGCAACCCTCCAAGGCCGCACCGCCGAAGTCCTCGGCGGAGAGATCCATTTGCTGCAACGAGGTACCCGTGGCACCGTCAAACACCAGCACCGGGTGCTCGGCACTATGCAGCCGTTCGAGGAAACCGATCCGTTGGGTCGCCAGCATCAACCGTTCAGACGCACGCGGGTGACCCAGTGGTCATAGGCGGGATCGCGCCCCTCTGTGATGGCGGTGAGCCGTTCACGGATGGCATCCATCACCGGCCGCTGGGGGCGCAGGTCGGTGCTTTCCACCCGCCGCACCGGGGTCACCTTGGCGGCGGTGCCGCTCAGGAAGACCTCATCGGCCACGAACAGTTCGCTCTTGTCCACCGGGCGTTCCAGGGTGGGAATCCCCATGGCTTGAGCCAGCTCCAGCACGCTGGCGCGGGTGATGCCCTCGAGGATGTCCTGATCGACGCCAGGGGTGATCAGCACACCGTCGCGCACGATGAACAGGTTCATACCGCTGGCTTCACTGACCTTGCCGCGGCTGTTGAGCAGCAGCGCTTCATCGAAGCCGCTTTTCACCGCTTCGGTCTTCGCCAGAGAGCTGGTGATGTAGGCGCCGCTGATCTTGCCCCGCAGGGGCAGGGAGCGGTCCTCCTGCCGGGTCCAGGAACTGATGCGGCAGCTCACCCCTTCCGGTGAGAGGTAGTCGCCGAGCTCGAGGCCGTAGATCAGGAAATCGGTCTCGATGTTGTGCAGCCGCGGGGCGATGCCAAGGTCGCTGGTGTACACAAACGGCCGCAGATACACCGGGCAGCTGGGTTTGTTGGCCTGTAGGAACTGCCCAATGGCGCTGTGAATGGTGTCCTCGCTGAGCTCCGTGAGCAGCAGCCGAGCGCTTTGGCTGAGGCGTTTGGCGTGGCGATCGGCGCGGAATAGCAGGATCTCCTGGCCATCGGAGGGGTTCGGGATGGCCCGCATGCCCCCGAAGGCCCCGGTGCCGTAGTGCAGGGCATGGGTGGCCACCGACAGGGTGGCCTCCGCAAAGGGCACGCAGCGGCCACCGAACCAGGCGTAGGGCAGGAATTGGTGCATGGATCCGGCGGGCGGTGGTGGCCACAGCTGCAGTCGATCTTCTCACCGCCGCCCCCCGCCCTGCGAGGGCTCGACCGCAGCAAGATGGGCCCATGCACCGTCTTGCCGCCGTGCCTGGCAGCACCAGCCCCTCCGATGGGGTGGTGTTCATCGAGCAGCCCCCGGCGGAGGTGGTGCTGCTGAGCAGTGCCGACACCGATCTGGCGGCCCTCGCCTCCGTGCTCGACCACGACCCCCACCCCTTTGGGGTGGACACCGCCATTCGGGCCCTCAACCTGGCGGCCCTGCAGCATCCGGCTGTGCTGGATCACTATCTGCGCACCAGCCTGCAGCAGACCCGACTGGTGGTGTTGCGGCTGCTGGGCGGACGCAGCCACTGGGGTTACGGCCTGGAGCAGCTGCAGCGCTGGGCCGCAGAGCGTGCCGATCGCCGGCTGTTGGTGCTGGCTGGAACGGCAGACCTGGAGGCCGAACTGCTGCCCCTCGGCACCGAGGACATGGCCTTCAGCCAAGCCTGCAGCCGCTGCTTACTGGAGGGGGGAGCGGACAACCTTCAGCACCTACTGGACAGCCTGCGCGAGCTGTTGCTTGAGGGCCGCGCCAGCGCCCCGCAGGTGCAGCCCTTGCCCGATCCCCTCCCCCACGACTGGCGCCAGGAACCCGGCGTTCGGGTTGGGGTCGTGCTCTACCGCGCCCTGTTGCAGGCGGGGGATCTCCGTCTGGTGGAGGCCCTGCTGCAGGCCCTCCGCGCCCAGGGGCTCGCCCCGCGGGCCCTGTGGGTCAGCAGCCTGCGCTCCCCCGCTGTGCAGGGCGGTGTCTCCGATCTGTTGGCACGCGAGGGGGTGCAGGTGGTCCTGTGCACCACATCGTTTGCCTCGGTGCAACTCAGTGAGGCGGGCTTGGGGGCTCCCCTCTGGGATGGGCTGGGGGTACCAGTGCTCCAAGTGCTCTGCAGCACCCAAAGCCGGGAGGCCTGGCAGGGCAGCAGTCTCGGGCTGTCCCCGCTCGACCTCAGCCTTCAGGTGGCCCTACCGGAGCTGGATGGTCGGCTCACCACCCGCGTGGGGGCTTTCAAGGAGACCTTCAGCGCCGATGCACGGCTGGTCACGGCGCTGCAGCGCTATGAACCTGACCAGGGCCGCCTGACGTGGATCGCGGAGTTGGCCGCCCGCTGGTGCTCCCTGCGCACCACCCCGACCGCTGAGCGGCGGTTGGCGTTGGTGTTGGCCAATTACCCCACCCGCAACAGCCGCTTGGCCAATGGCGTTGGGCTGGATACGCCCGCCAGCACCGCCGCGATGCTCGGCTGGTTGCAGCAGGCGGGTTACGACCTGGGTGATCAACCCCTCCCCGCGGACGGCGACAGCCTGATTCAGCAGCTGTTAGCGGGTCGGAGCAACGATCCGGAAAGCCATCACCGCCCGCCCCTGGCCCACCTGCCCCTGGCTGACTACCAGCGCTGGTACGCCACCCTGCCCGCTGATGGCCGAACAGCGTTGGAGCGTCAGTGGGGGGCACCGGAGACCGATCCCCACTTGGAGGCGGCTGGCTTTCCGATTCAAGGGCTCGGGTTTGGCCGGTTGGTGCTGCTGATCCAGCCCGAGCGGGGCTACGGCCGCGATCCAGTCCTCAGCTACCACAGCCCGGATCTTCCACCCACCCATCTCTATCTGGCCCAATACCTGTGGTTACGCCAGCAGGCCCAGGTGCAACTGATCTGCCATGTGGGCAAGCACGGCAACCTGGAGTGGCTGCCTGGAAAAGGCCTGGGCCTGTCGGAGAGCTGCTATCCCGAATGGGCGTTGGGTCCCATGCCCCACGTCTATCCGTTCATCGTCAATGACCCGGGGGAGGGCTCCCAGGCGAAGCGGCGTGCCCAGGCGGTAATCCTGGATCACCTCACCCCACCCCTGGCCCGCGCTGGCCTCCACGGGGATCTGCGGGGCCTGGAGGCCCTGCTGGATGAGTACTGGGAGGCGGCGCAGCTGGGCAGTGCCCGGGCTGACTCCCTGCGCCAGAGCGCCCTGCGGCAACTGGCCCAGCTGGAGCTTCCCATGGCCTCCGCCGCCGACCCCCTGGATGCGGCGGAGGGCTATTTGTGTGAGTTGAAGGAGGCCCAGATCCGCACGGGTTTGCACCGCTTTGGCCAATTGCCCGCTCCTGCCCAATTGCTGGAGTTGCTGGTCTGCCTCGCTCGACCTCCGGTGCCAGGGGGGCAGGGACTCACCCAGGCCCTAGCCCGGGATTACGGCCTGTTGTTCGATCCCTGGGCGGACGAAGAGGGCGCGCCGTTATCGGCCGATGACCGGCAGCGCCTGCAGGACTTGGGATGCCACAACCCCAGGCACGTGGGCGACGGCGTGGCCTGGCTGGAGCGACTGGCCTTGCAGCTGCTCGCCCCCCTTCTCGACAACAGCCAGGCCTCCAGCAGCAGCGGTTCTCACACCGAGGCGGTGCTCGAGCGCCTGCGCACCGGTTTGGTGCCCGATCTGCTCTGCTGTGGCGACGCCGAACGCAACAGCTTCCTGACGGCCCTCGCCGGCGGCCGGATTGCCGCCGGTCCCTCCGGCGCACCGACCCGAGGCCGCCCGGATCTGCTGCCCACCGGGCGCAATTTCTACAGCGTCGATCTGCGGGGGCTGCCCACCGAAGCCGCCTGGGATTTGGGACGCCGCAGCGCCGAGCTGCTCCTGGACCAACATTTGATGGATGAGGGGGAGCCCCTGCGCCACTTGGCCCTGTCCGTGTGGGGCACCAGCACCATGCGCAATGGCGGCGAAGACATTGCCCAGGCCCTGGCTCTGCTGGGCGTGCGGCCGGTTTGGGACGGCCCCAGCCGGCGCCTGGTGGAGCTCGAGTTGATTCCCCTCCAGAGCCTTGGCAGACCCCGGGTGGATGTGACCCTGCGCATCTCCGGGCTGTTCCGTGATGCCTTCCCGCAACTGGTGGCCTGGTTCAACCGCGCCACAACCCTGGTGGCGACCTGTGATGAACCCGAAGCGGATAATCCGCTGGCGGCGGCCTACCGCTTGGATGGACAACCCTGGCGCGTCTACGGCTCCGCTCCTGGGGCCTATGGCGCAGGGCTGCAGGGGTTGATCGACAGTGGGGAGTGGGACAGCCGCTCCGACCTGGCGGAAGCCTTCCTCAACTGGAGCAGTTGGCGCTACGAAGGGCTCGGGGGAGCCGACGGCACGGGCGGCAACCTCAGCATTCAGGCGGACCGCGGAGGGTTAGAGCAACGCCTGGCTGCGGTGCAGGTGGTGCTCCACAACCAGGACAACCGCGAACATGACCTGTTCGATTCCGATGACTACTACCAGTTCCAGGGGGGGCTGAGTGCCGCCGTGGAACGGGTTCGTGGTGTCAAACCACAGCTGTGGTTCGGTGACCATTCACGCCAGCAACGGCCGCGCATGCACCGGCTGGAGCGGGAGTTCGACAAGGTGCTGCGCTCCCGTTTGCTCAATCCCCGTTGGATTGAAGGCATGCAGCAGCACGGCTACAAGGGTGGCTTCGAGATGGCGGCCAGCCTCGACTATCTGTTCGCGTACGACGCCAGCACTGACCGGATCCCGGACTGGAGCTACGGAGCCCTGTGCGATCGCTGGCTTGGCGATGCCTCGGTGCTCGCCTTCCTGCGCCGCTGCAACCCCTGGGCGCTGAGGGATATGGCCGAGCGCCTACTGGAAGCCCACCATCGCGGACTCTGGGAAGGGGCCGCGGTGGGACAACTGGAGGGGCTGCGCGCGTTGGTGCTGGAGTCAGAAGCCCTGGTGGAGGGCTGAGTTCAGCTGTTGAGGTCCTTGGCCCAACCCTTGAAGGCATTGATGTCGCCGGGTTTGGCGGTCGACGGGCTGCTGTTCTGCGGTTGAGCGTCGTCGCTGCTGGAGGCCTTCTTCGGGGCCGCCACGCCGGGGGTGTTCACGGCAACGGCCGAACCCTTCATGCGCTGATCGAGCTCCGCCTTGCTCATCTGCTCGGCGAAGGTCTTTTTCACCGGCTTGGGCACGCCGCCGGTGAGGTTGATCTCCTCCTCCACCTTGACGCTGCCACCCAGGCCAGGGCTCATCTTCTCGAGGCGCGATTCCATCGACGCCACTTCCTCAACGCGCTCGCCACCGGCTGGGTTGGCGGCGGTGCCGGGGAAGGTGCGGCGGATCGTGTTGGAGCGCCGCATGAAGTTCACGTCGCCCATGCTGCTGGAGGCGTCGGCATCCAGGAAGAAGGCCTCCTCCTGCTTGGCGGGCTTGGCGGGCTTGGCCTGGGTGTTGGTGGTCACCGATTTGGAACCACCGAGCAAACGATCAAACAGGCCCATCGACGGGGAGCAATGGCTGCGGGAACCCTAGCGGCCACGGAGCTCTAGACCATGGGTATCGGTACCGCAACTTCGCAGAAGTCCGTGCTGGCTGAGCTGCTGGGCGATGGCCTCGCAGACCAGGGGTGTCGGCGACCAACGGGGCTGCATGGCGTAGTCGTAGTAAGCCTCTGCCCCGTCGAATCCCTGCTCCGCCGCCGCTGCAATCAACCGCTGAAAGGGCAGCCGGTAGCGCCCCGGATGGGCCAGCAGGGCCAGCCCCCCCGCCCCATGGATGCGGCGCCGCACCTCGGAGGCCTGCAGGGACTCGCCGATGGCCGCTTGGCCCTGGCTGTAGAGGGCCAGATCTGCATGGCCCAAGTCGAAGCCCAGCGCGAGCACGTGCACCAGGCACCCCTCCAGCAGGCAGCTGATCTCCATGCCACTCCACAGGGTGGGGACGGTCTGGCCCTGCTGGCGTTGGCGTTCGAACCAGGCCCCCAGCGGACCATGGGCCGCGACGCTGTGGTGATCCGTGACGGCGATGTGCCGGAGCCCAAGCTCCACGGCCTGCTGACCGAGGGCCTCAGGGTGCAGGCTGCCGTCACTGCAGGTGGTGTGGCAGTGGAAATTCAGCTCAGTGGGGCAGCTGCCGGGGTGCACCTCCGCCAGCACGGCCCGCAGGGGATGGGTCATGGGGCGGCGGCCAGCCGTTCTTCCCGCAGCCGCCGCCAGCGGGCATAGAACTGAATCGACGCGGCCATCAACACCACCAGGGCCACCATGAACCAGGTGGCGGCTCCCGTGGGGAACTGGTTCTTGAACACCACCAGCATCACCACCAGCACCAGCAGCAGCGTGGGGAGCTCATTGAGGGCCCGCAGCTGCTTGGGACTCCATCCGCAGGTCCCCGCCTGCAGCTGTCCCATCAACCGATAACAGAAGGCGTGGTAACCCAGCAGGGCGGCCACCAGTGCCAATTTGGTGTGCATCCAGCCCTGGTGCAGCCAGGCGGGATTGCTCACCAGCAGTCCGATGGCCATCGCCACCGCCACCACCATCCCGGGGGTGGTGATGATGTTGGCCAGCCGCCGTTCCATCAGGGCGTATTGGTCTTGAAAGGCGGAGCGCAGTGCGGGCTCGAGCTCCTCTGCTTCGCGGTGGTAGATGAACAACCGCACCAGATAGAACAGCCCCGCAAACCAGACGACCACCCCCACGATGTGAAGGGTCTTGAACCAGAGGTACGCCTCAGGGGGCAGGGCCGCCAGGGTCATCAGCCGCCGGAACTGAACAGGCCATCAAGGTAGATCTCGCGCCCCTCAGGTGCTGCACACCGTCGTCAGTGCCGCGCACCGTTGTCACATGGGGCTTCGGTGCTCGGCAGCGGTTTGCCGGATAGCCGCCAGCTCGTCGGGAGTCAGTTTCTCCAGTTGCTTGAACACCAGGGCCATGCGGGGGTTGCTGCGCAGCCGATCCCGATGGCGCGCCAGAAAATCCCAGTAGAGGCTGTTGAACGGGCAGGCCTTGGGGCCATGGCGTTGCTTGACGTCGAACCGGCAATCCTGGCAATAGGTGCTCATGCGCCGGATGTAGTTGCCGCTAGCGGCGTAGGGCTTGCTGGCCAGGCGCCCCCCATCGGCGTAGACCCCCATGCCCAGCACGTTGGTCTGCATCACCCAGTCGTAGCCATCGATGAACTGGCGATGGAACCAGTCCGTGAGGGCCTGCGGATTCAGGCCCGCCAGCAGGCCGTAGTTCGCCAGCACCATCAAGCGTTGGATGTGATGGGCGTAACCGGTCTGTTCGATCTCCTGAAGCACCGTGTCCATGCAGGCCATGCCGCTGCCGCCACCGTGCTCCAGCCAAGCCGGCAGGGGGGCCTGGGCCTCGAGCTGATTGCTCTCGCCGTAGGCGGGGCCGAACCAGTGGTAGAGGCCATGGGTGTACTCCCGCCACCCCAGGATCTGGCGGATGACCCCCTCCAGACAGGCCAGCGGGACGGCGCGGTCGCGTCCGGCCTGCTCCAGGACTCGAATCACTTCCAGGGGGTGGAGCAGGCCGAGGTTCAGATACGGCGAGAGCAGCGCATGCCAGAGGGTGGGTTCGCCGTTCACCATGGCGTCCTGATAGGGGCCAAATCCCGCCAGGCGGGTGTCGATGAAGTGCTCCAGCACCGCCAGGGCCTGGGCGCGGCTCACCCCCCACCGGAAGGGCACCAACCGACCGGGCAGGGGTGGCAGTCCGGCCTTCTGGCGCTCCTGATCCAGCTGCTCCACGCGCTCCATCACCGCTTGGGTGATGGCGTCGGGTTCAAACCACAGCGGCTCAGGGCCCCGTAACCCCTTGGTGGGCGCGCGCCGGTTGTCGTGGTCGTAATTCCATTGCCCCCCCAGAGGCTGTGCCTTCGCCCCCTCACCCTCCATCAGCACGGCAAAGCGGCGCCGCCCCTCCCGGTAGAACAGCTCCATGCGCAGCTGGCGATACCCATCCGCCCAGGCGGCGAAGGCCTCGCGACTCCAGAGGAAGGCATTGCTGGGCAGCCAGTTGAGCTTCACCGGTAACGTCAGCCGCTCAATCGCGTCTCGGAATCCCCGATCCGCCGGTTCCATCAACCACACCTGCTCGATGCCGTGGCAGGTGATCCAGTCGCGCACAGTCGTGCCGAATCGGTCGGTGATCCGGTAGTCCACGGTCCAGCCGGCCTGCCGCAGCTCCTCGGCGAAGTGCCGCATAGCGCTCCACACGAGCACCAGCTTCTGTCGGTGATAGGCCCGTTGCCCGAGCACCGAGCTGCTCTCCACCAGCAGCACCCGTGCAGCATCGGGTTGGGTACTGGCAAGGGCCGCCTGGGCCTGGGACAACTGATCCCCAAGCACCCAGATACCGAGGCTCATGCCGGGCTTTCCCCCGCCAGACGACAGGCTTTCAGGGCCACCGCCAGGGCATGCCCCCGTTCCACCGGGCCCAGTTCAGGACTGAGCTCCCCATGGCGACAATCGACGGTCACGCGCTCCCACTGACCTCGCTGGTCGTTGAGGCGGATCCGCAGCTGCCAGTGATGCTTGGCACTGCGGGTGATCTCGTCACCACAGACCGGTCCGATGCAGAGTCCCGGCGCTGCCCAGAGCAGGGCCGGGTGGCCGATCAGGGTGATCAGGGCCAGCAGCAGCCCCGCCAGGGTTGCCACCCGTGTGCCCAGCCAGTACTGCCAGGGCCGTGGCCAGCGGGCCGGTGGTGGGGAAGGCATCAACTGGCGATCTCCAGCGGGGTTGGATCGCCCAACAGCTGGCTGCCATCTTCAGGCACAGGGCCATCCGCCTGGGGATGGAAATAGCTCCAGACCTGCTGCGCTAGACCCGGGCCCAGCCCCGGGGCCGCCCGCAGGGCCTCAAAGCTGGCCAGCTGGATGGCATCCACGGAGCGGAAGTGGGCCAGGAGCTCCTTGATCCGCTTCGGTCCCAAGCCCGGAATGTCTGACAGCCGGGACCGCGTCATCCGTTCGCCCCGCTGCTGACGGTGGAAGCTGACGGCGAACCGGTGTGCCTCATCCCGCAGCCGTCTCAGCAGCTGCACCCCCAACTGCTCGGCCTCACTGTCGAGGGGCATCGAAGCCCCTGGCACAAACACCTCCTCGCGCTGCTTGGCCAGGGAGCAGACCACCAGCTCCTGATCCAGGTCCAATTCCCGCAGGGCTTCCATCACCGCCGACAGCTGGCCCTTGCCGCCATCGATCATCACCACATCCGGCCAGTCGTTCAGCCCGCCGGTGTGGAGGCTGCTGGCGTTGGACCGCCGGAGCTCCTGCAGGTCAGCCCCCTCCGCCTTCGCCTGGGCCCAGCGGCGGAAGCGGCGCCGGATCACCTCCGCCATGCTCATGAAGTCATCGGAATGGCCGGCCCGCACTGAAGCGCTGCGGATCTTGTATTTGCGGTAGTGCTGCTTGGCGGGCAACCCGTCGATGAACACCACCTGGGAGGCCACGGCATCACTGCCCTGGATGTGGCTGATGTCATAGCCCTCAATGCGTCGGGGCGGTGCCGTCAGTTCGAGCAATTGCGCCAGATCCTCCGTGGCCAGCAGGTTCTGTTCGCTTGCCCGCTGGGCGCGCTGCAGTTCGTACTGGGCGTTGCGCTCCACCAGATCAATCAGGTCGGCCTTCTGTTGCCGCTGGGGCACCGCCAACCGCACCCGGCGCCCCCGCAGTTCGCTCAGCCACTCCTGCAGGAGGTCCTGTTGGGGGATGGCGTGTTGCAGCAGCAATTCCGGCGGAATTTCCACCCCCTCCACCTGGGAATAGTGCTCCTCAATCACCGTCTGCAGAATGCGGCCAGGCTCGGCAAGAGCTTCAGCGGTGAACCCCAGGCGCCCCACCAACTTGCCGGCTCGCATCTGGAACACCTGCACAGCCGCCACCCGTTGATCGCTGGCCAGGGCGATCACATCACGGCTGACGGAGCTGTCACCGAGGCTCATTTTCTGGTCCGCCGTGAGGGTACCGATTCCCTGCAGTTGGTCCCGCACCCGTGCGGCACTCTCGTAATCCAGCCGTTCGGCATAGCGCTGCATCTGCTGCTGCAGCAGCTCCAACAGTTCCTCGTTGCGGCCCTGAAAGACCATCGCCACCTGCCGCAAGGTGTGGTGGTAGTCCTCCGAGCTGATCTTCTGCTGACAGACACCGGGACAACGGCCGATGTCGAAGTTGAGGCAGGTGCGATCGCGGTAGAGCGGCTGGGGACGTTGCCGCAAGGGGAACACTCGTTTCACCAGGGCCAAGGTGCGCCGCAACAGCCCCACATCCACATAGGGGCCGTAAAAGCGATCCAACGGTGAGCGGAAACGGCGCCGCCGTGTGATGAAGATGCGGGGGTAGGCCTCGCTCCAGGTGATGCAGAGGTAGGGGTATTTTTTGTCGTCCTTCAGCAGCACGTTGAAGTGCGGCTGGTGGTTCTTGATCAGGTTGGCCTCGAGGGCCAGGGCTTCTGCTTCGCTGTCGGTGACGATGAATTCGATCTCGCAGACCTGCCGCACCATCAGGGCGATGCGGGGGCTGTGGGCGTGGCCACTGCCGCTCTGGAAGTAGCTGCGCACACGATTGCGCAGCACCTTCGCCTTGCCGATGTAGAGGATCCGGTCGTCGCTATCGCGCAGCAGATAGCAACCCGGCTCTGCCGGCACCTCCTTGAGCCTGGCCTTGAGCCGGGCTGGATCCTGAAGCAGAGGGGTCAACCGCCGTACTGCCAACCCGTGCTGCTCAGTTCAAGGGCGGCACCATCGCGATGCAGGGTGGCGGTTTTCACCTCGCCCACGAACACGGTGTGATCGCCGTGGGCCACCTGGCCCACCAGCTCGCACTCCACAGCGCCCAGGGCGTCCTGAAGAATCGGCAACCCCAGGGCCCCGAGCTGGAATGGCGCCGCATCGAAACGGCCGCCCACGCCCTTCTGGGGCTTGAAGAACACCGCCGCCAGATCTTTCTGGTCCGCTGCCAGCACGTTCAGGGAGAAGCGGCCACTGCGTTGAATCATGCCGTTGCTGGTGCTGTCGGCCCGAACCGCCATCACCACCAGGGGCGGCTCGAAGGAACCCTGGGTGACCCAGCTGGCGGTGAAGCCGTTGACCTCATCGCCCTCCGCCACGCCGCAGATGAAGACGCCATGGGGAATCTTGCGCAGCAGGACTTTCTTGGCCTCGGCGTTGAGGCTGGCGTTGGTGTCCATGGGTGTGGGGCTGCTGGTTCAACTCTAGAAACCGCGGGACGGGGTCGGACCGCCTCCATAGGATCTCGGCATGCGCGCCCTCTATCCCGGCAGCTTCGATCCGCTCACCCTCGGGCACCTCGACCTGATCGAGCGTGGTGCGCTGCTGTTCGACGGCCTGGTGGTGGCCGTGCTGCGCAATCCCAGCAAAAACCCCTGCTTCAGCGTCGAACAGCGTCTCGAGCAGATCCGCAAGGCCACCGCCCACCTGGCCTCCGTGGACGTGGCCGCCTTCGATGGCCTGACGGTCGACTTTGCGCAGCGTTGCCAGGCCGGTGTGATCCTGCGGGGTCTGCGGGCCCTCAGTGATTTCGAGTACGAACTTCAGATCGCCCACACCAACAAGAGCCTGGCGCCACAGCTGGAAACTCTGTTCCTGGCCACGGCGACGGCCCACAGCTTTCTGAGCAGCTCCGTGGTGAAGGAGGTGGCTCGGTTTGGCGGAGCGGTGGATCACATGGTGCCCACAGAAGTGGCGCAGGATCTGGCCAGGCTCTTTAATCAGTCATCCCCCGCGTCGCTGTGATGTCCGAGGCTCAGCTCAGCTCCCAGGTGAGCTCCGTGCTGGATCAGCTCGACCAGCTGGAGGAGATCGTGCTCGATGGCACCCGCGTTCCCTTCAGCGGTGGCCGTCTGGTGAATGAGCAGGACGCCATCGAATTGATGGACGCGGTGCGCGAGGCCTTGCCGGGCCAGCTCAGCCAGGCAGAGGCCCTGGTCCGCCAGAAGGATGAGTTCATCGGCACCGCCCGCCACCAGGCCGACGAAATCCTGCAGCAAGCCAAGCAACAGCGGGAGCAGCTGATCAACGGCCAGGCCGTGCGTCAGGAGGCGGAGCGGCAGGTGGCCGAACTGCGCGACCAGGCCCGTCAGCAATGCGAGCAGATGATCGGCCAGGCCCGCCAGCAGGTGGCCAAGGCCGACCAGGAGCAACAGGCCCGGCTGGCCCAACTGGAGCAGCAGTTCAGCCAGCGGCGTCAGCAACTGGAGCAGGAGGCCCTGCAGCGGCGGCAGCAGCTTGACCAGGAGGCAATTGAGCTCAAGCGCCAACTGGCCGAACAGCACGAGCAGGCTCGCCAGCAGAGCCTGCAGGAACTGGAGAAGGTCCGCCAGGAAGCCCTGCGACTGCAGCAGAGCAGCCAGGCGGAGGCCGAGCGGGTGCAGGCCGATGCCCTGCAGTTCCGTCAGCAGACGCAGCAGCAGTGTGAGGCGCTGATCGCCCGCACCCGCCAGGAAGCGGCCTCCGTCCAGGAGGGGGCTAACCGCTATGCGGAGCAAGTGTTGGGCGAGCTGGAGGGGCGCCTGCGGGAGATGGGCCAGGTGGTGGTGGCCGGACGCCGCGAACTGGTGCGTCTGCAGGCCGTGGATCCAACTGGCCCGGCCAGTCAGCCGCGGGGCCAGGAGCAGGCGGTGTCGATCAGTCGCGCCCGCCGTGCCGCCGAGCGCCTGCGCCGTGCAGCTGGACAGGGCTAGGGCTTAGGGGCCTCGCTGATCGCTCAAGCCGGGCACAGGCCCGGCTGTCGGCTCTCCCGCAGGATCACCCCGATGGTCCCGTTGGGGGACCCGGCACCGTTGGACACCATGCTCAGGTAGCGGGGCCCCTCCGGGGTCTCCAGCACGCCGCTGATAGAGCGCACGCCGCTGATGGTGCCGGTCTTGCCAAGGAACTGGCCCTCGAGCTCCGTGCCACGCCAGAGGGAGCGCAGGGTGCCGCGCTGGCCGGCGATCGCCATCGAAGCGGTGTACTGGTGGCCATAGGGATGCTGTGCCATCCGCAGCAACAGCGCAGCCAGCAGCCGGCTCGTGACGCGGTTGCCACGGTCGAGGCCACTGCCATCCACCACCGTCACACCGGCCATCGGCAGCCCCTGGGCGGAGAGCCACTGCATGGCCCGTTGGCGGGCCAACGGCAGGTCCCAGGTGCCGGTGCCCTGGCGCAACAGCACCTCGGCGGTGAAGTTGTGGCTGTCGGTGTTGGCCAGGCTTAACAACCCGTGCATCCCCACCGAGCGTTCCTCGTGCAAGAGCTCTGCCCCATCGCCGCCGCCGGCATTCGGCGCCATCAGGGTGATGGCGGCACTGCCCCCCTGGCGTTTGATCTCCTGGGAGAGCAGCCTCTGCAGGCGACTGGGGGGATTGGGCACCGCCATGTCGAGGGCGTTGCTGGTGAGCGCCAGACGCGTGATCGGCGCGCCATAGGCCTCGTAGCGATCCGCCCATTCCCAGCCCTGGGGCCACCAACGCTGCGGCGGCTCCTCCACCAGCAGGATGCGGCCATTGCCGGACCCCAGGGCGAGCTTGGCGAAGCGCCGCAATTGGGCCAGATCCAGGTCGGGATCGCCTTCGCCGGTGATCCGCAGACTGCCGTCCGGTTGGCGCCAGAGCCGGGTGCTGAGGCGGTAATCCGGACCGAGCCGGTCCAGCGCAATGGCGGTGCTGATCAGCTTTTGGTTGGAGGCCGGTACCCGGGGCCGTTTGCCGTTGATGTCGGCCAGCAACCGACCACTGCCATCGGTGACGGTGATACTCCACACCGCCGCCTCCCCGCCGACGGCCGCTTGGATGCGTTGCTGCAGCGCCGGACAGCTCACCTGGCCCTGCAGCAGGGGCAAGCCCACCGGCGGCGGTGTGGCCGGCAGGGAGCTGGCCGCGATTTGGGGAATACCGCCAGGGGGCTTGAGCTGGGCCGAGGCAGGGCCTGCCAGGCCCATGGGCATGCCGCTCAGCAGCAGCACGACCAGTGCGCGGCAGCCGTGCACCTCAGGTGGCTCCCAGCTTGAGACCGGTCACCGAGCCGATCACGCGGAAATTGGTTCCCTCCAGTTCGATCGGGGCGCCGATCTTGAGGTTCTGGTTGCCGAAGACCACCCCGTCCGCTCCCTTACGCCCTTCCCCCTGCAGCACAAAGCGGGCATCAATCGTGGCGAACTGCAGTTGATTGGGATCGGGGGCGCTTACCACCCGGCCATCGGCAAACACGGCGGAGAGTTTGCGTTGCAGCGGAATCACCTGCTTCACGGCAACACTGCCGTGGGGTTGATTGCGGATCACGAGGCTCACCCTGCCGCTGCGCCGGGCTGCATCCAGCACCACCGCGGGATCCGCCACCGGCACACCACGCACATCCACCAGCACGGTGACCGGCTGCAGCTTGCCGGTGGCCCTGGCCACGGCGCCACTGAGCTTGGGGCTCCAAATCACCCCCGCGGCCGCCAACAGCACCGCTGCCCCAGCCCCCAGATCCAGCGGTGACAAACGGCGGGATCGGTCAGCCATGGAGTCTCAGCAGAGCCCGGAGTGTACGGAGCCTCGGCGGTAGGAACAAGCCAGGCAGACGATCGATGGCGTCAGCCCAGTGGATCAGCCCTTGGCGGCCTCCTCGAGGGCCAACAACAGTTGCTCCGTATCCGGTTTGGTGCTGAAGCTGCAAAGGCTGCGGTATCCGTCCGGATCGCGCCGGTAGAACTGCCAGTCCGCGGGGTAGGCATGGCGTAGGGCACCATCGGCCGTGGGAATCAGGGCATAGGCCGATTGCCATTCCCCCAGGAATCCCTTGCGTCGCTCCCGCGCGACGGTGCCGATGCCCACCGCGGCATCCTCGAGTCGACCATTGAGCAGAACTACGGGGCCGCGATGTTGGCCGCAGGTGCGCTCCACGTCCTCGTAATCCGCCGGGGTGGGGGCCACCAGGATCACCACGCCATCGCTGCCACCATCCGCCTGCTGCAGCCGCTGCAGATCCCCGAGGCTGCTGATGCTGTCCGCCAGGTCAGGCGCATCCCGTTTGGCCAGGGCGGTGGCCCCCGCATCAGCACACAACAGCCGAATGCCGGCGACCTGCGGTTGCAAGTTCGCCAGCAAGCGCAGGGCCACCGGCAGGATCCTCAGTCCTTCAAAGCGCAGCTCCGCCGTCCACAGGCCACGGCCCCCCTTGGCGAGGGCCGCCCGTACCGCCTCCAGCAGCTCCGTTTCGGCGGTGCGCAGGTCGGCGGGAAGCATGGCGGTGCTGAAACTGGCGTGACCCTAGAGGCCGATCCCTAAACCGATGCCCCACGGCTGACGCTGCAGCGGGCCATGGCCCGGCCCAGGGCCGCCGGCAGGTGCTCGAGCAAGGCCTCCCCATGCCAGGCCCCCAGGCTGATGCGTACGCCTGCCTGCGCCTCGTCAGCCCCATAGCCCATGGCCATGAGGACAGGGCTCGGTTGCTGGCGGCCGCTGCTGCAGGCGGCACCACTGCTGATGGCCCAGCCCTCACCCCATAGTTCTTGTACCAGCTGACGCCCCGCCAGCGGCATCCCCTGGTGGCTCCGGACCAACAGGCTGATGTGATGGGGGAGCCTGGTCTCCGCGCCATGGACACGGGGATCTGTTCCCGTCAGGCTCAGGCCTGGGAGAGCGACCAGGCGCTGCAACAGGGCATCACGCAGGGG
>Ga0310330_100075_pt1 | contig 28422 bp, 28 predicted proteins | sample LakMicDCLTotalB5_FD_195544 | JGI IMG/M metagenome (GOLD analysis project Ga0310330, IMG submission 195544) | Enriched freshwater cyanobacterial communities from Lake Michigan, Michigan, United States - MI23.DCL.Total.B5 (v2) (version 2) | ecosystem: Environmental > Aquatic > Freshwater > Lake... | reverse complement strand
GCCTTCCAGGTACGAGCTGGCAATGCCGTGGGTGTACCAGGAGGTGACGAAGGTGGTGCCGGTCAGCCAGCCCCCCAGCGCCAGGTAGGCGGTGGGAAACAGGAGCAGACCCGACCAGCCGACAAAAACGAAGCGGTCGCGCTTGAGCCAGTCATCGAGGACGTCGAACCATCCCCGCTGCGGCGCGCGCCCTACAGCGATCGTCATGGGTGGGAAATGAGCGGTGCGGGAAACCCGCGTGCTGTGGGTTACCGGGCGATGGTAACAACGTTGATCCGCACCGCGCGGCGGGTTCCGGTGGGCTGACACGGCCCGTCACCATTGGCTTTGCGGGCGCTGAGCCTGCAACGGAGGACCCGCTGGTCAGGCCTATTTCTCGCTCAGAACCCAGATGCCATCCCAGTCGTCGCCGGGTGGATTGCTCAGGTAGTGGCTGCAGCGTTCGGCGTAGAGGCTGCTGAGCCGGTCCTGCGGGTGGAGGGCAAGGGCCTGCCGGAAGCAGCGGATCGCCTCCTGGAAGCGTGCGGCGCGATAACGCTCCAGGCCATCGCGGTAGTGCCCGAGCACTTCCACGGCGGCGGGGAAGCTGGCCTCGTTGTGGAAATCCAGGAGCTCGTGGATCACGACCGGCTCCGTCTTGCCCTTGACGACCACCCGGTCCGCCTCGCGCATGCGGTAGATGCCGCGCAGCCGGCTGCGGGTGCTCTCGCTGATCAGCAGCTGGGCGCCGTACTGCTTGCAGGCTGATTCGAGCCGGGCCGCCAGGTTCACGCCGTCGCCGATCACGGTGTAGTTCATCCGTTTCGGTGAGCCGATGTTGCCGCTCACCACTGCATCGGTGTGCAGGCCGATGCCGATCCGGATCGGCAGCAGCCCCTCCTGTTCCCGGCCGTGGTTGAAGCCTTGGAGGCTGGTGAGCATTGCGAGGGCTGTACGGACGGCCCGGTCGGCGTCGTCATCTCCCGGGCGGGGCAGGCCGAACACCGCCATCACCGCATCACCGATGAATTTGTCGAGGATGCCTCCCTCCTGTTGCAGGCAATCCACCATCAGTGAGAAGTAGGCATTCAGCAGGCTCACCGTGCCCTGGGCCCCGAGGGACTCCGTGAGCGTGGTGAAGCCACGGATGTCGCTGAACAGCACCGTGGCTTCACTCTCCTGCCCTCCCAGGGCATTGGCCCCTTCATGCATCAGCGAGTCGGCGATGAGCGGGTCCATGTAACGGGCCATGGTGCCCTTCATCCGCTTCTCCTGGCTGATGTCCTCGATCATCAGCATCGAGCCCATGGCCTCGCCGCCGACGCTGCGCAGCGGCAGCAGGTTGATGTTGGCGGAGGTGGGGTGTCCCTCGATGTCCAGCTCCACGTCCTCGAGGCTGGCAGGCTCGCCGTCGCTGCGTACCAGGGACAAGCGCTCGGCCAGCCAGCTGCTGCTGCCGCTGAACAGCTCCGCGGCGGGATGGTCGATCACGTCGCGGGAGCGGGCCCGGAAAATGCGACAGCCGGCCCGGTTGATCGTCTGGGCCACGTCCTTGTCGTTGAAGGTGATCACGCCGCTGGCCATGCTTTCCAGCATGGATTCGGCGTAGGCCTTCATCGTCTGCACGTCGTCGAACAGTTTGGCGTTCTCGAGCGCCACGGCCATCTGGGCGGTGAAGGCCTTGAGCCGTGAGGAGTCCTCCTCGCTGAATACACCGCCGCGCTTGTTGAGCACCTGGGTGGCGCCGATCACCTTGCCGTTTTTGTTGATCAGCGGCGTGCAGAGGATTGAGCGGGTGAAGAAGCCGGTCTGGCGATCGAACGAGGGGTTGAAACGCAGATCGGCATAGGCGTAGGGGATGTTGACCGTTTCGCCCGTGCTGTACACGGTGCCGGCGATGCCGAGATGGTTGGGGAAGCGGATCTTGGTGGCCCCCAGTCCCTCGCCGATCTCGGTGTAAAGCTCGTTGCTCCTCTCGTCGTTGAGGAACAGCGTTGAGCGCTCCGCATTGAGCATGCGCGTGATCGCCGCGATCACTTTCTCCAGCAGGCTGCCCAGCTTGAGCTCGCCGGACAGCTCCGACACCATGGCCAGGAACTCCTGCTCGCGCTGCCGTTTGCGCTCGGAGTCCTCCAGCAGCAGGCTGCGCTGCACGGACACGCTGGCCTGGCGGGCCATCGCCTCCATCCGGATCAGGTGCTCCTGGCTGAAGCCATTGCTGCCGCGATGGTTGAGCACCTGCACCACACCGATCCGTTGTCCCTGCACGGTGAGCAGCGGCGCACAGGCGATGCTGCGGGTGCGGTAACCGGTCTGCTCATCGAAGCTCCGGTCGAAGTGCTCGTCGGCGTAGGCATCGGCGATCAGCATCCCTTCACCGCTCTGGAACACATGGCCGGCGATGCCACGGTTGTTGAGCAGGCGGATCTCGCGGTTCAGGCCGCCGACCGTCTGGCGGCTGTAGAGCTCCTGTGTGTCCGGGTCGTTGAGGAAGAGGGTGCCGCGCTCGGCCTCGGTGGCCTGGGTCACCAGATCGATCAGCCGTGCCAGCTGGCCATCAAGGTTCTCCTCGAGAGCCACCGCATTGGCCACCTCCAGCAGCAGGCGCGCGTCCTTGAGGTTCATGGCCGCGCGGCCTCGGCGCCGGCTTCGAGCAGCTGACGCTGCACCACCAGCGCCTGCTGCAGCTCGCCCAGTTGGATGCGCATCTGGCTCTGCCGCTGTTGCAGCTCGGCTTCGTGATCGGCCTGGAGCTCCTCCAAGCGCAGGCGCAGCTGATCCACCGCGGCCTGGAGCTGCTGGGTCTCCAGCCGGTGCCCGCTCTGCAGCTGGTTCATGGCCTGCTGCGCGTTCCGCTGCTGCTGCTCCAGTTCCCGCCGCAGCGCGTCCACGGAAGCGCGCAACTGACGGCTCTGTTCCTGCTCCTCGCCAACGGCTCTGGCCAGACGCTCCTGCGCCTGCAGCGCCTGCGTTTCCAGGGTGAGGCGCAGCTGATCCACGGCGGTGCGCAGCTGGCGGTTCTGTTCCCGCTCATCGGCCAGGGCTCGCTCCTGGCGTTCGGAAGCCAGCTGTTGCTGCAGTTCAAGACGCTCACGCAGCTTCTGAACCGTGTGCTGGAGCTGTTCGATCTCGAGCTGCAGATGCTGGTTGCGCTGCTCGAGCTCCTGGCGGATCGGCTCGGCTGCCACCCCTGCTGCGGCAGAGGAGAGTCCAGAGCCTGTGACAGGGCTGGGGGAGGCGGCTGGCATGCCTCAGAGGATGGCAGATCCGGATCGATCCGCCCAGACGCTGCGGCGACCGGCGAGGATGGCAGCTCGATTCGCCCGCTCCATGGCCTCCTCCCAGGCTTCAGCCCCTAGCTCCGTTCCGATCGCGGCCGGCGTGCTCGAGCAGACGGTGCTGGGCTCGCGCCGACTGTCCAACGTGCTGATGGCAGCCGTGGTGAGCGCCGGTGGCCTGGGCTTCCTGCTCACCAGCGCCTCGAGCCGCCTTGGCCGTGATCTGCTGCCGATCGGTCATCCCGCTGCGCTCGCCTGGGTTCCCCAGGGTCTGGTGATGGGCCTCTACGGCCTGGCGGCCGTTCTGCTGTCCACCTATCTCTGGACGGTGATCGCCCTTGATGTCGGCGCTGGTGCCAACCGCTTCGACAAGCAGGCCGGCACCCTCACCGTCACCCGTCGCGGTTTCCGCCAGCAGATCAGCGTCAGCACCCCCCTGCGCGAGATCCAGGCGGTGAAGGTGGAGGTGCGGGATGGCCTGAATCCACGCCGGCGTCTCGCCCTGCGTGTGCAGGGGCGTCGCGACCTGCCGCTCACCCGCGTTGGTGAACCCATGCCCCTGGTGGAGCTCGAGCGCGGTGGTGCTGAGCTGGCCCGTTTTCTGAGCGTTCCGCTGGAGGGTGTCTGAGGCATGGGCGTTCTCTCCGTGCAGCTGCGGCCCCTGCTGCTGGTGCTGGCGCTTCTGCTCAGCCCCGTGGGTCCGGTGGCCTGCGCCTCCCAGGGCCCGTCAGCCAACCTCGGCTGTGGCAGCGGCGGCATTCCCTGTCTGAAGGGAACGGCCGTGGTCGAACTCAAAACCAGCAAGGGCGCGGTGACCCTCAGCCTCGATGGCGATGCCGCTCCCCTCACCGCCGGCAACTTCGTCGATCTGGTGCGCCGGGGTGCCTACAACGGCACGGTGTTCCACCGGGTGGTGCGCGATCCGATCCCCTTCGTGGTGCAGGGGGGTGATCCCCAGAGCGTCGATCCCAAGCTGCCGATTGAGCAGCTCGGCACCGGCAACTTCATTGATCCGGCCAACGGTCAGCCCCGTTTGATTCCGCTGGAGATCTTCTTGCAGGGCGAATCGGCTCCCCGTTACGGCCAGGTGGCCGCGGGGCCTGGTCAGCAGTCGAAGCTCAAGCTGCCCCACCAGCGCGGCTCCCTGGCCATGGCCCGCTCGGAGGATCCCAACTCCGCCAGCGCGCAGTTCTACATCGCCCTTCGGGCCCTGCCCGAGCTCGATGGCCGCTACGCCGTGTTCGGCCGGGTGACCACAGGCATGGAGGTGGTGGATCAGATCAGGGTGGGTGATCGTTTGATCAACGCCCGGGTTGTGCAGGGCGGCACCCTCGTGGAAGACCGTCCCTGAGCGAGGGGACGGTTCCCTCGTTTCAGCCTGGGCTTGCGTTGTTTCCGCTCAGGCGGGAACCCGTTTGTCGAGGCTGGTGACCTTCAGATAGGCGGTGTTCACCCCGGAGGCACGCTCCAGGGAGATCCGGCCGGTGCGGGCGATTTCAAGAATGCCGTAGCTGGCCAGAACGTTCTCGATCGCCACCAGCTTGCCGGGGTCGCCCACCACCTCGATCGTCAGGGCCTGATCGGCCACGTCGACCACCTTGGCGCGGAACACCTGCACCAGATCGAGGATGGCGGCGCGCTGCTCGGGCGGGGCTGACACCTTCAGCAGCATCAGCTCCCGCTCCACGGCAGGGATGCGGGTGAGGTCGGTCACGGCCAGCACGTTCACGAGCTTGTTGAGCTGCTTGCTCATCTGCTCGAGGGTCCGGTCGTCGCCCTCCACCACCATCGTGAGCCGCGATACGCCGTTCTGCTCGGCCGGGCCCACGGCCAGGCTTTCAATGTTGAAGCCGCGGCGCGCGAACAGGCCTGAGATCCGGCTGAGGGCACCGGATTCGTCTTCCACCAGCACCGACAGGGTGTGCTTCATCGCCGGGGCTGCGCTCGGAGGCCAGAACATCCCCAAATTACGCATCGGCCGGAGCCCCTGGGTCAGAGCTTCGTTGCAGCCAGGTTCGCTGCAGCCAGTGCAGCACCCGCGCATTGAACAGGGCGGGGTGTTCGTCGTGGGGGCAGTGGCCGAGCTGCGGCAGCAGCTGCAGCTCCAGATCCGGTTTGTGGGCGCTGAGCCGCTGGCTGATCTGCGGCGGCACCAGACGGTCCTCACTCCCCCAGAGCACCAGCAGCGGCTGGCGCATGCGTTGCAGCAGCGGCGCGGCGGTGGCGGCCCGGGGGCGCAGGGCCATGCCGATGCTCATCGCCCGCAGGGCCCTGGCGGCCCGGGGGCGCAGGGCGGGGCGTGCCACCAGCCGGCGCAGTTCGGGATCGAGCGGCTGCGGATCGCTGTAGGCGCTACGCAGCCCCAGATCCAGCAGCGGTGTGCGCGCAATCAGGGGGACCAGCAGCTCCAGGGGCAGCAGCCGGCACACCAGCACCACCCCATGGCGGCGCAGTCGCCGCCGCCAGCGGGCGCGGCGCCGCCGCATCGGCATCAGCAGGGTGGGATCGGGCAGTGGGGCCGCCACCACCGCCTCTACCCACACCGGGAAGAACACGGCGCAGGTGATCGCCACCAGGCTGCCGAGTGAGTTGCCCACCAGCACCGCCGGCCCCTGCACCACCTGCTCGAGGAAGGCCTGCAGCTGCCTGGCCCAGAGCCGGTTGTCGAGTGGGCGATGGCGCCGGTGCCCCGGTTGGCTGGAGGCGCCGAAGCCCACCAGATCGATCGCGTACACGCACCAGCCGGCTGCCGCCAGCTGGCCGGCGTTGTGGCGCCAGTGGCCGCTGGCGGCGCCGAAGCCGTGGAGCAGCACCAGGGCCGGCAGGCGCCGATCGCCCAGCACCCGCCAGTGGCAGGCATGCCCCTGCCAGTGCCAGGTGCCGTGCTCACCCCAGTGAGCCCCGGCCGGGGCCGGCGCAGACTCGCTGGAGCGGGGCAGGGCGAGGGTGAGCGGCGTAACCGGCTCGGAGGTGGAGGCCAAGGGGGCTGGCGGCTGTGGCAGCGCCAGTGAGGCTGGCGTGCCGGAGTGCTCTCACTATTGCGAAGGCGCGGCGCAGCTGGCGCTGGGGGCAGGCTTCTTCCGGCCCGAGTCGCGGCCATCACGCGATCTGGGGGTGCTGCTGGCGGGGGTGCTCGGCGAGGGCGCGCTGGCGGAGAGCCCGGAGCCGGCGCCCGATCTGAGCGTGCTCGATCTGATGGCGGGCTGTGGCATTCGCTCCCTGCGCTACGGCCTGGAGGCCGGGGCGCAGCTGGTGTGGGCGAACGATGCCGACATCGATCGCCTGCCCTGGCTGCGCGGCAACCTGCTGCCCCTGGTGGAGCGAGGCTGCCGGCTGCAGAGCACGGCACTGACGGCCCAGAACCTGCTGGCCCGCTGCCTGCTCGCTCAGCGGCGCTTCGGCCTGGTGGATCTCGATGCCTTCGGCTGCCCCAGCGCTCTGGTGGCGCCCGCCCTGGAGGCCGTGAGCTTCGGCGGGGTGTTGTATCTGGCCAGCACCGACGGCCGCTCCCCCACCGGCCACGATCGCCGCTCGGCCATCCGTTCGCTCGGCGCCGCCGCCCGGGCCCATCCCGCCAGCTGGGAGCTGGCCCTGCGGCTGCAGATCGCTGTGGTGGCGCGTGCTGCCTGGGCCCTCGGCCGCGGCATCCGGCCGCTGTTCAGCTTCAGCGAGGGCCGCACTTTCCGCACCGCCATCCAGCTGCTGCGCCGGCCCGCAGCGCGGGAGGAGGAGCAGCTGGGCCTGCTGGCCCATTGCCACGGCTGCGGCGAGCAGTTCAGCCAGAGTCTGCTGACGTTGCGCCAATGGCCGCTCTGTGGCTGCAGCGGCGAGCACTGCTCTGATGGAGCTGGCGCAGGGCCGGCAACGCCCCTCTCGATCTCCGGTCCGCTCTGGCTGGGTCCCCTCCAGCACGCCCCCACGCTGGCGGCCATGCAACAGCGGGCTGAGGGGTTGCCGGCGGCCTGGCTGGCCCGCTCCTCGCGGCGACTGCTTCAGGCGTTGCACGATGACCCAGGCCTGCCGGTGCGCTGCTGGCCCATGGCCGAGCTGGCGCGCCGCCTCGCTGGTGGACCGCCCGCCACCGATGCGCTGCTTGCGGCCCTGCGGGCCGAGGGCTACGTGGCCCTGCGCTCGGGGGTGATGGCCGGCCAGTTCCGCTGCAATGCTCCCTGGCCAAGGCTTCTGGAGCTGGCGGCTGCGCTAAATAGGTAGCCGTTTCGGCTCTGGGCGATGGCCTCGGAAATCTTCGGCACTGCTGCGCTGTTCTGGATCCTGATCCCCGTGGGCCTGGTGGGCGGTGCGCTGCTGCTCAAGCTCCAGGGGGACGACTGAGGCGACGGCCGGCTGAGGTGCCCCTCTAGGCTCTTGCCTCGCTGAGGAAGCCTGATGCAGGTGCTGGTGATCGGGGCTACGGGCACGCTGGGCCGCCAGATCGCCCGGCAGGCCCTTGATGCCGGCCACCAGGTGCGCTGCATGGTGCGCTCGCCGCGCAAGGCGGCCTTCCTGCAGGAGTGGGGTTGCGAGCTCACCCGCGGTGATCTGCTCGAACCCGACAGCCTCGATTACGCGCTGGAGGGCCAGGAGGCGGTGATCGATGCCGCCACCACCCGTGCCACCGAGGGCGGCAGTGTCTACGACACCGACTGGACCGGCAAGCTCAACCTGCTGAACGCCTGCGAGCGGGCGGGGGTGAAGCGGTACGTCTTCGTGTCGTTGCTCGGTGCGGAGAAGCACCGCGACGTGCCGCTGATGGATATCAAGTACTGCACCGAGCAGGCCTTGATCGCCTCGGACTTCGACTACACGATCCTGCGCTGCGTGGCCTTCATGCAGGGCCTGATCAGTCAGTTCGCCATTCCGGTGCTCGAGAGCCAGACGGTGTGGGTGAGCGGCACGCCGACGCCGATCGCCTACATGAACACCCAGGACATCGCCCGGTTCGCAGTGGCGGCACTGGGGCGCCCTGAGACCATCCGCCAGGCCTTGCCGGTGGTGGGCCCCAAGGCCTGGCTCACCGGCGAGATCACCCAGCTCTGCGAGAAGTATTCCGGCAAGAGCGCGCGGGTTTTCCGGGTGAGGCCGTTCCTGATCCGACTGATGCAGTCGATCACCTCGTTCTTCGAGCCGGCGGTGAATGTGGCTGAGCGCCTCGCCTTCGACAAGGTGGTGGGCGGTGGCGCCGCCCTGGCGGCGCCGATGGAGGAGAGCTACGCCGCGTTCGGGCTCGATCCGGCCGAGACCACGCGCCTGGAGGAGTACCTCAGGGAGTACTACGACACGATCCTGCGTCGCCTGCGCGAGATGGAGGCCGACCTCGACAAGGACGCCAAGAAGAAACTGCCGTTCTGAGCTGCGACCTTGATCGGATCGCCCCCACTGAAGGCTGATCCGACCCACCACTTTGCAGGCCCGCTGGAACCCGCAGGCTCGCCTGTGGTGCGGCTGTACTATCGGTGGTGTTTCGTTTCTGCCCGGCCCATGTCCATTGCCCAGGTCAAGAATCTGCAGCGCCGGCTGGGAAACCTGGAGCAGGAGGCCGTGGAGGAACTCAACCGCGCCTGTGGTCATGAGCTCTGGCAGAGCCTGGGTTTTGATGCGCTCGACAGCCTCGAGGATTCCGATCGCCGCGCCCGCGCGAACTACTACTACGGCCAGCTGCAGGTGGTGCGTGAACTGAAGGATGTGCTCGCCTGAGGGTGGGCCTCCGGCCTGCTCGTCCAAACCTCCTTATCCGCCGCCGCCGCCGCGCCCGGACTTCCCGCCGCCGGCCCGGCCGCCTCGGCCTGGCGAATGAGAGCGGCGCAGCAGGCTGGTCATGCGTTGCTGCTCATCGCTGCTCGCCGGGCGCCATTGGCCCGGGGCCAGGTTGTTGAGGTCCAGGCAGGGGCCACCGTCCATCAGGTCGATCGCCACCCGCAGCAATCGCAGCGTGGGCAGCCCCACGGCGGCGGTCATGCGCCGGACCTGGCGGTTGCGCCCCTCGCGCAGCTCCAGTTGCAACCAGCTGGTGGGGATGCTGGCCCGCTGGCGGATGGGGGGATCGCGCTCCGGCAATCCGGGATCGGCCAGGGTGCACGTCCGCGCTGGCAGGGTGCGTTGACCCTGGATGATCAGGCCGTTCTGCAGAGCATCAAGCGCGGCCTGGTCGGGCTGGCCCTCCACCTGCACCCAGTAGCGACGCCAATGGCCCCAGGCCGGATCGGTGAGCCGCTGCTGCAGACGCCCGTTGCTGGTCAGTAACAGCAGCCCTTCGCTGTCGGCATCGAGACGACCGGCGGCGTAGACGTCGGGAACGGGGATGTGGTCGGCAAGGCAGCCCCAGCGGCTGCCCGCTTCGGTGGTGAACTGGCTCAGCACCCCGTAGGGCTTGTGGAACAGCAGGGTGGTCAGCGCCGACAGCCGGGAGCTTCCCTCAGGATGCCTGGCGGGCGCGCCAGAGGTTCACCACACCGATGGAGATCATCAGCAGGCCCAGGTCCATCGACAGAGGTGGCAGGTCCATGGGGTTTCGGGAGGCTGACGTTGGCACCGGCGACCCTAGGCGCTGCCTGGGACTGACGTGGACTGGCGATGCATCCGAGCGACGATGAAGGCCTGCACAATCCCGCTGCTGAGATACCGCTGTTGTTGGATCTCCGGAAGGGTGGGGAAGTCGGCGACCAGGCCTCGGCATTGGTTGCTGCCGCAGTGGCAGATCAGGGTCCAGTGGTCTTCCCACATCGTTGTGGAGTAGTCGTAGCGAATCTCCTCGCCTCGACGGATTGGTTGGATCGCCACCAGATCCGTGTCGTTTCTGATGCCGGCGTTGGGATCGCAAGAGTGGTTGGCATACACGCCAGGGGCTTCCAGATCGATGTAGCGGTTCGCACTGATCTGAAGGGGATTGGCTTGGTTGACGCCCTTGCGCAGCATTGCGGCGAAATCGATCAGAGCCCCCCTGAAGCGGAGGATGGTTTCGCCAGGCTTGAAATCGGTTGCGGCAAACAACCCCTTGCCGAGCGGGCATGGACCAACCAGGACCGCAGGGTTGAGAATCAGCTGATCTGATTGTTCGGATGGGGTGCTGTCTCTTTGGGAGGGCAAGCCAACTGTTGTTCTCCTGCCATATCAAAGCACCACTGATCGCTGGGTGCCACCAGTGATGCGGGACGCTTGATCAGATAGCCCTGGGCGATGGTGATTCCCAGCGTCTGCACCTGATGAAGCAGCTCCAGATCCTCCACGCCTTCGGCGATGGTCTGGAAGCCGATTTCCTTGCTGAGCTCTACGATGAACTGCACGATCAGCTGGCTGGCTGCGTCGTGGGGGAGTTTGCGGATGAAGCTCTTGTCGATCTTGACGTAGTCGAGTGGCAGATCCCTGAGATATCCCAGGGAGGTCATGCCCGTGCCAAAATCATCCAAGGCGATTTTGAAGCCCCTGCGGCGGAGTTTCTTGAGTGTGGTGATCGCTTCTGCAGGGTTGCGAAGGGCCGCTTGTTCCGTGATCTCAAGGCAGATCATCGTGGCGTCGAGGTCGTGGGCTTCCACCAGGCGTTCGAGGGTCTGACGGAAATTCGGCATGAACAGACTGTCGGCTGTCATGTTGATGGCAAAGACCATCTCGCCCGGGCGGAACTGCTCGCGCTGGATCAGGTTCTGCAGATCGCGGCAGGCCAGACGCAGGACGGACTGATCAAGCAACGGCAGGCTGCCGCAGAACTGCGCGGCCTGGATCACCTCCTCGTTCCAGTGATGGAGTCCGGATTTGGCGTCGCGAATGCGGCAGAGCAGTTCGACATAGACCGATGGCAGACGATCCCCTTCCGTGAGCAGCCAGGCGTTCTGCGCGAACAGATCGAGCCGGTGCTCCCGGATGGCGCTGACCAGCTCCTGGTTGCATTGCTGAATGGTGAGGTAGCTGCTGGTGCTCGCCTGGGCATCGCCGAAGAGCTGATGGCCGTGGCCTCCTGCCACCTTCACCACGGAGCAGGTGATCGAGGCTTCATGCAGTGCCTTGGCGATCTCCCCGTCCTCCACCAGGGAGGCGCCGATGCTGACGCTGACATTGACGGACAGATCATCGATGCCGATCTGACTGTCGTTGAGCTGCTGACTGAGGGCTGAGATCTCCGTGCGCAGGCCGATCTCACTGGTGCTCATCAGGCAACAGGCGAACTCATCAGCGCCGACCCTGGCCAGAGCTGCGCTGCTGTGCAGATGCCCGCTCAGGCGTTCTGCAAAAGCCTGCAGCACCCGGTTGGCCTGGGCGCGTCCCAGCCCATTGTTCACGAGCGAGAAGTGATCCAGGTCCAGGTAGACGATGGCCTGCTGAAAATCAGGGAAGCGGCTGGCCTGCTGTTGTGCGGCCTTGATCAGGCCCGATTCACTGAACAGGCCGGTCAGTTCATCATGGTCACGTTCGCGATCGAGCTTCCTGCTCACGACCTGTTGCTGTCGCTGCGACCGCCGATTCAGCAGTTGCAGCCGCCGCTGCTGGGCGCCATTGCGACTGAGCAGGATGACGAACAACAGGGCGCCGCCTGCCAGAAGTGCGGTAATCGCGCTCAGTGCCATGACCCGTTCGCGGGCTTCCCGCTCGATCGTCAGCGGCATCGGGCTCACCCCCTGCCACTGCTTCAGCGGGACGTGGATCTGCAGCGGACCCAGCAGTGACAGCAGCGGTGTTGGGGGACTTGGCCCGTAGATTTCATGGGTGACCCCCAGGGCACGGTTGAGGGTCGAGCTGGCCTTGAAGGTCACATCGTCTTTGTCCAGCGGTCGTGTGAACAGCAGGCGGCCAACGGGCTTGGCATTGCTGTCGGTGCTGCGCACCAACTGCAGGGAGAACAGGTAGGGCCTGCCTCGGAACCGGGCCAGGAAGGTCTGAGGCTCCAAGGGATGACCGGCTGGAATCTGACTCTTGAGCTCAGCTAGCTCAGCTGGCGTCAGTGGCGCAACATTGTTGGTTCTGAAGTCCCACGTTGTGGACGAGACCAGTTCACCTTTGCTGTTGAATGCAGCGACGATTGGTGTTCGAGCAAAGCTGTATTGGTTGTATTCATCTGCGTAGTAATCTGAATTGCGCCCAAGGATGTGATTGTAGGTCGCATTCCAGACGGCCCAGTCGAGTGTTTCTGCCTCAAGGTTCTTGGCGATCTGGCTGATCTTTTCGCTGATGAACTGTGTGAGCAGGTCGTTCTTGAAGCGTTCGCTGTAGAACGCATTCACTGCCAGCACCGAGCTGCTGAACAGGGTGGCGGTGACCACCGAGAGCAGAAGCCCCCGCGGAGATTCGGCCGAACGCAGCAGGCGGCTGAATCGCCTCCAGCGCATCCGCGAGCCCTTGCCCAAGGCCGCTGTGGGCGACATATCCACGTCTACGACAGCCTTTAGAGTCAAAGTATGGCGAATCTGCATCGATCCGCCAACAGTCGTCAATCAAGCGCTGCTTCTCGCGAGGCTGCCCTGGCAGGGCCGCTGTCACTGTCGTGGTGGCACAGCTGCGGCCTAAGATGAAGGGTGAACTACGGCTTTTCCCTGTCAGCAGCGCATGATTGAGACCTCCGGCGTCATCGAGAAGGAGCAGGGCAACGGGTTTTACCTGGTCACCCTCGAGCAGCCCGCAGGCCACCAATGCCTCTGCCGGGCTGCCGGCAAGCTCACAAAGTTCCGCATCAAGCTGCTGGCGGGCGACAAGGTGCTGGTGGAGATCAGCCCGTACGACCTCACCCGTGGTCGCATCACCTATCGGGAGCGCAATGCCGGAGCCACCGGCCCCCGTCCCGGCGGCAACCGCCCGGGTGGCCCGCGCCGGCGCTGAAGCCCTTCAGGCCACCGGGGCGCCGAGCAGGGCCTCAATGGCGGTGCGGAATTCGCTGCGCTGCTTCACGCCTCGGAACTGCTGCTGCAGCTCCTTTCGGAAGAACAGCTGCACTGTGGGGGTGCCGGTGACGCCGGCCTGCTGGGCGATCTCGGTTTCGGCTTCGATGTCGATCTCGATGCCCAGGGCCCGGCCGCCCAGCTCCTCGAGAACGCGCTTGAGCTGAGGCTTGAGCACGTGACAGGGGCCGCAGGTGGGTGAGGTGTAGACCACCAGCAGGGGCTTGTCGCTGTCGTGGTACAGCTTGCGCAGGGCATAGCCGCCCTTCTGCCAGAGGGCGTCGGGATCGAAGTTGGCCTCATCGCTCACGGCGGTGCGTTTCACCTCGCCCACCTCGGCCGGATCCACCGGGTCCTGGCTGACGGTGACCGCCAGATCGTGGTGGGTGAGCCAGCGCTCCGCCGCCAGAGCCGCCTGGCAGCCGCTGCCGGCGGCGGTGATGCCCTGGCGCCATTCGGCATCGGCCACGTCGCCCGCGGCGAACACCCCCTCGAGGCTGGTTTCGGGGCGCCCGGGGCGGGTCACCAGGTAGCCGTGGCTGTCCACCTCCAGCTGATCACGCACCAGCCGGGTGTTGGGGGTGTGGCCGATGGCATAGAAGAGGCCGCGTACCGCCAGTTGCTCGCTGGCGCCGCCGGCGGGATCCACCAGCTCGATCGCCTCCATCCAGGTGTTGCCGCTGCAGTCGCGGATCTGACGGTTCCAGTGGACGGTGATGTCGGGGTTGGCCAGCACCCGATCGGCCATCGCCTTGCTGGCACGCAGCTTGTCGGTGCGCACGATCAGGTGCACGCGGCTGCCGTATTTGGTGAGGTAGACGGCCTCCTCGCAGGCGGAGTCGCCGCCGCCCACCACCGCCAGCTCCTCGTTGCGGAACTGGGGTGTCGCGCCGTCGCAGATCGCGCAGGCGCTGATGCCGGCATTCCAGAAGCGTTGCTCGCTCGGCAGGCCTAGGCGGTTGGCGCTGGCACCGGTGGCCAGGATCACGGCCTGGGCTTCGAGTGTCTGACCATCGGCCTCGATGCGGAATGGGCGCTGGGCGAGATCGATCGCCTCGGCATCGGCCTCGACCAGGCGGGTGCCCCAGCGCACGGCCTGGGCCTTGAGCCGGTCCATCAGCTCCGGGCCGAGGATGCCATCCGGGAAACCGGGAAAATTCTCCACGTGGGTGGTGGTCATCAGCTGACCACCGGGGATGCCGCCGTCCTGAAAGCCCGTGATCAGCAGCGGGCGCAGGTTGGCGCGGGCGGCGTAGATGGCAGCGGTGTAGCCGGCTGGGCCGGAGCCGACGATCACCAGATTTTCAACCCCTTGCCCGATCCCGTTGCCTGCTTCTGCCTGACCGGCCCCCATGGCTTATGCGAAGTCACTTCGGGTTGAGTGTAGGCAGGCCCGGAGGCCGCCTGAGGCGCTGGATGCAGCGGACGTGGTGCCGATTCTTTGGATTTGCTTTAGATTTCCAGTAGTCCGTCGGGTTCGTTCGAGCTGTCGCTTTCGTTGCCGGGTCTGAGCAGCCCCTTGAAGTCCGGAACCATGAGAACGCTCTCGGCCATCAGCTCCGGATGCTCGTCAATACAGAGAATCCATTCCCGGAACTCCTCCGTCAGGGCGTAGCTGTCTTCGTAGCGCTCGCGGTCATCCAGGCTGGCGATCCGGGCAGCTGACCAGTTGATGGCAACGGTGAGACGTCGCTGGATGGAACCGTGCATGGAGCCTGCTCCGTTCGGACCACGCTGATCGGCCCTCGGACCGGCAGCGCGATTGATTTGCAGAACGTCGCACTTTTTGCTGCGCGGGAATGTAATTACCGCTGCACTCGGAAGTGTGGCAGCTGCGGACCGCGCAGGCGGATCACCGCCCCGGCGCCGTCCTCCATGGCCTGCAGCGGCAGAGTGCCGCTCCGGCCGCCGGCCGCAGCAGCCTCGTCCGGCGCCATCTCCGGGCTGCTGCGCAGCACGTAGGGCTCACTCAGTGACCAGGTGCGCGCCGACTGCATCAGCAGCGGATCCGCCGGGGCAAACACGTAGGAGGGGTGTCGCGGCACACCCTCCAGGCCGGCCCGTTCGCCATCGACCCGCACTGCCCGGGTGATCCCCTGCACGAAGCGGGTGCGGGTCACCACGGTGGTGAGGTAGGCCACCACCCGCAGACGCGGCGCATCGAAGCCCTCGGCGCACATGTCGATGCTCACCAGCCAGTCGGCCTCGCCGGCCTTGAAGGCCTGCATCCGGGCGGGGGCCTCGGGGTCCTGGGAGTGCACCAGCAGCACCCGGTCGCCCTGCTCCTCCAGCAGCCCGCAGACGCGGCGGGCATGGGCGATGTTGCGGGCGATCACCAGGCCGCCGGCGCCGTTGTGCTGGCGGCGCACCCCTTCGAGCCGGCGGCGGGCGCTGAGCAGCAGGCGCAGAGCGATGCTGCTGCTGTCGCCCAGCTGGATGGCCCGGCGCAGGTTGCGGGCCCGCCAGCTCTCGCGCTGCTCCTGCGAGAGGGGTGAGCGCTCCACCTCCCCCACCGGCACCGCCTCGCCATCCACCAGCTCGGCCTGGCGACCGTGGTCCACCCAGCCATCCTGAAAGCGGAACTCCAGCGGCCGCACATCGCCGGCCAGGATCAGCTGGCGCGGCTCGACGCTCAGGTCGGGCACGATCTGCTCCACCCAGCTGTCGCCCTCGCGCACGCGCTGGCGGCGGGCAGAGCAGAAGGCGAGGTTGTCGGCCCGGAAGGGGGTGCCGGTGAGGCCGAGGCGCAGGCGGGCACCGGCGCTCAGACGGCTGAAGGCCTGCCCCCAGGCACTGGCCTCCGGCTCCTCCGGATCGAGCCCGAGGTGGTGCACCTCATCGGCGATCGCCAGCCAGGGCCCCCAGCCGGCAGCCTGCAGCTGGGCCTCCAGGGCCTCGCGGTTGCGGCCGGCGGCCTGATAGGTGAGCAGCAGGCCATGCGCGCTGTTGGCCAGCGCCTGCAGATCCAGCTCGGGCTGCCATTCCTGCAGCGGCAGTCCCAGTCGCCGGGCAGCCGCCAGCCATTGCTCGGCGATTGAGCTGCGGTGGCAGAACACCAGGAAGCCGCTGAGCTGCCCCTCCCGGTTCAGGCGCTCGAAGCTCAGCAGGGCGCCGAGGGTCTTGCCGGCGCCAGGGCCGGCGTTGATCAGCACGTCGGCCGTGCCCGGCTGGCTCTGCTCGAGGCGGCGGCGCAGCAGGTTGATCAGCTGGCTCTGCCACTGGCGTGGTCGCACCGCGTGCGCGCAGCTGGAGGTGCTGCTGGAGGCGCCGCCGGTACCGCCGGCGGCCGGTGCCCCCGGGCTGCGGCGGAGGCCCAGATCGAATGAGGGAGAGGGCATGGCGCCATTGTGCGGCTACCGCTCGGGGCGCGCCCGGCAAAAGTTGAGCACTTCCACCTATTCGCATCGGCGCTGGCGCTCTTAACTTCCGGCCATCACCCCGCTCCCGGGTCCTGCCCCGCCAGCCCATGGATGAGCGTTCCGCCTACGCCCTAACGCCCGATGATCTGCGCCGCCGCTTCGAGCGGTCGCTGGATCTGGAGTGCGATATCGACCCGATGATCCTGCGCGCCAGGCTGTTGCGGCAGCGGGGTTCGCTGCCGCAGGCGCACTGTCTGGAGCAGGAGCTGCTGCCCCTGTTCTGAACTCAGCCCAGGGCCTCGGCATGGTTCAGCAGCAGGTGCTGCACCTCCTCGAGGCTGGCAGCGGCGGCGCTGCGGGCTTGTTCAAAGTTGCCGGCGCTGCTCTCCAGCAGGGCTTCGGCCACGCGATCGAGCAGCCCCTCGCGCTGCTCCTCCAGCATCGTGAGCAGCTCCGCCTCGATCAGGCGGCGCACGCTGGCCTGGCGCAGGTTGCTGCGCGGGTCGCTGGCCTCGGTTTCGGCCAGGGTGCCCAGCACCAGCTCCTGCACGAACAGCCGCTGCACCTCACTGCTGCGCAGGAAGCTCTCGACGGCGTTGATGGCGCCATCCACCAGGGTGCGTTCCGCCTCAGCGGGTTCCTGCTCCAGCTTGAACTCCCAGTCCAGGTGGCGGCGCTGCCAGCCGGCCTGATGCAGGTGGGGCATCACGGTCTGGCTGAAGCTGTCGACGGAGATCTCATAGACCCGCTCCGCCAGCCGTTCGCACCAGGCCGCACCGTGGGCCGCCAGGTTGGCCCGCAGCTGCTCGCGCTCCACGGCATGGCCGCCGTGATGGCTGTGGCATACGCCACCGGGACATTCCACCGCTGTCAGGGCCATGGGTGCTGCCGCAGAAATTCGCTGAACCCCCGCGCTAGCCACGGCCCGGCATCGCTGGCAAGCGGTCGGCCGGCGCCGCCTTTGTGGCGATGTGCCCACACGCACTAGAAAAGCGTTGCCGGGATCACTCCGGCGTCAGAACACTGGGATTTATTGGCTGGCCGTTGGCTGGCTGGAGGTTGCCTTGACCCGAGTGCTGGTGCCCCGCGAGCGCAGAGCCGGGGAACACCGGGTGGCTGCCACCCCGGAAACCGTGAAGCGGCTGATCGGCCGCGGCTGTGAACTGTGGGTGGAGAGCGGCGCCGGTGTGGCCGCCGGCTTCGCCGACGCCGACTACCAGGCCGCGGGCGCACAGCTGCTGGATGGCGACTCCGCTGAAGCGCCGGTGCGCTGGGCGGCCGCCGATGTGGTGCTGAGCGTGCAGGGGGCCGCCCTGGCGGAGCTGGAGCCGGGTCTGGAGCAGCTGCGGCCCGGTGCCCTGCTGATCGGTCTGCTGGAGCCCCACGGCAATAAGGCCCTGGAGCAGACCCTGCAGCAGCAGAAGCTCTCGACTCTGGCCCTGGAGTTGCTGCCGCGCATCAGCCGCGCCCAGTCGATGGATGTGCTGTCGTCGCAGGCCAACGTGGCCGGCTACAAGGCGGTGCTGCTGGCGGCGGCGGCCCTGGATCGCTACGTGCCGATGCTGATGACGGCCGCCGGCACGATCCAGCCGGCCCGCGCCCTGATCCTCGGGGCCGGAGTTGCCGGCCTGCAGGCCCTGGCCACAGCCCGGCGCCTGGGGGCGGTGGTGATGGTGAGCGATGTGCGCCCCGCCGCCAAGGAACAGGTGGAATCCCTGGGGGGGCGCTTCCTGGAGCCGCCCCAGCTGGAGCAGAACCCCGCTGAAGTGGGCGGTTACGCCCAGCAGGCCACAGAGGCCTTCCTGGCGGCTCAGCGGCAGCAACTTGCTGATCAGCTGGCCCAGGCCGACATGGTGATCTGCACCGCCCAGGTGCCGGGCCGCACCGCCCCACGGCTGATCGACGACGCCATGCTCGCCGGCATGCGCCCCGGCGCGGTGGTGGTGGACCTGGCGGTGGCCCAGGGCGGCAACTGCGAGGGCAGCCGCCCCGGTGAAACGGTGTGGCGCCACGGCGTGCAGCTGATCGGCGCCGATGGCCTGCCCAGCAGCGTGGCCCACCACGCCAGCGCCCTTTATGCCCGCAACCTCGCGGCCCTGCTCGAGCACCTGCTTAGCGGCAGCCCTGAGGGCGGGCCCCTCACCCTTGATCTGGAGGATCCGATTGTGAGCGGTTGTCTGTTCACCCATGCCGAGGGGGCTGCGGCCAGCGCCACCCCTGAGCGTCAGCCCGTGGGAGGTGCAGCATGAGCACCCTTTCTCAGGCCCTCTGGGTGCTGCTGCTCGGCAGCCTGCTGGGGCTCGAACTGATCGGCAAGGTTCCCCCCACCCTGCACACGCCATTGATGAGCGGCGCCAACGCCATCAGTGGCATCACCGTGCTGGCCTCGCTGACGCTGATCGCCCAGGCCGACGGCAACGGTGCCCTGCTGCTGCTGGGCGGGCTGTCGCTCGGTTTCGCCCTGTTCAACGTGATCGGCGGCTTCCTGGTCACCGATCGGATGCTCGCCATGTTCGGCGGCCGCAAAACGAAGGGCGCGAGCTGAGCAGCCGCCCCCGCGCTCCATTTCCGCTTCCTCCGCTCACCTCCCCATACGCCGAGCGCGCCTCCGCGCGCTCGCTTCCCCACCATGGACTTCGCTTCCTACGCCATCGATCTGGTGGCTGTGCTGCTGCTGGCTCTGGGCATGAAGGGCCTGGCCAAGGTGCGCACGGCCCGCAGCGCCAACGGCCTGGCCGCCCTGGCCATGGGCCTGGCGGTGCTGGGTCTGCTGCTGCAGCTCCAGCCTGGGCCAACCGCCTGGCTGTGGATCGCTGCCGGCACCGCCGCCGGTGGCATCGCCGGCCTGATCACCGCCCAGCGGGTGCCGATGACGGCCATGCCCGAAACGGTGGCCCTGTTCAACGGCTGCGGCGGCATGGCGTCGCTGCTGGTGGCCCTCGGGGTGGCCCTGTTCCAGAACGAGCAGGCCGATCTGGTGGCCCGCATCTCGATCGTGATCTCGGTGTTCGTGGGTGCGATCACCTTCAGCGGTTCGATCGTGGCCATGGCCAAGCTGCAGGGCTGGCTCGATACGCCCGACTGGACCCAGAGCTCCCTGCGCCACGGCCTCAACATCAGCCTGGCGGTGGCCTGCCTGGCCGCTGGCCTGGCCCTGCCGGCCGATCCCGCCGGCTGGCCCCTGTGGGGCCTGGTGCTGGCCAGCACCCTGCTGGGCATTGGTGTGACCCTGCCGATCGGCGGCGCCGACATGCCGGTGGTGATCTCGCTGCTGAACTCCTATTCCGGTGTGGCGGCGGCGGCGGCCGGCTTCGTGGTGGGCAGCCAGCTGCTGATCGTTGCGGGCGCGATGGTGGGCGCCGCCGGCCTGATCCTCACGCAGGTGATGTGCACGGCGATGAACCGCTCGCTGGTGAGCGTGCTGTTCGGCGGCGCCCTGGGCGCCAAGGCTGGTGGTTCGGTGGGCGGCGGCGGCGACGAGGCTGGCTACACCCGCATCGTCAGCTGCAGCCCCGAGGAGTGCGCCATGGCCCTCGAGAGCGCCGAGCGCGTGGTGTTCGTGCCTGGCTATGGCCTGGCGGTGGCCCAGGCCCAGCACGCCCTGCGTGAGCTGGCCAAGCTGCTGGAGGCCAACGGCGCCGAGGTGACCTACGCCATCCACCCGGTGGCGGGCCGCATGCCCGGCCACATGAACGTGCTGCTGGCGGAGGCGGATGTGCCTTACGAGCAGCTGGTGGAGATGGACACCATCAACCCCGAGTTCCCGCGCACCGATGTGGTGATCGTGCTGGGCGCCAATGATGTGGTGAACCCCGATGCCAAGACCGACCCCAGCAGCCCGCTGTACGGCATGCCCGTGCTGGAGGTGGACCAGGCCCGTCAGGTGTTCGTGGTGAAACGCAGCCTGGGCGCCGGCTACGCCGGTATCGCGAACGCGCTGTTCGAACTGCCGCAGACGGCGATGGTGTTCGGCGATGCCAAGGCCGTGCTGCAGCAGCTCTGCACGGAACTGCGCAGCCAGGGCGTCGGCACCAAGACGCCGGTGGCCGCCTGATCCGCAGTCTGATCTGCTGCCTGGTCAGCAGGCCGGGTTGAGGCTTGGATTGCAGGCCGGGTTGTTGAATCGCTCCCGGCCGTTTCGCCAGCCTCGTGCTCCTCGACCTGCCCAACGCCCTGGGGATGCAGCCCTTCCAGCCGCGGGCGCCCTGGCTGACCAGCGATCTGCAGACCCTGCGCGACAGCCTGCGGCCGGTGGCCCTGCCGCCCGACACGGGCACTCCCCTCCCGATCCCGGTTGCTGGCGGTGACCAACTGCTGGCCCTGCTGGATCGGCCGCTCCACGGCCGTGAGCCCCTGGGCCTGGTGCTGCTGATGCATGGCCTGGGGGGCTCCAGTGAACGGGAGGGACTGCGGCGCATGGGGCTGACGCTGCAGCATGCCGGCTTCGCGGTGCTGCGGCTGAACATGCGCGGGGCCGGGCCGGGCCGCAGCCTCGCCCGCGGCACCTATGCGGCTCGCTGCAACAGCGATGTGCTGCCTGCGATCGCCTGCGCCCGGCAGCTGGCGGCACAGCTGGCCACAGAACTGGGCGCGCAAGCCCGGTCACTGCCCCTGCTGGGGATGGGGATCTCGCTGGGGGGCACCAAGCTGCTCAATGCCCTGCTGGCGGATGCCGAGGAGCGACGGGCGGCCGGCCTGGCCTCAGATGGGCCGCTGCTGGATGGGCTGGTTTGCATCAGCAGTCCGCTTGATCTGGAGGCCTGCTCCCGCCAGATCGAGCAGCCCCGCAATCGGGTTTATCAGCACTGGCTGCTGCGGCGCCTCGTGCAGCAGACCCTGGCCGATCCCTTCGGTGTCAGCCCCGCCGAGCGCGCTGCCCTGGAGGGCCGCGGTCCCCTCGGCCGCCTGCGCAGCATCCGCGACTTCGATGCGGCGATCACGGCGCCGCGCTGGGGCTATCCCGACGTGGCGACCTACTACCGCCAGGCGAGTCCGATCCATGGCCTGCTGGCGGAGCTGGAGCTGGAACGGGAGCGGGATCAGGAGGCCGCTCGCTTCGACAGGCCCAGCCCCCTGCCGCCCACCCTGCTCGTGCACGCCGCCGATGATCCCTGGGTGCCGGTGGGCGCCTGTGAGGAACTGGCGCGGAAGGTGCAATTGGCGCAGGATCAGGCGTCGCCTGAGGCGCGCCAGCCGCTGCAGGTGTTGATCACAGCCCAGGGAGGGCACAACGGCTTTCACGCTCGATGCGACAACCGTGCAGGCGCGCCAGGCAACTGGGGTGATCGGCTGACGGCGCTCTGGATGCGTCGGTTGGTGGGGGTGGAGGCGGAGGGGAGAGTTGCGTGAGGGACGTGTCGGTTGATGGCTCGCCATGGCGAGTCATTCCTGGAGGGGGGTGAGGCCGTTGAGGGCGCTGAGGGCGTACTGGCGCACCAGCCACTCCTGCACCGGCCGGCCGGCGAGCACGTGTTCGCGCAGGATCACTTCGACGCGCTCGGGGGTGACGCCGCCGTAGACGCTTCCCTCCGGCCAGATCAGCAGCACCGGGCCCTCGACGCAGATGCGCAGGCAGTCGGCTTTGTTGCGCAGCACGATCCCCTCGGGGCGTTGCGGATCCTCGAGGCCCCACTCGCGCACCAGGCGTTTGAGGGCATCCCAGCTGGCGGCGCCGAGGGCGGGATCGGGGCAGCAGAGCGCCTTGGTGGGGGTGGCGCAGAGCAGCAGGTGATGGGAAACGCGCGTCACGCCGGCAGCGCAGCCGGGGCCTGGGAATGAACAGTGGCGTGCAGCCGGGCTGCAGCCTCACGCACCGCCTGACGGGCCCAGGCGTCGACAGCCAGCACGTCGGACAGGGAGGGGTTGGCTGTGAGGTCGGCCTTGTGGCGTTCGCACACCACGTCGATCAAGCGCGGGATATCGAGGAAGTGGACCTGTTCGTCGAGGAAGAGGGCGACGGCCTGCTCATTGGCGGCGTTCATGGCGGCGGGCATGGTGCCGCCGGCACGGCCCGCGGCGTAGGCCAGCTCCATGCAGGGGTAGCGCTTGGAGTCGGGAGCGCGGAAGGTGAGCGAGCCCACCTCCGTGAGGTTGAGGCGGCGCCAGGGGGTGTCGAGGCGCTCTGGCCAGCTGAGGCAGTAGAGGATCGGCAGCTTCATGTCGGGCCAGCCGAGCTGGGCCAGCACTGAGGAATCGGCCAGCTCCACCATCGAGTGGATGATCGATTGCGGGTGGATCACGATCTCGATGTGGTCGTAATCGAGGCCGAACAGGTAGTGGGCCTCGATCACCTCCAGGCCTTTGTTCATCAGTGAGGCCGAATCCACCGTGATCTTGCGGCCCATGCTCCAGTTGGGATGGCTGGTGGCATCGGCCACGGTGGCCTTGTGCAGATCGGCGGGGTCCCAGTCGCGGAAGGCGCCGCCGCTGGCGGTGAGCTGGATGCGGCGCAGGCCGGGGGTGGGCGTGCCGGTGGAGAGGCGCGCCGTTTCGGCGTAGGGGGTGCCCTGCAGGCACTGGAAGATGGCGGAGTGCTCGGAATCAGCGGGCAGCAGGCGGCTTCCCGATTTCTCGAGCTCCGGCAGCACCACCGGGCCGGCAGCGATCAGGGTTTCCTTGTTGGCCAGGGCCAGATCCTTACCGGCGCGGATCGCCGCCAGGGTGGGAAGCAGGCCGGCGCAGCCAACGATGCCGGTGACCACCAGATCGGCCGTGGGCCAGGCGGCGGCGGCCTCGAGGCCCTCCGGACCGCCCAGGAGTTCGGGCAGGCGGGCCGGCCGGGCGCTCGGTTCCAGCGTCTGTAGGCGCTCGCGCAGTTCGGCGACCCGATCGCCATTGGCCAGGGCCACGACCTCGGGGGCGTGGCGGCAGATCTGCTCGATCAGCAAGTCGAGGTTGTTGCCGGCGGTGAGCGCCACCACCCGGAAGCGATCGGGGAACTCCTCCGCCAGCTCGAGGGTCTGGGTGCCGATCGACCCGGTGGATCCCAGCACGCTGAGGTCTTTCACGGGCGGATCGGCGAATGTGGCGGCCAGTCTCCCATCGGCAGGCGCGTGCCTGGCCTTGATGCCGCACACTGAGCTCCATACAGCGGATCGGCGGAAGACATGGCGGGGTTGATGGGCCTGCTGCAGCGCTGGAACTTCATCGAGCGCGCCCGGCTGGAGCGGGAGCTCTGGGATGCGTTCGAGCGCGGCGAGCCGATCGAGCAGCTGGTGGAGGCCTGCGAGCCCGGCTTCCGGCGCGAGGTGTGGAGCACCACCGCGGTGCGCATCCGCAAGATCGAACGGATGATGCGGGATCAGCAACAGCCCCCGGGCGGGGCTGGGTAGGACACGTTCAGCTGCGCAGCCAGTCGGTGAGGCCGCCGGGCTTGTCGATCAGTTCGATGCCCTGGGCCTTGAGGGAGTCGCGGATCCGATCGGCGGTGGCGAAGTCGCGGCTGGCCTTGGCGGCGCGGCGGGCTTCGATCTGGGCCTCGATCTCGGCGTCGCTCAGGGTGCCTGCAGCGGTGGCTTCGGGGCGGAGCCCGAGCACGGCGGCCAGTTCCTGAAGCAGTTGGCCGCGGGCGGCCAGTGCGGGATCGGTGGCTTCGGTGGCGGCGGCGCCATCGCCGCGCTCGAGGCGGTTGGCCAGGGCGCGCAGGGGGCGTGCCAGCTCGAACAGCACCGCCAGTGCCGCGGAGGTGTTGAGGTCATCGTCCATGGCGGCAGCGAAGCGGCTGCGGGCCGCGGCCAGATCCGGGGGGAGCGCGGCGGGATCGCTGGCCCCCTGTGCCGGGGTGATCGCGGTGCTGCAGCCGGCAGCGGTCAGGCCGAGGGCGGCGTTGAGGCCCTTCCAGCCGGTGGCGGCGGCCTCGAGGGCCTCGGCCGTGAAGTCGAGCGGTTTGCGGTAGTGGGCCTGCAGGGTGAACAGGCGCAGGGTCATCGGCGAGACCCCGGAATCCAGCAGGGCGCGGATGGTGGTGAAGTTGCCGAGGGATTTCGACATCTTCTGGCCGCCCACGTTGACCATGCCGTTGTGCAGCCAGTAGCGGGCCAGTTCCTTGCCGCTGGCGGCCTCCGACTGGGCAATTTCGTTCTCGTGGTGGGGAAACACCAGATCGGCGCCGCCGAGGTGGATGTCGATCGTGTCGCCCAGCTCCTCGCGCACCATGGCCGAGCATTCGATGTGCCAGCCGGGCCGGCCGGGCCCCCAGGGCGACTCCCAGCTGGGTTCGCCCGGTTTAGTGCCCTTCCAGAGAGCGAAGTCGAACGGATGCTGCTTGCGGGCTTCCTCTTCCGTGGCGACGCGGCCGGCGGCGTTGTCCTGCTGTTCGCTCAGATCACGGCCGGAGAGCTTGCCGTAGCCGGCATGCTTCATCACGGCGAAGTACACATCGCCATCGGCGGAGTAGGCGGCGCCTTTGGCCTCGAGCACTTCAATCAGGGCGCGAATGGCGCCCAGGCTCTGGGTGGCCCGGGGCATGCGGTCGGCCGGCAGGATGTTGAGGCGGGCCATGTCGGCCACGAAGGCGTCGATGTTGCGCTCGCTCACCACCTGCATCGAGCTGCCCTCCTCGGCGGCGCGATTGAGGATCTTGTCGTCGATGTCGGTGTAGTTCTGCACGAACGTCACCGCGTAGCCGCGCCAGATCAGATAGCGGCGCAGCACATCCCAGGCGATGTAGCTGCGCGCATGGCCCAGGTGGCACAGGTCGTAGACCGTGACCCCGCAGCAGTAGATGCTCACCTTGCCGGGCTCGAGCGGCCGGAAGTCCTCGAGGTGGCGGCTGAGGGTGTTGGTGAGCTTGAGAGTCATCGAGGCGGGGCTTACTTGGCTTCCATCCAGTTCGGGCCGACACCCGTCTCCACCAACAGAGGCACAGACAGCGCAAGCGCGCGCTCCATGGTTTCACGCGTGAGGGCAACCACGGCCTCAAGCGCCTCCGGTGCGGCCTCCAGCACCAGTTCGTCGTGCACCTGCAGCAGCAGGCGGGCGGGCAGGGCGCTGGTGGCCAGCTGGTGGTGGAGCTGCACCATGGCCAGCTTGATGATGTCGGCGCTGGAGCCCTGGATCGGGGCGTTGGCGGCGGCGCGCAGCTGCTGGGCCTCCATGCCGCCGCGGCGGGCCACCTCCAGGTCGATCTCGAGCGGGTCCTTGCCGAGCAGGCGGCCCAGGCCGGAGGGATCGAAGGCGAAAGGCCGCCGGCGCCCCAGGATCGTTTCCACGTAGCCGCGACTGAGGGCCAGGCGCTCCTGCAGTTCGAGGAAGGCAAACACCTTCGGGTAGCGCTGCTTGTATTTGGTGAGGAACTCCTTGGCCTGGGCCTGGCTGACGCCGGTTTCGCGGGCGAAGCGCTGGGCGCCCATGCCGTAGATCACGCCGAAGTTGATCGTCTTGCCCAGGCGGCGTTCATCGGAGCTCACCTCGTCTTTCTCCAGCAGCAGCCGGGCGGTGAGGGCGTGCACGTCGTCGCCGTTGTTGTAAGCCTCCACCAGCACCTCCTCGCCGCTGAGGTGAGCCAGGATGCGCAGCTCGATCTGCGAGTAGTCGGCGCTGATCAGTTGCCAGCCCGCCTCCGGCAGGAAGGCTTTGCGGATCCGCCGCGAGAACTCGGTGCGGATGGGGATGTTCTGCAGGTTCGGGTTGCTGCTGCTCAGGCGGCCTGTGGCCGTGACGGCCTGGTTGAAATCGGTGTGCACGCGGCCTGTTTCCGGCTCCATCAGCGCCGGCAGCGCATCCACATAGGTGCTCTTGAGCTTGCTGAGAGTGCGGTGCTCCAGCACCAGCGGCACCACCGGGTGCGCATCCTCCAGCTTCTCGAGCACGGTGGCATCGGTGCTCCAGCCGGTCTTGGTTTTGCGCGACTTCTTGCGATCGAGCCCCAGCGTGTCGAACAGCAGCTCGCCCAGCTGCTTGGGCGAGGCGAGGTTGAACTCGGTGCCGGCGGCGGCCTTCGCCTCGGTTTCCAGGCGCTCAAGGGTCTGGGCCAGCTCCTGGCTGAGCTCCTTCAGATAGGCCGTATCGATGCGGATGCCGGTGGCCTCCATCAGGGCCAGCACCGGCTCCAGCGGCAGCTCCACCTGATCGAGCAGCGCCGGCAGCTGCGGGCCGAGCTGTGTGAGCTGCCCGCGCAGCAGCGGCGTCAGCCGACGGGTCACGTGCACATCCATGCCGCAGTACTGAGCCGCCGCCTCGATCGGCACCGCGGAGAAATCGGACCCCTTGGCCACCAGCTCGCCGTAGCTGGTGGGCAGGAAGCCGAAGTTGCGTTGGGCTAGCACCTCCAGGCCGTGCTTGGCATTGGCATCGCGCAGGTAATCGGCCAGCAGCGTGTCCATCACCACGCCCGCCAGCGGCAGGCCGTGGCGCAGCAGGATCAGCCGGTCGTACTTGGCGTTCTGCAGCGTTTTGGGGTGCTGCGGGCTGGCCAGCCAGGGGGCCAGGGCGGTGAGCACCTGGTCGAGCGGCAGCTGCTGTGGCGGTGGCGTCAGCAGATCGGGCGTCTCGCCGCTGGCGGTGCTCTGGTGGCCGATGGGGATGTAGGCCAGATCGGTCGGGTCCTCGCCCCAGCAGAGGCCGATGCCCACCAGCTCCGCCTGGAAGGGGTTGAGGGCGGTTGTTTCCGTGTCCAGCGCGATCGGGGCTGCCGGATCGGTGGCGGCCATCAGGCGATGCAGCAGGGCTTCGAGGGCTGCGGGGGTGGTGATCAGCTGCGGGGTGAGGTTGGGTGCCGCGCTCTCGCTGGCGGCAGGTGCGCCGATGGCATCGGCTCCGTCGCTGGTGGTGGCTCTGTTGCTGCTGTCGGTGCCGGTGGTGTTGTTCGGCAGCTGTCGGGATGTGGGACCACTCTCGGCAGGATGTGGTCCCACATCTGGAGACGATGCTGCGGGGGCTGGCGGCAGCCTCGAGAAGATGGCGGCGAACTGATCCACCTGGCGGCGCAGGCTGAACAGCTCCAGCTCCTCCAGGCTCGCGGCCAGTGACGCGCTGTTTACCGCGCCCAGTTCCAGGCGCGGGTCCTGGGGCAGGGGAATGTCCACCAGGATCTCGGCCAGCATGCGCGAGCGGTAGGCGCTGTCGCGGTCGGCGGCGAGCTTGGCCGGCAGCGCGCCCTTGAGGGGGCTGGCGGGAGCGCCATCCTTGCCGGCCGCTTTGGCGGCCTTGGCCTTGCCTTTGGCGGGCCCGGCAGTCTCCAGAGCCTCCAGGGCGGCGTAGATGCCATCCAGATCCCGGTGGGCCTGCAGCAGGCTGATGGCGGTCTTGGGGCCGACGCCCTTCACGCCGGGGATGTTGTCGGAGCTGTCGCCGGTGAGGGCCTTGAGGTCCACCACCTCCTCCGGCGTGACCCCGAGCTTGGCGATCACGCCCTCACGGCGGATCTCCACCGGGCCGCTGCTTTTGGCGTAGGGGCCGCCGCCCATGTAAAGCACGGCGATGTCGCGCTGGTCGTCCACCAGCTGGAACAGGTCGCGGTCGCCCGAGAGGATGCGCACCCGCCAGCCGGCATCGGCGGCGCGGTTGGCCAGGGTGCCGAGCACGTCGTCGGCCTCATAACCCGGCGCCATGCACAACGGCAGGTCGAGCCCCTCCTGCAGCACCTGCTGCAGGTTGCTCAGATCCTGGAAGAAGTGCTCTGGCGCCTCATCGCGGTGGGCCTTGTAGGCCTCATCCGCCTCGTGGCGGAAGGTGGGCTCGGCCGTGTCGAAGGCGATCACCACGCCCTGCGGCGCCAGACCCTTGCAGTTGTCGAGCAGGGCCTTGAGGAAGCCGTAGGTCACCGAGGTGGGCACGCCCTCCTTGGTGCTCAGGCCCCCCTCGCCGCCCTTGCTGAAGGCGTAGAAGCTGCGGAAGGCCAACGAGTGGCCATCCACCAGCAGCAGCAGGGGCCGCTCGCCTTGTGCTGCCGCCGCCACCGTGCCGTTCCCGCCGAGTTCGGCCCAGCCTGCCAGAGCTCCGGGGGAT
>Ga0310330_100067_pt1 | contig 31521 bp, 36 predicted proteins | sample LakMicDCLTotalB5_FD_195544 | JGI IMG/M metagenome (GOLD analysis project Ga0310330, IMG submission 195544) | Enriched freshwater cyanobacterial communities from Lake Michigan, Michigan, United States - MI23.DCL.Total.B5 (v2) (version 2) | ecosystem: Environmental > Aquatic > Freshwater > Lake... | reverse complement strand
TATGTATTTAATATTGGTGAACCGGGGGTTGGAGCCTTAGCAAGATCTATCTGGAACGACCAGGCCCAGGAGATTAAAGCGATGGGCCAATGGCGCAAGGCCTGGTATCCAGATGCTCCTGTCTACCCGGTAAGCCTGCCAAAGGGAGCTGATCCAAATTTGATTGAGGCCCTAGCAGCGATGGAACCAGCCCAGATAGAGGCGATGCGAATGGTGGGCACTACCCCCAACCGTGCCAATCGGGTGCAGTGGTTTTTAGAAGGAATGCTGCAACACCACGGCGGTGCATTGCAAATGGCCCATGATGCCCTTAAGAAATCAAATAACACCACTGTTAAAAGAATGGCTCGATCAATCATCATTGCCCAACGGCGGGAGATAATGCAGCTGCGGGGCATGTTGCAACATGATGGTTTAAATAAGCCTGAATATTATAAGTTTGATAATTTATTCCCCCTTTAATTTTTACGCTTATGTTTTTAATCCTTTAAGGTTATCCCCATGAAATTTATTCTAGCGATCTTGTTTTGTTTGCTTCCAAATTTTGTGTTAGCCCACAGCAAAGGCATGTATAAAACCCAGGCAGAGGCTGAAAAACGTGCCCTTGAGCTCGGCTGTAAAGGCAGCCATCAAAATAATGGCCTTTGGATGCCCTGCGCCGATGAAAGTAATTTGCATAAGGAGTTGCGTAAGCAGTGAAGCCCCGCAAATTGCACCGCCTAGTTGTGCCCATCGCCGCCATTCCGCTTTTAATTACAGCTGCTAGTGGTTCCCTATACGGCCTTTTATTGGAGCAGGGTATCGATGCCTTTTGGTTGTTAAAGATCCACACGGGAAAATTTGGTGTGCTCAATCTGCAGCCCTACTACTCCCTGCTGCTTGGGCTATTAACGCTTGTATTGATCGCCTCAGGCTTACTTCTACTTCTGCCGCGGTCAAAAAAGCTCGAAACCCACTAACGAAGCAATTTGATTAAGGAAAAGTTGCTAGAACATTAAGGGCCTGAATCTTAGAAAGCTGCGCCACCTCCACAGGTGGTGGGCTGTTGCATCCCCGCCACCGTAGCTAGCGTAGGTGCGGCCACCAAGGAGTCATGACCCAGCTCCACGATCTGCGTTTACGCCTGTTGGTGCAACAGGAAAGTGAACGCATCGCCGGAAATTCTCCCGCTGAATTAGATCTTTCCGTAGTGCAAGCCCGCAGTTTGTGTTGGCTCGCCCTACTTGCTGAAGCCCATGAGGATCAAGCCAGTGATGCGGAACGCAGGGGTGATGTGGAGCAGGCCATGGGTTGGTTTGCTGATGCCATGCGCCTGCGGGATGTGATTCAGGTGGTTAGCACCATTGAAATTCCCCTGCCCGTTGCTGCAGGCCAAGAGGAGGCAGAATATGAAGACGACGATGGGCAATTAGCCGCCTGATGGCATGATGGGTTTTGGTGAAGAAGGGAGCACGGTGCCAGAAGAGCCCTGCCAATGCCCTGATTGTCTGCGGTTTTACCGGGAACACGATCGGCTGATAAGGGAAAATCCCAGCCTGCGTCAGCAGCAGGAATTAAATTGGGCTGCCCTGCAAGCTTTTCGCACCCTGGCCGGCAGGGTTTTGGAAGATCTCCAAAAAGTGCCAGATGCCGCTACCCCAGGCCAAGAATTGCCAGCGGAAGATGAAAGCTTGCAGCAAGCGTTAGCTGATCTGGAAAACGTAAACGCCCATCTTTTCTCAATTGAAGTGTTGATGGAGCGTATTTTTGATGTGCGTGTACCAGAAGCGGTTGAATTGAAATTCAAGGAGCTAGCTGGTGAGCTAGCCCCTGATCCCCTCAATGCCGACCGCTTACGTTTAAATCGCCTGCTCCATCAAACCCCCGATTTGAGCTGATTTAGGAATTTATTTCCTTATCAGCTGCTGCGCTTATGGTGATGGGAAATGGAGTTGCTTTCCAAATATGTTCGCAATATTCCTTGATTGAACGGTCGGAGGAGAAATAACCCATCCGCGCTGTATTTAATAGGCTCATGCGATTCCAATGTTGGCGGTTAGACCAGGCCTGGCTCACTTGATTTTGGCTATCCATATAGGAGGCAAAATCGGCAAACAGGAAGAACGGATCTTGGCCGCGTAGGTTATCCACAAGCGGCCGGAATAGTTCTGTATCGCCATTGCTGAAATGACCCTGTTCGATCACATGTAATACCTGTTGCAATTCAGGCAGGGTTTCAAGGATTTCCCATGGGCGATAACCCTGATGACGCAGCTCTTCTATTTCCGGTGTGGTGCGTCCGAATAGGAAGAAGTTTTCAGCTCCCACCTGTTCGCGGATTTCCACATTGGCCCCATCCAGGGTGCCGATAGTTAAGGCACCATTCATGGCAAATTTCATATTGCCAGTGCCGGATGCCTCCTTACCTGCAGTGGAAATCTGTTCAGATAGATCGGAGGCAGGATAAACCCGCTCACCCAGTTTCACGTTGTAATCAGGCAGGAACACAACCCGCAGGCGGCCATCCATATCCGGATCTGAATTAACCGTTTCAGCAATGCCATTAATAAAACGAATAATCAGTTTTGCCATGTAGTAGCCGGGGGCTGCCTTACCACCAAACAGCACTGTTCTAGGTGCAATGCCATCGCCTTGGCCATTCTTAATTCGCAGGTATTGGGCGATAACCTGCAGGGCATTTAGATGTTGGCGTTTATATTCATGGATCCGTTTTACCTGCACATCAAATAGGGAAGCCGGATCCACAAGCACACCGGTGTGGCTATGGATATAAGCGGCAAGATCGCGCTTTACGCCAAGCTTTGTTTGCTCCCAATGCTGCAGGAAGCCATCATCATGTTGATAGCGCTCTAGCTGGCGCAATTCATCTAGGTTATGGAGCCAGCCATCACCAATTGCATCATTAAGTAGTTTGCGTAGGGGTGGATTGCATAGGGCCATCCAACGCCTTGGTGTAACACCATTGGTTACGTTGGTGAACTTTTCAGGCCATAAGGCTGCAAATTCCGGCATCAAGCTGCTTTTAACTAAATCGGAGTGCAGCCTGGCAACGCCATTCACATGGTGGGCGCCAACCGTTGCAAGGTGGGCCATGCGCACTGCCTTATGGCCATCCTCATCAATGATCGATAGTTTGCGCAGGATGCTGTCGTCGCCGGGGTGCTTTAAACGCACCTGTTGCAGGAAACGGCGGTTGATCTCATAAATAAGTTCCAGGTGCCTTGGCAGCAAACTTGCAAATAAATGCAGTCCCCATTTCTCCAGCGCTTCTGGTAGCAGGGTGTGGTTTGTGTAAGCCAAGGAGCGGCTTGTGATATCCCAAGCCACATCCCATTCCAGGTTTTTATCATCAAGCAAGAGGCGCATTAATTCCGCCACGGCGATGGCCGGATGGGTGTCGTTTAATTGCACCGCCCAATGCTGGGGGAATTCAGTTGCAGGAATGCCGCGCTTATCCAAGTTGCGCAGCATGTCTTGCAGGCTGCAGCTAACAAAGAAGTGCTGTTGCTTTAAACGCAAGCGCCTGCCTTCATCGGTGCCATCATTGGGGTAAAGCACCTTAGAAAGGGTTTCAGAACCAACTTTTTCCTCTACTGCACCGTAGTAATCACCAATATTGAATGAATAGAAATCAAAGGATTCACTGGCGGTAGCGCGCCATAGCCGCAGGCGGTCGCAGGTGTTTACTTTGTATCCCAAAACCGGCACGTCGTGGGGTATGCCGATTGCATGTTCAGCTGGAATCCAGCGGGCGCGATATTCACCTTTTTCGTTGGTGTAGCCCTCGGTGCGTCCGCCAAAACCAACAAACACGGCTTGGTCGGGATGGGTTAATTCCCATGGCCAGCCACCTTTAAGCCATTTATCGGTGATTTCTACCTGCCAGCCATCACGGATCAATTGATCAAAAATGCCAAATTCATAGCGGATGCCATAACCAACAGCTGGCACTTCCAGGCTGGCCAGCGATTCCATATAACAAGCAGCTAAACGACCCAGGCCACCATTACCAAGCCCTGGTTCTTCTTCCACATCAAGGATCTTGGCAATATCGCTGTTGTTGAAGCGGCTAATCGCCTCAGCTGCCTCCTTTTCAATGCCCAGCATCACCAGGTTGTTACCCAGTTGGGGGCCGATTAAAAATTCAGCTGATAAGTAGGCAACGGTTTTACTGGGTTGGTTTGCTAACGCTTCCTTACCCGCCAGGAACCGGGTCATTAGTCGATCCCGCACCGCATAGCTCAAGGCCATGTAAAGGTCGTGGGGGGTGGCATTTGTGGCCAGCTTGCCCAGGGTGAAAAACAAATGTTCAGTGATACCAGCAAATAAATCGCCTGCGCCAAGGCCACTCCGTTCTGGATCGGCGTAGCAACTGGGGGTGGGCATGCTGAATTCCGTAGGTTGCTGGCTCATGACCTGTTCAAGGGCTTACTTGAACCGTAGCGATGGCGCAGGAAAGAACTGTTAAGAGTGGCCAAAGCCTTTTTTAAGCACCCCGTTAGCGGATACTTGAAGCACAGATCAGGCCCAGGCTTCAGTGACCCCTCTGTTCGCTAACAGCCACGCAGTTGTGGAGGCCACAACCCTTGTGGTGGCGGGACGTTTTTTATTAATCCTCGTGGCGGCAAGGCTTTTGGGCGAGTTGATGGTGCGGCTGCAGCTGCCCACAATCCTTGGTGAATTGTTGGCGGGGGTATTACTTGGCGTGTCGGGGTTGCATTTGGTAGTGCCGCCGGAAAGTGGTGTGGCAACGGCGCCGTGGCTGCTTAATCTCACCGGCCAATTGGGGGAGGTGAGCAGTGAACAGGTGAATCAGATCTCAAATGGCACCTATCCGTTTCTGCAGGCGGTGGCCAGCATCGGCCTCTATTCATTGCTATTTCTCACCGGTTTGGAGAGCGAACTGGATGAATTAATCGCTGTGGGGATGCAGGCCAGCACCGTTGCCTTGGCTGGGGTGATCTTGCCCTTTGCCCTAGGCACCGCCGGCCTGATGGCTTTATTCCACGTGGATTTGGTGCCTGCAGTGTTTGCCGGTGCCTCGATGACAGCCACCAGCATTGGCATTACCGCCAGTGTGTTTGGCGAGCTGGGCATGTTGCGATCGCGGGAGGGGCAGATCGTTATCGGTGCTGCAGTGCTCGACGACATCATCGGCATTGTTGTGCTGGCGGTGGTGGTGGCCCTTGCCAGCGATGGGGGCTTGAGCATGGGCCCGATCCTGCAGTTGGTTGCAGCTGCAGTGTTGTTTGTGCTTGCGGCCATTGGCCTAAGCCGCACGGCAGCTCGCCCCTTTGATTTCTTAGTAGATCGCCTAAAGGCCCCAGGTGAAATTGTGGTGGCCTCATTCCTGGTGCTTTGTTTGTGTTGTTTTGGGGCTACGGCCATTGGCTTAGAGGCTGCCTTAGGGGCCTTTGCCGCTGGTTTGATCCTTAGCCGTTCGCGCCACACAGAGGCGATTCAAGAAACGGTAAAACCCTTGGTTTCCCTATTCGCAACGATCTTTTTTGTGTTGATCGGCACCGCCATGGATTTATCGGTGTTGGATCCAACTACTCCAGCTAATCGGGCCGGCCTGGTGGTGGCAGCTTTTCTGTTTGTTGTTGCCATCCTTGGCAAATTGGCCTCCGGTTGGACTTTTCTTAGTGCCGTGCCCACCAACCGATTGGTGGTGGGTTTAGGGATGATGCCCAGGGGTGAGGTGGGTTTGATATTTCTTGGTTTAGGCACCACTGCCGGTTTGCTTACACCTTCTTTAGAGGCGGCAATTTTGATAATGGTGATTGGCACCACCTTTTTGGCACCGATCCTGTTGCGCTTAGCAATCCCAGCAGATCAGTTGCAAACTGCCGATGGCAACTCCTAAACGCAAACGGCCCAATCCCTGGAATCCTTCAGCACCGTTGCTGGTGGGTTTGTGTTTTGGTTTAACTTTTGGCATTACCCATCGTTTGCTAGATGGCCGCTTTGCCAATTTGGTGCGGCTTGGCGAAAGATTTGAGCTAAAGAGCTTTCCCGGCACCGGTTTGGAGAGTTTGCGCATGCGCTACGGCTTGGATCGGGTGGATTTGCTGGCCACACCGGAGGTAATTGCTCCATTGGCTCCACCAGTAGTTCCCCCGCTTGAGCCACCAATGGCGCCAGAATCTGCTCCAGCCCTTCCCCCGCCATGAGCACCCCCGATACGCTTTTGCAGGCTGCCTTAAATCGGCTAGCAGCTAGGGCCAGCAGTAGCGCCATCGATGCCGCTGCCCAATTAAGCCTTTTAGCTCAAGATGCACCTCAAAAAATAAGAACCGACCTGCAACTTTTTTGGGAGGAGGTGCAGGCTGAGGCCGATCGCCTCGATGGCAATCCAAGTGCCTCCCCCACAACAGATGCCCCCACTGGCCTGCAGGAACAGGTTGATGGTTTACGCGAACAGGTGGCCAGTTTCAACCGTTTATTAGAGGACCAGGTTTGAAGCTGGCAGTGCGCAGTTTTTGGCGTTCCCTGCGCATTTGGCGGGTGGTGTTGCTCTTGCTGGCGCGGCTTTGGTGGGATGGCCAAGCCTTCACTTACATCGGCGGCATCACGGAACAGCGGCGCCTACGCCGCAGCCAGCGCTTAGCCCAGTGGTTGGTGGAAACCCTGTTGGCATTGGGTTCTGCCTTCATCAAATTGGGCCAATTGCTATCGGCCCGCCCCGACATCCTGCCGGCTGCATGGGTGGAGGAATTGGCGCGGCTGCAGGATCGTGTGCCGCCTTTCCCCTTCAGCCAAGTGGAACAACGGCTGGAAAAGGAATTGGGGCCCCGCTGCCAGGAAATCGTTGAGATCGATGCCGAACCATTGGGTTCCGCCAGCCTTGCCCAAGTGCATCGCGCCCGTTTGCGCAGTGGCCGTGATGTGGTGCTCAAGGTGCAGCGCCCCGGTTTGGAATTTTTATTTCGGCTTGATTTAGTGGTGATGGCGCAAGTGGCGGCCCTATTGCAGCGCCATCCCAGTTGGGGCAGGGGTAGGGATTGGGTGGCGATGGCAAAGGAATGCCAACGGGTGCTGCTGCGGGAGCTTGATTTCCGCATCGAGGCTGAACATGCAGCCCGCTTTCGTCAGCAGTTTTTAGAGGATCCTCAAATCCGGATTCCAGCGGTGGTGTGGGAACTATCGAGCCAACGGGTGCTTTGCCTCGATTACTTGCCCGGCATCAAGATCACCAACCGCGAGCAATTAATAGCGGAAGGTATTGATCCAACAGCAGTGGCTGAACTGGGTGCCACCAGCTACCTGCAGCAATTGGTGCGGTTTGGTTTTTTCCATGCTGATCCCCACCCGGGCAACTTGGCCGTAGCTGCTGATGGCGGCTTGATCTATTACGACTTCGGCATGATGGGTCAGGTGTCACCACGGTTGCGGCGGCGCCTTGGGGCCATGGTGCGGGCGGCGGCCCTCAGGGATGCAGCTGGCTTGGTGCAGGAACTGCAACAGGCGGGAGTTATAGAAGCTGGCATCGATCCAGGTCCGGTGCGGCGGCTGGTGCGGGTGATGCTTGAGGAAGCCCTCACACCCCCTTTTAGCGGTGAGATATTGCAGCGGATTTCCGCCGACCTTTACGACTTGGTTTATGGCCAGCCCTTTCGCCTACCGGTGGAATTGATCTTTGTGCTGCGGGCCCTATCAACATTTGAGGGGGTTGGCCGCAGCCTTGATCCTGGCTTTAGCTTGGTGGCGATCGCAAAGCCCTATCTACTGCCCTTAATGACCTCCAGTGGATCCGGCCCCTCGGAATTATTCAACGACCTCTCCCGTCAAGCGGCCCAGGTAAGCACCAGGGCCTTGGGTTTACCTAAGCGTTTGGATGAAGGCCTAGCGCGGCTGGAGCAGGGGGACCTGCAACTTCAAATCCGCGCTGGTGAAAGCGATCGCCTGCTGCGCCGTTTAGCCCTTAGCCAGCAATTAAGTGGTCAAGCGGTGCTACTGGGGGCATTAGCCATAGCAGCGGCAGTGCTTGCCGCCGGCGCCAGGCCTGCTTTGGCCCTGCTGCCAGGGGTTGGTGCCCTACCGGTGGCCTGGGGTTGGTTGCGGCTTTCGGGCCGGATCGCCCGGGATTTAAGGCTGGATAGGCTTAGTTGATTCAGCGGCGGCCGCGGGGACCCCTGCCTTCCCTGCCGGCGTAGATCGCTTGGCCGCCCAGCTCATCTTCTATGCGCAGCAGCTGATTGTATTTAGCGATGCGCTCGGAGCGGCTGAGGGACCCGGTTTTGATTTGCCCCGCCCTGGTGGCCACGGCCAGGTCGGCGATGGTGGTGTCTTCTGTTTCACCACTGCGGTGGCTAATAACACTGGTGTAACCGGCGCGATTGGCAAGATCAATCGCCTGCAATGTTTCAGTTAAGGAACCGATTTGATTCACTTTAATTAGAATTGAATTGGCAATGCCTAGATCGATGCCCCGTTGTAATCTAGAGCTATTGGTAACAAATAAATCATCACCTACCAGCTGCACATTGCTGCCGAGCCGATCGGTTAATAGCTTCCAGCCATCCCAGTCATCTTCAGCGATGCCATCTTCAACGGAAACGATTGGATAGCGGCTAACCAGTTGCGCTAGCTGGTCGACCATTTCAGCGCTGCTGTAGCTATTGCCGCCAAAGCTATAGCTGCCATTGCTAAAAAATTCAGTGCTAGCCACATCAAGGGCTAGGGAAATTTGATCGCCAGCTTTATATCCAGCTTTTTCAATCGCCTGAATTAATAGTGCAGCAGCTGCATCATTGTTATCTAAATCAGGTGCAAATCCACCCTCATCACCAACAGCTGTTGATAGTCCCTTTTCGTTCAATAAACCCTTGAGGGTGTGGAACACCTCGGCGCCCATGCGCAGGGCTTCACGGAAGCTATCTGCCCCGTGGGGCACCACCATGAATTCCTGGAAATCGAGGTTATTGGTGGCATGGGCACCACCGTTGATCACATTCATCAAGGGCACCGGCAGCAGCGTGGCTGATGGGCCCCCCAGGTAGCGATAGAGGGGCAAGCCAACGCCATTGGCGGCGGCGCGGGCCACGGCGAGGCTCACCGCCAACACCGCATTTGCCCCTAGGGATGATTTGTTGTCGCTGCCATCCAGTTCGGCCATGGCTGCATCCACAGCGCTTTGGTCGAGGGCCATCAAACCGCAAAGGGCCGGAGCGATCCGCTCCTCCACGTTGGCAACCGCTTGGGTTACCCCTTTGCCGAAATAGCGCTGGCTGTTGCCATCGCGCAATTCATGGGCCTCATGGGCACCGGTGCTGGCGCCACTGGGAACCATGGCCCTGCCGCTGGCGCCACCTTCCAATAAAACCTCTGCCTCCACCGTTGGGGTGCCGCGGGAATCAAGAACCTCCCGTGCCACCACCGTGTCGATTACAAGGTCGAGAGAATCGAACACAGGGTTCAAGCCAAGCGGGGTCATTATGCAGATAAGAGCGCCACAATGGCCGCAACCACAGGCACATAAGTAAATGCGTTTGCTTCACATGATGTTGCGGGTTGGTGATTTGGAGCGATCTATCGCTTTCTACACCGAGGTTTTAGGGATGGATCTATTGCGCCGCAAGGAATATCCCAGCGGTCGCTTCACCTTGGCGTTTTTGGGTTACGGCCCTGAAGAGAACAACACTGTGTTGGAACTCACCCACAACTGGGACACCAGCAGCTACAACCTCGGAGCCGGCTATGGCCATATCGCCCTTGGCGTTAGCAACATCAACGAAACCTGTGAAATGATCCGCACCAAGGGCGGCAAAATAGTGAGGGAACCCGGTGCGATGAAACACGGCACCACGGTGATCGCTTTTGTGGAAGATCCCGATGGCTACAAGATTGAACTGATTCAGCAGAAAAGTTGAATTGATGGGTTCCTCAAACGCTTCCTTCAGCCTCACCACAGCTCCGGATCAGTTCACTGATCTGGCCTGGGATTTGCTTTTAGCAGCCCAGGATCAGGCCCGCCGCTGGCGCCATGGGGAGCTGGATGTGGAGCATTTGCTGCAGGCATTTCTGGAGGAACCCCGCTGCGCTGAATTGATGGCGCCCTATGGCTTCAACCAGGCCAACCTGCTGGATGCCGTTGATGATTTTTGCGCCCAGCAGCCCACCCGCAGCAGCAATACGCTTTATGTGGGGGAAGCCCTTGAGCTATTGCTTGATGGCGCTGATCAGGCCCGGGAGCGGCAGGGATTGCGCCGCATTGATGGCTCCCACCTTTGGCAGGCATTGCAAACGGAACCGCGCATTGGCGCCGCCCTATTTGGCCAGTTGCAGCAGCCGGTTGAAAACAAACCAGCTGAACAATTGCCCGTTAATCAACAACAATTTGAACAATCAAACCTAGATCAAGCAAAACTAGAACAACTACAACCGGAACAATCAGCCCTTGATCAATACGGCCGCGACCTCACGGCCCTTGCCCGTAAGGGTGAATTAGATCCGGTAATCGGCCGCGATAGCGAGATTCGCCGCTTAATTCAGGTGCTTTCAAGGCGCAGTAAAAACAATCCGGTTTTGATCGGTGAAGCGGGGGTTGGTAAAACTGCCATCGCTGAATTGTTAGCCCAGCGCATCGTGGCCGGTGAGGTGCCCGATTCGCTTAAGGGTCGCCGTTTGATTTCTTTGGATCTCGGTGCCTTGATCGCCGGCGCTAAATACCGCGGTCAATTTGAGGAACGGTTGCGGCAGGTGCTCAACGACATTGCCGCCGCCGATGAGGGGCCAGAGGGGGTGGTGTTATTTATCGATGAATTGCACACGCTCGTTAATGGCGATCGCGCTGGCGCCGATGCAGGCAGTGTGCTGAAACCAGCCCTGGCCCGCGGCGAATTGCGCTGCATTGGCGCCACCACCATTGAGGAATATCGCCGCACCTTGGAAAAGGATCCGGTTTTAAATCGCCGCTTCCAGCAATTGCTGATTAAGGAACCAAGCCTTGAGGTGTCGCTTGAAATCTTGCGGGGGGTGCGGGAGCGCTATGAGTTGCACCATGGTGTGAGCCTCAGCGATGGCGCCCTGGAGGCGGCAGTGCGGCTTGCTGATCGCTACATCAGCGACCGTTGCTTACCTGATAAGGCGATCGATCTAATCGATGAAGCGGCGGCGGAATTAAAGATGGAGGCCACCTCTAAACCAGCCCTGGTGGAACAGGCGGAAGCTGAACTGCGGCGGGTGGAGCGGGCCCTACTCGCGGCTGAACAGGGCCCAAATCCGGAAGCCATTCAGCACCAACAACGGCGCAATGAAGCCTTAGATCGGCTTGAAGCCTTGCAAGACCAATGGCAGCAGGAAAGGGAACAGCTGCAGGAACTACGCCAGTTGCAACAGCGGGAGGAGGAACTACGCCACGGCATCAATGAAGCGGAACGGCTTACCAATTGGGAGGAGATGGCCCGGTTGCAGGTGGAGCTTGAGCACGATGTGCAAAAGCGCCGCCAAGCCCTTGAACAGGTGATCCAACAGGGGGGCCGGCTGCTGCGCGATCAGGTGCAGGAGGGTGATATCGCCGATGTGGTGGCCCGCACCACCGGCATTCCGATCCAGCGCTTGCTAGCCGGTGAAAGGCAGAAATTATTGGAGTTGGAGCAACGGCTGGGGGAAAAGGTGTTGGGGCAAGCAGAGGCGGTGGCGGCGGTGGCGGCTGCAATCCGCCGGGCTAGGGCAGGCATGAAGGATCCGCGCCGGCCGGTGGGTTCCTTTTTGTTTATGGGTCCCACGGGTGTGGGAAAAACGGAGCTGGCCCGCAGCTTGGCCGCCTGTTTGTTTGATCAAGAAGATGCGCTGGTGCGGCTTGATATGAGCGAATTTATGGAACGCAATGCCGTGGCCCGTTTAATCGGTGCGCCCCCCGGCTATGTGGGCTACGAGGAGGGCGGCCAACTCACAGAAGCGGTGCGTCAACGGCCCTATGCGGTGGTGTTGCTGGATGAAGTGGAGAAGGCCCATCCCGATGTGTTCAACCTTTTGCTGCAGGTGCTTGATGATGGAAGGCTGAGCGATTCCCAGGGCCGCAGCGTTGATTTCCGCCACACCGTTGTGGTGATGACCAGCAATTTGGCTAGCCGGGCGATCCTCAGCCATGCCCGCGATGGCAATAGCGATGCCTTGGATGCGGAAGTTGATAAAAGCTTGGCGGCCCATTTCCGGCCTGAATTTCTTAATCGCATCGATGAATTAATCCGCTTTAGGCCGCTGCAACCAGAAGACCTGGAACCGATCGTGCGCCTGCAGTTGCGGGAATTGCAGGCACTGCTCCAGGAACAGGGCTTGGAATTGCAGGTGCAGGAAGCGGTGGTGGCCTGGCTGGCGCGGGAAAGCTACGACCCTGAATATGGGGCCCGCCCCCTGCGGCGGCTGCTGCGGCGCCAATTGGAGAACCCTTTGGCAACGGCGATGCTGGAGGAAAAGTTCAGCGCTGCCCGCGCCGTATTGGTGGAAATGGAAGCGGATCTACCAAGTTTTCGCCCTGTTATGTAGGGTGGCTGTTTGCAGGTTGGAGGATTGTGGTTTTTAGCCAGCCCAATCAACCTGGTAACCCCACCGCCCCTGAGGGCATGGTGGTGGATGCTGCTGGTTTGCCTGCTAAGGCAGTGGTGCCAGAGCCCCCTAGCCCCCAGGGTTCAGGCCCCGGTGGTTGGATTGAATCCACCATTGCTGAACTGCGTCGGGTGGTGTGGCCCAGCCGCCAGCAACTGATCAGTGAATCAGTTGCTGTTTTGTTGATGGTGACCATCTCAGCGGCTGCCATCGCCTCCCTTGATCGTTTCTTCCATTGGCTGTCCCAGCTGCTCTTCCGTTGACTGCACCCTTGTCTGAGCTCACCGAAACCATCACTGATCTGGATACCAGCCTTGAGGCGCTGCCCGAGCTGGAAGCCAGCGATTTGCCCGTTGAAACGGCTGAAGAGGAAGAGGCGAGTGCCCGCCCTGCGGTAGCCCGTTGGTATGCGGTGCAGGTGGCCTCCAGTTGCGAGAAAAAAGTGAAGGCCACCCTTGAGCAACGGGCCCTCACCCTTGGCGTTTCAAATCGAATTTTGGAGATCGAAATACCGCAAACACCGGCGATAAAAATCAAAAAAGACGGCTCTCGCCAAAGCACGGAGGAAAAGGTTTTCCCCGGCTATGTGTTGATCCGCATGGTGATGGATGAAGACACGGAACAGGCGGTGCGCAGCACCCCAAACGTGATCAACTTTGTGGGCCATGAGGAGCGCCGCACCACCGGCCGCGCCAGGGGCAGGATCAAGCCAAGGCCCCTAAGCCTCACTGAGGTGAACCGGATCTTTAAGCGGGCCCAAGAGAAGAAGGCTGTGGTGAAGGTAGATCTCAGCGAGGGCGATCGGATCACGGTTACCGCTGGGCCGTTTAAGGATTTCCAAGGTGAAGTGATCGAGATATCAGGCGACCGCAGCAAATTGAAGGCGCTGCTTTCGATTTTTGGCCGGGAAACCCCGGTGGAATTGGAGTTTAGTCAGATCAGTAAAGACAACTGATCTTCCGGGCCGCCCCGCTGCGGGGGGCGGCCATCGGCGGTGGGTTACCACCGCCATAGCGCCGTCGAAGGTGCACCGCAGCAATGTTCCGCGTTTCGTAGCCGATGGCTAAAAAAGTCACTGCCGTCATCAAGCTGGCCCTTCAGGCCGGCAAGGCCAACCCTGCACCGCCCGTGGGTCCTGCCCTCGGTCAGCACGGGGTAAATATCATGGCCTTTTGCAAGGAGTACAACGCCCGTACCCAAGACAAGGTTGGTTATGTGATCCCGGTTGAAATTTCGGTTTTTGAAGACCGCAGTTTCACCTTCATCACTAAAACGCCTCCCGCTTCTGTGCTGATCAGCAAAGCTGCCGGCATTGAAAAGGGTGCACCCCAATCTTCCAAGGGAAAGGTGGGTTCCATCTCCAAGGCCCAACTCCAAGAGATCGCCACCACAAAGTTGCCTGATCTCAATTGCAGCAGCGTTGAATCCGCCATGCGGATCATCGCCGGCACCGCCCGCAACATGGGCGTTGCCGTTACCGACTGAGCTCCTTAATCACCCATTCACCCTCGCTGGGGGAGAAGCCATTGGTTTCGCCTGCACCCCATTAAATCCATGAAAACCCTCTCAAAACGCCTTCGCGTTGCAGCGGCCGCCATCGAGCCCCGCCCCTATGCACCGCTGGAGGCCGTGGCCCTGGTAAAAACCAACGCCACCGCAAAATTTGATGAAACCCTCGAGGCCCATGTGCGCCTCGGCATCGACCCCAAATACACCGATCAGCAGTTGCGCACCACCGTTGCCCTGCCAAAGGGCACTGGTCGCAATATCCGCATCGCTGTGATCACCAGGGGTGAAAAGGTGGCGGAAGCAAAAGCAGCCGGCGCCCACCTGGTGGGTGATGAGGAATTGGTGGATACGATCGCTGGTGGGGCCATGGATTTCGATCTGTTGATCGCCACCCCAGACATGATGCCAAAAGTGGCCAAATTGGGCCGGGTGCTTGGCCCCAGGGGTTTGATGCCAAATCCCAAAACCGGCACCGTTACCACCGATTTAGCGGGTGCCATCGCTGAATTTAAGGCCGGTAAGTTGGAATTCCGGGCCGATCGCAGCGGCATCGTGCACGTGCAATTCGGTAAAGCAAGCTTTACCCCTGAGGATCTACTTGAGAATCTCAAGGCGGTGCAAGAAACCGTAGATCGCAACAAACCAAGTGGCGCTAAGGGCCGTTATTGGAAAAGCCTCTACATAACATCCACCATGGGCCCATCGGTGGAAGTGGATGTGTCTGCCCTGCAAGACCTCAAATTTGGCGAGTGAGCCTTAGCTGCTCTGCTAAATTATTAAATTCCGGTTTTCCGGAATAGGGCTTTGCGCCCAGCGTGGGGTTCTGGGGGATTTCCCTGGTTCCTGCCGCAACCGAAGACAGCAGGTGGTTTCCTTGCGGATTCCATAAGTCCTGCCGAGGTTTGCTCAGCGGTTTTCCCCCTATCAGGGAGTGGATCGGTGTTGCTACCTCCCAACGGTGTGCAATGCCCAGCTTGTTCCCCCTGATCCGTTCCAACCTATGGGCCGCACGCTGGAGGACAAGCAACAGATCGTCGAGGAACTCAAGCAGTTGCTCGGTGAGTCGGAAATGGCTCTGGTGCTCGATTATTGCGGCCTCTCCATCAAGGAGTTGGGCGACCTTCGCGGTCGTTTAGCTGCAGCAAACAGCGTTTGCAAGGTAACTAAAAACACCTTGATGCGCCGCGCCATCGATGGCGACAGCACTTGGAGTCTCCTCGAATCCCTGCTTAACGGCACCAACGCCTTCGTTCTTGTTAAGGGCGATGTTGGTAGTGCTGTTAAAGCTGTGCAGTCTTTCCAAAAAGACCGCAAGAAGTCGGAATTGAAGGGTGGCCTATATGAAGGCCGCCTGCTTAGTCAAAACGACATCAAGGCAATCGGCGACCTGCCCTCTAAGGAGGTGCTTATCGCCCAGATTGCAGGGGCTATCAATGCCGTTGCCACCCAGTTGGCAGTGGGCATCAACGAGGTACCTTCCGGCCTTGCCCGGGCGCTCAAACAGCACGCCGATGGCGAAGCCAGCTGAGATCCGCCGATCACCCGTTCTGTTGCTCTCCTAACCATGTCTACAAAAACCGACCAAATTCTTGAGTCGTTAAAGACCCTTTCACTGCTTGAAGCTTCCGAGCTTGTTAAGCAGATTGAAGAGGCCTTTGGCGTATCCGCCGCCGCATCTGCTGGCGCTGTGATGATGGCTGCACCGGCTGCTGCCGCTGAAGCTGTTGAAGAGAAAACCGAATTCGATGTCATCCTTGATGGCTTCGATGCGGCCGCCAAGATCAAAGTGCTGAAGGCTGTGCGCGAGGCCACTGGCCTTGGCTTGTCTGAAGCTAAAACTTTGGTGGAAGCAGCTCCAACACCCGTTAAGGAAGGCATCGCTAAAGATGCCGCTGAAACCCTTAAAAAGGCCCTGGAAGAAGTGGGTGCCAAGGTTACGATCAAGTGATCTTGCCCTGATTTCAGGCCAGCAAACCCCTGCATTGCAGGGGTTTTTTATTGACAAAAAAAAGGCCCTGCTAAGCAGGACCTTCGGGTGTGGACTTTCCCAGGAGTCTGGCCTTGTTTCGACCCTGGTGGAGTCCTCACTCCTCACACCTGCATAAATTACCCCGCGAATGAATAATGCACTGCCCAGCTGGACGGTTATTGCATTGGCCTGTAGGGGATAACCCGGATAGGCACCACTCCCCTTGGCGTATCTACACGGGGTGTGATTGGCGGCGGTGGCGGGCTGCTGCTGGTTTTAGTGGTTGAAAAATAAATATGGCTTAGCCCTTGGCCGTTGTAGGTGCGGCGGCTTAATTGCCAACCAGGCGCCAGTTGCAGGGCTAAAAAGCCATCATTACCCACCTTGTTGTTGATCGCTGCACTGGCCACCACCAGGGCGCTGCCCGTGGCTTGCGGGATGCCGAGCAGCAATAAATTCCTGCCCTCCTGGACTAATTGCAGGCTGTGGGAAGTAGCTAAATCTTTTTGATTTATGCGTAGGGAATAGCCATTGCTATCGATATAGCGATTGCAGATGCCAGAAAAATCAAAGCGCACCAAACTTGGGCTCACCAACCCATCACTGCGCACTCGCCAGCAGGCGGGGCTTGGTTTGAGCTGTTCCAACACCAATAATTTCCAGCCCCCTTCCCGCAATGGTTGGGCCAACACTTGAAAGCGTTGTTGATCCAGGGGGCTGCTGCTAAACAACTGGGCCAGCAGCACCACACCGCTGCTGAAGAGATCCAGCCCCCGGTAGGTTCGGCCTATGCAGAACACAATTTCAAGTTCAACCAGCACCCCTTTGTACCGAAAGGTGGTGGCTGCTGCCTGTGATGGTGCCTGCAGGGGTAATCCAGGGCCCGGTGGTTGGGGTTGTTTGCTGCGCTATAGCGATGGCACGGTGGAGGAAATGGGTGGTTTTGAAGCGCACACCACCAACAACCGCATGGAACTCACCGCCTGCCATGCCCTATTGCAACGCCTTAAGGAATTACCAAGGGATCCAGCTTTAACAATCCGCACCGATAGCAAATATGTGATCGATGGCTTTAGCAAATGGCTGCCGGGCTGGAAACGCAAAGGTTGGCGCACCGCAGCCGGTGGAGCCGTATTAAATCGCGACCTATGGGAGGCCCTTGATGGCGCGCGCCTTGCTGATGTGGAGTTGGCATATGTGAAGGGCCACAGCGGCGACCCCGATAACGACCGCTGCGATCAAATTGCGGTGGCCTATTCCCGCGGTGAAGCAATACCGAATCAAGAACAGCTAAAAACAACAGCTAAAGATCAAGATCTTGCCCCTGCGCCATTAAAAGAATTGCTAACGCGCCTGGAGCTGGCGGATCGCCTTGCCCAGGGTGGTTATTTATTAAAAACGGTGGAAATAGCCCAGTTGCTGGAACAACCATTGGCGGCCTTTGAAAATAGGGAAGCGCCGATTACCTGGCGTGATTGGCGCGTGGCACCCCAACAGGAAGGCGGCTGGCGGCTTGAGCGCCAGGAGCAGCAATAAAGATGGCAAAACCGCAGCTCGATCCCTGGCAAAGGTTTTTTGGCCCCCTGTTAGCAGTTGATGAAGGCGCTGATGCTGAATGGCTTAGTGGTTTAACGCTGAAGGCCTTGGCCCAGGCCAGCCGTTGGCGGCAGCTGGCCCCCATGGCTGCGGCCCTGGGGGCGATGGAACGCAGCCTGCAACTGCATGATCCACGCCTAGAGCAAAACCTATTTGGTTGTTGTTTTAAAAATCCAGTGGGTTTAGCTGCTGGTTTTGATAAAAACGCCGAGGCAGCTGGCATCTGGCATCACTTTGGCTTTGGTTTTGCTGAATTAGGCACCGTTACGGCCCTTGCCCAGGCCGGTAATCCAAAGCCACGCCTATTTCGCTTGGCAAAGGAGCAGGCAGCCTTAAATCGCATGGGTTTCAACAACCAAGGTGCGGCGGCGGTAGCAAAGCTTTTGGAGCGGCAACAGCTGGGGGCTGTGGGCCAGCGGCCAGCGGTGTTGGGTTTGAACCTGGGTAAATCAAAGCTGGTGCCCCTTGAGCGAGCAGCCCACGACTACGCCGATTCCCTAGCGCTGCTTGCACCATTTGCCGATTATGTGGTGATCAATGTGTCGTCGCCAAATACCCCAGGCCTAAGGCAATTGCAGGATGAAAACCTCTTGCGGCAATTGGTGGAGCAGCTAAGGCGCCAACCTGCCTGCCCGCCATTGCTCGTGAAGATCGCCCCGGATTTAACGGATGAAGCAATTGCAGCGGTGGCGCGCTTGGCCTACGACGAAGGCCTAGCAGCGCTGATTGCCACTAACACCAGCCTGGATCGCTTTGGCCTTGGCGAAAGGCTGTTGCCGCAAACGGGCCGCACCCTGGCGGAGGAAGCCGGTGGCTTAAGCGGTGCGCCATTGCGTAAACGGGCGCTGGAGGTGTTGCGTTGTTTAAGGGCTAATGCAGGGCCGCAACTGCCTTTGATCGGAGTGGGTGGCATCGATAGCGCTGAAACCGCCTGGGAACGGATTGCAGCAGGGGCCAGCCTGGTGCAGCTTTATACGGGTTGGATCTATCGGGGCCCTGAATTGGTGCCATGGATTTTGGCTGGGTTGCAGCAACAGTTGGATCGCCATGGGTTGGCATCAATCCAAGCGGCGGTGGGTTGTGAATTGCCTTGGCTGGCTGGGGAATGTTGAAGGGGTGTTTGCTGCAATGTTGTGTTTGGAAGCCTGTTAAGTGATTCAGCTTTTGCGATTGCACCGATCTGGAGGCGTTTGAACCGTTGGGGCACGGCAGCGGTGGAGATAAATGATCGCCATATCGCCCTGTGGCAGCCGGGGGCCAGTGCCGCTGAGCTGGCGCCCCTGCCGGCTGGGTTAGTGGTGGCTGGTGTGCCGCAAAAAGCAGCGGCGCTGGGTGATTTATTGGGTGATTTGGTGTTGCAGGCGGGTTTGAATTTGCGCTCGGCCGCGGCGTTATTACCCAGTGGCCAAACGGAATGGCGGTTGCTGCGGCTGGAGCCTGATGCTGGCTTAAACGGCAAACGATTACCCCTGGGTGAGGGGCAGGGCAATCTGCAGCTGCTGCCCATGGCTGGGCCTGGGGAGTGGTTGGCATTGTTGAACAAAAGCGAAACGATTGATTGCTGGATTGAGCTATTTGCGATTGCTGATTTGGAGCTGGATTTCCTTGAGGTGGCCGAATTAGCGCAGCTGCGGGCCCTTGGCATCGAATTGGGTGATCCAAAAGCAGCTGATTGCCTTTTGCTTGATCTCCAGGCCAGTGCATCGCTATTTACGTTTTGGCAGGGGGGGCAGCCTGTGTATCGCCATTGCATGGGGCCAGCGCTGGGGGCTGGTTTTATGGAGGAACTGAATGGCTTGCTGCAGCGCTTGGAACACGGGCAAAAGCGGTTGCAGCAGCAGCCCGTGTGGCTGGTGGGTAGCGAATTATTGGAGCCGGGCTTGCTAGAGGGATTGCAAAAAAGCAGCAAGAAGGAGTTGCAATTAGCGCCATTAGCAACGGCATCTAGCGCTGATCCATTGACAGATGCAGCATTCGCCGGCCTCATAGGCACGGCGCAACGCATCGCAGATGGCTGAACACCTACAGGTAGATCTGCTGCGGCAACGGCGGGAGGAGTTGGGGCTTAGCCCTAAACCGCTGGTGTCGCCAAAGCAATTGCTCACTAAAGGTGCTGCCTATGGGCTGGTGCCATTGGCTGTGGTGTTGCTGGTGGGGGCGGGCATGGTTTGGCGGCAACAGCAATTGCAGGCTTCTGTGCTGGAGCTGCAACCGGATGCAAATTTGCACGACTCACTGTTGCAGGGAAATATCAAATTGCAGGGCCAGGTGTTGAAGTTGAACCAAGCCAATAAAAGCTTGGTGGATGGGTTACTTGCGGTGCGATCTTCCTCGGCATTTTTAACAGCATTAGCTGCATTAACGCCGCAGGGGGTGCAACTGCAAACCGCCCGGGCTGATAGCGGCACTTTTAGCCTTAAGGGCCAGGCGCAGGCGCCAGCGGCATTTGAGCGGATCAATATTTTGCAATTAGCAATGGCGGAATCATTATTTTTTAAAAAACCAGTGCGTTTAAAAAAAGCGCAACAGGAACAGGCAAGCAGTGCTAAAGAACAAATAGAGGTGGTGGGTTTTGAATTAATTGCAGATTTTGATAACAGCAAAGCGCAGAAAGGTTTTCCATTGCAGCAGTTGGGTGCTTTGGGGATGGCGGCGCGGGTGGAAGCAATTAAGCAGCTGGGGTTATTGCCATGACAAATTTTCAACCGGATCAAGCCAGCAAGGGGTTGAGTTTTATTACCCCTGAACGGGCATTACTGCTGCTGCCGGTGTTGGCCGGCATTGTTTTATCTGGTGCTATTGCAGGCTTTGCATTAGTGCCGGCGGTAAATAAATTGCAGGAATTAGAAAAATTAGAAAAGGAAAACCTAAAGAAACGAGATGATTTGCCAGGGCTGGTGCGGGGAAAGGGCAGGCTGTTGCAACAGGAAGCCCGCTCTAAGTTTCAAAAAGAAAAGTTGTTGCAATTGGTGGCGGGTAACCGTTCATTAGCAACACTATTGAGCCAATTGGGAGCAGAAGCAGCAAAGGCAAATGTGATTTTAGAGAGCTACGAACCACAAACAACGGCAGCAAAATCTGCTGCTGATCCATTGCTTGGTGATGGCATTAAGAAGGATCAGCAGCTGCTGGTGGTGCAGGGCAGCTATCCAAATTTATTGAGCTTTCTAAGAAGGCTGGAATGGTTAACGCCGTTGCTGGTGATCAGTGATTTATCACTGGAGGGGCAAAAAGCAGATCCAAAAGCTGCTGCCACTACCACGTTGAAATTCACGCTCACGGCTTACTACAAGGCACTGGTGCAACCTTGATCTAATCGATACCATCCGCTTGCTGGTGGTGAGATTTAAATGAAAGCAGCACGGGCCTTTATGGCGGTAAGCCTGGGGCTGCTGCTGGCACCGGAACCGATGCAGATGGTGGCCTGGGCGGCACCAGCGGCTGATTTAAGGGTATTGCGCACTGCTGGGGCGGTGCAGTTGCTGCTGGATGGGATGGGGCCAAATGCGGAGGTGCGCATTGGTCAAAAGGGAATGGGTTTGGAGGTGGAGATAACAACCAGCAAGGAGGTGCAGCTAGCAAATGGAATAAGGCAATTGGCATTGCCTGAGGTGGGCTTTGCCTCGGTGGTACTTGAGGGCAGTGGCAATCGCTTTGTGCTGTCGGTGGCGCCGGTGCAGGGCAGGCAGGTGCCAACGCCGGTGGTGAGCGACGACGGCCTATCGCTGAGGTTGAGTTTTGCGGCGCAACAGCTGCCGCAACGGGTTTCCGGCAGCTACGACCTGCGTACACCGGGCCAGGTGCCGGTGGCTAATTTTGTGCCGCCTCTAAGGCAAAGGGCCTATGCCCCACCGGGGGGTGATATGGCCGTGGGCACGATGGTGTTGCGCAACCCCAGCTATGTGGCGTTAAAGGGGCCACCCGTATCCCTCACCACCCGCAATGCCAGTGCCAGGGATGTGTTGATGTTATTAGCGCAAATGGGTGGCTATAACTTTGCCTTTGCAGATGTGGGGGCTGGCAGTCAAATAGGCGGCCAGCAATCATCATCAACTGGTGGATCTAATCAATCAGCAAGTGGAGGTGGAGTGTTGCCACCTGGTGGCGGATTGATCACGGTGGCATTTAAGGCTGAGCCATTGGAGCGAGCCTTTAATTTTGTGCTGCTTAGTTCAGGTTTGCAGGCAAGGTTGGAAGGTCGCACGGTGGTGGTGGGCCTTAATGTGCTCACAAAAACAATCGGTAATACTGTTTCGAAGGTGTATCGCTTGAACCAGGTTTCACCGGATGGAGCGGCAGATTATTTAGCTAATTTAGGTGCAACGATCACTAAAACCAACACGATTACCACCACATCAAATGAAAGCTCTTCAACGGGTGTAACAACAGCAAATGCATCTGCTTCCACCTCTCAAACATCAACTCAAACTGTAATTGAAAGCTTTGGCGCTCCCCAAGGCCCCTTGAAGGGTTTGATTGGCACCACAGATAAACGGCTCGGCACTATTACATTAATAGGTGGATCCTATCTGGTAAATGTGGCGGAAGGTTATTTAAAGCAGTTAGATCTACGCAAACGCCAGGTGGCAGTTAATGTGAAAATATTAAATATTGATCTTGAAAATGATACTTCAATAGACAATAGTTTTGCAACGCGAATTGGTAATACTTTTATAGTAAATGATTCGGGGCAAGCGCTGATTAATTTCGGCACCCTAAAGCCGCCTGGGGAGGGTTTAGGCTCAGGCAAATTTGATGGTAGTGGCACACCGTTAACTGCCGTAACCCCCTTTGGTTTCCCTGATAATTCGCAACTCTTTGGCAATAGGATTCAAGGACAAGCACCTTTTCCTGGCACTCAATTGCCAATATTAAATCCTGATGGCACCCGCTCGTTTAACCCTGATGGCACTCCAAGATTTCAAACCGCTCGGCCAGGATTTGGTACTTATGCCAATCCTGGGCAGCCTGGGCTGGGCGTAAGCACGTATACATTGGTGCCAATAGTTTCAGCTACTGGTGCTGTTACTGGATATAGGGCAGAAGAAACACCTGGTAATCCTGCTGTTCCTAACAATATGAAATATCCAAATAGTTTAGTGGATTATCTTTCAGCTACTATCCAAAGCAGAAACACGAAAACCCTTGCTGATCCCACTTTACTGGTTCAAGAAGGTGAAAAGGCAAAGGTGGAAGCAATCACTAGTGTGATTACTAATGTGCAAGTAACTAATAATGCAAATAACACCACAACCAGCACCACAACGCGCGAAAATGCTGGCCTCACCCTCGAAGTTGTAGCTGAAAAGATAGACGACAATGGATTTGTAACCCTTAAAATGACACCTCAAGCCTCAATTCCAGTTCCTGCAGGTACTTTGAGTATTGGTGGTGCTGATGTGGCCATAAGCAATATTGTTAAACGCAGCCTTGATTCAGGCAAGGTGCGCTTGCGCGATGGTCAAACATTGTTTCTAACAGGTGTTATCCAAGAATCAGATACGGCACTAGTTAGCAAATGGCCTGTGCTCGGGGATTTACCGTTCTTTGGTCAGTTTTTTAGAAAAACAAACACGGGAAGGCGTAAATCTGAACTTGTAATTGTGGTAACACCACGAATTATTGATGATGAACAAGGTGGCAGCTATGGTTATGGTTTCCAACCATCAAGCGCAGAAGCAAGGCGTTTGGTTTACGGCCAATAGTTCACTTAAAAACTAGGTCCCATTAATTTAATTGCTAATGGAGCCAATTGCTGCAGCATGCTCCAGGCACCACTCAACATTTGGCTACCCATGCCATTGCCCTGCACTGTTTTCGGCCCCTTTGCGATCCCATTAGCTGCTTTTTGTAATTGTTGCCCTAGTTCTGTTTCTCCCGCCTGTTCATATAACCTGCCCGCATAATTTAAATCTGCTGCAGCCTCTGCATTTCGGCCCTGTTCCTGGCGGCTAATACCCCTTGCCATCCAACTAATCGCAGCTTCTGGTTTTTTTGCAATCGCTTCACTAAAGCGTTGTTCTGCTTCTGGATGTTTAGCTGCTAATGATGCCTTCACACCAGCATTATGTAATTCGGCGTAGCTGCGTGCTTGGGCTGTTATTCCTTTTGCACCTTCTGTGTGGCTACTAGCTAATTGTTCAGGATCTAAACGGGCATCTGTTAAATCAGACGCACGTAAATCAGTGCCCCTTAATTTCGCGCCGCGTAGATCAGCGCGATGTAAGTTTGCACCCTGCAAACTGGCATCTGTTAAATCAGCGCCGCGTAAATTAGCGTTGCTGAGGTTTGCTCGCCCTAGATTTGCACCCTGCAGCTTTGCCTTAGGCAGTTGCGCACTTTGTAATTCGGCATAAACCAAATCAGCGCCCTGCAAGTTGCAACCACCGCAGCTTTTTTTATCTAATAATTGCAACACCGCATCGGGTCCAGCCATTGCCGCGCCAGCACTTAATAGGCCAATTAGCAGTAAGAGCAATTGCCTTTTGGCCATGTGAACCTGGTATCTGCTGCTGTTGTACCCACTTAAGGCACCAGCCACAACCAAACTGGTGCAGTGCCTGATCATTCACCCTCCACACCCCATCGCCACGGTGGCAACCGCCAGGAGCGGGCAGAAGCGTTGGGCTGCAAACCCGCTGAGCTGCTTGATCTAAGTGCATCCCTGGTGCCCTTTGGCCCGCCCAGTTGGCTGCCTCGGGCTTTAAGGCGAGCGATTGCCAATGAACTAACGCCCTATCCCGATCGCCGCTATGCCAATTTGCGGGCCCAAATCGCTAGCCACCACGGCTTAGATCCTGATTGGGTGTTGCCAGGTAACGGTGCTGCTGAACTATTCACCTGGGCGGCTCGCGATAGTGCTGCCTTCCATAGCCTGCTGCCCCAGCCTGGTTTTAACGACTACTGCCGTGCCATTAATTGTTGGCATGGCCCTTGGCAAGCAGTGCCGCTGCAATTGGAATGGGCTGCTACTTTTCCGCAAGCATTCACAGCGGCATTAACAACGCCACTACTGGCTGATCAAGGCAGGGCCCTATGGATCACAAATCCCCATAACCCCAGCGGCCAACTTTGGTGCCGCAAAAGCCTTGAGTTGCTGCTGCCGCAATTTGGTTTAGTGATTGTGGATGAAGCATTTTTAACTTTGCTGCCAAATGGGGAACAGCAATCATTAGTGCCATTAATTGATAAATATCCAAACCTGGTGGTGGTGCGTAGCCTCACCAAGTTCTTTGCTGTAGCTGGCTTAAGGCTTGGCTATGCAATTGCCCATCCGGATCGCTTAGCTAGTTGGGCTTCATGGCGGGATCCATGGCCCGTTAATGGCCTTGCAGCAGCGATGGGGGGCCCATTACTGGCAGATCAAAATTGGGCAAAGCGGGTGCAGCAATGGCTGGCAAAAGAAGGCCCTTGGTTATATCAACAGTTGCAGCAATTAGATGGCATCAGACCAATGCCATCGGCTGCTAATTATTTATTGATCCACGGCGAGCAAAGTTTGGAACCTTTGCGCTTAGCCCTTGAGCAACAGCACCACATTCTTTTGCGTGATTGCCGTAGTTTTATTGGGCTTGATGATCATTATCTACGCATTGCCCTAAGTGATCGCAATGGTAATCGCAGGTTGATTAAGGCCTTAGGCGCTGCTGCTAAAAGTTTGTAGAACGCATTGAGGGGTATAATTATTGAAATTAGATAAGTTCCAGCCCGTGCAATTCGATGTTGTTGTAGGAAAGGACAGCGAAGGCTATTTCGTTGCAACAGTGCCTGCCTTGCATGGATGCCATACTCAAGCTAAATCATTAGATCAGCTTATGGAAAGGATCAAGGAGGCTATTGAGCTCTGCCTTGAGGTGGAAGGGGTGGTTGATGAGCAACTTGATTTTGTTGGAGTACAACGGGTAACTGTTTAAGAATGGCCAAATACTCTGCAGTTTCTGGAAAAGAATTAATTGCGGCATTCACAAAAATCGGATTTGTTGTAACTAGAATTAGAGGAAGTTATAATATTATTAAACATCCGGATGGGCGAACGACTGTTATACCTTCTCATGCCGGCGAATCAATTGGACCAGGCTTGTTGGCAAATATACTCAGAAGTTTAAAGATCACGCGCAGTGAGCTGGAAGATCTACTTTAACTGACTTGAATTCATTCGGCATTTAGAGGAAATGAATAAGTTCTTAACCACAATCCGCAATCTTTCCTGCTCGTTTTTTTCGTCGCAATTTTCGTGGAAACGCATGCGGTAATAGGCATCTTGGAATTCAATTAAATCTGGCTTTAACTTTATCTCTTGCCCCTGGACCCGTTCAATAAATGCAGCTAGGCTTTCGCCAGGATTCGGGCGCAATTGTTTTTTTGCTAAATAATGCAATAGCTTATCTAATTGTTGTTTTGCTTTATCTCCCCTTTGCAGCTGCCGTTGGCGCCATAACAGGCTTATACCTAAAAATAACAATCCACATAAGCCGCCCGCCAGGATTTGAATTGCCTTAATGCTGGCCTCAGGGCCAAGCCATTTTTCAAGCAATTGGTTTTGTTGGGCGCGATCAAATGAGATTATCCATTCACTCCAGCCTTGATCTAGTTTTTGCCAGGGCAATAGCAGTTGGTTAAACCAACCCAGCATCGGCCGGCCCAGTTGCTGTTGATCACGGGCACTAAGGCTGGCAGCTACCCCTTGGCTGATGCGATTTGGGGCAATCCAGGCGGTGGGATCCACTGTGCGCCATTGGCCAGGTGGCAGCCATAATTCAACCCAGGCGTGGGCATCCCGTTGCAGGATTTGCAGTTGCCCAGCTGCTGGTTGCCATTCACCACCTTGATAACCAATAACAACCCGTGCTGGGATGGCAGCAGCGCGCATCAAGGCAGCAAATGCAGCTGCATAATGTTCACAAAAACCTCGTTTCTTTTCAAATAAAACTGCATCTAACGATGCCTTAGTTGGCATTAAGCCTGGCCTTAGGGTGTATTCAAATCCTTGGGCTTTAAACCAGTGATATGCAGCAGCTACCCGTTGGCGTGGATCTTGATATTGCTGCTGCCATTGCCATGCTAAAGCCTCCAGTTGTGGGTTGCTTCCCATTGGCCATTGGCCCTGAATTGTTAGGGGCGGTTGCATTTGCCAACTGGGTTGGTTGGTGCTTTTAAGTAACACATAGCTGTTATTACTTGCCCTTAGTAATTCACCATTGCGGTTTATCCTTTGTTTGTGATCTTGCGGTGTGCCAACCCCTGGCCAGGGCAAGGTATTGCGTTCGGGTCCCTGGTATGTCCAGCGCTGTTGTTGCTTTGATGCCAACACGGGCAATGGATTTCTTTCCAGAGGAACTGTTGGCCCTGGCTGCCAGCTGCGGCCGTTAAAATTGTTCAATACCCGCACTCGCCAATATCGAGCCTCCGGTGGTGGCAGCTGGATTTCTTTTAATTGCAATAGGGCAGCGGCTGAATCACTTTGCACCAAGGAAGCGATGCTGCCGGGATCTAGTTCATCGCTAAGGCCAGTGCTGGCACTATTGGCACCTGGCATTTGCCATAGGGCCGGCAGCCGTGGCGCTAATAAAAACAAACCAACTGCTAGCGGTAAAGCAAGGCTTAAAAGTGCAACCGCCTGGCCAAATAAACCAAGTTTTAATTTCTCGGCACCCTGCTGAACACCAAGCAAGCTGCAAAGCACCAGCAGTGCCGCCACAGCTGCCAGCAAACTGGCGCCAAGGCCATTTGCTTTTAAACCAGCAAGCCCTAAAGCAAGTAGCAGTAGCAAGCCAGAGCCACCGATATTTTTGCGATCATTTGCTTCTAATAAACGCAACGCTGCGAGTAACCACACCAAATTACTTGCAGCTTCTAACCAACCAGCAGCACCTGCTATTAATTGATTAATAGCCCAAAGGCTTAGTAAGCCAAGGCTGATCAAACGGCGCCGGGGTAGTTTTTTTTGCCACCGCAATGCCAGGGCCAGCAAAATGCCTAAAGCGGTGGCGGGTAGCAGCTCTGTTATTACCTGTGATAGCAGTAACAACAGGGCAATTGCTTGTAAAGCCTGGGCCTGGCGGATGAAGGCTGCATGTTTCATGGCAGCAGGGCAAGGCTGCGTAAACATTCGCGGCGATGGTTAGTGCCGCTGCCAGGGTTGATATTTAGGTGCAGCAGCTGCAGGCCATAGCTTTCACCATTGGCTGCTAATTGTTGAATTCGAGCCGCGATGGCACTCAAGGCTTGCTCTTTTGCCATGCCCTTTTGCGGAGTTAGCAGCACTGCTTGGGCTGTGGGTGCTTCAAAACGTTTGCTGAATTCACCATGGCCGCGGGCTAATTGTTTCCAAGCAAGCCGCTGGGGCCCTTCCTCGGGCCGATGGGGTTGGAGGCTATGGAAATCATGGGGTTCAATATTTGGTTTTGGTTGTTGTTTTCCGCTGGCTTGCGGCCAGGGGATTTCATTTATTGCGCCTGCAATTGGCGCTGGATATAGGAGCGCTTCGCTATTGGTTTGTATGCGCACCCAACATACCCAGAGGCCAAGGGGCGCTTGGCTATCGATGCGTAAACGCGGCAATTTATGAATGCCGCGGCTTTTGCTTTGCCATGGCACTGGGATTTGCTGCACACCTGCCTTGCAAATCCCCTCCCAGCGCTTGCCCTTTGGGCCTAGTTGCAGGCCTAGATATCGGCTGCCTTTTGGCAGCGTTAATTGCACCATCAATGGCAATTGTTCAGCCGCCCAACCTTCTAATTGCGTTGGCCATTGCAGCTGCAAACCATGCAGGGTTTGAGCGGTGAGAAATATGGCTAGCAGCTGTAATGCCAGCATTAAAAAACCAAGAATCAGCGGCACATTGCTGCTGGTGTTCACACCCATCACATAAAGCAAGCCACCAACTGCCGCCCATAACAAACCCAAGGCGCTGGGCAAGATAAAAACGCGCCGCAGGCCAATGCGTAGGTTTTGCTGTTGCGTCATCTCAAACCATCCACCTGCTGCAACAGGGCATTGCTGAGGGGATTGCCCTGGCCCTGGTGGTGGCCGCCATCAAGGCGATGTTCAGCAACAGCAGCAAAAACAGCCATCACATCATCGGGTTCGCAATGGTTACGGCCTGTAATTAATGCCCAGCTGCGCGCTGCTGCCATTAATGCTTGGCCTGCCCTTGGTGAAAGGCTGGAGCCGTTGCCAGCTGCGCGGCTAGCGGCAAGAAGATCCAATACATAGGCAAGCAGCGCATCACTGCAATGCACTTGTTTTGCTTGCTGCTGCATCTCAAGCAATTCAGCGGCTGTTATTTGCCCCACCAACTCAGCTAAGGCAAGGTTTTTTCCACGCAATAGCTGGGCCTCTGCTTCCCTTGCAGGGAAGCCAAGGGAGATGCGCATCAAGAAGCGATCTAATTGTGATTCCGGTAGAGGGGCGGTGCCGGTTTGATCAAGACCATTTTGGGTGGCGATCACAGCAAATGGTTGGGGCAAGGGATGGCTTATGCCATCCACACTCACCTGCCCAGATGCCATGGCTTCCAGCAAGGCGCTTTGGGTGCGGGGGCTAGCACGATTTATTTCATCGGCCAGCAGCACTTGGCTAAAAATTGGGCCAGGTTGAAAGCAAAATGATTGGCTTGTTTGGTTGTAGATCGAAATACCAGTGAGATCAGCGGGTAATAGATCAGAAGTAAATGAAACCCGCCTGAAATCAAGGCCGCAACTACGGGCTAAAGCCTCCGCCAGGGTGGTTTTACCCATGCCAGGTAAATCTTCTAAAAGCAGATGGCCACCGGCCACTAGGCAGGTGAGGGAAAGTTTCACCTGGGCTGCTTTACCAAGCAGTACCCCATTCACCTGTTGCAAGATCCTATGGAGAGGTGGGTTTTGCATCCAAGGCCGTTTATTGTTTGCTTAGTTGCAGTCTTGCTTACCAGCAAGCCATGACCTATCTCTATGCTGGTTTAGGTGTTGCGCTGTTGGTGCCATTAATGGCATTAGTGCAAACATTAATCAGTGTGGCCCAGCTAGATGGCGAGGGAAATAGTTTGGCATTATTGCAAAACCAAAAGCAAGTAATGGTGGCCCAGGAATTTAGGGCAGCACTAAATCAAGCGATTAATGGAAATCGCTTAATAGCAACAGTAGTGGATGAAAAAGGTGATCAAATTGGTGATCGTATTAATCCAGCCTGCGCTGAATTGCCAGATGTTGCTGATCCGCAAAAATGGATTGGCACCTATCCCAATTGTTCAGCTGTTGTTGCAGCTACAACAGCAACTGGCGCTGCTAGGTATTTGCGGGTAAATTTAAAAATCACCCAAGATACTGGCAATATCAGGCGTGATTTACCTGTGGATCCATTAACTCAAGCTGTGGATGTGAAAACCAGTTGCTGGGTACCTGGTTTAACTCAGGAGTGTTCATGAAATGATTGGCAGTATTATTGGCCTATTGGTGATGATTGCGCTCACAACATTTATGGCAGCACTCATGCAATTATCTGCAGAGGTGTTGGCACCAAAAAAGATATTAACTAGTGCTCAAAAGGCAGTGATATTGCAGTATTGGCGTGGCTTGCCAGCGCCGCCGCCAATACCACCAGCAGTAGCTGAAGTGGAAACTGAAATCAGTAAATTGTTATGTGAATTACCAAGGGATTCATCCGGCACCTATCGATCAGGTTGCTAATGAAAAGCACTGCTGATCAGGGGATGACTTTGCTGGAGGTGATGGTTTCAGCTGTAATGCTTGCAATATTTATGGCGGCATTTGTAGCGATTATGCAATTATCAGCAAAGTTAATTAAAGGAGTTGATAGTGGTGGCTTTACAGCATCTGAATTAGCGCTGGCAAGGTCGATTGCAACCGAACGCTTAAATGGCCTTGCCAGTTCATTAGCCCGGGAAGAACCTGCGGCATTCATGGAAATAATAGGCGCTACAAAATGCCTTACTGCTCAAGCCGGCTGGAATTTAGCAAATGATGGCAGCCGTTGGAGTTTAAGCAATCAACAGCTTTCAAAGGAATTAACAGGCACTGAGCAAAAGGGCTTTATCGAACGGGTATGCATCTACCCCTCAAAATATGCAGAAAGCGCAACTACGCCAGGTTTATATGTGGTGCAGGCTGAACCAAAAGCAGCTGGGCCATTGCTGCAACCATTGAGGGTTTTGTTTTGCAGGCCCCAAAATTTCTGCTTGCAATGATCGGCACACCATATGTGCGCACTATTTTTAGTAGTGCACACCATATATAGGGATCCGCCTTGCTACTGATCGTAAACAGTATTGATACGAATTTTCAGGTTTATTGACATATGAATCGCATATGTATAGCGTACATATGAATAAAGATTCGGTTTCACTCAGATGACTGCTCTTCAGGCCTATCTGCAAAATTCCAAAACCCGCAAGGTGCTTAGTAAAAAACCTGGCGAAGCCGGTTTTTCATTGATTGAACTTGTTGTAGTTGTTGCTGTGTTGGCGATTCTTGCAGCTATTGCTATTCCAGCTTTTACAAGTATAAATGATAAAGCAAGAGCTAGCGCAGCAGCATCAACAGTTGCTCAAGTTGCCAAGGAATGTGCTGTAAAATATGCTAATTCCGAAACAGCGCCAACATTTGCTCCTGTAAAATTAGATGGCTATACTTCTTTTCAGTCTAGCAGCGGAGCCGGAGATGCTGATGCTATTGCTGATGGATCTACTGTAAACTGCAGAGAAACAGGAAGGCTTATCGCCACCTCCAGCGATCTTGCTAAATATCCAACTCTTAGATACAATTTCGGTACTGGTATTAAGACCTGCGCTAAAACCGGTACGGCTGATCTCCAAAATTGCAAAGGTACTAGTACAACAGTAGCTAGCTGGTAGTACAACTTGTAAAATCCTTCATTAAAGTCTAATAAATTAATAGCCA
>Ga0310330_100064_pt1 | contig 32194 bp, 38 predicted proteins | sample LakMicDCLTotalB5_FD_195544 | JGI IMG/M metagenome (GOLD analysis project Ga0310330, IMG submission 195544) | Enriched freshwater cyanobacterial communities from Lake Michigan, Michigan, United States - MI23.DCL.Total.B5 (v2) (version 2) | ecosystem: Environmental > Aquatic > Freshwater > Lake... | reverse complement strand
CCGCAGCAATGCCAGCTGGTGCCGCTGGATGCCTTACTGGTGGCTAAGCGGTTGAGCGATTGCGTGGCTCAATCTTGTTGCCAGGATGGTGAGACGGCTTCCTGGCGTTGAGATGCCACACGGTTACGACCCTTTGGGCTCTTTCAAGGGTTTTCGCTGTTCATCGCTTTCACGGTGCAAGGGGCGATGTGGAGCGGCGCTCAGCAGGAAAACCGCAACGGTTGGGTGATTGCTCTGATCTGGGCTGTGGCCACCCTGGTGCTGATGGAGGGCAGCCATGCCTTGCATGATGGTTTGTTCCCCCACGGGGACTAAGTCCCCAACTGAGCGCATCCTGTGGTGATTGAGCAGGCAGCCCTTGCGGGTTGCGAACCAGCGCAATCCCCTCTTGCTCAACATTTCTATACATCTCTGCCGGGTTGGCGTGCCGCTCATTTGCTGCAGATTTCTGCATGCAAGATGTGCATAAGACGGGCAAAGATCTAGGCCCTGTCTTATATTCCAGGCTTGGATCTGTGCTGTCGCTGGCCGCTTGATGCCTGCGTGCGAATGCCCCCCCCCAAAAAAAACATTCCGCATCACCCCTGGGGCTCGGTATCGGTTAATACTTTCTTTGGATTTGATTGTGTCCAGATGTCTGGCGCCTCACGCAAGCCTGTCCTCGTTGTGCCCCCTGTCGCTGCTGGCGGCTTCAACCTGCGCAGGCCCCTGCGCATCACGATCACGGTGTCGTGGTCGGTGTATCAAGCGTTAGTCACAAGCAGCGATCAGCAGGGTCGCTCCCTCTCCAACCTCGCGGCCTATTGGCTTGAGCGGCAGGCGGAGTCGCCCAGGGATATCCCCTGAGGCGCTGGGGTCAGGGGCCGCTCAGATCGGCCGGCCGCAGCAGCCCCTGCTCTAGGGCCCAGGCCAGCAGGCTGCGCTGATTGCACACATCCGCCTTGCGGTAAAGGTGGCTGATCTGGCGGCGCACGCTGTCGCAGCGCACCTGCCGCAGGGCGGCGATCTCGCGGCTGCTGCGGCCGCGCGCCAGGGCCAGCAACAGGTCTTGTTCCGTGGGGGTAAGGAGCGGGTGCAGGCAGTCGCCGCTGCGGGCCCGGGCCCTCTGGCGCAGCCGCCGATCAAAGCTGGGATCGAGACTGCTGCCGCCGGCCACCAGGGCCAGGATCATGCGCAGCCCCAGGCCGCTGCCGCCGTTCTCCAGGCTCAGCAGCGCATCGGCCCCCTGCTGCCAGAGCTGCTGCAGCCGTTCGTCCGCAATGGCCAGGGGCAACACGATCAGAAAGCGCACCAGCCCCTGGCCTGGCCGGGCCCGCACCTGGTCCATCAACAGGTCGGCGCCGCCGTCGGGCAGGTTGTCGTCGCTGATCACCAGCAATGGCTCGTTGGCCTCGGGGAGCTGTGCCAACAGCTCCGCGATCGAGCGGCTGTTCAGCGTCTGCTCAAGCAGCAGCTTTGTGATCACCGTCACCTGGGCGTTGCCGCTGCAGAGGGCGATCCGCCAGCCTTCGCAGGCCGCGAGCACTTGCCGGTGCAGGGGTTGGTGATGCCCGTAGATCGCTGCCGGCTCCATGGTGCTCAGCTGTGGCTCTGCTCCGCCGCCAGGATGGTTTCGAGCACCGCACCGCTGTATCCCGAGACGATGCGGTAGTCGTTGCCATTGCAGATCGACTTGGCCCGGGCGGTTTTGTGCGCCTGCCAACTGGCGTGTCGCACGATCTCGTCCACCCAGGTGTCGCTGACCCGGTCGTAGCGCTGAATGATGATCATGGGCCCGGTCCCTAATGGGCGCATCGTCACGGGTTTGCCGGTGAGGGCCAACAAACAGCAGATCGGGTTCGGGATCAGCGCCCCCTTCCGGTTTCTGAAGCTCTGTTGCGAGGGCCAGACAGCACCGCTCCAGCTCAGCAGGCTGAATTCCCGGATGGAGTGGCCATGCCGATTGGATGGGGCTCGCACCGCTCAACCCAGAGACCTGATCAGCGGCTCTATCGCCTGATCGATGGCTGCTGCGAGCCCCATCGCCAGCTCGATGTGCTCTACGCCAGCCTCGAGGAGGCCATCGCCGATGCGGTGGCCTGGCTCGAGCAGGGCGGCGTTGAGGGCTGCTTCGAGGGGGGCCTTGAGGGCTGCCTCGATTCGTTGCTGGCCTTGATCGGGGTTGAGGTGTGCGCCGCCAACGGCGACTGGCGCACCTGTCGGCTGCCAGCGCCGCTGCTCACCCCCCTGCTGTGCCCCCTGGAGCTGGCGCCGGCCCTGGGCTGAGCGGCTCAGCTCAGCTCCAGCCACCAACCGCTGCCCGGCCCCTCCACCATCCAGCGTCGCCCCCAGTGGCGCTCCGAGTAGGCCTGGGCACGGCCGCTGCCGATGGCGGTGCTCACATAGCCGCCGTGCAACAGGTCGGCCTCGCCGTTGGGGTCGTGGTGGAGCAGCGCCTGGCGCTGGGGGGCAACGCCGATCACCAGGCTCCAATGGCCGCCCCCCTGCGGGGCCTCCACGGCGCCGCGGTGCAACCAGCCCACGGGGATGGGGATGCCCCGTTGCAGTTGCGCGATCAGGTGCTCGATGCGGCCATCGCAGCGGAAGCGTGCCGTGATCCCGAGCTCCGCCAGGGCAGCCACCTGGGCGCTGGCGTTGGTGCTGTCGCCGTGGCGCAACACCCGCTGCAGGTAGCGGTCATCCGCTTGCCCTGCGCCGGGCAGGCAGCCGGGCCGCAGGTGGGCGGCCGCCATGGCACAGGTAGAGGAAAAACACATGCGCGGCCCCTGGGCCGTGGTGCTGTCGTTTTGGCTGAAATAGGGCACCACCAGGGCCAGGGCAGGGCTGGTGGTGGTGAGTGTTGGGGCTGGGCTCGGCATCGCTGCAGGGCAAGGAACCCTCAAGGGTTCCGGCCTGTGTGGGGCCCCGGAACCCTTCAGGGTTGTTGCGGCCCAAGCCCATGGATTCCAAACGACTGGTGGTGTGGATCTCGGCGGGGATCCTGGTGTTTCAGGGCGGAGCCCTGGCGGTGGATCTGTTCAACTGCATGACCGTGACCTGGCTGGTGGTGCAGCGCCGCGGCCCGCTGGATCCGGAGCAGTCGTTCTGCGTGCGGCCCCAGGGGCGCATTGATGCGGCGGTGGCCCAGGGGCTCAGCGTGCTGGCGGGATTGGCCCTCGGCAGTTCGGCGGTGGGGCAGGGCCGCGATCGCCTTTGAGGGGTGCCCGCTGCTTAGGGTTCTGGAGTGGCATGCCCCCTGAGGCGTTCGGTTGAGCTACTGCCTCACGTGTGTGCACTTCAAACACCCCATGGGCCCGCAGGGGCACTGTGAGGTGTGGCAAAAGGCGATGACGGCCGCCGAAGCCTCGATTCATCGTTGTGACCTGTGGCAGGGCCGGGGGCCAGCGTCCAAGCCAACGCAGCCCTGGCGCCCCCGCCCGGCGGACCCGAAGCCCTCGGTTTGAGGAGGGAATCCCTACTGCGGCCTGCGCGTCAGCGCCGCCGCCGCCGCCTTCAATCAAGACAAGGCCCACGGCACCCCTGATCGCCTCCCCACCGCTGGTTTTGGTGCATGGACTGCTGGACACCCCAGCGGTGTTCAACCGCCTGCGCCGGCAGTTGGGGGAGCGGGCCCCCGATCTGCTGCTGCCCGCCCTGCCGTTGCGGCTGGGCCTCACCTCCGTGGCGGCGGCGGCGGATCAACTGGGCCGTCAGATCGAGGCGGCCTATCCCGGCTCCACCCCCCTGGATCTGCTGGGCTTTTCCATCGGCGGGGTGATCGCCCGCACCTGGATTCAGCGCCTGGGCGGCCACCGGCGCACGCGGCGCTTCGTGAGCCTCGGCAGCCCCCAGCAGGGCACCTTCACGGCGCAGCCCTGGTCGAGCCGGCTGTTCCGCGGCCTGGCCGATGTGAAACGGGGCAGCGCCCTGCTCACCGAGCTGAACAGCAACCTCGACACCCTCGCCGGCCTGGAGTGCCACAGCTTCTATTCCGCCCTGGATCTGGCGGTGCTGCCCGGCTGGCGCGCGGTGCTGCCCGTGGGCGGCCGCACGCCGCTGCCGGTGGCCACCCATCCCCAGTTGCTGCGCGATGCGGCGGCCCTGGGGCCGATTGCGCGCGAGCTGCTGCGGTGATGGGCGATCCCAGCGGCCGTTGGGTCTGCTGCCCATAGGGTTTGTCCCCGGCGGCCAAGGGCTCCCATGGGTTGGGTCGGTGTCTCCGTTCTGGTGCGATGGCTGCTGGGTTGGCTCCTGGCTCTGCACCTGACGCCCCTGCCCCAGGGGGCCTTGCGCCGCCGGCCACGGCTGTCGGTGCTGATTCCGGCCCGCAATGAAGCGGCCACGCTGCCCCACCTGCTGGCGGCGCTGGCGGGCCAAACCCTGCAGCCCCTGGAGGTGATCGTGATCGACGACCACTCCAGCGATGCCACCGCCGCCATCGCTAAGGCGACGGCAGCCACGCTGCCGCTGCGGGTGCTGCAGCCACCCCCGCTGGCGCCGGGTTGGTGCGGTAAAACCTGGGCTCTGCACCACGGCGTCAAGGCCAGCAGCGGGGAGGTGTTGGTGTTTCTCGATGCCGACACCGAACCGCAGCCGGCGTTGCTGCACAACCTGGTGGCGGCCCTGGAGGCCCAGGGGGGGCTGGTGTCGGTGCAGCCCTACCACCGCACGGAACGGCCCTATGAGCAGCTGTCGCTGCTGTTCAATCTGGTGGGCCTGCTGGCGGTGCCGCTCGGCCCCGGTTGCGGAGTGGCCTTCGGCCCGGCGATGGCCACCAGCCGCGCCGACTACGACCGCAGCGGCGGCCATGCCGCCGTGGCCGACAAGGTGGTGGAGGATTGGTTCCTGGCCCACCGCTACGAGCGCTGCGGTCTGCCTGTGAGTGCCTACATCGGCCACGGCCAGATCGCCTACCGCATGTATCCCGGCGGCCTGCGGGATTTGGTGGTGGGTTTCGACAAGAACTTCGCCACCGCGGCGGCGGAGGTGCACTGGCCCTGGATGCTGGCGGTGGTGCTGTGGCTGTCGGGGTTGTTCTGGGCGGCCTGGTGTTTGCCGGCGGCGCTGCTGGGATGGCCCCTGTTGGGCGACCGCTCGCTGCTGGTGAATGGGCTGATCTACGGCGCCTTCGCGCTGCAGCTGTGGGGGCTCAGCCGCCGGGTGGGGCGCTTCCACTGGATCGTGCTGCTCTTTCCGCTGCCGGTGCTGTTTTTCCTGGCGGTGTTCGTGCTGGCGATCCTCAATCTGGAGCGGGGCCAGGTGCAGTGGAAGGGCCGCCACGTGAGCACCCGGTGATGGCACCGCGGCAGGCGGCCCTGGCGGTGCTCGGCTGCGCCGGCCTGTGGCTGGGGTGGTCGTTGCTGGTGGGCATGCTGGCCAATCGCGTGCCCCTGGCCTGGCTGCGGGCCGCTGCGGCAGCTCCGGAGCGCCATGGCGCCCGATCGCCGCTGCAGCGCTATGAACGCCAGTGGGCCATCCGCCGCTGGAAGCCCTGGATCCCCGATGCCGGTGCTGCCCTGCCGGGGGGCATCCGCAAGGCGAGCCTGGCCCGGCGTGATCCCCAGGCCCTGCAGCGGTTGCTGGCGGAAACCCGCCGGGCCGAATGGGTGCATTGGGCCCTGTGGCCGGCCTGGACCCTCACCCCGCTGTGGCTGCCCCCGGCGGGGGTGGGGCTCAACCTGCTGTTCGCCACCCTGTTCAACCTGCCCTGTGTGCTGCTGCAGCGCTACAACCGCCTGCGCCTGCAGCGGCTGCTGGGCCGCCTCAAGGCCCCACCCATCCCGCCTGGAGCTCCAGCTCACAGGCCAAGCCTGGATCCTCACTGTGCTGGGCCAGCACCAACCGATGGCGGCCCCCCTCCAGCACGAAGCCATCGCGTTGCTCGTCAAAGAAGGCCAGGCGCCGCAGGGGAACCGCCAGGCTGATGCGGCGGCTCTCCCCGGCCTGCAGCGGCACCCGCTGGAAGGCCACCAGGGTGCGCGGCGGCCGTTCCACCGCCAGGCCCGGGGGTTCCAGATACACCTGCACCACCGCCGCCGCGGCCATGGGGCCACCGTTCTGCACCTGCACCTGCACCTGCACCCCCACCTCCACCGCCTGGTCGCCCTGGTGCACCAGTGCCGCTTCCGACAGCACAAAGCGGCCGTAGCTGAGCCCGAAGCCAAAGGGGTAGGCGGCGGGGTGATGGTGGCGCTGCAGGCGCCGGTAGCCGTGCCAGAGGTCGTAGGTGATCTGGGCTGCCCGCGGTGCAAAGGGCGGCAGGTGATCGGCGTGGGTGGGGATGGCAAACGGCAACCGGCCGCTGGGCGACACCTGCCCCAGCAGCACATCCGCCAGTGCCGCCCCCCCCTCCTGGCCCGGGTACCAGAGCAGCAGCAGCCCCGCCACCCGTTGCTGCCAGGGCTGGCACAGGATCGCGCCGCCCCCCATCAGCACCACCACCGTGCGCGGGTTGGCCTGGGCCACCCGCTCGATCAGCGCCACCTGCGCCGGCGGCAGGGTGAGGGTGGTGCGATCGCCTGAGGCGAAGGCGCCCCCCGGCCGGGCGGAGCCATGGCTAGTGACCCAGGCGATGGCCTCGGCCACGGGCTTCCAGCGCGGCAACACCCGCTTGGGCCCCAGCCGTTGCAGCAGCCAATCGGGCGGCGGGATCTGCGCCAGGACCGGGGCGATGTCGCCGGGGTGGATGTGCTCCCCCTCCAGGCGCCAATCCAGCCCCGCCACCACCACCGCGGCATCGCTGCGGCGGGCGATGGCGGCGGCCTGGTCGGGGTGGGATCCATCGCTGTGGTGCAGGGCCAGCTCCGGTGCGGCCCGGCGCAGGCCCTCCAGCGGCGTCACCACCGCGCCTGGGCTAGGGCGGGTATCGGAGGAGCCGTGGTCGCCCAGGTTGGCGGTGGCCGCCAGGGGGCCGATCACCGCCAGCGAGCGCAACCCCCTGAGCGGCAGCAGCTTGCCTTCATTGCGCAGCAGCACGATCGACTGCCGCGCCGCCTCGCGGGCCAGGCGCCGGTGGGCACTGCACTGGCGCAGGCTGCTGGGGTAGTGCCCCTCCGGCACAGAGAGCTGCAGCTGCAACTGCCGCCGCACCGCATCCGCGAGCCGCTCCGTCGGCAAGGTGCCCGCGGCCAGGGCCTGGGGCAGGCAGCCCTCGAACACCATGCGGAAGGGCATTTCCAGGTCTTGGCCCGCCAGCAGGGCCGCCAGCCCATCGCGGATGCCGAAGATGAAATCGCTCACCACCAGGCCCTGAAATCCCCAGCGGCGCTTGAGGATGTCGTGGAGCAGGAGCCGGTGCTGGCCGCACCATTCGCCATTCACCCGGTTGTAGGCGCTCATCACCGAACCGGCGCCGGCCTCCACGCAGGCGCGGAACTGCGGCAGGTAGAGCTCATGCAGCACCCGTGGGCTGGCCTGCACATCCACCACGAAACGGGAGCTGTCGATCGAATTGAGGGCGAAATGCTTCACGCAGGCGATGGCGTGGCGCTGCAGCCCCCGGGTCATCGCCGCCCCCAGCTCCCCCACGTGCAGCGGGTCTTCGCCGTAGCTCTCCTGGGCGCGGCCCCAGCCCGGGTGGCGCAGCAGGTTGACGCACACCGCCGCCACCCAGTTGGCGCCAAAGGAGCGGGCCTCCCGGGCAATCGCTGCACCGATCTGTTCCTCCAGCTCCGGATTCCAGCTGGCCCCGCGGGCGATCGGCACCGGAAACGTGGTGGCGCCGCCCTCCAACCCCACCCCCCGGGGGCCATCCACGAACTGCAGGCCGGGCAACCGCAGCCGCGGCACCACCCCGGCGGGCCAGGGGTGGCGGTGGGAGGCATCCCGCAGGGCAATGTCCGCCATGCCCGCCCAGAAGGGGGTGGCGCCGCTGAGCAGGCTCAGTTGTTCGGCGCTGCTGAGCTGCTCCAGCAGGGCTTGGGCCCGGGCGGCGGTGGCGGGCAGGGGGGCATACACCCCCGCAACCTATGGATCAGTTGGGGCGATTCAGCCCGATGGGGCACGGTCGCGGCAGTGTTGCGGTGGTGCTTCAGCTGCCCCGCTGGGCGGCAATGGTGGTGAGCTGGCCGGCCCGCTGGTCCCAGAGGATGTAATCGAAGCAGGAGGGGATGTCGCGCAGACGCAGACGTTTCACGCCGCTGAGCAGATGGGAATTGCGGCGCTGGCAATCCTGCAGCCGGTAGTTGGGGATCGCCTCACACAGGTGATGGATGGCGTGGCAGCCGATGTCGGCGGAAAACCAATTGAGCACCGCGGGCAGCTCCAGATCGCTGGTGCCCTCCATGGCGCCATCCATGGCTGTCCAATCGCTGCTGTCGTGGGCGTAGGAGCCGGGGAAATTGTGCTGCACAAAAAAGATGCAGATGAAGATCGCCGCGCCGCAAGCCATCACCGGCGTGTAGATCAGCCAGAAGGTTTTGGCGCCCAGCCAACTGCAAAGCAGCAGCCAGCTGGCCACCACCGCCAGGTTGTTGAGCAGCAGATCGCGGCCCTCCTCGGGGCTGTGCCACCAGCGGCTCTTGTGGCTGGCCACGATCTGGCTCCAGCTGGGGCGCGGGCTCTGGCGCAGTTGCTGCCAGGCATGGGGCAGGAAGCCGCCCATCCCCGCCACCAGCTCCACCCGCGGTTTGATCACCAGGTAGAAGAAGCCGCCGGGGAACAGCATCAGCGGGTGCCGCAGCCAGCGGTAGAGCGTTTTGCCGCTGGGGCTGAGGCGCTCGTAGCGCTCGGTGCTCACCAGGGCCGAGGGGCCGGTGTACTTCTCCCAGTTGCCGTTATGGCGGTGGTGATAGGCGTGGCCGCGCGACCAGGGCAGTTGTGGAATGCCCGCCACGATGCCCAGCAGAAAGCCCACCCAGCGGTTGGTGTCGCGGTTGCGGAAGAGCGAATAGTGGCTGCAGTCGTGCATCAACGAGAAGCAGCGCGCCAGAAACAGCACCATCAGCGCCAGCACCGGCACCACCCACCAGGCGCCCTCGCGCAGCCCAAGCACCGCCAGCCACCACAGCAGGCCATAGGGCACGAGCGTGTTCACGATCTGCCAGGCGCCGATGCTGTCGGAGCTGCCCATGAAGGGCTTGAGCTCAAAATCGCTGCGCTGCAGCGACGTTGGGGCGGTTGGAGTTTGGATCTGCAGGGGAATGCGGAAGCGCCGTCGCTTCAGATTTATTGAACCTTAGGAGAGCCAACTGCGCTGCTGCTGCAGTGCTGGCGGAGGCTTTCGATTTACTTCCGTTGACCTGGCGCTCTTAGGCCATACAACTCAGGGGCACAGGAGCAACTCGGAGATGCATCATCTCTATCGATTGCGTTCGGGATTTGTGGCCCGCTTTGATGTCTCGCCGGAACGGATTGAGCATCAGGACGTCACCAGTTTGAATGGCGAAACTCACCATGTGCTCACCACGGCGGAGGCGGAACGTCGCCTGTTTGTGCTGCAGTGTGAGTATCTCAACGACAAATACAACGACCATCACCCGAGCGCCCAACTGGCGGCCTGATGCCCCGCGGCCCTGTGGGGGAGCTGGTCAGGGTTAGTCAGCCCCCGGAGGCGGCACCAAACCATGCCGCCATGGCCCCGGCCCCGGCCCCGGAGCCCAGCCGGCTGGCGCCTGCGTAGTGTTCCGGCACACCTGCCAGCGCGGTGTGAACCCCGTCTCCCAACCCCTGCTTGATGCGGTCGACCACCTGTGCCATCAGGTGGAGGGCGACCCGGAGGTGCGGCAGGCTTTTTTTGCTGCCCGCACCCCTGAGGAGATCGTGGCCCTCACCGTGGAGATGGGCATCTTCATCGGCATCGACGACTTCCGGGCCCTACTCACCAGCGGCAGCACGGAGTGTTGGCTGGTGCGGGGCGACGACACCAACAATCCGATTGCCCACCTGCAGACGGTGTTTGCCATCCGCCGCTCGGAGGAGGGGCTGTGCGCTCAGTAGTTGTCGCCGTACTTCAGCCCTGAGGCGGAGTCCATCAACTCCACGGTGGTCTGGTAGCCCTGGGCCACGGTGACGTCGTGCTGGACGCTGATGTCGCGCAGCGCTTCCACATCAAATTCGGGTGCTGTGATCCAACTGAACCCTTTGCCGAAGGTGTTGTCGGGATTCACCACGTACCAGTGGCAGGCAGTGTCGGGGACTGCCACGGAGCATTTGGTCCAGTCGTTGTCCCACTGCGGTACCTGCACGAACGACAACATCGCGAACAGGATCCCGAACAGGCCGGACAACATGGCGCCTTTACAAGTCGTTACAAGCTAGCAGATCTTTTCTAGGGCCTTGGATCGTGCTGATTTGTGTTCCGCCACCCCAGCTTCTTAAGATTGCCTTTAGAAAGGTGATGGTGATGGAGATGGTGATGGGAAGTTCCGGTTTGCCGTCGTTGCTGGCCCTGGCTGGTTTGATCGGATTTGTGATGCTGCGGTTTGTGTTTGGGGTGTTCGCTTGAGTGGGACCGGCTGAGTCGCCCGCAGTCACGAACTAGAAATAAAACGCCCCGTCCACCGGGCTTCGGCGCACCGCGGCGCAGCCGGTGGCCACACGCCAGAGGGCCTGATGAATCGGGGTGGCGTCGTAGCGCACCAGCCCCGGGAAGCGTTGCCGCAGGAGGGCATTGCCACGCCAGGCGTTGTAGTGGGGAATCCGCGGGTTCACGTGGTGGCACACGTGGGTGGAGCCGATGCCGTGGTGCAGCAGGTTGAGCAGGGGTCCGTAGGGGCGATCCACGGTCTGCAAGGCCCCTTTGGCCCAGGTCCACTGGTCGGAGGCGAAGTGGGGGATGGTCAGATCGGTGTGTTGCAGCCAGGTGTAGGTGACCAGCCACAGGTTCACCACGAGGTAGGGCAGGCCGTAGACGCAGAGCACCCGCGCCAGGGAGAACTGCAGCGCCAGCCCCCCCAGCACCAGCAGGCAGGCCAGCAGCCCCAGGTTGGAGCGCACCATCTGGCCGCGGAACGCCCGCGGGAACAGCGGGCGCATGCCCTTGTTGGTGGAGGGGCCGTTCCAGAAATGGGAGGTGGGCCGCCCGTACTCCTCCCCGCCCGTGGCACCCACGACTAAGTAGAGGGGCCAGCCCACCACCAGGTGGCTGAACAGCGACACCCAGCCGAACAGCCTGCGGCCCAGGCGCCTGCGCAGGTCTTCGGTGATTTGCCCGGAGATCGACTCCTCCCGGGGGGGCACATGGGTTTCCCCCTGCTCCAGGTGATTGCAGTGGGCGTGGTGGGTGGCGTGGCTGCGGGCCCAGCTGAAGTAGGGCACCAGCAGCACGCTGTGCAGCACGAAGCCGATCCAGCTTTCGAGCCGCCGGTTGGGGTGGAAGGCGTTGTGCCCGCATTCATGGGCCAGCACCCACAGCCCCATCACCACCGTGCCGGTGACGGCGCCATAGAGCAGCCACAGCGGGGTGGCCCACAGCTGCAGGGGGATCTGGGTGCCCACGCCGTAGGCCAGCACCGACAGCCCCAGGGACATCCCCAGGCTTCCCCAGGCCTTCACGGGGTTGAACCGCGTCAGCTCAGCCGGCAAGGCCTGCAATAGCTCGGCTTTGCCGGGGTACTGGTGCTGGTGGCTGGTCTGAGGAGGGCGGCTCGGGCGCGAGAGGAGGGCGACGGAAGATGTCAAGCGCTGCACCACATCCGCATCACATCAGCCCCAAGCGTTTCAACATTGCTTCAGATTCTATGGATCGACCCTGGTGCCCCGCTGGTTGTTTGCTGCGGGGTTCACCAGCCCAAGGCCTGGCGGATCTCGGGATTGGAGGCCCAACTCCAGGGGCCGTCCGGGGCCGGCACGATGCCGAGCTCGGCGCGCAGGTCGTCGAGGTTTTGCTCCATGCGCTCCTCCCAGATCACGGGGAAGAGCGGTTGGGCATTCAGGCCCATCTCGAGGCCGTTGCCGATCAGCTTGTAGGCGTAGCTTGCGGATCGCGCCTGCTCCTGGATCGTTTCGAGCTGATCGATGGGGGTGTCCGTGCGGAACCAGCTGAGCAGCAGCGACATCAGATCCAGGAACGCTGAGCCGGGATGGGAGAACTGGGCCACGCTGATGCTGATCACACCGAGCTCGCCGTAGTTGTTGAGGCTGAAGCCACTCAGGATGTGGTGCAGATCATGGGTCGCGGTGGCGCGGTAGTTCACGTAGTCGGCATCTGTTTCCAGGGATGCAAAAAAGTCCGGTTTCGGGAAAAAGTTGATGTCGTATCCCATCACCGCCATCACCGTTCCATAGGTGTGGCCCAAGGTGCCGGCAGGCAGGGCCCTCAGCGCAGCGCTGTCGTAGGGGGCGCCCACATAGCGCCGTTCGATCAACGCCTGGCTTGCGGGGTGCTGCGCCAGCCGTTTGAGGCAGAGCTGCATCGGCTTGGAGGCCCGCAGCCGGTGCGTCAGCTCAAACACGTTGTCGGCTGAATCACCGGCCCCGGCCGCCAGATCCATCAGGCCCAGGAAGGCGTCGAGGTTTTCGCGGCTTGCGAGGCCATTCAGATAGCGAAAGCCCATGCCCAGCGCGGTGCAGTGGGCGGACCTTACCGCTGCTCCGGAGCCTCGGACACCTCGCGTCGCCCATGATCCGGCACCAGCATGGACGCAGTGACGTGTCCGGCATGTTGTTCAACCCGTTCTGCCCGATCACGGCAGCCAAGGTCCTTGCCCTCAAGGCCACCGTGATCCTGCTGCTCACCATGCTGATCAAGGCCAAGATCCGGATCACGGCGTTTTCAGCGCTCGGCGTCTTCTTGCTGCTCCTTCAGACCCTGGCTTTCCTGGCTGTCAGCGGTGGCTTGGCCGTGGTCGCTGCCGGTGCTGCCGTGGTGGCGGCACGCCAAGGCAAGACGGCTGCGGCTTGATCAGGCGCGGATTCGAAGCGTGCCGATGGCTTGACTCACCTGATCGCAGCAGATTGCTGCCAAGACGCCACCACATCCCTCAGGGCTGAAAGCGGGTGCCGCCGTTGAGGTGGCTCCATGAAACCGCACGGATGGCCAACGGTGAGAGCCCCGTTGGCCATGGGTTGATCAGCTCTAAGTGACAGTGTCTGTACTCCCTTCCCGCCGCAGGCTGCACAGCAACGCAGACCCATCCTCACCTCCGATCTGAAGGGTGATGGCCACGGGCTGCAGCGTTCGCTCATAGGTGACGGGGAACTGGCCGCTGATTGGCTGATGCGGGAAGAACCAATGGCGGTGCAGCTCAATCCCCAGGCTCTCACCCACCTCAAAGCGTGTTGCCGACGGCAGCAGGGGAATGCGCAGCAGGATGGTCTCGCCCTTGTGAACCGGTAAGGCGCGTTGGTGCAGCAGCACCAACCCTCCGGCGATGCTGCGCTGTTGGTCTACCTCCCGCTGACTCACGCGCAGCTGTCCGTGGGTGATGAAGTCATTGCAGAAGCCATAGGAGCCCTCGTAGCCCACCCTTTGGCCATCACGCCACTTCCCCACCCCAACAAACAGATCCATGTCTTCGTCCAGTTCAACGCGGAGCTGGAGTTCCATGGGCCCGATCAGGCTGATGCTCTGCTCAATGGGCAGCAACCAACGCAGCGGTGCATCATCCGCCCCCCAAGCGATGGTGCAGGCGGGTGTGGTGGTGCTGGTGGTCAGTGAGCCGGTCCCCGTGAGGCCAAAGCGGCATGGTGCGGTGGTCTCTGGAGGAAAGGCCGTATGCCGCTCGATGCGCTCGCGCCCGGGGCCTTCCCCATCCACCAGACAAAGGCGTACCGCTGGCTCCATCTGCCAACCATTGGTCTTCCCTTTGAGGAAGCAATCGAAGAAAGCGCGTTGCGCAGCAAACGCTTCCTCGCTGTAGAAGCTCGACCACTTGCCGCCGCGGTGGGTCCAGAGCCACTTCTGGGGGCTGCTGGCACGGCGGAACATTTCAAAGGAGCCACGGCTGTGGAGGCAGTGATCGGAGAACGATGCACACACGAGCATGGGAATGCGGATCGCCTCAAGGTCAGCTCGGCGGCTGGTGTAGGCCTCGTCATCGAGGCTGTGCTCGCTGGTGAGGGCAAACACATCCACATCCGAGCGGCTCATGCGGGCATTGATTGCACTCCAGAGCTTCAGGAAGCCGGTCTCGAGAATCCCCCCAGGCCGCGCAAAATCGCGGTAGAGGTCTGTGAATCCCTCCCAAGGGCAGATGGCCTTGAGCTGTGGTGGGTTCAGCGCTGCCGTTTGGTATTGGGAAATAGCCAGATACGACACCCCCAGCATTCCCACCTGTCCATCGCACCAGGCTTGGGCAGCAATCCAGGCGATCACATCCGCAACGTCCTCTCCCTCCTGAACGGTGAGCGGGTTCCAGAGCCCGTCGCTCTTGCCGGCCCCGCGTAAGTCCAGATTGACCACCGTGTAGCCGGCCTCCACCCAACGCACCGGATCGGGTGCCTCCCAGCCGGTGAACTCCGAAAACTGGATCGGCTCCGGCAGCCGGAACAGGCGGTACTGCGGTGAGACCATCCACACGCCTGCCTTGCGTTTGGGCAGGTTGTCCTTGCCGTAGGGGTGGGCACTGAGGATGACCGGCCTCGGCGTGCTGTCATCGCGCGGGCGGTAGGCATCCAGCCGCAGGATCGTGCCATCGCGCGTCGGGGCTTCCAGGTCGCGGTGGCGCACCACGCCATCTGGTGCCGTAGTGACCGCAACATGCGGATGCACCACATGCTCAAGGAAGGTGGGCAACTGCTTCGCCCACTCCTGCACCTCGCTCCAGTTGATCGGCTGCATCGGCTCTTTGTTGGGTTGTGGGCGTGGCATCCACTGTCGTGGCGCCGATGGCGCCACCCGGGGTGTATCTAACTCCTACACAGCGCTCTCGCCACGGGCTTTCGGCTGATCGCCTTGCGCAGGTCGTCCGCCAGCAGGATCAGCAGCGGCGCCAGCCACAGCACGCCAAACCACTGGCTGGCGCTGGGCACCAACGCAAACAGTCGCGCCACGGGCGGAATCCACAGTAGCGCCGCCAGCACGATGCCCTCGCTGAGCAGCCCAAGCCACAGCAGGGGGTTGGCCACCTGGAGCATCCCCAGGCCTGAGCGCCATTCGCTGCGGCAGGCCAACAGCACCCCCACCTGGCAGAACACGATCGTGCAGAACGCCACGCTGGAGGCCTGCAGCTGCAGGGCCTGCACGGGTGCCGATGCGGTGTGGTGCAGCAGCTGGGGCGCCAGCCGTTGCAGCTCCCGGAACCCCACCCCTTCCCGATGCCACACCAGCAGGTAGGCCGCCATCGCCAAGCCCGCTTCCATCACCCCCAGAAACAAATAAGAGCGCTGCATCACGCTGCGGTCGAGCAGTGGGGCCCCGCGGCGGCGCGGCGGCTGGTGCATCAGCCCGGGTTCGGGCAGTTCGGCTCCGAGGCCCAGGGCCGGCAACACATCGGTGCCCAGGTCGACCGCCAGGATCTGCATCACCGTGAGGGCGGCGGGGATGCGCAGCACCACCATCGCCAGGAACGGTGTGGCTTCCGAGAGGTTGGCCACCAGGATGTAGGTGATGAATTTGCGGATGTTGCTCACCACGCCGCGGCCAAAGCCCACGGCGGCCACGATCGTGGCGAAGTTGTCGTCGAGCAGCACGATGTCGGCAGCTTCGCGGGCCACATCGGTGCCGTTGCGCCCCATGGCCACGCCCACATCGGCGGCCCGCAGTGCCGGCGCGTCGTTGACGCCATCACCGGTGACCGCCACCACCTCCCCCAGGTCGCGGTAGGCCTGCACCAGCCGCAGCTTCTGCTCCGGTGCCATGCGGGCAAACACCAGCCGCGAGCGGTACTTGAGCAGCCGCCGCAGCTGCAGGTCGCTGATCTGGCTCAGGCCTGACCCCTCGATCACCCGCACCGGATCGGCGCCGGAGCGTGGCTCCTGGTGGGCCGGTGGATCCAGCAAGCCGATCTGCTGGGCGATGGCCTCGGCGGTGAGGCCGTAGTCGCCGGTCACCATCGTGACCTTGATGCCCGCCTGGCGGCATTGGCGGATGGCTTCGCCCACCTCCCGCCGCGGCGGGTCGTACAGGGCCGCCAGCCCCACCAGCGTCAACCCCGTTTCCAGGCGGTCCGCCGGCAGGGTCTGCAGGGTTTCGCTGCCCTGGCGCAGGGCCACCGCAATCACCCGGAAGCCCCGCGCCGCCAGGCTGTTGTTGGCCTCGATCGCCCGTTGGCGCTGCTCGGTGTTGAGGGGGCTGGGGCCCGTGGGGGTCAGCCAGGCATCGCAGAGGGCCAGCACCTCCAGGGGCGCCCCCTTGGTGATCGCCAGCTGGCCGTTGGGGGTGAGCGGTAGGCCTGGGATCGGTTGGCCGTGGGCGATCACCACCGTCATGCGGCGCCGATGGGAGTCGAACGGCAACTCCTGCAGGCGCGGGAAGCGCCGCTGCTGCTCGCCATGGATCACGCCGGCCTCGGCGGCCGCCACCAGCAGGGCGGTTTCGGTGGGATCACCGCTGGCCCGCCACGGTTCCGGGCTGGTGGTGTCGTGCTCCAGCCGGGCGTTTGAGCAGAGGCTGGCGGCCAGCAGCAGCAGCTGGCGTTGGGCCGGATCGACCTGGGGGAGCCACAGCTCCTCCACCGCCATGCGGCCCTGGGTGATGGTGCCGGTTTTGTCGGAGCAGATCACACTCACCGACCCCAGCGTTTCCACGGCGGAGAGGCGCCGCACCAGGGCCTGGCGGCGTGCCATGCGCTGGGTGTTGAGGGCCAGGGTGAGGGTGACCTGCGGCAGCAGGCCCTCCGGCACGAAGCCCACGATGATCCCCACCGCGTAGAGCAGGCTCTCCAGCGGGGCCATGCGCTCCACCAGCACGCTGATGGCAAAGGTGAGCGCGCCGGTGCTCAGGGCGATCAGCGTGATCGTGTGCACGATGTGCTGGATCTGCACCTCCAGGGTGCTGGTGGTGCGCGCGGTGTTGGCGCTGAGGTGCGCCACCTGGCCGTAGTCGGTTTCGGTGGCGGTGGCGTACACCAGGGCTTCCCCGCGGCCGGCGGCCACGCTGCAGCCCGCCAGCAGCAGGTTGCTGCAGTCGCGGCTGGCCATGGCGGCTGCGGCCAGGGGTGCGGCGCTGCGGGCCACCGGTAGGGATTCGCCGGTGAGCACCGAGAGGTCCACATACAGCTGATGGGCCTCCATCAGGCGGCAGTCCGCCGGAATCTGGTCGCCCTCCTCCAGCAGCAGCCGGTCGCCGCACACCAGTTGATCGGCGGTGAGCTGCTTCAGCTCCCCATCGCGCCAGACCCGCACCTGCTGCGGCAGGTGTTCTGCCAGGGCCTGCAGGGTGCGCTCGGCCTTGAACTCCTGCCAGAACGAAAACACGCCGTTGATCAGGATCACCGCCCAGATGGCCCACCCCAGCTGCGGTACCCCGGCGATGAAGGCCAGGCTGCCGGCTACCCACAGCAGCAGGGCCATGAAATGCACCAGCTGATCGCTGAAGCGCAGCAGCAGGGGCCGATGTCTCTGGGCGGGGAGCCGATTGGCGCCGTACCGCTCCAGCCGCCGTTGGGCTTCGCCGCTGCTCAGCCCCTGGGGGGTGGTTTGCAGCGCCGCTTCCACCTCGGCCAGCGGCAGGGCCCAGATCGGTTTGGTGGCGGTGAGCTGCACGGTGATGGGCGTGGGGTTGATGACCTGCTGCCGCCTAGGCCTCCACGTACACCCAGGCGGAACGGCCCGATTCGAGGCTCACCGCAATGCGCCTGTAGGCCGACACTTCGTAGTGATCGGCCCGCAGCAGCTCGGCTTCGCTCACCTCGAACACCGTGCCGGGAATGTGGTGGTGGGGCGATCCGGTGTGTTTGGCGATCGGATGCATAGCGTGGCCGCTGGTGGCGATCACCGCCGGATCATGGATGGGTTCCTGGGCCAGGATGTAGCCCGCCAGGCAGTCGTCCTCACCGCTGAGCAGGTGTCCGAAGGTGCTGAGCTGCACCGCTTCCTGCTGCAGGGTTCCGTAGGCAAACAGGTGGGGCACGGCCCTTGGAAAACACCAGTGTTTCCCGATCCGGCCGGCGGCAGCACCCTCTGGGAGCGGTTTTGCGGTGGGCTGCCGCAGGGTCGCTTTGAATACAAGGCACTCGGCGGGATGCCCCCCTGCCGAAGCCCGACGTGATGGGCCACGCCCACGAGCCTTCCCAGACCCACTCCCACTCCGACGGCCACAGCCACAGCCACAGCCACAGCCCGACCCGGGCCGGTGCGGCCTTCCGCTGGAGCATCGCCCTCAACAGCGGCCTCACCGTTCTGCAGCTGCTGATCGGCTTTGCCTTTGGGTCGCTGGCCCTGATCGGCGATGCCCTGCACAACCTGGGGGATGTGCTCGGGTTGGTGCTGGGTTGGGGGGCTGAGCAGCTCAGCAGCCGCCCCGCCGGCGGCCGGTTCACCTATGGCTACGGGCGCAGCACCCAGATCGCCTCGTTGGTGAATGGGTTGCTGATCTTCTCGGCGGGTGTGGTGGTGGTGGTGGAGGCGATTCAGCGGCTGCAGGATCCGGTGCCCCTGATCGCTGGCCCGGTGGTGTGGGCGGCGGCGGCGGGCATTGTGATCAACCTGCTGTCGGCGCGGCTGTTCGGCCACAACCACCAGCACGACCTCAACCAGCGGGCCGCTGTGTTGCATCTGCTCACCGATGCGGCCGTGTCGGTGGCGGTGTTGGTGAGCGCCATCGTGGTGGGGGCCACCGGCTGGCTGTGGCTGGATGCCCTCACGGCCATCGGCGTGGGCCTGGCGGTGATCGTCAGTGCCCTAGGGCTGTTGCGGGAGGCGATTGCCCTCAACCTGGATGCGGCGCCCAGCCACATCAACCTGGCGGCGGTGGAGGCGGCTCTGTTGGAGCTGCCGGATGTGCAGACCGTGGCGGAGTTGCATGTGTGGGGCATCAGTACCTCCCGCACGGCGCTCACGGCCCATCTGATGCTGCGCCCCGGCGCCCAGGCCGGCGAAGCCCTGCTGGAGGCGGCGCGGCAGCGGTTGGAGACCCTCGGCATCCGTAAGAGCACGATTCAGCTGGAGTGGGCCTCCGCTGACTGACGCGGATGGCACATCACTGATCCCTCGGTTGGAGCCGTCAGACCGCTGCGAGGCCATCAACCTCAAAGCAGTTGGCGATGCGGGTGAGCCATGGTGCTGCTGGAGCCCACCAACCTGCTGCTGTTGGCCTGTGCGCTGATCTACCTGGGCCTCGGCGAGCCGGCGGAGGCCAGCAGCACCGCAGCCAACGGGCCCTGAAGGCCTTGGCCCGGCTGGCTGCCCCCCATGTGCATCTGCTCAGGGCCGGTGTGGAGCTCTCTGTGCCGCAGCAGCAGGTGCGCTGCGGCGACTTGCTGCGCCTGGAGGAGGGCGACCGGGTGGCTGCCGATGCCCGCCTGCATCGCGCCGTGGGCCTCTGGTTGGACGAATCCCTGCTCACCGGCGAATCCCTACCGGTGGCCCGGCAGGCGGGTGATGCCATCCATGCCGGGGGGTTGGTGGCCAGTGGCCGTGGCTGGGCTGAGGTGGTGGCGGAGCAGACGGAGCTGGGCCAGATCGGCCGCAGCCTGGCGACCTTGCAAGCACCGCTGACGCGCCTGCAGCGCCACACCCGGCGGCTCACAAGGCGCCTCACCCTGGTGGCGCTGGCGCTCTGCGCCGCTTTGTTGCTGCTTCAGGGGGGGGGCTCACAGGCCACTGGGCACAGGCGGTGCTGGCCGCCTTGGCGCTGGCCCTGGCGGTGTTGCCGAATGAAATCCCGGTGGTGCTGGCCCTGTTCCTGGCCCTGGGGTCGCTGCGGCTGGCGCGGCTGGGGGTTCTGGCTCGGTGGCCGGCGGCGGTGGAAAGCCTGGGCAGCACCACGGTGCTCGCCGTGGATAAAACAGGCACGCTCACCGAAAACCGCATGGCGGTGCAGCGGTTGCTGTGCTGGCCGCAACGGCAACTCTGGCGAGCGGGGGAACCGTTGGCGGAGCCCTGGCACCGCTTGGTGGAGCTGGCGGTGTTGGCCAGCCGCCACGATCCGGTGGATGCGATGGAGGTGGCGATTCAGCGGCTGGCTGCGGAGCACCTACCGGTGGGCGATCAGCGCGAACACCTGCATCCACAGTGGCCGTTGCTGCGGGAGTACCCCCTGCAGAGCGATCTGTTGGTGTTCTCGCAGCTTTGGTGTGATGAGCAGGGCCATCCGCAGATCGCCGCCAAGGGGGCTCCCGAGGCCATTGCTGATTTGTGCCATCTCGATGGGGAGGCCAGCCGCCAGTGGTTGGCGGCGGCGGAGGGGCTGGCCCGTGGTGGTTTGCGGGTGCTGGGGGTGGCCAGTGGCTTGGATGGGGTGCCCTTGCATCCCGAACGGCAGACCCCGCCTGGTGCCGGCGGAGCACCGCCTCCACCGGCGGCGATCCACGACGTGTTGTTCCAGCCCATCGGCTTGGTTGGGTTGGCGGATCCCCTGCGGCCCCAGGTGCCCGAGGCTATTGCCCGGGCCCAAGCGGCCGGGGTTCGTGTGCTGCTGATCAGCGGCGATGGCCCCACCACGGCCCGTGCCATTGCCGATCAGGCGGGGTTGCCGCCGGGACCGGTGCTGTGCGGTGCTGATCTGGAGGCGCTCAGCCCCGCCGCCTTGCAGCAGCAGCTGCGCCAGGTGTCGGTGTTTGCGCGGGTGTTGCCGCAGCAGAAGCTGCGCCTGGTGTAGGCCCTGCAGGGCGCGGGTGAGGTGGTGGCCATGGGCGGTGATGGCGTCAATGACGCTCCGGCCCTGAAGGCGGCGGATATCGGTGTGGCCATGGGGCGCCGCGGCACCGCCGTGGCCCGGGAGGCGGCGGACCTGGTGCTGCTCAACGATGACTTCCGCTCCCTGGTGGCGGCCGTGGCCTTGGGGCGCCGGATCACCGCCAACCTGCATCGCGCCCTGGCCTACACGCTGGCGATTCACCTGCCGATTGCGGCGCTCAGCCTGATGGCGTTGCTGATGCCGCAGCAGCCCCTGTTGTTGATGCCGGTGCATATCGCCCTGCTGCATCTGGTTATTGATCCGGCCTGCACGGTGGTGTTTGAGGCGTTGCCCGCTGATCCAACCCTGATGCGGCAACCCCCGCGCCCCCCGGATGCACCGCTGTTTGGCGCAAATCTCTGGCATCAGGTGTGGCTGCAGGGGGGGGCGGTGTTGATCCTGGCGGTGGCTCTGGCGCTGTGGCCGGGTTTGGATCTGGCCAGCCGGCGCAGCTTGGTGGTGGCCCTGCTGGTGTGGTCGGCGGGTGGGCTGGTGTGGCTGAATGCCGCGGGGCGCAGTGCCCTGGGCCCGCTGGCCCTGTTGATCAGTGGCCTGTTGTGGGGGGTGATGCAGGCCTGGCCAGCGTTGGCCAACCTGTTGGCACTGGCCCCGCTGGATGGAGCGCTGGTGCCGCAGTTGTTGGGCTTGGCGGCGGTGCTGCTGCTTGCGTTTGGTCTGGAGCAACGGCGCTGCCCTGCAGCAGATCTGGTCACGGGGTGGAGCCGTTGCCGGGTGCAATGATGCTTAAACCGGGCGCATCCACTCCGGCATGCGATCGATGTTCCTCAAAACCAAACAGGACGGCTCCTTGCTGGAGGTGGTGAACCTGGCCCCGCTGTTTGATCCCTTCGCCAAGCAGCTGGAGGGCCGCCTGCATGCCGGCGAGGAGCTGCAGGAGCTGGAGCTGTTTGACAAGGCCGATCTGCAGTTCCCCTCCGGTGAGCCTCTGCCGCGCTGTTGGTGGGATCCGGCCTATCCGCACAACTGAAGCAGGCCTCAGGGTTCTGTCCTGGGTGGGTATGAAAAGGCCGCTTACTGGATACGCTGGAACGGTCCCTGGCCCAGCTCTGGATCGGTCAACCGGAGCTGGCTGTAGACCATCCGATCGAGTTGGTTCTTGCGTTGAAGGAAGCGGGCCTCCGCTTTGGGGCGGGGGGGCTTGGCCGTATAGCGCTGTAGACGTCTGGGCTGAACGAGCTGTTGCTGCAGCTCCGAGTGTTGCAACAGCTGGTTCTTCAAGACTCTATCCTGTTGTTGTTCAGATTCGATCTTCTGATCTCGCTTAAAAGCCTCGTAGACCTAGACAAGCTAGTCATCGATGATTGGAGTCATGACGGTGAGATCGCTAATCACGATCTGCTATAAGAGTGGGCGCATAATCAGCATCGCCGAAGAAGGTTGCAGAGCTTCTGCTTTTTCGTGATTTGGCTGCGCCAAATGATTTTCACCAGAGGAGCCATACCAGGGCCATTGAGATCAGCGTATAGAGCATCACTTCCATGGTTATTGGCTTGAACTCAACCCCTCAACCGTATGCATGAGCGTGCCTGCTGGAGGCTGCAGCGTTGATGCAGATCAGCGGTAAGGGGAGAGCTGCGCAGCGGCCAGGATCGACATCACCTGTTGATCCTGCACGACGTCAAAGTGTTGATACCAAGCACCCACGGCCCAGAGGTCATCCACCGTGGCCAAGGCCACCAGATCATCCACTGCCGGCTTCAGTGCTTGTGCCACCTGTCGATCAATCACCGGCACGGCCAGCACCAGCCGGGTCGGTTGGGCAGCCCGTAATGACTGCAGTGCTGCACGCACCGTGAGCCCGGTGGCCACACCGTCATCCACCACGATTAGAGGCCGGCCATGCAGTGCGTCTACCGGGGGATCGTTGTAGAGCTGTTGACGGCGTTTCAGTTCCCATTGCTGCTCTGAGACAAGCTGTTGGCGCAGCTTGGTATCCAGGCGCCCAAAGGGCTCATCCCAGATCAGCACATCTCCGGCGGCAATGGCCCCAAGGGCCAGCTCCGGATTCGAGGGGTGTGCAAGCTTGCGCACGGCCCAACTGTGCAGGGGAAGTTGCAGCCGGGTTGCGATTTCAGCCGCCACGACGATACCGCCTCGGGGTAGACCCAACACCAGGGCGTTGGGATCACCACGCCAACCAGTCAGACGAGTCGCTAACTGCGCACCGGCATCAGCGCGATCCCTCCAGAGAGCCCGTTGCCAGTTCATGGCTTGCTGTGTGCCTCGGCGCGATCAATTCAACTCTGGTGCGTTCAGCGTTTGCGATCGCTGCATCCCTGATGCAATGCTGATGGAGAACTGCTGAGGCGCTTCATTGGCGTCGTTGATGGCCAGCAATCTGTTGCCCCACAACGGCTGATGATGTCATGCAGCTCCACAGACATTTGGTGGCAACCCAAGGCCACCGCGTTCTCTTAGGTGCTGGGCTGCATTTAGTGCTCTGGGCGGGGGGGCTGCATGCCGAGCCGATGCCCTTGCCGTATCGCAGCCAGGCACCATTCCTGCCCACCATCGATCTGTTTGGCGGGCCGAACAAGGGCTTGATCCTCGGGGCTGAGGAGGTGGATCGCGGCCGGCCGGCACCCGTCACCATCGGCAACACCACCTTTTTCCCTCAGGTACGTCGTGCCGGTGAGTTGTATGGCGGTTTTACCCGGGTGAATGGCGATTTGGAGATCCTCCATGGTGATTTGTATTTGGGAACTCAGGCGGTTGGTGCAACCCTGCAGCAACACGGATCGGCGTTGACGCAGCAGGGTTCAGCGATCGACCAATTGCAGGTGGATCGTGCGACCCAGCAACAAACTTTGCAGCAACATCAAGGGAGTCTCAATAGCTTGACGATTGGTGCGGCCCAGGCTCAACAGTCGATCCAACAGGTGAACCAGTCTGTGACAACGCTGGATCAGACGACGCAACAGCAGTCGACGTTGCTGCAGCAACACGGTTCGGCATTGACGCAGCAATCGGCCACGCTGCTTCAGCAAGGTGCTGCCATCACTGGATTGTCTTCGGAGATGCAGGAGGTGAAGCAGTCGATCACGGTGTTGGATCAGAACCTCAACAGCCTGGGTAATGGCGTGGCGGGTGCCACCGCTTTGGCTTCAGCCCTGGCGAGCTTGCCGGTGGACTCGGCCCAATCGCCCCTCTCCTGCGGTGTGGGTTCAGGTGGCTACAGCGATCGCTATGCCCTGGCGATGGGCTGTGCGGTGAATCTGGCCTCCTCGCTATCGCTGAATGCCGGTGGTGCCTATCTGTTCGGTGGGTCGAGCTCCTATGGGGGTGGATCCCTTTCTGACGTGGCGGGTCGCTTTGGTGTGAGTTACCGCTTTGGTGCGCGCGATGGGGGAACCTTCGGGACGGCTCAAGGTCACAGGAAGCTCGATAACGAGCTGCGTGCCATCAAAGAGGAAAACCGTGTTTTGCAATCGGTGCTTGTGGCTTTGCAAAAACGGGTGGATATGCTGCACGTCTCAGCCTCGCAACCCTGATCTCAAGAGTTGCCACGTGAGGCAAGTGGGCTGCAGATCAGCTGAACCATGTGAGCCATGCATTCTTTTAAGCCAACATACGCAAGCTTTCTTGTCATGCCATGTCGTCTCCAAGCAATGAATGCAGCGCCCTGATCACAGCTCTACCTCTCATCACAGGGTTGGATGCAACGATCGCAGAGTCCATTCGGGGTGGGGCACGTAGGAGGCATTCTGCACTCGCTAACTCCGATGTGGGCGTGCCCACCAATGCAGGACGGCCTCTAAGGGTGTCGGCAGTAATGTATCAAATTAACATCGCTTTCAATTTTATTATGGGTGGTAATAATAACAGTATTTCAACGGTGCAAGGCAATGGAATTGAGGGGATGCAAATCCTTGCATTTCGCCCACGCTGAGGGCCTTGTGCTCTTTGTGGTTCAACGAAGCGCTGCTGCACTTCTGCTGAAAAAGACTCCTGCAGCAAGAACCTCTTCAGGATGTCTTCGTGGGTTTCCCACATTCACCTAACTCCAAGTGAAACCATGACTGCTCTGATGATTCTGGATGAGGCCAAGGCTGAGCTGATTGCTGGCGGCCGTCGCGACAAGACCGTGCGCGTCCGCGCCAATCAGGACAACTACTCCGAATCCACCGTGCGCAGCAATCTGCGTGGCCGGGGTGACAGCGTGCAAACCGCTGCCTCCACCAACGAAGTGGATCAGTCCAACAGCATCGAGATCAAGCTCTGATGCCATTGGGATGCTCCGGTATCCCGTTTAGCTCGGAGGCCGCCTATGGCGGCCTTTTCACTTACTTCAACCATGAATCTCCTCCACGACGCCTGCGCCGAACGGATCGTTGGCGGCAGCACAATGCTGAACATTACAAACTCAGTCAGCAATGTGGTGTCGCCCGTGACTGTTAAGCCCAAACTTGAGATTACGACTTCGCCGAGAATCACGACTAAAACGCTTGTTGCCAATCAAAGCAATCTTTCGGTTGGTGTGATCGCATCGGGCGCGGTGAATTCCTCGTTCCTTGGATCGCAGATTGTCGCCCAGTTCAACGACCTAGTCGTTTAAGCCAGGCTCAGCCGCATGTTCCACTGGTTTCAGAATCACAGGCTGATCGCAGTACGCCTCACTGCTTTGATCGACATCATGCGGCGAACCGCTATTGGCGGTAGCCGTACCCATCCTTGTGTCAGGCAATTCGATGAGGAGGATTGCGGCGCAGCCTGTATGGCCACCGTGGCTGCTTGCTATGGGGCCAACTGGAGCCTCAACCATGTACGTGAACTTGTCGGCACCACCGGCAATGGCACCACCTTGTTGGGCTTGCGGCGCGGTGCGGAATCCCTCGGGTTCCGCGCCCAAGCCGCCAAGGCCGATCCTCAGCTGATCGATCAGCTGGATCAGGTGCCCTTGCCCCTGATCTGTCATTGGCAGGGCAACCACTGGGTAGTACTGCATGGCCACAAAGGCGAGCAGCTGGTGCTGGCTGATCCTGCGATTGGTCTGGTGGAGCTCGATCGGGAGGCCTTCCTTAAGGGCTGGAGAGACTGCGTTGTGCTGGTGCTGGAGCCTGATCCAGCTCGCTTCAATAAGCACGATCAGCAGCCCCAGAGTGGGTTGCATGTGTTTCGGCAGTTTCTGGTGCCGTTCAAGCCGCTGCTCACGCAGACGATTGCCCTCAACAGCGTGATCGGCTTGCTCGGCTTGGGCATGCCGTTGCTGATGCAGATTCTCACGGATGACGTCTTGATTCGCGGTGACTCCGGCCTGTTGGCAAGTCTGAGTGTGGCCTTGATGCTGCTGTTTGTGCTGCGCGGGCTGCTCTCGTTTCTGCAGGGCCACATGGTGGGCTATTTCGCGCAGAAACTGCAGCTGCAGATGACCATGCACTACGGCCATCGCCTGCTGTCGTTGCCGCTGCGCTACTTCGAGAACCGCCGCAGCGGTGAGGTGGTGAGCCGCATCAGCGACATCCAACGCCTGAATGCCTTGATGACTGACGTGGTGCTGGCCCTCCCCAGCCAGTTCTGCATCGCGGTTGTGTCGTTGCTGCTGATGTGGACCTACAACGCCTGGCTCACCTTCGCTGCCCTGGCTTGTTATCTGGTGGTGATTGTGGCCAACCTCTGCTTTCTGCCGGCCCAGGCTCAGCTGGCCCGCAACCTGCTGGCCAAGGGCGCTGACAACCAGGGCCATTTGGTGGAGCTGTTCCGGGGCATGAGTGTGCTCAAGTGCAGTGACGCCACCTCACAGGCTTGGCAGGAATACCAACGCAATATCGGCAAGCTCACCCACCTGTCGTGGTTGTCGTTGCGGCTGGATCTCAAGGAAACCACCCTCACCGGCCTGCTCGGAAGCCTCTCCGGCCTTGCCTTGCTCTGGTACGGCAGCTCGTTTGTGATTCAACAGCAGCTGAGCATTGGCCAACTGCTGGCTTTTAACGGCATGGGGTCAAACGTGCTGGCCTTTCTGTCGGGCATTGCTGCTGTGAGCCAGGAGTTTCTCCGTGCCGATGTGGTGCTCAAGCGCATGTCGGAGGTGCTCTCCGAACCACCGGAGCAGCAGATCCACGCAGGGGTGCATAGCGTGACTCTCCCCAATGACGCTGACATCGTCTGCGACAAGATCACCTTCCACCACCCAGGCCGCCGGGAGTTGCTGGATCGCTTCAGCCTGCACATCCCCGGTGGCATCACCACGGCGGTGATCGGTGAATCCGGCTGCGGGAAGAGCACCCTGATGCGCCTGGTGGCGGGGATTGACCAGCCCCAATCGGGATCGATCCTCTACGGGCCCTACAACGGCCGCGACCTCGACATCAACAACCTGCGTAAGCAGGTGGTGCTGGTGCCGCAGGAATCGGTGCTGTTCAACCGCTCCATCTGCGACAACTTCCGTTTCGCCCACCCCGATGCCAGCTTCGAGGAAATCGTGGAGGCCTGTCGCATCAGCCTCGCCGATGAATTCATTCGCGATCTACCGGAGGGGTATCAAACGGTGGTGGGCGAATTCGGCGCCAACCTCTCCGGTGGGCAGCGGCAACGCCTCGCCATCGCGCGGGCTCTGCTCACCCGGCCCCCGATCCTGATTCTGGATGAATCCACCTCAGCACTGGATCCCGTGCTGGAAAACCGCCTGCTGGATCAACTGCTCACCCTGCGCCAGGGGCAGACAACACTGTTCATCAGTCATCGCCCCTCGATGATCCTGAGGGCCGATTGGATCATCTACCTCGAGGCGGGCCAGGTGAAGGTGCAGAACCATCCGGCGCAACTGCGCAAGAACCGCCACGTCTCACCCTTTTTGATGGCCAGCTAATGGAACATCCCATTGTGAAGGCCAACGCCGGGGCGTTGGTGGTTGCTGAGGTCGATCAATTCCTCCCCCCGCCAGGTCCCTGGGCACGCACCATCGGCAAGCGCGTTTTGATTGCCTCTGGCGTGATCCTGTTGATGAGCTGTGTGTTGCCGTTTGATCAAACCGTTCGGGCCAAAGGCGTGGTGCGTCCCAGCGGCGATAACACCTTGATTCAGAGCGATCAGCCTGGTCGCATCGCGCGGGTGCTGGTGCGTGCCAACCAGGCGGTGGTGGCTAATCAGATCCTGGCGGTGCTGGATCGCCATCCCCTGGAGGGGCGCCAACGACAGTTGGAGCAGGAGCTGCGTCAGGTGGAAACCCAGCGATTGAATACCCGCGGCCAGGCGCAGCAGCTGCAAGCGGAATTGCTCTCTAACCAGTTGCTGAACCGTGCCGCCATCGACATGAGCCGCGGTGATGTTGCTAAGGCCAACGCCAGCCTGCGCTTCGCCAACACGGAGTTGGCCCGCTACCGCGAGTTGGCCAAGGAGGGGGCGGTGCCGCAATTGCTCAGCCAGGAGAAGGCGGCCAATTTCCTCATCATGACCAATGAGCTGCGCCAAGCACGCTATGGGGTGGCCCAACAGCAGGCCAAATTGTTGGTGGAGCGGGCACGGCTGTTTCAACAACGCAACGGGCTGCAGAGCCAACTGGCGGAACAGGAACGCCAAGCCCTTGCCTTGGGCCGTGAGTTGGCGGACGTGAAGCGCATCCTGGCCAACACGGCCGTTCGCGCTCCGGTGGCCGCCACCGTGGTGCGCACCAGCCTGAACCATGTGGGGCAGGTGGTGAATGCCGGTGAGGTGATCGCCGAGTTGGCCCCCACCCAGGCCCCGCTGCTGGTGAAGGCCCTGGTTCCGGCGAAGGATGTGGCGACCGTGCGCTCGCAGCAGAAGACCTATCTCCGGGTTGGTGCCTGCCCCTACTCCCGCTTCGGGTTGCTCACCGGGCGCATCAAACAGGTGGCGCCCGACACCACAGCTGAACCCTCCGGGGCTGCGGCTGCCACGGGAGGACCTTTTTATGAGGTCACGATCCAGCCCGACCGACGCGATCTGGGCAAGGGCAAGGAGCGTTGTGCGCTGCGCATCGGCATGGATTTGCAAGCTGATGTGATGACCAAGCGCACCACAATCATGGGATTCCTGTTCTCCAAGCTGCGCCTTATGGCTCAGGGTTGATTAGTCCCTCAGCTCCGCCGGCTGCGGCGACGGCCCGCCATTGCAGTGATCCTGCTGCAGATCCAGAGCTCGGCTGACTAACACAGCTGCGGCGGACTTTTGGTGGAGCGCACCCCCTTTCGTTCATGCCCATCCCCGCCAGCCTCGTCGCCATCACCAAGGCCGCCGATGTGCGTTTCAACGGTGATCGCCCCTGGGACCTGCAGGTGCATAACCCCGCCCTCTACCCCGCTCTGCTGCGGGATGGCTCCCTGGCCTTGGGCAATGGCTATGTGCGGGGTGATTGGGATTGTCAGCAGCTGGACGAATTGATCTGCCGCCTGCTGCGGGCCCAGGCCCATCGACCCCTCAGCCTGCAGGCTCAGCTACTGGATCTGGGCCGTGTGCTGCGGGATTTGGTTGGGAATCCCCAGACCCTGCGGCGCTCCGCCCTGGTGGGTCGCCGCCATTACGACATCGATCCGCGCGTGTATGCGGTGATGCTCGATCCAGGTATGGCCTACAGCTGCGGCTATTGGCGCCACGCCACGGATCTGGCCACAGCCCAGGAGCACAAATGCCAGTTGATCTGCGAGAAACTGCAGCTGCAGCCAGGCATGCGCCTGCTGGATATGGGCTGCGGTTGGGGGGGCCTGGCGGCCTATGCCGCACGCCACTACGGCGTGGAGGTGGTGGGCATCACGGTGTCGGGGCAGCAGGCCCAATGGATGCGTGAGCACCTGGCCGATCTGCCGATCCGGGTGGAGCAGTGCGATTATCGCCAGCTGCCTGCCAGGGACCCTGGCCCCTTTGATCGCATCGCCTCGGTGGGCATGTTTGAGCATGTGGGGCGTCGCAACGACCGCACCTTTTTCAGCACCCTGGAGCGCTTGCTTGATTCCGATGGGCTGGTGCTGTTGCACACCATCGGCAGTGCCTGCACCACCCGGCGCATTGACCCATGGATCAATGCCCACATCTTCCCGGGTGGCCGTCTGCCCTCGGCCATGCAGCTCGCCCGCGGGCTGGAGGGCATGTTTCTGATCGAAGACTGGGAGAATTTCGGCCTCGATTACGACCGCACCCTGTTGGCCTGGTGGCAGAACTTCGAAGCGGCCTGGCCAGTGCTGCAGCACGACAGCAGTGAGGAGTTTTTCCGTTTCTGGCGCTATTACCTGCTCAGCTGCGCGGGCTTCTTCCGTTCGCGGCAGGGGCAGCTCTGGCAGCTGGTGCTCAGCAAGCCAGGCCGCTCATGCACCTACCGCTCCTGGCGACCCGTGCGTCAGGAGCCGAACATGGCCGCGCAGCAAGATGCCGCGAAGCCAGAGCAACACTGCTTCGACGTGGAGGATGCAACGTCGAGTCACCGGAGGATTGAGGGCCACCATCCGAAACCTCAATGAGTGATGCCTTCGGTGACTACCTACGCAGCATTGGTCGCATCCCCCTGTTGACCCCCCAGGAGGAGGTGCATCTGGGCATGATCGTCAAGGAGTGGATGGAGGCGGAGCAGCCTTCGCTGTCCCTGCAGCGTCGTGGTCGCCGTGCCTTGCAGCGGATGGTCACTGCCAACCTTCGCCTGGTGGTGACGGTGGCCTTGCGCTACATCCGCCGACTCAAACATCTCTCCCATGAGCCGATGGATCTGGTTCAGGCCGGTAATATCGGGCTGCTGCGCGCAGCGGAGAAGTACGATCCCACGCGTGGCTACAAGTTTTCCACCTATGGCTACTGGTGGATTCGCCAATCGATTAATCGCTACCTTCAGGAGCACAACGGCAGCATTCGCTTGCCGGTGAATCTGGTGAGCCTGGCGATGCGGGCCGAGAGCCTCCAAAACGGTGGCAGTCACCCGATGAATGCGGATCAGCTCGCCGATGAGTTGGGGGAAACGCCCCAGCGGGTGCTGTACGCCTTGGCGGTGCAGCACCGCAGCAACACCGTGTCGCTGGATCAACAGTTCAGCGGTGGGGATGGGGAGATGACCCTGCTGGACACGGTGACCGACACCCGCCAGCCGGAAATCGAAGATGACTACGTCTGGATGCGCACTCAGCTGGATCTACTCTCCACCCCAGAGCGAACCGTGATTCAGTTGCGCTATGGATCCGAGAAACAGCGCTCCTTTGCCGAGGTGGCTCGGTTGGTTGGGCGCACCAAGGATCAGGTGCAGCGGCTGGAGCGCCATGCCCTCACCAAGCTGCGCCGGGGGCTCATGCCGGTGTTGTTCCCCGGTTGAGAGTCACCGCTCAACGGGCCATCGCAAAACCCGGAGATCCAGCGATCTCCGGGTGGATGGTCTTGCTGCTGCGCGCGTCAGCTGATCTGTTCAGTAGCCGAGCATTTTCACCCGTGCAGCCGGGTGGGAGCCGTTGCCGGTAGTCATCGCCCCCGCCGCCGGCACGACGGTGCGCTGCTGATCGCGCAGGGCATCTTCGAGCAAAAAAGCACACAGATTGGAGACGGAGCGCCCCTCCTCTTCGGATCGGCTGAGCAGCGCCTCATGCACGTGATGGCTCAGGGTGATTGAGATTCTTCTGGGTTGACGCTGGAGTACACGAAAGCGCTCATTCATCGGAAAACTCCTTGTTCATCAGTGGTGGTGTTGGGCTGCAGGTGGATGATGAGAGATCTGTCTCTTTGCACCTCTCTGCATCATGAGAATAGGCGCCGCACTCTCGTGGAGAGTGCAGAAGATTGCCTTAGATCTTTCGCGCTTTTGCTGCAGATTGCAGGTCAGTTCTGCATGTCAACTGCGCAAACCATCGCACTATGAGCTTTGCGACGGATTCCAGGGCTCCCGGCTCTTCAAACAGGTAGCTGGCGCCGCTTCTGGCCCCAAACAACCCCAGCGGCAGCGAAGCCAGGGCGGGATCTTCAGCGGCGCTATCGATGGCCCGCAGCAGCGCCGCTCGTTGCTGAGCCTGCACGCCATTGGGCAGATCGATCAACCAGGTGGCCAGACCAGCCGCCCGTAGAGCCTGGGCCACGGCCCGGTTGCGGGGGCTGCGGCGTGAGCTGTCGCTGCCGTGGCAGACGATCACCAACCCTCCGGCGGCATCAGGGCAGTGCAGCTCTCCAGCGATGGGGTGCTGCATGGCTTCGCGTTGTTGCTGATCCCACTGTTGGCCTCGCGCCTCGGGCGATGCGCTGCAGTGCCGCCGTGGATCTGCAGAGCTTCGATCTGGCCGGGACTCAGCACCCCAAGATCACCTTCTTCGGAACGGCAATGCCATGGCCACCTGGACGGTGTTGTTGTTGCCTCCAGTGGGTGCACGGCGGGCTCAGCCGCGCTGGCTCTGCGCCAGTGGTGGTTTCAGCCTGCAGGTGCAACGGGCCTGGACCCTTGCGGATCCGGCCACAGCCCGCGCCAGGCTGGTGCCGTGGCTTCAGGCGAAGGGCCGCAGCCTTTCCTTGCTCTCCCGCATGCGCTTGGTGCAGCGCTGCAGCACCCCTGCAGAGCATCCTCTGCAG
>Ga0310330_100058_pt1 | contig 33325 bp, 32 predicted proteins | sample LakMicDCLTotalB5_FD_195544 | JGI IMG/M metagenome (GOLD analysis project Ga0310330, IMG submission 195544) | Enriched freshwater cyanobacterial communities from Lake Michigan, Michigan, United States - MI23.DCL.Total.B5 (v2) (version 2) | ecosystem: Environmental > Aquatic > Freshwater > Lake... | reverse complement strand
CCGCCGCCCCCGCCACCGGTGCAGGCCAGCGGTGATGTTGAGTCGTGGGTAGATCTGAGCCCCGACCAGGCCCTGCATGGCCATCGTGTCGAGCTCGAGTTGCCCGATGGCACCTGCGTTGAGGTCACCACCCCAGCGCTGGCTGGTGATGGCTGGCGCCTGCGCCTGGCCGGTGTGGCGCCCGGCGGCGGTGACCACTTTCTGCAGCTGCGGGTGCGCACCGCCGAAGGGTTGCGTGTCGACGGTCTGCGGGTGACGTACACCCTGGATCTGACGCCCGCCGAAGCGGCACTCGGCTGCGTGGCGCTGGTGCCCACCCTCAGCGGCACCGTGCAGCTGCGGGTGCCTGCCGGCTCGTCGAGCGGCCGGCTGCTGCGCCTGCGTGGCCGCGGTCTGGTTCTGGACGATCGCCGTGGTGACCAGCTCGTCGACATCCGCATCGTGGTGCCCGAAGCGCTCAGCGAGGCCGAGGCGGCGCTCTATCGCCGCCTGCAGGAGCTGGCCGACGGCGAGTGATCGCCTGAGGGCCCACACCGGCGCCGATGAGACACTGGGGCCAGTGCTCTGCAGGTGTTGTGGCGGGTCAACGGGTGTACGTGCTGCTCTTTGATGCCGGCAGCGACCAGGAAGGCATCCATTCCCTGGAGCTGTCCGGACGCACCGTCGTGTTGCTGTTTGAAGAGCACGATGATGCCGAGCGGTATGCCGGCCTGCTCGAGGCCCAGGATTTTCCGGTGCCCACCGTCGAGTCGCTCGACCGCGACGACATGGAACTCTTCTGCGAGCAATCGGGTTACGAGGGCCGCTTCGTGCCCAAGGGCTTTCTGCCCCAGACCGCCGAGGAGCGCCTGCTGATCGCGCCCCCCGAGCGCAACATGGACACCAGCCAGTGGCGCGACGAGGAGGCGGTTGAAGAGCGGGGCAACCCCGAACTCGAGGCATTCCGGCGCCGTCTCGAGGGTCTGTTGTGACCTTCCTTGACCGCGGCCACCTGCTCACCGAGCAGGCCAACCCACGCAGTGCCGACCTTGACCTGCTGCCCACCGGTGAGCTCGTTGCGCTGTTCTGCAGCGAAGACCGCGTGCCACAGCAGGCTATCGCCGCCGCCGCTGATGCTCTGACAGAGGCGATCGATGCGATCGCCCAGCGCTTGCAGGCGGGTGGTCGTCTCTTCTATCTGGGCGCCGGGACCTCGGGTCGCCTCGGGGTGCTCGATGCGGCTGAATGCCCCCCCACCTTTTGCAGCGATCCCGAACTGGTGCAGGGGGTGCTGGCGGGTGGGGCACCGGCCCTGTTGCGCAGCTCCGAAGGGCGTGAAGATGATGCCGATGCCGGGCGGCACGACCTTGAGGTCCGGGGGTTCGGCCCGGGCGACTGCCTGGTGGGCATCGCTGCCGGAGGCACCACGCCCTATGTGCGCGGTGGCCTGACCCACGCGCGCGGCATCGGCGCTCTGGCCATCGCCATGGCCTGTGTTCCGATGGAACAGGTGGCCCTGCCCTGCGACATCGACATCAGGCTGGTGACCGGGCCGGAGCTGCTTGCGGGGTCCACCCGGCTCAAGGCGGGCACCGCCACCAAGATGGCCCTCAACATCCTCTCCACTGGGGTGATGGTGCGGCTGGGCAAGGTGCACGGCAACCGCATGGTCGATGTGGCCGTCACCAACACCAAGCTCGAGGATCGGGCCCTGCGGATGCTCGAGGATCTGGCCGCGGTGCCACGGGAAAGGGGCCGCACGCTCCTGGCTGCGGCCGACGGTTCCGTCAAGCTGGCCCTGTTGATGGAACTTGCTGGCCTCGATGCCGTGTCGGCACGGCAGCGCCTGGCTGCCCACGGTGCCAGCCTGCGGCGAGCCCTGGCTCAGTCTGCAAACGCCCCCCAGTAGGGCGTCGTCAGCAGATCCACCCGGCGACGGGTCTCGGCAGGCACCTGATCGCGGGGTGTCATGAGTGCATGACGCAGGGCCTGGTGGGCGCTGCTGGGCGGCCGCTGCGCTGCCACCCGTTCGGCCGCCAGCCGAACGATCTGCTGGGCCAGTGCAGCATTGGCCCTGAGGTTGTCGATGACCATTTCAACCGTCACCGAAGCGTGCTCCTGGTGCCAGCAGTCGTAATCGGTGGCCATGGCCAGGGTGGTGTAGGCGAGTTCGCATTCGCGGGCCAGGCGCGCTTCGGTGTGGTTGGTCATGCCGATCACATCGCACCCCCAGGAGCGGTAGAGCTGGGATTCAGCCCGGGTGGAGAAGGCCGGTCCCTCCATGCACAGGTACGTCCCCTGGCGGTGCAGGCTGCGCCCTTCCGGCATGAGGCTCTCAGCCACGTCGGCCAGCAGCCGGCTCAGTACAGGGCAGAACGGATCTGCAAAGCCCACATGGGCCACGAGCCCATCGCCAAACATGGTGATGGGCCTCTGGTGGGTGCGATCGATCAACTGATCGGGCACCACCATGTCGAGGGGTCTGATCGGCTCCTGCAGGGAGCCCACAGCCGACACCGACAGCACCCACCGCACCCCGAGGCTGCGCAGGGCCCAGAGGTTGGCCCGGTAGGGCAGCTCGGTGGGTGTGTAGGTGTGGTGGCGTCCATGGCGGGCCAGGAACACCACCTCGATGCCGCCGATGCGGCCCATCAGCAGGCTGTCTGAAGGCTTGCCGTAGGGGGTCTCGAGCGTGAGTTCGCGAGGGTCTTCAAGTCCCTCCATCGCATACAGACCGCTGCCGCCGATGACGCCCAGCCGTGCATGGGCCAGATCCAGACTCGCTTCCAATCGCCCAATATCAGGTGCCTGCATTCTGGAGGTCGCCCGGGTGCTCGTCGTCGGGGTAGTGGTCGCCAGGGCCAGACCCCGCCCCATAAAGTCAGGTATTCGCCACTGACACCGTGACCAAGGCCGTGATGGAGACCGAGGCGGGAACGCTGACGCTTGAGCTGTTCGACGCCGACGCTCCCGGCACTGTGGCCAACTTCGTGAAGCTGGCCGAGTCGGGCTTCTACGACGGACTGGCCTTTCACCGGGTGATCGATGGATTCATGGCCCAGGGCGGTTGTCCCAATAGCCGTGAAGGATCCCGTGGCATGGCAGGCACGGGAGGCCCCGGATACACCATCAATTGCGAGATCAACAGCAACAAACACGAGGCTGGATCGCTGTCGATGGCCCACGCCGGCAAGAACACCGGCGGCTCCCAGTTCTTTCTCTGCCACGGTCCCCAGCCCCACCTCGACGGTGTGCACACCGTCTTTGGCAAGACCTCCGATCTCGATGTGGTGCTGGCCATCGCCAAGGGCACCCGCATCACCAAGGTGACGGTTCAGGCCTGACCCATCAGCCCTGGAGCTCCGGATCAGCCTGGTTCTGCCATCGCACCAGGCTTCCGGCATCCAGGGCCGCGATGGCGACGCTGCCCTGGCGAAGCTCTGACAGGGACCGTTGCTCGGCTTCGAGCGAAGCACTGGGATGGTTGAGCCGCCAGGGGTCGGGGCTCAGCAGCAGACTCACGGCCCGGGTGCCCGCAGGTTGCGAGAGCACCGTCAGGCAGCTCTGCAGCAGGGTCTCCCCGGCGTTGGCGAGAACGAGGGCCAGCTGGGGCGAATTGAGCAGCGCCAGGAGGCGCGGATCCTCCTCGGTTTCGCTGTGCAGACCGGCGCCGGCAGCCAGCTGCTGAATCTGCTCCTGCAGGGTCAGCAGCTCGCCATGGCTCTGCACCCCATGCCAGGCGAGCACCGCGGTGCTGCCTGCCACCGGACAGCTGGGGCCCTGCCCCATCAGGTGGCCCAGCTTGGTGCGCTTGGCCGCCAGGTAGGCAGCATTGTGCGTCCCGGGATCCATCACCAGCGGCACCCGGTCCTCCACCTGGAGGCCGTAACCGCCGAGCCCGGCGATCTTGCGCGGGTTGTTGGTGATCAACCGCAGGCGATGCACGCCCAGGTCACTGAGGATCTGGGCGCCGACGCCATAGTTGCGCAGATCGGCCGGAAACCCGAGCCGTTCGTTGGCTTCGACCGTGTCGAGGCCGGTGTCCTGCAGCGAGTAGGCCTTGAGTTTGTTGATCAGGCCGATGCCGCGGCCCTCCTGGCGCAGGTAGACCACCACCCCTTCGCCGGCAGCCTCGATCATGCGCAGGGCCGCTTCGAGCTGGGGACGGCAGTCACAGCGCAGCGAACCGAATGCATCTCCGGTGAGGCATTCGCTGTGCACCCGGACCAGCACCGGGCCTGGCGCCCGCTGGGGCTCGCCTTTGACCAGGGCCACATGCTCGCTGCCATCGAGTTCGTTGCGATAGCCCACGGCTTTGAAATCGCCGAAGGCACTGGGCATGCTGGCTTCGGCCTGGCGCCTGACAAAGCGCTCGGTGTCGAGCCGGTAGCGGATCAGATCGGCGATCGAGATCAGTCGCAGCCCATGGCGTCTCGCGTAGAGCGCCAGTTGCGGCAGCCGTGCCATCGAGCCGTCACTGTTCTGGATCTCGCAGATCACGCCTGCCGGGTACAGCCCCGCAAGCCGCGCAAGGTCCACGGCGGCCTCGGTGTGACCAGCGCGTTTGAGCACCCCCCCCTGGCGGGATCGCAGTGGAAACACATGGCCGGGGCGGCGCAGATCCGAGGGTCGGCTCTGGGGATGGATGGCAACCTGAATCGTGCGTGCCCGGTCCTCGGCCGAGATTCCTGTGCTGACGCCGTTTTCAGGGCCAGCGTCGACACTCACGGTGAAGGCGGTCTGGTTGCTGTCGGTGTTGCGGTCGACCATCAGCGGCAGGTCGAGGGCATCGAGCCGTTCGCCCTCCATTGCCAGACAGATCAGGCCCCGGGCCTCGGTGGCCATGAAATTGATCTGCTCGGGTGTCGCGAACTGGGCGGCGCAGATCAGATCGCCTTCGTTTTCCCGGTTCTCGTCATCCACCACCACGATGGATTCGCCGTTGCGGATTGCCGCCAGCGCATCGGCGATCGCATCGAACCGGATGGCATCGAGCTGGATGCCATCGAGCTGTATGGCTTCGTTGGCGACCGTCGCGTCGCCGGGCTGGGTATCGATCAAGGCCGCAGGATCCAGAGCGCAGGCCTGGCAAGCAATCATCCTTTATAAAGCCAGAAGGTTCCGGTCTGTCCGTGGTTCTCCAGCGCGTCGCGATCATCGGTGCCAGCGGTTACGGCGGCCTGCAGACTCTGAGGTTGCTGGCCGGCCATCCCCGCTTCGAGGTCACCTTTCTCGGTGGTGAACGCAGCAGCGGCAAGCGCTGGAGCGACCTCAATCCGTTCTTGCCCCTGCCTGGCGATCCGGTGGTGCAGAGCCCCGATCCCGAGGCGATCGCCGCGGCCGCCGACCTGGCCCTGCTGAGCCTTCCCAATGGGCTCGCCGCAGGCATGGTGCCGGGTCTGCTGGAGCGGGGCGTCAAAGTGGTCGACCTGTCGGCCGATTACCGCTACCGATCCCTGGCCCGCTGGCAGGAGGTCTATGCCAGCGAGGCGCGGCAGGTGCCCCGCTCTGATGACCGGCTCTGCGCCGAAGCGGTTTACGGATTGGTGGAGTGGCAGGCCGAGGCGATCGCCGCTGCCCGTCTGGTGGCAGCACCGGGCTGTTTTCCGACCGCCAGCCTGCTGGCCCTGTTGCCGTTTCTGCGGCAGGGGCTGATTGACACGGCCGGCATCGTCATCGACGCCAAGACCGGCACCTCGGGGGGAGGCCGCGCTGCCAAGGAACATCTGTTGCTGGCTGAGGCCGCCGAGGCTGTGGCGCCCTACGGCGTGGTGGGCCATCGCCACACCAGCGAGATCGAGCAACTGGCCGGCCAGGTGGCGGGCAGCCCCATCACGCTGCAATTCACGCCCCACCTGATGCCGATGGTGCGGGGGCTGTTGGCCACCGTGTACTGCCGCCTGCGCGACCCCGGGCTCACGGCCGCCGACTGCAGCACGGTGCTGAGCTCGGCCTACCGCCATACCGAGACCGTGGCGGTGCTGCCGGTGGGCACCTATCCGTCGACCAAGTGGGTGCGTCAGACGAATCGCGCTCTGCTGTCGGTGCAGGTCGACAGCCGCAGTGGTCAGCTGATCGTGATGAGTGCCATCGACAACCTGGTCAAGGGCCAGGCCGGCCAGGGTGTGCAGTGCCTCAATCTGCTGGCCGGTCTGCCGGCTGACACCGGGCTGCCACTGCTGCCGTTCTATCCCTGACTACGCTCCAGGCGATGGGCCAGCAGGGCCACGGCTGCGGGCAACAGCCGATGTTCCTGCTGTTGGATGCGGGCGCTGAGGCTGGCGTGATCGTCATCGGCCATCACCGGAACCGCCGCCTGCATCAGGATCTCGCCCGCATCGACGGCCTCAGAGACCAGATGCACCGTGCAGCCGGCCAGGGTGACCCCGGCCGCCAGCGCCTGCCCCACCGCATCGATGCCCTTGAAGCTGGGCAGCAGCGACGGGTGAATGTTGAGCAGCCGTCCTGCAAAGGCCTGAATCAGCACCGGTGTGACGATGCGCATCCAGCCGGCCATCACCACCAGATCCACCGAGCGGCTCTGCAGGCAGTCCACCAGGGCCTCATCGAGGGCCTCCCGGGTGGCATGGTCACGGTGATCGAGCAAACGCCAGGGAACGCCCAGACGCTCGGCCCGCCGCTGGGCGCCGCAGCCCGGGTTGTTGACGATCAATTGCACCACCCGGGCCGCAAGTTGACCGTCGTTGCAGGCGTTGACCAGGGCTTCAAAGTTGCTGCCCTGGCCTGAGGCCATCACCCCCAGGCGCAGCCGGTGGACCGGCAGCTGGGACGGTGGCAACGGCCACTGGACTCCCGCCGCATCGCGGTTAGGGTTTGACAAAGCGGGCCTCGGCTGATGTCCCACCTGTCCATCTTGCCAACGGTCTTCAGGGATGCCGACACCTTGATGCGTTCGCTGCAGTCCCTGGGGTTCCAACCCGTCTCAGGCGGATGGGTCGGCGGTTTTGCCAAGGAGCGTCAGGCTGTTGCCGTCAGCGTTGAGCTGGCTGATGGCCAGCGGCTTGGCTGGCAGCACCAGGCAGACGGTCGCCTGGCTCTGGTTGCCGATCTGCAGCAGGTCTCCCGGTCCAACACGCTGCGGTTGCTGCTGGGCCGCCTCACCAGGGCCTATGCAGCCTTCGACGCCCTGCGCCAGGCTGCTGCCGATCCAGACCTGGCGTCGGCCTCGGTGGTCCTGCATCCCTGAGTGCTGCCGTGATCGCGCTGGAGCTCGATCTGCGCCAGGGTCACAGCCATCGGGTCGATGTTTGTCTGCGGTTCACCCCGCGACAGCACAGGCTTGTCCTGGCCCTGCCCCGCTGGACTCCGGGGTCGTACCTGCTGCGCGAGTACGTTGGCCATCTCGAGGGTCTGGTAGTGCACCAAGGCGGGGTGCCACTGACAGCGCGGCGCACCACGCCTTTTGTCTGGCAGCTCGAGCTCAGCGAGCTGGCCCCGCTGACGATCAGCTACACCATCCAGGCCGCTGAACTCAGCGTGCGCACGGCCCATCTCACCGACGAGCATGGCTTTCTCCCCCTGGCAGCGGTCGTGCTGGCCATTGAGGGCGAGCGTTGGACACCCCATCAGTTGAAGCTGGTTCTGCCTGATCACTGGCAGGGCTTTGTGCCCCTGCCACAACAGACCGATGGCACCTGGCTGGCCAGCGATCTCGACCAACTGATCGACAGTCCGGTCGAAGCCGGTCCCCATGCCGTCCATGGGTTCAGCGTGGCCGGCGTGCCCCACCGGTGGGTGACCTGGGGTGACGATCTGCCCGGTCACGACGCGCACTGGCTTGCCGATGTCGAAGCGGTGTGCCTGACCTGCTGCCGGCTGCTGGCCGAACCCCAGCCCGCGGCGTCGAGCTATTTGTTTGTGCTGCACCTCACGGAGCAGGGGTACGGCGGACTGGAGCATGACGCCAGCACCGTGCTGCAGTTCGGTCGTCGCACCCTCTGCCGTCCGGAGGGGCGGCGCAAGCTGCTGCAGCTGGTGGCCCATGAGTATTTGCACCAGTGGAATGTGCGGCGTCTGCGACCTGCCGAGCTGGTGCCCATCGACTACGGCGATGCCGTGGTCGTGCCAACCCTGTGGTTTGCCGAGGGTGTGACCAGCTATCTCGACCAGCTATTGCCCCATGCCGCCGGGTGCTGCAGCGGCGAGCAGGTGATCGCCGATCTCGGCGATGATCTGAGCCGCTACCGACTCAGCCAGGGCCGACAGGTGCAGAGCCTGCTCAGCAGCAGCGAGGAGGCCTGGGTGAAGCTCTACAGGCCCCACGCCCATGCCGCCAGTCAGCAGATCAGCTACTACCTCAAAGGTGCGGTTCTGGCGCTGGTGCTCGATCTGCACCTGCGCCGTCATGGCAGCTGGATCGGTGCTGTGCTGCAGACCCTCTGGCGCAGCCACGGTCGCTGCCGCAGGGGTTACAGCCAGGCCGATCTGCTCGCCGTGTTTGCGGCACTTGCCCCCGATCTGGCCACGCTGTTGCCCCATTGGCTGGGCAGCACCGAAGATCCCCCACTCGAACCCCTGCTGGCCGATGTGGGGCTGCAGCTGACTCCCTTGACGGCCAAAGTCCCCCATCTGGGGTGCCAGTTTGAGGCCAGAGCCGGTGGGGGACTGTGGGTCAGCCGTTGTGAGCGCAACGGTCCGGCCCAGCGCAGCGGACTGCAGGTGGGTGATGAATGCATCGCCCTCGATGGCGAGCGGATTCGCACCCTGGAGGAGCTCCAGTTGCTGCTCGGGGGCTCTATCGCAGGCCAGCGCCCTGCTGACGAACGCCCTGCAGGCCAGAGGCTCCCCCCGCGTGATCTGCTCATCAGTCGCGATGGTCGCCTGTGCCAGCTCACCCTGCAGCCCGAGGCGCCGGCGGTGGAACGCTGGACACTCACAGCCGTTCCCCAGGCGAGCCCCGATGCCATGGCTCGCCGCCAGGCCTGGCTCGCTCTGCAACCGCCATGCGCCTGAAGCCGGGAGCGGTCGATGCCAGAACGGTGCTGGCAGCCCTGGCTGGGGCACTGGTGCTGCTGGCCGGTCTGTTGATGGCCAGACCCGAACACAGCGTCACCCAGCAGGTTGGTTCAAGCCCGGGTGTACCGGTCCCGGATGCCGCGCCCAAGCCCCCGATGCAGCCCCGCTGGCGATCGCCCCTGCGTCACAGCTGTACGCCGGACGACGCCATGCTGCGTTCGAGGCTGGGGCAGCGCGCAGCGCTGCTGCGCGGCTCGGCGGGACCACTCGGTATCGATCCCACCAACTACGGCGAGCGCCACCGCCGCGATGCCTTTGGTCGTGAGCTTGCGACGACGCCCAGCCTGATCGTGCTCCACGAGACCGTCTATGGGATCGGCTCGGCGATCAATACCTTCATGACACCCCATCCGAACGATGCCGATCAGGTCAGCTACCACGCCCTGATCGGCCTCGATGGCGCAGTCGTTCAGGTGCTCGACCCGTCGAAACGGGCGTTCGGCGCTGGCAATTCGGCCTTCAACGGCGAGTGGGTGGTCACCAATAGGGCCTTTCGCGGTTCGGTGAACAACTTCGCCCTGCACGTGAGTCTGGAGACGCCGCTCGATGGCGAGGACAATGCACCCGAACACAGCGGTTACACCGCATCTCAGTACGACGCGTTGGCACTTCTGCTTGCGCAATGGATGCGGCGCTATGGCATTCCACCCGAGCGCATCACCACCCATGCCCATGTCGATCTGGGTGGCGAGCGGGCAGACCCACGCACCTTTGACTGGCAGGCTCTGCAACAACGGCTGGCAGCTCTGGGCCTGCTCTGCCGCTGACAGGATCAGATCAGGGCCGACGTGACGTGCCGGCGATGGCCGTACAGCAGGGCGTGCAGTTCAGGATCCTGCATGTAGCGCAGGACCCGCCGTGGGTAGTCCAGCTTGCCGTTGTGCAGATAGGCCAGCACCGCCAGGGACTTGGCGTCCCTGGGACTCTGGCTGGCCAGCAGCATGCGATGGCGGGGGTAGCCGAGTTCGGCGCTGAGCCTGGCGAATTTGCCGACCAACAGGGCCACGTTGCGTTGGGGATCGAGCAGCTGGTTGCGTGCCTGCTGCAGTTCGGCCTCGCTGGCATCTGCACGCAGCAAACCCTGGTGCACCATCTCTCCAAGCCCGAGCTGGCCAGGTCCCAGGGTGCTGAACAGGCCCGAATGGGCCGCGATCGGATGACTCTCGCCTGGTTTGGCGTGCTGCATCTCGTCAAACAGCACCGCCATCACCAGCATCGGATTGACGCCGCGTCTCTGGGACTCCGTGATCACCGCGGGCCTGAGATCCTCCAGGCGCGACAGGGTCACCGACCGCAGCGGTTGCAGCTGATCGAGTCCCTCTGTGAACAACTGGGCCAGCCTGGGCTGCGGTCCATGCACACCGAACCGCTGCTGCAGCTGCTTCAGCTCCCGCGAAGAAAATTCGAGGGGATCGGCACCGGTGCTCCCCCTGGGATCGTTAATGCTGCCGACCAGTCCTGGATCTGATAGCAGCGGGCCTCCGGGCGTAGCGCGCAGGGCCGGCAGCAGGCACCCCACCGTGAGGGCGAGGAACCAGACCCGCTTCCGGGGGTTGCGCCAGAGCGATTCAGTTCTGCCCAACGCCTCGGTGAGCGGATTGAAGACCCGCATCGGGACCGATCAGAAAGGCACAACATTCCGAAACTTAGTGCAAATCGACAGATCTGTCCTTCTCCGATCTGGCGGTTGTCATGCTGGCCCAGGCCAGGGCGTTCAGCCGGACACCCATGGGCTGCCAAGCCCTGCAAAGACCGATACCGTCTGGTTGTTCCCTCCCTGGGCACCATGCCGCTGGCGTCTGATCCGTTTGTTTCCACCCCTGAGCAGCAGTGGGAGCGCTTCTGTGGGTTGCTCTGGTACGACCAATCGCTCGGATTCTGGCTCGATGTGAGCCGCATGGCGGTGGGCCCGCAGCAGCTCGATCAGCTGCGGCCGCGTTTCAGCCAGGCTTTTGCGGCCATGCAGGCGCTCGAGGCAGGGTCCATCGCCAATGGCGATGAGCAGCGCATGGTGGGCCATTACTGGTTGCGTGATCCCGACCTGGCGCCCGACGCCGGCACCGGCGATCACATTCGCCAGGAGGTTGATCGCATCGAGGCCTTCGGTCGCGACGTGCTGGCTGGCTCCCGGCGAGCGCCCAACGGCCAGCCCTTCACCGATGTGTTGTGGATCGGCATCGGTGGCTCGGGGCTGGGCCCCCTGTTGATGACCCGAGCCATGCAAGAGGAAGGCCGTGGCCTCCCCTTCCACTTCTTTGACAATGTCGATCCCCAGGGCATGAGCCGCACGCTGGGGGCGCTGCAGTCGCGTCTGGCGACCACCCTGGTGATCGTTGTCAGCAAGTCGGGTGGTACGCCTGAACCGCGCATCGGCATGGAACAGGCCCGGGCCAGACTCGAAGCGAGCGGGCTGCAGTGGAACGGCCAGGCGGTCGCGGTGACCATGGCCGGCAGTCACCTCGACCAGTTGGCTGTCACCGAGCAGTGGTTGGAGCGCTTCGATCTGCCCGACTGGGTCGGGGGGCGCACCAGCATCATGGGCGCCGTGGGCCTGCTGCCGGCCGCTCTGATCGGTGCCGACCTGCGGGCGTTTCTTGCCGGGGCGGCAGCGATGGACGTGCTCACCCGCAGCCCCGACCTGGAACGCAACCCCGCGGCCCTGCTGGCGGCCAGTTGGTACCTGGCCGGCGACGGCAAGGGTCTGCGCGACATGGTCGTGCTCCCCTATCGCGACCGGCTCGAGGTGTTCAGCCGGTACCTGCAGCAGCTGGTGATGGAAAGCCTGGGCAAGAAGCTCGACCGAGACGGGCAGGTGGTGCACCAGGGGATCGCGGTCTATGGCAACAAGGGGTCCACCGACCAGCACGCCTATGTGCAGCAGCTGCGCGACGGGGTGGACAACTTCTTTGTGACCTTCATCGAGGCGCTCGATGACCCGAGCGACATTCAGCCCGTCGATGGTGAGAATCCCGCTGATTTTCTCGATGGTTTCCTGCAGGGCACCCGCACAGCCCTGCTCGAAGGCGGCCGTCAGAGCCTGACGATCTCCCTGCAGGTCTTCAACGAACGCAGTCTGGGCGCGTTGATTGCCCTGTTTGAGCGTGCCGTCGGCTACTACGGCGAACTCGTCAACATCAATGCCTACCACCAGCCCGGAGTCGAGGCTGGCAAGAAGGCGGCGGCCGAGATCCTGGCGCTGCAACAACGGATCGAGCAGACCCTGGCTGACGGCCAGGCCCGCACCCTGCTGCAGCTGCAGCAGGATCTGGGTGCGGGTGCCCCGACATCGCCGGAGCCCCTCTTCTGGATCCTGCGCCATCTGTGCGGCAACCAGCGGGGTTATCAGGCCGAAGGGGACTGGGGGCAGCCGAATGCCCTGCTGTTTCGCAGCGTTGTGGGGTGACCCTGCTGTCGAGGGGTGAGATCCGAACGCTTTTGGTGGCGGAGGGCACACCCAACCCCGTTCACATGGCTTTACACTTGCTTCAAGTTTCGTCAAAAACGAACGCACCATGGCTGACTCCAACACCCGCTTCGGCTTCGTCTCTTTCGCCGAGACCTGGAATGGTCGCCTGGCGATGATGGGCTTTGTGATCGGTCTGGCGACCGAGCTGCTCACCGGTCAGGGCATCCTGAGCCAGATCGGCCTCGGCTGAGCTGTGCAATCGGCGTAGTCGCCAAACACCATGACCCCTGCGCAAGCAGGGGTTTTTTTGTGGTTTGTGATCGCCGCATCGCCCCAGGGCCCCCCATGGGAAGCTTCGACGTGCTGCGAACGCCACCGTGATGCGTACCATCAGCGCCCCCGGTCTGACCTTGCGCCACTGGCCGGGTTGGCTGGCACCAGCCACTGCCGATCCCCTCATGGATCACCTCCTGAACGCGGTGACCTGGCGTCAGGAGGAGATCCGCCTGTTTGGCCGCACCCACGCCATCCCAAGGCTCACCAGCTGGATGGCTGATCCGGGGCTGCGGTACCGCTACAGCGGCCTCGAGCAGCAGCCCCAGCCCTGGTTGGAGGCGCTGCTGCAGTTGCGCCAACGTCTTGAGCAGCTCTGCGGGCATCCCCTCAACTCTCTGCTGCTCAACCACTACAGGGATGGTCACGACGCCATGGGCTGTCACGCCGATGACGAGCCCGAACTGGTGCCGGAGGCTTCGATTGTGTCGCTCAGTCTGGGGGTGTGCCGCAGTCTGCGCTTCAAACCCAAGCCACGGTCAGGCCTGGCGGCCCACCAGCCGAGCCAGGTTGTCGATCTCTGCCATGGCGATCTGCTGCTGATGGATGCACCCACCCAGCAGCACTGGCTGCATGAGGTGCCCCGTCGTCGCCGTTTGACGCAATCGCGCCTCAACCTCACCTACAGGCGGCTCAGGGCACCAGATTGACCAGCTTGCCCGGCACCACAATCACCCGACTCGGCGGTTTGCCTTCAAGCCATTTGCTGGCGATGTCACTTGCCATGGCGAGCTGTTCGAGGGTTTCTTTGTCGGCATCCGCCGGAACGTCAAGGCTGCCGCGCACCTTGCCCTTGATCTGAATCACCAGGGGCACGGTGCTGCGCACCAGGGCTGAGCTGTCGACCAAGGGCCAGGACTGCTGGTGCACATCGCCCTGGCCGCCAAGCTGCTGCCAGAGCTCAGAGGCCAGATGGGGCGCAAAGGGTGCCAGCAGCACTACCAGGGCAGCCAGGGCCTCGACGAACACCGGCTCGCGGCAGCTCTCGCCGAGACTGGTCAGGGCATTGCTGAGCTTCATCAGTTCAGCCACCGCGGTATTGAACTGATACGGATCGTGGAGGTCGTCATCGATGGCGGTGATGGCCGTGTGCACCGCGCGACGCAGCTCCAGCTCGGGCTCACTGAGGGCTGGAGACGGGTTCTGCACAGCGGCGGTGGCGGCCTGTACGGCGGCATCGCCCCCGAGATCGGCAACGCTGAGCCGGCGCCCGACGGCAGCCTCAACCAGACGCCAGAGTCGCTGCAGGAAACGGAACTGACCCTCGACGTCGGCGTCATCCCACTCGAGATCCTTCTCGGGCGGTGCTTTGAACAGAATGAACATGCGGGCGGTATCAGCGCCGTAGCGATCGATCACCGCCCCTGGGTCAACGCCGTTGTATTTCGATTTCGACATCTTTTCGTAAAATGTCTCCAGCACCTGCCCCGAATCAGGATCGTGCGGATCGTTGGGATCGCTCACATTGGCGGGCGCGATGTATTTTCCGGTCAGGGGGTTTTTGTAGGTGATCCCCTGCACCATGCCTTGCGTCAGAAGCCGCGCAAAGGGTTCGTCAAAGCCAAGCAAACCGCGATCCCGCAGCACCTTGGTGAAAAAGCGCGAATACAGCAGATGCAAAATAGCGTGTTCAATCCCGCCCACATATTGATCAACCGGTAACCAGCGGTTGACCGTCTCCTTGGTGAACGGCAGGTCTGTGTTGTGGGGATCGGCGTAGCGCAGGTAATACCAACTGGAACACATGAAGGTGTCCATGGTGTCGGACTCGCGCCGTGCCGGCTTGCCGCAGCAGGGGCAGGCGACACTGGCCCAGCTCTCGAGCTGAGCCAGTGGGGAGCCGCCCCTGGCGCTCAAGGCGACATCGCGGGGCAGCTCGACCGGCAGCTGATCAGCAGGCACCGGCACCACGCCGCAGTCGTCGCAGTGGATCACGGGGATCGGGCATCCCCAGTAGCGCTGCCTGGAGATCAACCAGTCGCGCAGGCGGAACTGCACACGGCCCCATCCCCAGCCCTCGGCCTCGGCCTCGGCCACGATCGCTGCCTTGGCCTCGCTTGTGCTGAGCCCATCGAAGTGGCCCGAGTGGATCAGCACGCCGCTACCGCTAAAGGCGCCGCCTTCAAAGGCATGCTCATCACTGCCCTCGGGCACGATCACCTGCTGCACCGGCAGTTCGTACTGGCGGGCAAACACGAAGTCGCGCTGGTCGTGGGCGGGCACCCCCATGACGGCACCAGTGCCGTATTCGGCCAGCACGTAGTCGGCGATCCAGATCGGGATCAACGCGCCATTGGCGGGGTTGCGCACCATGGCCCCAAGTGGAACACCGCGCTTGGGCCTGTCATCGGCTGTGCGCTCCTGCTCGCTCTGGCGGCTCACTTGGTCGACAAAAGCCTCGACCGCCGGCTGCTGCTCAGCGGTGGTGAGCGCCGTCACCAGGGGATGCTCGGGCGCCAGCACCACGTAACTGGCTCCAAAGATCGTGTCGGGCCGGGTGGTGAACACCGTGATCTGCTGACCGCTGGCTGTGCCGGCCCTGTCAACCACCTCAAAGCTGAGCTCGGCCCCGCTGCTGCGGCCGATCCAGTTGGCCTGCATCGTGCGCACCCGCTCGGGCCATCCCGTGAGCGTGTCAAGGTCGTCGAGCAGCTGGTCGGCGTAGGCGGTGATCTTTAAAAACCACTGCCGCAACTTGCGCTTTTCGACCAGGGCACCGGAGCGCCAGCTGCGGCCGTCGGCATCGACCTGTTCGTTGGCGAGCACGGTCTGGTCGATCGGGTCCCAGTTGACGGTGGCGTCGCTCTGGTAGGCCAGGCCGGCGTCCAGAAACTGCAGAAACAGCCACTGGGTCCAGCGGTAGTAGTCGCTGTGGCAGGTGGTGACCTCCCGGTCCCAGTCGATCGACAGGCCCAGCCGTTTGAGCTGCTCGCGCATGCTGGCGATGTTCTGGTCGGTCCAGGGGCCGGGCTCGACCCCCCGCTCGATGGCGGCGTTCTCAGCCGGCAGGCCAAAGGCATCCCAGCCCATCGGCTGCAGCACCTGGTGGCCCCGCATGCGGGCGGCCCGGGCGATCACATCGGTGATCACATAGTTGCGCACATGGCCCATGTGCAGGTTTCCCGAGGGGTAGGGAAACATCGACAGGGCATAGAACGGCCGGTCACCGCCCGTGGGAGTCCTGTCGCACTGGGATTCGGCCCAGCTCCCCTGCCAGCGCTCCTCCAGAGCCTGGGGTTCGTAGCGCGAGGCGGGGGACTGCGGCTCAGACAACGCTTCGGGGGCAGCTCCACGCTGCCGGCGGCGGATGCCCAGATCGTGCCACAGGGTCGTCAGATCAGGGCTCTGATCAGCTCGACCGCGTCACGGTTGACCAGGCTCAGGGGCTGGCCCTCACCGGGAGACAGCGCCAGGTAGCGCTGGTCCTGCCAACGCAGCACCCCTTCGAGCTGGTCGCCGCTGCGCAACACCAGCCGCACCGCCGTGGCCTGGCGGATCAGATCCTGAATGTGCCTGACCCCGGGCTGGGTCGTGTCGAGCGACGGGGCCCGTCGGTCAAAGCCGCTGTTCATAGGATCGAACTGTCAGTCCAGCGCAGCTCTGCCGTGCTCCATTTCAGCAAATACCAGGGTCTCGGCAACGATTTTCTGATGGTGGATGCCCGCAGGGCGCTGGCCGACGAAGCTCCGTTTGCGTTGACGCCCGAGCGGATTCAACGGTTGTGTGATCGCCGGTTCGGCATCGGTGGCGACGGGGTGATTTTGGCGCTCCCCCCCGAAGCCCACGGTGATGTGCGCATGCGCATCTTCAATGCCGATGGCAGCGAACCCGAAATGTGCGGCAACGGCATTCGTTGTCTGGCACGCTTCCTGGCCGACAGCGATGGCGATCAGCCGGGGCGACGCTGGCAGGTTGAGACCCTGGCCGGCATCATCGTGCCCGAGCTGCTGGACGACGGCCTGATCCGGGTCGACATGGGGAAGCCCTATCTCGAACCGGCCACCGTGCCCACCACCCTGGGTCCGGGACCTGCGGGCCTCCCCCAGGGAACCCTCACGGTCGACGGCAGCAGCCTTGAGGTGGCTGCTGCCGGCATGGGCAATCCGCACGTGGTGATTCCGGTGGCCGACGTCGAGTCCATCGATCTGCAGCGGCTGGGTGCCGCCCTTGAGGTGCATCCCGCCTTCCCGTCCCGTACGAACGTGCATTTTGTGCAGGTGCTGGCGCCCGACCATCTGCGCATGCGGGTCTGGGAGCGGGGAGCGGGTCCCACCCTGGCCTGTGGCACCGGCGCCTGCGCCACGCTGGTGGCCTGCCGATTGCTGGGTCTGAGTGCCGATCAGGCACGGGTGGAGCTCCCCGGTGGACCACTCACGATCGCCTGGAACGGCGACCCCGACAGCTCGGTGTGGATGAGTGGCCCGGCTGAGGCGGTGTTCGACGGCATGGTCACGCCTGAGCTGTGGGGCGAGGGTCCCGCGCAGGAGGAGCTTGCTGCAGCACTCCCGGCCAGCCAGCCCAGCAACCCTGACACGATCGACTGTGCGACGGCCTGTGTGAGTGGCTGCCTGCGTCCTGAACACTGCCCCAGTGCCGAGGCCCGGGCCCGGGCCATGGCGTTGCTGCAGAACACCTCGTTGGACGGGTTGGTGACGATGGCCAGTGAATCGCTCGAGGCCCGAACCCGCGCCCGTTTCAGCCGTGACCTCTGACGCTGCGCTGTACTTCGACGCCTGTGCCACCACGCCGCTGCTGCCGCAGGCTCAGGACGCGATGGCTCTTGCCCAGCGCGACGCCTGGGCCAACCCCAGCAGCCTGCATGGGTTCGGCCTTGCGGCGTCCGAGTCGCTTGAGCGCGCCAGGCTGCAGCTGGGCCGGCACCTCGGCACTGTTGCCGATGCGGTCCTGTTCTGTTCAGGAGCGACCGAATCCATCGATCTGGCGCTGCTGGGCGCTGCGGCTCAGCTGCAGCCCGGTCGGCTGCTGATCTCAGCCGTCGAACACCCTGCCGTGGTGGCGGCCGCCCAGCGACTGGCCCGTCAGGGCTGGCAGCTGCAGCGCTTAGCCGTCGACGGGCAAGGACGAATTGATCTTGTCGCTCTTGAAGCCCTCCTGGAACCCCCGACCCGTCTGGTGTCGGTGATCTGGGGGCAGAGCGAGGTGGGAACCGTGCAACCCCTCGAAGCGATCGGCAACCTCTGCCGCCGGCATGGGGTGTTGTTGCACAGCGATGCGGTCCAGTTGGCACCGCACGTCCCCATTCATTTTGACCAGCTACCTGTGGACCTGCTCAGCCTCACCGCGCACAAGCTTGGAGGTCCACGGGGGATCGGCTGCCTGCTGGTGCGCCCGGGTCTGGAGCTGCAGCCTCGGCTCGGCGGTGGTTCCCAGGAGCGGGGACTGCGGGCCGGTACCGAGCCGGTGGTGTTGGCAGCCGGATTCGCGGCGGCGCTCGAGGTCGCGCAACAGGCGCACACCAATGGCGAAGCCCAGCGGGTCGAACGGATGCGCAACCGCCTGCTCGCCGAGCTGACGCAACTGGATCAGGTGCAGTTGAGCGGGCCGGATCCAGCCCACAGTCCCCGTTTGCCGCACCACATCAGCGTCATGGTGAAAGACCGTCGTGGTGGTTGGATTCCGGGGCGGCAGCTGGTGCGGGCCCTGTGGCGCCAGGGCATCGCCGCCAGCAGCGGCTCAGCCTGCAGCGCTGCCTCTGGTGGCCCGGCGGCCAGCCCGGTGCTCCAGGCCATGGGTTTCGATGCTGCACAGGCCGCAGCGGGCCTGCGCTTCAGCCTGGGGCCCTGGCTGCAGGAGTCCGAGCTCGGCAGGGTCTGCCTGGCGCTCGACGCCGCCATCGCCAGGTGCGGTTCTGAGGCTCCGGACCTCTAGGGTCGGCGCGCAGCTCCCGCGCTTGTGATGCTTCCTGCCGATCTTCGCTCTGCTGAAGCCCAGACGCTTGCGGCTCTGCAGGCTGTGTTGCAGGGCAACGATGGGGGTCGCTGGAGCATCGAATGGCGCTTCGAGGGTCTGCGACTGCTGGCGCCGGTGCTGCGCCTGCTGACCCAGCTGAGCCAGCAGGGGGTGCCGGTGCTGCTGCTGTTCAGCGATGCCGGTGGGGCCGCCCTGGCGCGCCGCGATGCGCCCGAGCTGGCCGATCGCATCGTTGATTTCCGCCAGCTCGAGCAGCGCCCGAGCACCGATGGGGTGCTGCTGGCCATGGCTCCCAGCGCCGCCGACTATGAAACCTTTGAGCGACTTTGTGAGCGACACTGCGGCAGTGTCGTCATGGTCAACGGTCGCCTCGAGGATGCGGCGGTGGGCATCGGCAGCGTCGCGCGTGAGCGCCGGCGCGGGTTCGTGTCCACCTGGTCCAGCGCCTATGCGCTGATCCCCCTCGACGGCGGTGCGCTGCGACAGGCGGCTCCCGGTCCCTGGGAGCTCTACCGCAGCGAGGCCGATGGTTATCGCCTGGCCGCCACGTTCGAGCAGAGGCCCGATGGCGAAGCCATCGCCGCGACGCTCAGTGGCGACGCCGGCGCCGGTGTGGCCGGCACCCTTCGCGCCGTCGATGCCCTGATCGAGGGGCTGCGCAACTGAAGCCCGACTGGCCGGCCAGCGCCAGGCTCCGTACACTGCCGCACAGTTCTGGACCGCCCATGACGTCTGCTCCTCAAGGCGGTGGTTCCCGTTCCTGGAGCCTGGTGGATGCGGGAGCAGCTGCTGCCCTCGTGCTGGCTGCCGTCGGCGTGATCTGGAGTCCCAAGCTCAGCAACGCGGTCGCCAGGGCGACCGGCGGTCTCACCCCTGTCACGGTCATGGTCGATGTGCGGGGCGTCCCGGTCGCCTCACCGGCCATGGTGCTGGAGTCGGCGCGCAGGGCCGGCAAGCTCGCCATCGTGATTCGCAATCAGCCCCACGGCAGCGTCAGGCTCGATGCGGTGATTCCCCTGACCCGCCGATTGACTGCGGTCCAGCCCAACGGAACCGTGGTCACCGCCCCCGATCCCAACCAGCAGACCCTGCCCACCCTCGATGCACGGTTTGTGCTCAAGGGGCAGGGCCGGCGCGCCGGCGGTGGCGTCGTGTTCGGCAACCAGAATCTCAAGATCGGCGCCCCGGTGGAGCTCGAGGGTGAATCCTTCCGTGTGATCGGCAGCGTCACCGGTCTCCAGCTCGGCCCATCCTGATCGTGATGGCGTCTGCCCTGCGCTGGTGGCTCGGTGGTGCACTGCTGTTGGGCGGTCAAGCCCAGGCAGTGCCGCTGTCTCCGCCGCCCCTCGGCCTGCCCCAGCTCCAGCAGCAGGTGAGTTGCCCCGCCCTGCAGGCACGCGTGGCCGCACAGGTGGGTGCCGAATCCCCGGTGTGGAGCATCAGCGTTGCCGATCCCCAGGGCCGTCTTCTGGCCGATGTCAATGGCTCCATCCCGCGCATTCCCGCGTCCAACCAGAAGCTGATCAGCACCGCCTACGCCCTCGATCAGCTCGGTCCGGACTACCGCCTCAGATCCCAGCTCTGGCGCCTCGCCGACGGCCGTTTCCGTCTCACCGGTGAGGGCGATCCCGATCTGGCGCTCCCCCAGTTGCAGCGTTTTGCCAAGCTCGCCCTCGGTTCTGGCGGCGGCAGCACGCAGATCGCTGGTCCCGTCAGGCTTGAGCTTGCCGAAGAACCGCCGCAGGCCTGGTGGCCGATGGGATGGGATCCCAACGACCGGTACTACGCCTACGGCGCACCGATCACGCGGCTGGCGGTGACCAGCAACGCCATTCACGACGCGGTGCTCAACCCCCCGTCACGGTTGCAGACGTTGCTGCAGCGCTCTGCCACGCAGCAGGGTGGCCGTCTACAGGTCGCACTGGTCTCGGCCCGGCAACCCATGCCCGCTGATGCGGTGTTGCTGCATGAGGAGGCTTCAGCCTCGATGCACAATTTGCTCAGTCTGGCCAACACCGAAAGCCACAACTTCACCTCCGAGGTCTTGCTGCGGCAGGCCTCCGGCAGCTGGGATCTGGCTGAGGTGCGCCGCCGGGCGACCCTGTGGCTGGGTGAACAGGGGTTGCCATTGCAGGGTCTGCGCCTTGCCGATGGCAGTGGTCTCGACCGCGACAACCGGCTGACCAGCCGCCTGCTCGCAGCCCTGTTGCTGCGCATGGATCACCACCCCTATGGCCGCCAGTACCTTGCGTCGATGGCGGTCGCGGGAGAGCGCGGCACCCTGCGCCGCCTGTACGGAGGCACACCCCTGCAGGGGCGTTTCGTGGGCAAGACCGGCACCATCAGTGGCGTGCGTTCGATCAGCGGTGTGCTGCAGACCGCTGACGGGCCGCGCTATGTGAGCGCGATCAGCAATGGCGCCGGTGATCCCAACGGAACCATCGGCGCCGTGCTGTTGCAGGTTCAGAACACCGGCCTCTGCAGCTGAGCCGGAGGGCTTCAGCTCGCCAGCTGACGCAGCTTGCTGGCGACCCGTGCACGCTTGGAGAGCTGGGCGGGTTCAGCACCGCCTCCACTCTGGGGCTCGGGATTCTGCATCCTGACCAGCTCGCGGCGGCCGCCGAGCACCACCTGGCTGAGGTCCCGCAGCCGGGTCTCGAGTTCGCCGAGAACCTGCTCGGCGTAGCGGTTGGCTCCATCGACCACGGCGGCGGCCTCCTGGCGGCTGCGGTTCACCAGCGCATCGCACTGCTGCTGGGTCTGCTGGCGGAACTGCAGGGCATCGTTCTGCAGCCGTTCGGCCTCCGACTGGCTGGCCTGCTGCACGCGCAGACCCTCCTGGCGGATCTGCTCAAGCTCGGCCATGGCCTGTTGGCGGTTGCGGTCATGCTGGTCAATCAACAGGCGCTGGCGTTCTGCTGCCTCCTGCTCGAGCTGCTGGCGCCTGCCAGCGAATTGCTGCTCCATCTGGGCGAGGCGAGCCTGCAATTCCTGTTCAGCCTGGGCGGCCTGTTGGCGTCCCTGCAACAGCAGCTGGTCGCACTGTTGGCGGGCCTGCTCCCTGAGTTCCAGCACCTGGCGTTCAGCTTCCTGGCGTACGGCCGCGCTGCTGATCAACTGCTCCCGTTCCCGCCGGGCCGACGTCAGGATCTCGTCGGCCTGCTGGCGGGCCTTGGTGATGAACTCCTCCTTCTGGGCCAGCAGCTCCCTGGCGAGGGCGAGCTGACCGGGCACGGCCTCGCGCAGGGCATCGATGACCTCGAGTGCATCGGTTTCGTTGACGAGACGACCGCCGCTGAAGGGAATGCGGCTGCCGTCTAGCACCACTTCTTCGAGTTGATCGAGTTGATCCAGCACGGTGATCTGCGGATCGGCCATCTCAGCTTCCTGGGGATGTCCGATTTAAGAGCCTGATCAGGTCGTCTGCCACTCCCGTCGGCACCATGTGACGGACATCCCCACCGAAGCGGGCAACCTCCTTGACCACCGAGCTGCTCAGAAAGCTGTGCTGGGTTGCCGTGGCCAGAAACACGGTCTCGATATCAGCAGCCAGGCTTTTGTTGGTGTGGGCGATCTGGAGCTCGAACTCAAAGTCGCTCAGCGCCCTCAGACCCCGCAGAATCACCGCCGCCTGACAGCGGCGGGCGTACTGCACCGTGAGCCCGTCAAAGCTGCCCACTTCAACGTTGGGCAGATGCCGGGTTGCGGTTTCAATCTGGTGAAGCCGCTCCTGCAGGCTGAACACCGGCGTCTTGCTCGGGTTCTGCAGCACGGCCACGACCACCACATCGAACAGACGGCAGGCCCGTTCGATCAGATCCAGGTGGCCCAGGGTGAGGGGGTCAAAGCTGCCGGGGTAGAGCGCGCGCATGAAGCCGGCCTCGCTGGCGTTGAGCCTATGGCGGGTGACGACTGTTTCTAGAGTTGGTTCTGCCGATGCCGCAGCCCGATGGCTCCCAACGCCAACCTTGATGCCGATGCCAAGAAGATCCTGCTGCGCAAGATCCCGCACGGGGTGTTCATCTGTGGTGTGGCAGAAGGCGATGAGGTCAACGGTTTCACGGCCAGCTGGGTCACCCAGGGCAGCTTTGAGCCGCCGCTGGTGGTGATGGCGGTGCGCAGCGACAGCACCAGCAACGGCATCATTCAGCGCACCGGCCGGTTCTCCCTGAATGTGCTCAAAGCCGATCAGAAAGATCTGGCCGCCGTGTTCTTCAAGCCCCAGAGGGCGATCGGGGGCCGTTTCGATGCGGCGCCGTTCAGCCTCGGTGCCCTGGGCCTGCCGTTGCTCAATGATGCCGTCGGTGCTGTCGAATGCGAGCTGGTGGGTCAGGTGGCCGCCGGCGACCACACCGTGTTTGTGGGCGAGGTGAAAACCGCCACCCTGCAGGCCGACGGCCCCGCCCTGGAACTCTCCAGCACCGGCTGGCAATACGGCGGTTGAACGCGACTTGGCGCCGGGGATGAGCGCCTCGCCCCTGTTGCTCGAGCCCGCGCGGCTCAAGGCCCGGCTGGCTGAACTCCCCAGCGAGCCGGGGTGCTATCTGATGCGCGATGGCGAGGACCGGGTCCTCTACATCGGCAAGGCCAAGGTGTTGCGCAACCGAGTGCGCAGCTATTTCCAGAGCGGCAGCGGCCATGGCCACAGCCCCCGTATCCGCCTGATGGTGCGGCAGGTCTGCGAGATCGAGTTCATCGTCACCGACTCGGAGGCCGAGGCGCTGGCTCTGGAGTCGAACCTGATCAAGCAGAACCAGCCGCACTTCAATGTGCTGCTCAAGGACGACAAGAAATATCCCTACCTCTGCATCACCTGGAGTGAGGCCTATCCACGGATCTTCATCACCCGGCGGCGGCGCTTTCGTTCGCCGCTGGACCGCTTTTACGGGCCTTACGTCGATGTGGGCCTGCTGCGCCGCACCCTGAGCCTGGTCAAGCGGGTGTTTCCGCTGCGGCAGCGGCCCCAGCCCCTCTACAAGGATCGAACCTGTCTCAATTTCGACATCGGTCGCTGCCCGGGGGTGTGCCAGCAGAAGATCAGCTCTGAGGCCTACCACCAGACTCTGCGGCAGGTGGCCATGGTGTTTCAGGGGCGCAATGACGAGCTGCTGGATCTGCTTAGTGCCCAGATGGAGCGCTACGCCGAGCGGCTCGACTTCGAGAGTGCGGCGCGGGTGCGCGATCAGATCCAGGGGCTCGACACCCTGACCGCCGACCAGAAGATGAGCATCGGTGACAGCTCGGTCAGCCGCGATGTGATCGCCATGGCCAGCAACGACCGCGTGGCAGCGGTTCAGCTGTTCCAGATGCGGGCCGGCAAGCTGGTGGGCCGGCTCGGCTACATGGCCGATGCGGCAGGCACAGGGGATCTGGGTCGAATCCTGCAGACCGTGATCGAAGAGCACTACAGCCAGGTCGAGGGGGTCGAGATCCCTCCCGAGCTGGTGCTGCAGCACCCATTGCCCAAGCAGGCTCTGATTGCCGACTGGCTGGGTGAGCAGCGGGGGCGCAAGGTACGACTCGTGGTGCCGCAGCGGCAGCAGAAGGCCGATCTGATCGAGCTGGTGGTGCGCAATGCCAGTTATGAGCTCGAGCGGGCCCAGCGCAGCAGCGAACAGAACCTGCTGGCCACCGAAGACCTCGCCCAGCTGCTCGATCTGCCGGCACCGCCGCGCCGCATCGAGGGCTACGACATCAGCCACATCCAGGGGAGCGATGCGGTGGCCTCGCAGGTGGTGTTCATCGACGGTCTGCCGGCCAAACAGCACTACCGCAAATACAAGATTCAGAGCAGCACGATTCGCTCGGGCCATTCCGACGACTTCATGGCCATGGCCGAGATCATGCGGCGCCGTTTTCGCCGCTGGGCGACCGCCAAGGCTGAAGGCGCTGATCTGGCGGCGCTGCGGCAAAGCTGCGAGAGCGCCCTGCACACCGGCGGCATGGGCGATTGGCCCGATGTGGTGATGATCGATGGCGGCAAGGGCCAGCTGTCGGCGGTGATGGAGGCCCTTCGCGAGCTCGATCTGCACGAGGAGCTGGTGGTGTGTTCGCTGGCCAAGCAGCGCGAGGAGGTGTTCCTGCCGGGGGCCAGGGAGCCCCTCGACAGTGAGCCCGACCAGCTCGGGGTGCAGCTACTGCGGCGGCTGCGCGATGAGGCCCACCGCTTTGCCGTCAGCTTTCATCGCCAGCAGCGTGGCGAGCGCATGAAACGCTCGCGCCTGTCAGACATCGCCGGTCTGGGCCCGCGCCGTGTGCGCGAGTTGCTGGCCCACTTCCGCTCGATCGATGCGATCCAGCTGGCCACTGTTGAGCAGATCGCGGCGGCGCCGGGCATGGGCCCAGCCCTGGCCGGAGCGGTCTGGGACTACTTTCACCCCCACGACGGGCATCGGCAGACAGAAGCTGACGCCATCGAGCCCGAAGATGGGCCATTGGCCGATCTCGCCTCGTGATGCGCCGCCCGCTGCAGCGACTCGTGATCCTGCTGCTGACTCTCGGTTGGGCGGCGCTGCTGCTGGCCAGCGGCTGCGATCCGGTGATGGCGGCTCCCGGCATCTGCGTGGGACCGGTCTGCGGCGATGGATTTGCACGCAGCAGCACGTACCCCTGGCTGCTGCGGTTGCGGGTGAGCGACCAGCAGGGACGTCATGAACGGCTGTCGATCGATTGCCGCAGCGGCGCCCTCTCGCCTCTCATGGGCCCGGTGGAACGGGGCTATGCCCGAGCCGTGGCCCAGCGCGCCTGCCGCTTCACCCCGGAGGCAGCCGCATGACCATCGGCATCTGGGTCCTGGGGGACCAGCTGTCGCCGTACCAGGACGCGCTTCACGACCTTGTTGACCAGCTCGGAGAGGCCGAGGCGCGAAGCCGTTGCCGGGTGCTGCTGATCGAGAGCAGTGGGGTGTTGCAGGGGCGCACCTACCACTGCCAGAAGCTGGTGCTGGTCTGGAGCGCCATGCGGCATTTTGCGGCCGAGCTCCGCGCAGCGGCATGGCAGGTCGACTACCGCGAGGCGAACGACTTCGCCGAAGCACTGCACGCTTGGCTGGCCGAGCACAGCATCACTGAGCTGCACGTGATGGAGCCGGCCGAGAGGCCCTTCCGCTCTGCCATCACCAAGCTCTGGGACACCACTGACAAGCATCGGACGCCAGAGCGTCCGATGCTTGTCAGCCTGATCTGGCACCGTTCGACGGCCTTTCTGTGGAGCCGCGACGACTTCGCGGCCTGGGCCAGGCCTTACAGGCAGCTGCGGCTTGAGCTCTTCTACCGCGAGGGCCGGCGCCGTTTCGGGGTGCTCATGGGCCCCGAGGGTGAGCCCCTGGGAGGCCAATGGAACTTTGATCACGACAATCGCAAGTCCCCGCCCAGGGGGCTCAGGGGCCCGGAGCCATTGTGGTTTGAACCCGATGCCATCACACGCGCGGTGCTGGCCAAGGTCGAGGGCATCCAGAACGGGCGCCGCGCTGCGGGTCTGCCCCTTCTGCCCGGTTCCCTGGCGTCGTTTGGCTGGGCGGTCACCCGCCACGATGCCCTGGCTGTGGTCGAACGATTCATCGACACCCGCCTCGATGGCTTCGGCCCTTATCAGGATGCGATGGTCAGCGCCCAGCCCACCCTGTGGCACGCCCTGCTCTCGCCCTATCTCAACCTGGGTCTGCTCCATCCGCTGGAGCTGATCCGCCGCCTTGAGCAGGCCGGTCTCGAGCGCGGCACACCGCTGGCCAGTCTCGAAGGGGTGATCCGTCAGATCCTGGGGTGGCGCGAGTACACCAACGGTCTCTACTGGCTGTTCGGCCCCGGCTATGGGGAGCACAACCACTTCGGTGCTGCAGCCCCTCTGCCGGCCTGGCTCGAACAGTTGGGCGTCAGTGGCATGGCCTGCATGGACACCGTACTGGGCGAGATCAGAGCCACGGGCTACGCCCACCACATTCAGCGGTTGATGGTGCTGTCCAACTACGGACTGCTGGCCGGTCTCGATCCGCAGGCCCTGACGGGCTGGTTTCACCGTCAGTTCATCGATGGGTACGACTGGGTGATGCAGACCAATGTGATCGGCATGGGCCTGTTTGCCGACGGTGGTCTGCTGGCCAGCAAGCCCTATGCCGCCAGCGGCGCCTACATCAATCGCATGAGCACCTATTGCAAGGGGTGTCGCTTCAATGTGAAAGCTCGCCATGGACCCGACGCCTGTCCGTTCAACAGCCTCTACTGGGACTTTCTGGCCCGTCACCAGGCGCAGCTGGTGCAGAACCCGCGCATGGGCCTCATGATGAAACAGCTCGCGAAGCTGGATGCCGCTGAGCTCGATGCGATTCGGGCCACAGCGGCGGGCCACCGTCAGAACGCGGATCCGACCTGACGCCATGGGGTCTCCCTATTTCGAATTGCAGGCGATCGAGGCCTGGCTCGGGTCCAGGGCCGTGTTCAGCGATCTGAGCCTGCGGCTCGATCTCGGCGAGCATGCGGTGCTGCTTGGGCCCAACGGCTCGGGCAAAAGGTCCTGATCCGGCTGCTGTGCCGTGAGCTTTACCCGGTGGTCAAGCCAGGTTCGACCCTGCGCATCTTCGGATCCGAACAGGTCAACCTGTGGCAGTTGCGCCGACGCCTCGGCCTGCTGTCATCTGATCTGGAGGGGCGCCACCATCCAGGGTTAAGGGGCGTGGATGTGGTGCTGGCGGGCTTCTTCGGATCCATCGGTCTGGGGCCGCACCTGCAGCCCACTGCCAGGCAGCGCGAGCGGGTGGCCCAGCTGATGGCCGAGCTGCAGGTGCACCCCTTGGCGCAGCGCCGTTTTGGGGAGCTGTCCAGCGGTGAGCGGCGCCGTCTGCTGCTCGCCCGTGCGCTGGTGCACCAGCCCGAGGTGCTGGTGCTCGATGAGCCGACCAACGGCCTCGATCTGCGCTCCCGCCATCAGTTGCTGGACCTCTTGCGGCAACTGGCAGGGGGCGGGACCACCCTGCTGCTGGTGACCCATCAGATCGAAGCGATCGTGCCTGAGATTTCCAGGGTGCTGATGATGCGACAGGGGCGGTTGATCGGTGATGGGTCGGCCCAGGAGCTGCTGCAGAGCCAGCAGCTCAGCACCCTGTTCGACACGCCACTGCGGTTGATCAGCCATCAGGGATGGCATCAGGTGCTGCCGGGCTGAGACCAGCTGGGTGCACGGTCCTCTCGCCCGGCCGTAACGTGCGAGCGCAGCATTCCTTGCATGACCGCGGCCATGACGCTGGCCCTGAGCTGGCCCCCCGAGGCCTATCTCTGGTTCAAGACCCTGCACATCGTCGGTGTGGTGGTCTGGTTTGCCGGACTCTTCTATCTGGTGCGGCTGTTCATCTACCACCGCGAGGCCGAGGCGCTGGAGCCGCCGCTCAGGGAGGCTTTTCAACAGCAGTACGCCCTGATGGAACGCCGTCTGGCCAACATCATCACCACCCCTGGCATGGTGGTGGCCGTGGTCTGCGCCCTGGGCCTCCTCAGCGTTAACCCGGCCTGGCTGCAGCAAGGCTGGATGCACGCCAAACTCGGCTTTGTGGTGGCTCTGCTTGCTTACCACGGCTTCTGCTACAGGCTCATGGGGCAGCTGCAGCGCAGGGCCTGCAGCTGGAGCGGGCGTCAGCTGCGCGCCCTCAATGAGCTTCCGACCCTGCTGCTCGTGATTGTGGTGATGCTGGTGGTCTTCAAGAACCAGTTCCCAACAGGTGCAGCCACCTGGCTGGTGGTGGGTCTGGTGCTGTTCATGGCCGCTTCGATTCAGTTTTATGCCCGTTGGCGCCGGTTGCGGGGTGAACGGCTCGCCGCCCAGGCCGACGGCTCAGGGACCTGACCATGCCGGCAGGGTTCTCGGAACCGCCGCAGCGGGTTCACCCACTTGCTGCCGTGCTTGTTGATGTCACGCCGCAGTGCTGCCCGACACGGGTCAACTTCCACTGTCACACGGTCTGCTCAGATGGCAGCCTCAGACCGGCCGATCTGGCTCAGCAGGCCCTCACACTGGGCCTCGAACATCTGGCCATCACCGACCACCACAGCCTGGCGGCCTACGACGAGGCCAAGGCTGTGCTGGAGCGGACCAGGGATCAGCAACAGCCTGCCCCTGTGCTGTGGCGCGGCGTCGAGATCAGCGCCCTGCTGGAGGGTTGCCTGGTGCATGTGCTGGCTCTGGGGTTCGACGCCCACCATCCGTCGCTGACCCCCTACCTGCAGGGCAACAGCCTGGTTGGTCCCGCGTTGCGTGCCGATGTCGTGGTCGCGGCCATCCATGCGGCCGGTGGGCTGGCTCTGCTGGCCCACCCCGGCCGTTACCGGTTGCCCTTCAACACCCTCATCAGGGCGGCAGCCAACCTTCAATTTGATGGGGCTGAAACCTGGTACGACTACGGCATGGCACCGGTCTGGTCGCCGACGCCGGTGCTGTGCGAGGCGATCGCCGCTGAGGTTCGCCGTTGTGGCCTTTTGATGAGTTGCGGGACCGATAGCCATGGTTACGACCTCTGCGGCCGCTAGGGTTTGGCGAGCATTTCTGCCTCGCTGATGGGTCTGTTCGATCGTCTGCTCGGTGCCAAGGCCGCCAAATCGGCCGCTGAGGCCAATGCCCCCAAGAAGCAGGACACCAGCTTCTATCTGGAACCGGAAGCCTCCAGCAGCCTGGGGGATGTCTCGTTCATGAAGCGTTCGAACACGATCCGCCACACCTTCCCAGGCACCCTCGACAGCCCCGGCAACAAGGAGATGGTGGCCGAAGTGGCGTCGATGAAGGCCCGTCTCGAGAAGATGAGCGAAGGTCTGGCGGGCATCCAGACCAGTGAGGAGGCCCCCAACCTGACCAGCGGCGTTCCCAAGCCCGTCAAGAAAACCTTTGCCCAGCAGCTCAGCCCCAAGGAGCTCGAGCAGCGCATGAAGGGTTCGGCCGTCGGTGTCAATGTCCCCGGTGGTCCTGCGGCGATCAAGAAGGAGCAGGACGAGCAGGCCGCTGCCCAGTCCCAACCGGAGATCACCCGGCAGGTCGGCAAGCCCGGCGACATCAACCCCTTCAAGGCGATGGCCCGCGAACTGCGCAGCTAGAACCCCTCGGTGAGGGCCTCGCTCTCCAGCACCAACGTCTTGAGCCGGTCCAGCTGTTCCGGGCTGGCTCCTTCCCACAGCCCGCGGTGGTGGGCCTCGAGCAACCGTTCGCCCATGTCCCGCAGGGCCCACGGGTTCGCCTGGCGCAGACAACCCTGAACCATGGGGTCGTCGAGCCAGGCTGCCTGCAGAGCTCCGTAGCTCCAATCCGGCATGCGTCCGGTGCTGGCGTCGTAGGCGAAGAGATAGTCGAGACTGGCAGCCATCTCGAAACCTCCCTTGTAACCGTGCTGTGTCATGGCCTCGATCCAACGGGGATTGAGCAGCCTTGAGCGCAGCACCTTGTCGACCTCGTGCTCCAGGCGATGCACGCGGGGCCGCTGCCGGCGGGAGTGGTCAGCGAACCAGAGGGCAGGCGCCTGCCCCTGCAACGCCTCGGCGGCGGCGCTGAGCCCCCCCTGGAACTGGTAGTAATCGTCGGAGTCGAGCAGGTCATGCTCCCGGTTGTCCTGGTTGTGCAGCACCACCTGCACCTGGCTGAGGCGCTGCTCGAGCCCCTGGCGGTCGGCAACGGCGTCAAGGCTTCCGCCAGCCAGGGTCTCGCTGTCGTAGCGCCAGGCGCTCCAGGTCAGGAACGCCTCAGCCAGATCGCCCCGGTCAGCCCAGTTGCCGCTGTCGATCAGGCCCTGAAGACCGGCTCCATAGCCCCCCGGTGCACTGCCATAGACCCTGCCACTGCTGCCTTCGCGACGGCTGGCGGCGGCCAGGGGGTTGGCGTCGTCTGATTCATCGAGGCAGGCCACCAGAGCCGTGGCCCTGTTGAACCAACCCACCAGCTGCGGGAAGGCATCGCGGAACAGGCCCGAGATGCGCAGGGTGACATCGACCCTGGGCCTGCCGAGCTCGTGCACAGGAATCACCTCCACATCCACCAACCGCCGCGTGGGACCGTCCCACACGGGTCGGACGCCCAGCAGGGCAAGGGCCTGGGCGACATCTTCGCCGCCATTGCGCATCGTGGCCGTTCCCCACACCGTGAGCGCCAGGGTGCGCAGGTGCTCGCCCTCGTCCTGCAGATGCAGTTCGAGCAGCAGCTCGGCGCTGCGTCGGCCCAGATCCCAGGCCGTTTCGGTGGGCAGTCCGCGCAGGTCGACGCTGTAGAAGTTGCGACCCGTCGGCAGCAGATCCGGCCGGCCACGGGTCGGGGCCCCCGCAGGTCCGGCGGTGATGCGGCGCCCCTCGAGCCCCTGCAACAGCGCCTGGCGTTCGGCCACACCACAGGCTGCCAGTGCGGGCAGCAGCACCTGTTGGAGATGGTCCAGACAACGCTGGGTGGCGGCTCCGATGGGTTCAAGCTCCGATGGCAGGCCAAGCGGCGGGGTTGCGCTCTGGTCGGCTCCCTGATGGTGAGCCGACCAGGCATGGGCCACCAGCGCCAGGGCGCGCTGCTCGAGCAGGGCCACGCCATCGCCGACACGCCGCAGCAGCGGTGCCGGCTGGTGTTGCAACCGGGCCAGGACCAGCCTGTCGTCGTCATGCAAGGGGGCCTCCTCCGGATCGGCCCAGGGATCCAGGTCCAGACTCAGATCCTTGGCGATCGCCTGGGTCAGACCGGGGAGCCCGGCCTGCGGCGGGCGTGCCAGAGCCAGCAGCAATTCCTCGGCCTTGCCCTGAGGCGGCAGGGTTCCGTAGGTGTGCAGCCCCAGCCGGATCTGGGCCTCCTTGAGCTCACACAGATAACCGTCAGCCTGATCCAGACAAACCTCAAGCTGCTCGGCATCGCCCTTGCTGTCCAGCCCGGGCCACTGCAGATGGGCGAGATGGTCAGCCAGCCGCTGTCGCAGTGGTGCGAGTCGTTGTGAGCCGAGCTGCTGGGCCTCCCAGTACTCATCGAGCAGGGACTCGAGCTCCAGCAGGCCCCCGTGCAAGCCGGCCCGACCCAGGGGTGGCGTGAGGTGATCGAGGATCACCGCCTGGGCACGCCGCTTGGCCTGGGAACCCTCACCCGGATCGTTGACGATGAAGGGGTACAGGTGGGGCATGGGCCCCAGGGCCAGCTCGGGGTAGCACTGCGTTGACAGGCCGAGCCCCTTGCCAGGCAACCACTCAAGATTGCCGTGCTTGCCCACATGCACCACGGCATGGGCGCCGAAGCTCTGGCGCAACCACAGGTACTGGGCCAGGTAGGCGTGGGTCGGTGGGAGATCGGGGCAGTGATAGCTCAGGGCCGGATCGCGGTCATAGCCGCGTTCCGGTTGGATCAACACCACCACATGGCCGAACGCCAGGCCCCGAATGGCAAACCCTGGCTGCCCCTGCGCGTCGCTCTCCAGGCCCGCGTCTCGCTGCGGAGGCCCCCAACGGGCCTCGAGGCTGGCCTGGGCAGCCTCAGGCAGGCCTGAGTACCAACTGACGTAGTCGGCCAGAGACAGGTGGCTCAGCGCTGGCCGATGGCTGCTCTCGGGATCGTTGCTGCGTCCCCGCAACAGTGCGGCGATCAGGGCATCACCGGAGGCCGGCAAGCATGGCCCTCCGGTGCCGCTATCGGCGTCGGCATCGAGGTGATACCCAGCGTCGTCCAGCCACCGCAGCATCAGGGCGGTGCTGGCCGGCGTGTCAAGGCCGACGCCATTGGCGAGACGGCTGTTGCGCGTCGGGTAGTTGGCCAGCACCAGGGCCACACGCCGTCGTTGTGGGGGCGTCTGTTGCAGGGTGATCCAGCGCTCGGTCAGCTCGGCGATCCAGGCCAGGCGCTCGCCGTCGGGTTGATAGCGATGCAGGACCGTGCCAAGTCTTGCCAGGTCAGTTTCCTCGGCCTCCGAGACCACCTCTTTGAAAGCGCCGATGCGGGTGGTGAGGCGCCCATCGAGTTCGGGCAGCGCCACCTGCAGGCTCAGGTCGAGGGGCGACAGTCCGATGCTGCTGGCCTGCCAGACGACCCGGGGCTGGGTGCTGGCCAGCACCTGGAGCACCGGGACCCCCAGTCCATCCCACAGCGGGGCGCCCAGTGCGGCCTCCTCGAACTGCACCGATGCAAAGGCGGTGCCGCACAGCACGGCGGCCACCTGTTCACGGGCCAGCAGGTGCTGGACCCCTGCGGCGACGGCCCCATCACGCAGGCCACTCACCCAGAGCGCGCGTGGGCACAAACCTCGCTGCCGCAGAGCTGCGAGCAGCGCATCCATCCAGGCATCGTCACCGGCCTGGTGCAACGACCTGTAAAGCAGCACACCGACCCGTGCGCCCGGCTCGTCACGCCAGTCGTGGCAGAAGGGGTCCGCCTGTGGTCGGGGGGTGGGCCAGGGTGGATCCTCGCCACGCAGCACGGCGCCCAGGACCCTGAGCACCAGAGCAAGGTTGTGGGCACCCCCTTCGCGCCAACAACGCGAGAGGGCTTCGGCCAGTCCGGGCTTGAGCGTGCTCAGCGCGCACAGGGCGCCATCTTCATCGGCGGTGCCGGCCAGCACCAGGACCTGACGGTCTGGCCGCTGGGCCGCCCAGTGGCCCAGTTGTTCCAGGCCATAACTCCAGTGGCCACGGCCGCCCAGCAGCCGCACCACCACCAGCCTTG
>Ga0310330_100057_pt1 | contig 33331 bp, 26 predicted proteins | sample LakMicDCLTotalB5_FD_195544 | JGI IMG/M metagenome (GOLD analysis project Ga0310330, IMG submission 195544) | Enriched freshwater cyanobacterial communities from Lake Michigan, Michigan, United States - MI23.DCL.Total.B5 (v2) (version 2) | ecosystem: Environmental > Aquatic > Freshwater > Lake... | reverse complement strand
GGGCTGCTGCAGCTGCCGCCAGCCCTGGGGCTCACCAGAACGATGCCGCAGATCCTGCGCGATCTGCTGGTTCTTGGGGCGGCGGCGCTGCTCACGCTCCTGAGCCTGCAGCAGGCGGGCGTGAATCTGGTGGGGCTGGTCACCACCTCAGCGGTGCTGACCGCGGTGATCGGCCTGGCGGCCCAGGAAACCCTCAAGGATCTGTTCGGTGGGCTATCGATGCAGATCGGCTCGGCCTTCGCCGTCGGCGACTGGGTGGATCTGGGCGAACAACGCGGCAGCGTGGAATCGATCACCCTGATGAACACGGTGCTGCGCAATCTGGAGGGCGCCGAGATCGTGATCCCCAACAGCAAGGTGGCCGCAGCGGCCGCCCGGCGTTACCGGCCCGGCCAGCCGGTGGGCCACCGCTTCACGGTAGGGCTCGATTCCAGCCATCCGCCAGCCCAGGCGCTTCACCTGTTGCAGCAGACCTTGCTGAACCATCCAGATGTACTCGCACAGCCGGCACCGCAGGTGTGGATCAGCCGCTATGGCGAGAGCGCCGTGGACTACGAGCTGCTGCTGTTTCAGCGGGAAGCCGGCGACCGGCCTCAGTACCAACTGCGCGGTGAGCTGCTGGAGCAGATCTGGTACGCGCTCCAGCGCGAGGGGCACAGCATTCCGTTTCCGGTGCTGGAGCTGCGGCGCAGCCCGGCCCGCGACGCGCTGGATGGGCTGCCGGACTGGAGCAGGAGCGAACGGCGGGCGGAACAGCTTGCACGCAATCCCCTGTTCGCCGGCCTCAGCCCGCAGGAGCTCGCCACCCTGGCAGCGCTGACGCGCTGCCTGCGCTTTGGGCCGGGCGAAACGGTGGTGCGCGAAGGGGAGGCGGGCGATTGCCTCTATCAAGTGCTGAGTGGAACGGTGGAGGTTCGCAAGGAAGGGCCTGGCGGCAGTGATGCGAGCGATCGGGAGGTGGCACAGCTTGCGACCGATGCGGTGTTCGGCGAGATGACCCTCTGCACCGATGCCCCCCGCAACGCCACGGTGCGGGCCCTGGAGGAAACGGTGCTGCTGGAGGTGGAGCGGCGGGATCTGGTGCCGCTGCTGGAGGCGAACCCCCGCCTGCTGGAGCAGCTCGGCGCCCTGGTGAGCGCCCGTCAGCAGGAACTGGACCGCTTCAGCGCAGCGGCGGCCTCGGAGCGCAGCGGCTGGCTGGTGAACAGGATGCGCCAGTTGTTCGCGGGGCTGGGAGTGCGCTGACAGCGAGAACGCCGCTCAGCGGCCGCTAACCCCGAACACCTCCGTCGCCCCGATGCCCTTCACAACCTGGTCCCCGAAGCTGCGCAGCTGCAGGCCCGCAGCCCCCTCCACAAGCCGGGCCGTCGCCGCATCGAGGCAGACCACAGTGTCCAGGCCGCGGGTGAGGCCCTCCATCCGGCTCGCCAGGTTCACCGTGTCTCCGATCACGGTGAACTCCAGCCGCTGGGGACTGCCGATCTGACCCGCAACCACCGGGCCGCTGGCCAGGCCGACGCCATTCGCCAAAGCATCAAGCTCCTCCCCGTGATCCGCGGCCTCCTGCTGCCAGGCGGCATTGAGCGCAGCAAGCCGCTCCTCCATCGCCAGAGCGCAGCGCACCGCTGCCTCCGCCTCCTGCCGAACGCCGCGACCCACCGGTGAACCGAACACCGCCATCACGGCATCGCCCATGAACTTGTCGATCGTGCCGCCGTGCTCGGTGATCACCTCCACCATCGCCCCCAGGTAGGTGTTCAGCTGGCGCACGTGCAGTTCGCTCTCCCCAGCGGCGGTGCGGCGGCGGGTGAGCTGGGTGAAGCCCTTGAGATCCGAAAACAGCACCGTGACCTCCAGCACCCGGCCGCGCAGGATGCCCTGCGCTGATTCCGGGTCCGCGAGGATCTCGGCCACCACGCTCGGCGCCACGTAGCGCTCGAACGTGCGCCGCAGCCGGCGCCGCTCCCGCCCCTCCAGCAGGTAGGCATTGCCACCCACCACCAACCCCAGCAGCACCAGACCGCTGACGGGCGCCAGCAGCGGAATCCAGCGATTGGCAGCGTTCAGGGCCCCCACTGCAGCCACCAGCTGCAGCACCAGCACAGCCAGCACCACCGCCAGCCGCCACTGAAAACCCTTGCGCACCAGCGCCAGGACCGACGCCAGCACCAATGGCGCCATCGCCAGCAGCGCCCGCCCCGGCGCGGACTGGGGCCAGGCCAGCAGACCATCACCCTGCAGGGAGTTCGCGGTGGCGGTGGCCAGCAACTCCAGGCCCGAGATCGGCCCGAAAGCCGTGGCATGGCGTCCACCCTCCAGGGGGCCCACCACCACAAGCGCGTCCTTCAAAACGGGCTTGAGAGCATGGCCGCGCCAGCGCTCCGGATCGAGAACCTCCCAGGCCGGCAGGCGGGCGAAAGTCCCTTCCGGCCCATACACATTGAGTTCCATGCGGGCATCCGGCTGGCGCGATCGGCGACCCGCCTGCAGCAGCAGCGCATTGGCCAGCGACGGCGGCGCCACCACCCCCTGCCCCCGCAGCAGACCACCGCTGTAGGCCTCGGGATGGCGCAGCGGCTGACCCGGAACCGCAGCCAGGGTGTTGGTGAGGCCGAGCCTCCCCGGGCCAGAGAGGGCCTTGAGGTAGACCTCCGGCAGCACCAGATTCAGGCCACCGGCTCCGCGGGAATCCTCCGGTTCCAGCATCTCCGCCGCCGCGGCCACGCGCCCCCCGTGCGCCGCCAGCAGGGCAGCCATGGCGGCGTCATCCGCCGGGCCTCTTCCACTTGGGCCCTCGAACACCACGTTGATCGCCACCGCCGCCGCACCGGCCTGCAGCAGGCGCTCACTGAGCTGCCCGTAGGCCACACGCGGCCAAGGCAGGGTGTTGAGACCCCTGGCCCAGCCTGGGATCACCGAGCCCGGCCCGCCTTCGGTGAACCAGGCCGCCTGCTGCAGGGTGGCGTCATCCACCGGCACCATCACCACCTGGCGCGGCGGCCGGCGCGGACCGCGCCAGAGCAGCAGTTGCTGCTCCAGGCTGCGCTCCCACACCCGCAGCCGCGGCCCCGGCCAGCCGGCGCTGACCCCCGTCCAGATCGTGATCCCGGCGGAGATCAGCGCCAGGCCAGCGCTACGACCCAGACGAACACGCCGGAGGAAGGGCTGCCCTGCGGCCATTTAGATCAGTCCAATCGGGAACATCAGCCGGGGCATCAGGCTCAGAAGAAGCCGAAGCGCGGGATGGAGGGAATGGAAGGCACCGCGGGCGCTGCAGGCAGGGCGGCGCCGGGGATTGAGGGCAGCGACACCCCCGGAAGTGCCCTGCGGAGGTAGCTCTCCAGCGCGCCGAAACCAGGGAGCTGGCTGGTGTAGCCCGAAAACAGCGGGCCGTTGAGGATGCTGCTGTAGTCGCCGGCGCTCAGCTTGAGCAGGCCAAGGATCACCCCCACCGGTGAGATCGTCAGTTTCTGCCCCGCGCCCACAGTGGTGGGGGGCTGGCCGCTGGGCGCACCGTCCCTGAGAGTTTCCACCTCCACCGAACCCTCCAGCACCGAGAGCTCGGAGCTGCCATCGTCCTGCACCTCGATCAGATAGTTGGTGCCCCGCACACTCATCCGTGCCGAGCGGGTGCAGCCGTTCTGCTTGCCGGATACCAGGATCTGCCCCTTCTCCATCAGGAAGCAGCTGCTGCCGAGCTTGAGCAGGGAGAAGCGGTTGAGCCGGCCCGCCGCACCGCCGCTGAAGGTCAGCTGGCCACGGCTGTCGCGGGTGCTCACCACCTGCGGCGCGCTGGCCCGGGCGTTCACCCGAGCCTGTTTCTGATCGATGTAGAGCTGATTGCCATCGAGAATCTCCTGCACCGTGGCGGTTTCAGCGGCATGGGCTGGGCTGCCGCCCGCCAGACACAACACCGCGGGCGACATCGCCAGCGCCAGGGTCGCGGCCAGCGTGGTAGCGGAGCGATGCGCCATGGCAGCGGCAGGCGGATGCGCAGCATTCTGGGGGTATCCGGAGGATGGCCCGCGCCGGCAGCCTCAGCCCAGCACTCCCTCCAGCTCCTGCCGCGCCTGAACGAGCGCCCCATCAAGCGCCGCACCATCGCGCCCACCTGCCTGGGCCAGGTTGGGCCTGCCGCCGCCACCGCCGCCGCAGACCTTGGCGATGCCGCCGATGAACTTGCCGGCCTGCTGGCCCCTGGCGATCACGGCCTTGCCGAAGGCCGCCACCAGAATCACCTTGCTGAGATCGGCCGGATTGGGCAGGCCGCCCAGCACCACGGCGGCTCCAGCACCCAGCTGATCCGCCAGGCCCTGAGCCGCGCTCTGCAAGCCAGCGCCATCCACGCCATCGAGCCGCGCCACCAGCAGCTGAAAGGGCTCACCGCCGCCAGCGTCGCCAAGGGCCGCCGCCTGGGCCGCGAGGGCCGCGGCCTTGGCCAGGGCCAGCTCCTCGCGCGCCGCCGCCAGGGCCTTGCCGGTGGCCTTGAGCTCGTCCTGCAGAGCCGACACCCGCTCCACGATCTCGCCGGGCTGGGCCTTGAAGCGCTCACCCAGCAGCTTCACCACCGCATCGCGCTCGTTGAGGTAGGCCAGCACCGCCGGGCCGGCCACGGCCTCGATGCGGCGGATGCCGGCGGCCACGCCGCTTTCGCTCACGATCTTGAACAGGCCGATCTCGGCGGTGTTGGCCACGTGGGTGCCGCCGCACAGCTCCATCGACACGCCGGGCACATCCACCACCCGCACCACGTCGCCGTATTTCTCGCCGAACATCGCCACGGCGCCGGCGGAGCGGGCCTGCTCGATCGCCATCTCCTGGACCTCCAGGGCGTGGGCGTCGGCGATCCAGCCGTTGATCAGGGCCTCGATCCGCTCCAGCTCGGCGGCATTCACGGCGCGGGGGCAGTGGAAGTCGAAGCGAAGGCGCTCGAAGTCCACCAGCGAGCCGGCCTGAGCGATCGAGGGATCCACCACCTCCTTGAGGGCGGCCTGCAGCAGGTGGGTGGCGGTGTGGTGGGCCTGAACCCGGCGGCGGCAGGCCCGGTCCACCTGGGCCGTCACCAGATCGCCCACCGCCAGGCTGCCCCGTTCCACCCGGCCGCTGTGCACAAACACGCTGCGGTTGCGACCCACACCCTCAATCGCCACGATCACGCCGTCACCACCGCTGCCCTCGCCGGCCAGCACGCCCCGATCGCCCACCTGGCCACCGCCTTCGCCATAGAAGGGGGTGGAATCGAGCACCAGTTGCACAGCATCACCGGCGCTGGCCCGCTCGGCCGGCTGGCCATTCACCACCAGGGCCAGCACACAGCTGGGGTGCTCCAAGGCCTCGTAGCCCTTGAAGGCGGTGGCGTCGAGCTCGGCGGCCATCTGCTCGATCGCCCCCTGCAGGGTGAGATCGAGGCTCACCGCCGCCGCCTTGGCCCGCTGGCGCTGGGCCTCCATCGCCGCCTCGAAGCCCGCCAGATCCACCGTGAGGCCGTGTTCCTCGGCGATCTCCTCGGTGAGCTCCAATGGGAAGCCGTAGGTGTCGTAGAGCTCGAAGGCCTGGGCCCCGCTGATCTGGCTGGGGTTGGCGGCGAGCACCTCGGCCAGCAGCTTCTCGCCGCGCTCCAGGGTTTCGAGGAAGCGGGCCTCCTCACGCTCCAGCTCAGCCAGGATCACGCTGCGGCGCTCCAACAGCTGGGGGAAGGCCGCCGCCATCAGGGCGATCGAGGCCTCGCCCATCGCCGGCAGGAAGGGCTGGTTGATCCCGATCAGACGCCCATGGCGCACCACCCGCCGCAGCAGGCGGCGCAGAATGTAGCCGCGGCCCAGGTTGCTGGCGGTCACGCCGTCGCAGATCAGCTGGGTGATGGCGCGGCTGTGGTCGCCGATCACCTTGAGGCTGGTTTTCCCCTTGTCATCGAGGCCGCGGTAATCGACACCCGCCAGGCCCGCCGCCGTTTCGATCAGGGGATAGATCAGGTCGGTTTCGTAGTTGTTGGGCACCCGCTGCAGGATCTGGGCCATGCGCTCGAGGCCCATGCCGGTGTCGATGTTGCGGTTGGCGAGCGGCGTGAGGGTGCCCGCCGCGTCGCGGTTGTACTGCATGAACACCAGGTTGTAGAACTCGATGAAGCGCGAGTCGTCCTCGAGATCGATGGCCTCGTCGCCGAGTTCGGGCTTAAAGTCGTAGTAGATCTCCGAGCAGGGGCCGCAGGGGCCGGTGGGGCCGGAGGCCCAGAAGTTGTCGGCCTCATCCATGCGGATGATGCGTTTGGGGTTCACGCCAACGCCGTCGCGCCAAATCGCCTCGGCCTCATCGTCCTCACGAAAGACACTCACCACTAGGTTCTTCGGGCTGAGGCCAAAGACGCCCGTGCTCAACTCCCAGGCCCAGGCGATCGCCTCAGGCTTGAAATAATCACCGAACGAAAAATTACCGAGCATCTCGAAAAAGGTGTGGTGCCGCGCCGTGCGGCCCACGTTCTCGATGTCGTTGGTGCGGATGCACTTCTGGGCGCTCGTGGCCCGCGGCGCCGGCCGCTCCTGCTGGCCGAGGAACACCGGCTTGAAGGGCAGCATGCCGGCGATCGTGAGCAGCACGGTGGGGTCGTCCGGCACCAGGGAGGCACTGGCGATGGGCCGGTGGCCCCGCTCCTCATAGAAACGCAGGAAGGCAGCGCGGATCTCAGCACCGCTGCGGGGAAGGGTGGGGGAGGCGGCGGCCATGGGCTGAAACGGAGCAGGTCGAGCGGTCGAGGGAAGCGCGGAGCCGGAGGGTGCCGCCGGATGCGGAAGGACCCCAGGCCTAGAAGGAATGATCGCCCAGAGCCTGCCACTCACCAGGGCCGGCCCCGATCGCCCCCACGGCTCCGGCGCACGGCGAGCCAGGCATGATGGAGCCACGCGATCCGGCCCCCGTGACCCCGTTGCCGATCGAGAGCCGCGCCCTGCTACGGCTCCGCTCCCTCGGCTGGGCCCTGCTGGCCGCCGCCCTCGCCGCCGCCATCAGCCTGCCCATGGCCCTCATGGACCGGGGTAGCGACGCGATCAGCCCGGCATCCCTGCTCGATCCCCTGCTGCGCTCGGCGGGCTGCGGTTTTTTCTACGGCCTGCTGGCCTTCCACCTGCAGCGGGTCGATCCCGACGACGGCCATCTCCAGGCCGGCCTGGTGGGAGCGGTGTGCGGCATCCGCAGCCTCGGGGCGGGAGCTGGCGCCGCCCTGCCGCCGGGTGCGAATCTGATCGGGGTTGCGCCATCCCTGATGATGGAGCTTGCCCGGGCCTGGCTGCCGCTCTGGCTGCCCCTTGTTGGCAGCGCTCTGCTGCTGCATGCCATCCGGCGCCTGACGCCATCCCTGCTGCCCTCCCTGCGGCCATGATCCAGCGGCGCGGCCGTTTCTCGGCCCGATGAGCCCCCAATGAGCCTGCTGCACGCCACCTGGCTCTATCCCCCCGAAGGGGCCGGTGGCCGCCTGCTGCTGTGGGCTGATACCTGGCGGGTGGCATCGCCGGTGCAGCCGGGCCTGGAGGTGCCTGAACACCCCCTCGCCCTCGACCTCGATGCGATCGGAGGCTGGCTCGATGACCACGACCTCTGGACCGACGACCTCCGCCCCGCCGAAGCGGTGCTCTCCCTGCCGAGCCGCAGCCAGGCGGTGCGGGGCAAGCGCAAGACTGCCGACGCCCCCTGGAGCGGCCTGCCCCTCCAGGCCGGTGAACCGATCCCGAAGGAGCCGCAGTGGTGGCCCTGGCATGTGGAAGGCTGGGCCCTGGAGGCGGGCGCAGCAGGCGAATGGCTGAGCCGCCTGCCCCTCTCCGGCCACCACGCCGACCTGGCCGATGAACTGCGCTGGTGGAGCCACCTGCAGCGCTGGGCCCTCAGCCTGATCGCCCGCGGCCGCTGGTTGCCCCTGGTGGAGGAGGGCCAGGCCCGCTGGTGGCCCCTGCTCAACCGCGAAGGCGACCGCCATCGGCTCGAGGAGATGGCGATCCGGCTGCCCCAGGTGGCCACCTGCGCCATCGGGCCCGGATCCCCTGGCGAGAAGGCCCTGGCCTGCCGCCGCCCCGGCAGCGGGCGGCTACGGGTGGCGAGCTTGCTGGAGGCCCTGCTGGCGGGCCAGCTGCGGGCTGGCTTCAAACCACCGGCCGCCGGCCTCGATCCCCTCCTGACGGCCTGGCAACGAGGCCTGGGCCCCGGCGATGGCCACATCGCTCTCGATGGTGAGGCGATCGAACGCCTGGAGATCGCCACCCACCACTGGCGCGAGGCGGTGGCGGGCCGGGTCGCTCCGGCGCGGGCCTGCCTGGAACTCTTCACCCCACCGCCGGAGGAGGAGCTCTGGGATGTGCGCTTCTCCCTCCAGGCCGAGGCGGAACCCAGCCTGCGGCTGCCGGCGGGTGCCGTGTGGAGCGCCGGCGACACCACCCTCCAGATGGGGGAAGTGAGCGTGACCCAGCCGGGCCTGCTGTTGCTGGAGGGCCTGGGGCGCGCCCTGCAGGTGTTCGAGCCGATCGAGCGGGGCCTCGACGCCGCTGCGCCGGAGACCATGCAGCTCACCCCCGCCGAGGCCTTCGTGCTGGTCCGCACCGGCGCCGCCCAGCTCCGCGATGTGGGCGTGGGAGTGGTGCTGCCCCCCAGCCTCAGCGGCGGCCTGGCCAGCCGGCTGGGCCTCTCGATCGTGGCCGAGCTGCCCACCCGCTCCCGTGGCTTCAGCCTCGGGGAGGACCTCACCTGGTCGTGGGAGCTGATGATCGGGGGTGTCACCCTCAGCCTCAACGATCTCCAGCGGCTCTCGGCCAAACGGAGCCCGCTGGTGCAGCACAAGGGCGCCTGGATCGAACTGCGCCCCACCGACCTGCGCAACGCCGAGCGCTTCTGTACCGCCAAGCCCAACCTCAGCCTCGACGATGCCCTGCGCCTCACCGGCAGCGCCGGTGACACCTTCCACCGGCTGCCGGTGCACAGCTTCGAAGCGGGACCCCGGCTCCAGGCGGTGCTGGAGCAATACCACCAACAGAAGGCGCCCGATCCCCTGCCCGCACCCGAGGGCTTCTGCGGCCAGTTACGGCCCTACCAGGAACGGGGCCTGGGCTGGCTGGCCTTCCTGCACCGCTTCGACCAGGGCGCCTGCCTGGCCGATGACATGGGACTGGGCAAGACGATCCAACTGCTGGCCTTCCTGCAGCACCTCAAGGCGCAGGAGGAACTGCGGCGGCCCGTGCTGCTGGTGGCGCCCACCTCGGTGCTCACCAACTGGAAACGGGAGGCGGCGGGCTTCACGCCGGAGCTGGGGGTGCGGGAGCACTACGGCCCCCGCCGCCCCGCCACGGAGGCGGCCCTCAGGAAGGCCCTCGACGGGGTGGACCTGGTGCTCACCAGCTACGGCCTGCTGCAACGCGATAGCGAACTGCTCGACACCATCGACTGGCAGGGAGTGGTGATCGATGAGGCCCAGGCGATCAAGAATCCCGCCGCCAAGCAGAGCCAGGCCGCCCGCGACCTGGGCCGGCCCGGCAAGAAGGGCCGCTTCCGCATCGCCCTCACCGGCACGCCGGTGGAGAACCGCGTCAGCGAGCTGTGGGCCCTCATGGACTTCCTCAATCCCCGGGTGCTGGGGGATGAGCCCTTCTTCCGCCAGCGCTACCGCCTGCCGATCGAGCGCTATGGCGACATGAGCTCCCTGCGGGACCTCAAGGCCCGGGTGGGCCCCTTCATCCTGCGGCGCCTCAAGACCGACAAATCGATCATCTCCGACCTGCCCGAGAAGGTGGAGCTGCGCGAATGGGTGGGCCTCAGCCCCGAGCAGAAGAAGCTCTACACCAAAACGGTGGAGGAGAGCCTCGATGCGATCGCCCGCGCGCCCCTGGGCCAGAAGCACGGCCAGGTCCTGGCCCTGCTCACCAAGCTCAAGCAGATCTGTAACCACCCTGCCCTGGCCCTCAAGGAGCAGGGGGTGGATGCCGGATTCGCGGCCCGCAGCGCCAAGGTTCAGCGGCTGGAGGAGATCCTCGAAGAGGTGATCGAGGCCGGCGACCGGGCCCTGCTGTTCACCCAGTTCGCCGAATGGGGGCTGCTGCTCAAGGCGCACCTGGAACGCCGCTGGCGCCAGGAAGTGCCCTTCCTCTACGGCAACACCAGCAAGAGCGAACGGCAGGCCATGGTGGACCGCTTCCAGGAGGATCCTCGCGGGCCCCAGCTGTTCCTGCTCTCGCTCAAGGCCGGCGGGGTGGGCCTCAACCTCACCCGCGCCAGCCATGTGTTCCACATCGACCGCTGGTGGAATCCAGCCGTGGAAAACCAAGCCACCGACCGCGCCTACCGCATCGGCCAGACTAATCGGGTGCTGGTGCACAAGTTCATCACCAGCGGCTCGGTGGAGGAACGGATCGACCGGATGATCCAGGAGAAATCGAAGCTCGCCGCCGACATCGTGGGCAGCGGCGAGGACTGGCTGGGCGGCCTCGACATCGGCCAACTGCGGGATCTGGTGGCCCTCGAAGAGAGCTGAGATGCCGGGGCCTCAGGGCCCCCGAGCGCTCCGATACCTCCCTGGTTAAAGCGGTCAGGCCGCAACTGGCCCTCCGGTGGAGCCATCGGACTGAAGGGCGCTAACCGGGGAGCCATTCAGGCGGACCCTGCAGCAGCAGGCACCCATCGGGATTCAGCAACTTCGCCAACGAGCGCTGCTGCTGCCGGGCCCTGGCTGATCGATGCGGAGCTTCAGGCCAGCCAGAGCGAGCGGGCTGAACCCCAAGGTTTCAACAGGAAGGGCTCCGCCCTGGCTTCGCGGCCGCCATCCCTGCCGCGAAGCGCCGCAGCCCCTCGGCCAGGATCCCCTCGCCGGTGGCGAAGCAGAGCCGCACATGGCCCGCGCCGCCGGGCCCAAACCAACGGGGACTGCCGGGCACCAGGGCCAGCCCATGCTCCTGCCGCAGCCGCTGCACCAGCGCCTCGGCGCTCTCCCCGCCGGCCGGCAGGCCCACGAAGGCCACATAGGTGGCATCGGGACTGCTCACCGTGAGACCCGGGATGGCGGCCAGGGCGGCGATCGTCTGGTCACGGCGCTGGCGCAGGTGCTCCAGGAAGGCCGCGAGCCAGGCCAGGCCCTCGGCGCTGCAGGCCGCCGCGGCCGCCACTTGGCTGAGGGTGGCCACCCCATCCACGGTGCTGGGCTGGTCGCTGGAGGCCAGCAGCGCCGCCAGGGCCTCCGGATCGGCCATCGCCACGGTGCCCACCCGCAGCCCCGCCAGGGCGAAGCCCTTGGAGAAGCCCTGCACCACAACGCCGATCGCCGCCAGGGCGGGCTCCAGGGCCAGCCAGCTGGTGAACACCTCCGGCGGGTACACGATGTCGCTCCACACCTCATCGCTCAGCACCCGCAGACCGTGGGCCAGGCAGAAGCGACCCAGGGCTTCCAGCTCCTGGCGGCTGAAGCAGCGGCCGAGGGGGTTGTGGGGATTGCAGAGGCAGAGCAGGCGGGTGCGGGGCGTGATGAGGCGCTCCAGGCCGTCCAGATCCAGGGGACCATGGCGCCCGATCGGCCAGAGCACCGGCACCCCGCCGGCGGCCCGCACGGTGTGGGGCAGCAGGAAATCCACCGGATCCCACACGATGGCCTCATCGCCGGGCTGCAGCCAGTGCCGCGCCACCAGGGCGAGGCCGGCAGCGGCACTGTTGACCGCCATCACCCCACCCGGCTCCACCGCCGCCCCCCGCCGCTGCCGCAGGTCCCGGGCCACCGTCTCGCGGAAGAGGGGCAACCCGCCGGGCGGTCCGTAGCTGAACACCCCTTCCCGGACATGGGCAACCAGGGCCTCCCGGATCACCTCCGCCGCCGGGAAATCGGGATCGGCGGCCGTGAGCGGGATCACCCCCTCCGGCTGCTCTGCCCAGCGTTGGTTGAAGGCCCGCTCCCGCAGCAGGGCCAGCGGCACCGCAGCATCGTCGAACCTCGGGGCAGACGGCGGGCTCACGCGGCCACGGGCCGCAGACCGCCTTCGGGCCCCAGAACCAGAAAGGCGGTGGCCATGCCCCGCCCCACCGCCACGTAGTGCCGCACCAGGGGCAGCCGCTGCCGCTCGTAGGCCAGCAGGGCGGCCTCGATCGCCACAGGATCGCCGGCATCCCGCAGCAGATCCCGCAGCAGGCAGGCATCCTCAAGGGCGAGGTTCACCCCCTGGCTGGTGAAGGGCAGCAGGGGGTGGGCCGCATCGCCGAGCAGGGCGACGTTGGGACCCACCAACCGGGTGGGCGGGTCGAGGTCGAGCGGACGCCAGTGGTGGGGAACCGCGCTCTCGGTGCCGGCGATCACCTCCCGCAGCCACAGCGGAAACCCCCGCAGCAGGCCCTCCAGAAAGGGCAGCGGCCCCGCGGCGTGGGGCCAGCCATGACGCACCGTGTCGAACTGCACGAACCAGACGAGCCGGCCGCGGGCCATGGGAAGTAGACCCACCGCCACCCCGGCGCCGGGCGCCACGATCTTCAGCATCCCGGTGCCGAGGCTGGCCGCCAGCTCCGGAGCGGACACCAGGGCCACGATCTCCTGCACCCGCGCCACGGCGCCCGGCATCCATGGTTCGCCGGGGTGCTGCAACAGCGCCCGGCGGCAGCGCGACACCGCCCCATCGGCGCCGAACACCAGATCGGCAGCGATCTCCTCACCGCCGCGGAAGCCCGCGGCAACCACCCGCCCAGCGGCGGAGCAACGCAGGGTCTCGAAGCGTCTCCCCTGGAGGATCCGGGTTCCATCCAGCCGGCTCCGCAGGGCCGCCACCAGCCGATAACGGTCGAGCGCCAGGGTTCCCGGCTCAAGCCGATGCTCGGCGATGGTCTCGCCCTCCGGCGTGACCATGCGGGTGTGGTCGATCGGGTGGGGCTCCAGCTCTCGGTCGATGTCCACCCCGAGGTCCCTTAGGGCCTGAAGACCCCGGGGCAGCAGCAAGAAACCGAAGCCCTGGTGGGCGGACGCCTCCAACCGCTCACAGAGCAATGGGGTGTAGCCATGGACCTGCTGCCAGCCCACCGCAAGGGCCAAACCCGCCACCCCGGCACCGATGATGAAGGGTTGGGCTTCAGGCAACGATCGAGGGTGAAGAGGAACTGCCGGACATCACAGGGGTGTTGGGCTCGGAGAGGGCAGACTGGGCAGACATCAACCCCATAGCCAATCCTGCCGAGCATGGTCGTTTCCGCAACGGGAAACAGCAACGGAATCACCACCCAGCTGGGGCAGCAGGGCCTGGGCCAGCAGCCCTGGTGGGTGGAGCAGTGGATGGAGCTGATCAACGCCTACCGCTTCAAAAAACGGCTGGAGCGGGCCTGGGACTACGCCCGTTCCGGCAACGTGGTGTCGATCCGCTTTGAAGGTCGCCGGGTACATGCCCGTGTACAGGGAACCGGTGAAGACCCTTACAAGGTAAAGCTTTGGCTTGACGTGCTGAACGACGAGGACTGGGGCTACGTGCTTGAGGCCCTGAGTCAGAAGGCGCGCTGGTCGGCGCAGCTGCTGGCCGGGATCATGCCCCAGGACATCGAGCGGGCCTTCGCGGCCAGCGGCAAGCGCCTGTTTCCGTTCAAGCTGCAGGAGGTGCGCAGTGAATGCACCTGCCCCGACAAGGCCAATCCCTGCAAACACGTCAGCGCCGTCTATTACCTGATGGGCGATCGCTTTTCGGAGGATCCCTTCGTGCTCTTCCAGCTGCGGGGCCGCACCCGCAGCCAGCTTCTGGCCGACCTCGCCGAGCGGCGGCGCCAGGGGGCGGTGGTGCGCCGGGAGCATGCGCCCCATCCCATGCATGCGGCCATCGCCGATCCGGCCCGATGGTGGCGCTATGACGCCGCCCTCGATCCCGATCTGGTGGTCATCACCCCGGCCCTGGAGGGGGAATCGGGCCTGGAGGGGGCCGGTCCCCTGCCCCTGGCGGAGGAACCCCGCTTTCCAGAAGCCAACCACCTCTTCCTGGAGCGGCTTCAGGCCCATGGCACCAGCCTGGGCCAGCTGGCCATGGCGCGGGCGATGGCCACCGGCCAGGGCCAGGAGGACCCGTCATCCGCCCCCGACGCGGACGGATGAAGCCACCGGGGAGAGACGCATCGGAGGCCCCCTGGCTGACAGCCGCGAGCCTCGCCAACGCCGGAATGATTCTTGAAGGCCACCGGCGGACCTGGGGCAGCCCCCTGCTGGCCCTACGACCCGGCAGCCCGGCGCGACTGCAGGGCCAGGAGTTGTTTGCCACGGCCACCGTGGTGCTCGCCCACGATGGGTCCGACGATCCCCGCCTGATCTACGCCAACCGGGCCGCCCTGGCCTTGTGGCGCCGCGACTGGCCCACCATGGTGGGCCTCCCCTCCCGCCTCACCGCCGAGCCGGCGGAGCGGCAAGGCCGGGCTGGGGCCCTGGCCGAGGCCCTGCGCCAGGGGGGGATCGCTGGCTACGGCGGCATCCGCATCGATAGCGAGGGCCGGCGGTTCCGGATCGCGGGAACCCGGCTCTGGAGCCTGCGGGATGGCAAGGGCAAGACCTGCGGCCAGGCAGCCTGCTTCGCCAGCTGGTGGTGGATCTGAGCCGGGCCGCGGCAGCCACGACACGACGGCTGGCGATCAGGTCGAGGGATTGTGCAGAGTGGCGTTCTGCAGGCCGACACCGAAGACCGTGATGTAGGGGTTGGGATCGACCCAGCGCACGGTGCCAACCAGCTCGTAGCACTCGGCCTCGGGGGCTCCCACCAGCAGGTTGCAGAGCTGATCCACCTCCACCGGGTGACTCACGGCCAAAACAATCTTCATGCCATCCCGGCTGAAATCGAGAATCTCTCCCACCACCGGTGTGGCCGCCCGGGGATCGCCAAACAGGATCCTCGCCAGGGAAAGGTCCTTGATCGGCTTGAAACGGGAGGGGCGGGTGGCCTCCTCCAAGCGATTCTCGAGCCGCTCGAGGGCCAGGCGGAAGCCATCCAAACCTGCCGCCGCGGAGGCCGGCGAAGCCTCGACCCAGGGGCCAGGGCCCGGGACTTGGGGGCTGGGGGTACCGAAAGCCGGATCACCAGGGGTCAAGGGTCTTCAGCTCGGCCGGATTGACTTCATTGTGGTCCTCAAGACAAGGGGCTTCCCGCCATTTCGTCGTACACCGACAAACCGAGTTGTTCCTAAAGTCCTTCCACCAGAGCCAGGAGCGGCAGGAGACCCCATGAGCCCCACCTCGCCCTCCTCCCCCACCAGCAGCCCATCGGCCGTGCAGGCCGCCGGAGCGGGCCTGGTGGCGGGGCGCCTCAGCCTGCAGTGCGAATCGATCGCCGCCGACACCACCGCGATCCGCTCCCTCGACTGGGAGCGCAGCCGCTTCGACATCGAATTTGGCCTGCGCAACGGCACCACCTACAACGCCTTCCTGGTGCGGGGTGAACGCACGGCCCTGATCGACACCAGCCATCTCAAGTTCGAGGCCACCTGGCTGCCGCTACTGCTGCAGCAGATCGACCCGAAGGCGATCGACCATCTGATCGTGTCCCACACCGAACCGGACCACTCCGGCCTGATCGGTCACCTGATCGACCTCAACCCCGAGATCGAGATCGTGGGCTCCAAAGTGGCGATCCAGTTCCTGGAAAACCAGGTGCACCGCCCCTTCCGCTCCCGCGCCGTCAAGAGCGGCGAGGAGCTGGATCTCGGCACCAACCCCGAAAGCGGGGTGGTCCACCGCTTCGAATTCCTCAGTGCCCCCAACCTGCACTGGCCCGACACGATCTTCTCCTTCGACCACGGCACCGGCATCCTCTACACCTGCGATGCCTTTGGCCTGCACTACTGCTCGGAGGAGCTGTTCGACATCGATCCGGGCGCCATCGCCCCGGATTTCCGCTTCTACTACGACTGCCTGATGGGCCCCAACGCCCGCAGCGTGCTGCAGGCCATGAAGCGGATGGATGCCCTGCCGGCGATCAACATGATCGCCGTGGGCCATGGCCCGCTGCTGCGCCACCATCTCAATCTCTGGCTCGGCGACTACCGCGACTGGAGCACCGGCCGCAGCAAAGGGGAGGCCTATACGGCGGTCTGTTATTTGAGCCAATACGGCTTCTGCGACCGCATCAGCCAGGCGATCGCCCGCGGCATCGGCAAGGCCGAGGCCCAGGTGCAGCTGGTGGACCTGCGTGCCACCGATGCCCAGGAGCTGGCCGCCCTGGTGGGTGAAGCCAGCGCCGTGGTGGTGCCCACCTGGCCGGCCCAGCCCGATGCGGAGCTGCAGGCCTCGATCGGCACCCTCCTGGCCGCCCTGCAAAGCGGCCAGTGGGTGGCCTGCTACGACGCCTACGGCGGCAACGACGAAGCGATCGACACGGTGGCCTCCCAGCTGCGGGGTCTCGGGCAGAAGCAGGCCTTCGAGCCGCTGCGCATCCGCCAGGTGCCATCGGCCGAGGATTACCAGCGCTGTGAGGAGGCCGGCACCGACCTGGGCCAGCTGCTCACCCGCGAGAAAACCATCGCGGCGATGAAGAGCCTCGATGGCGACCTGGATAAGGCCCTCGGCCGTCTCTCCGGCGGGCTGTATGTGGTCACGGCGCGGCAGGGAGAGGGGGAATCCCTGCGCAGCGGCGCCATGGTGGCGAGCTGGGTGAGCCAGGCCAGCTTCGAGCCGCCGGGCCTCACCGTGGCGGTGGCGAAGGACCGGGCCATCGAATCGCTGATGCAGGTGGGTGATCGCTTCGTGCTCAACGTGCTGCGGGAGGACAACCACCAGGAGCTGCTGCGCCATTTCCTGCGTCGTTTTCCGCCAGGTGCCGACCGCTTCGCCGGCGTGGCCACCCTCGATGGCGTGGCGGTCGGCGGACCGGTGCTGGGCGACGCCCTGGCCTTCCTCGGCTGCCGCGTGGCCCAGCGGCTTGAGGGACCCGACCACTGGATCATCTACGCGGTGGTGGAGCAGGGCAACGTGGCCGACACCACCACCAGCACCGCTGTGCACCACCGCAAGGTGGGCAATCACTATTGATGACCGCCATCGCCACCGACCGTTCGGTGATCGTGCTGCCGATCGATCCGGGCCTCACCTGCTTGCGGGGCCTGAGCCCGCGGCGCCTGCGCTTTGAGGTGGAATACGGCCTGGAGCGGGGCACTAGTGCCAACAGCTTCCTGTTTGCGGGCGGCACCACCACCGCAGGGCAGCCGGTGCCCCCGGTGCTGGTGCATCCCCCCGGAGCCTCCTTCGCCGCGCCGTTCCTCGAGGTCCTGGCCGGCCTGATTCCCGCCGATGCCCCCCTCAAGGTGGTGGTGGGCCACGTGAACCCCAACCGGGTAGCCCTGCTGCGCCAGCTGGCGGAGCGCTGGCCGGCTCTGATGCTGGTGGCCTCCAATCCCGGAGCTCGACTGCTCCACGATCTGTGGAGCCAGAAGAAGCCTCCCTCCGGTGGTGCCGGTTCCGCCGCGAGCGGCAGCACCACCGGCACTGAAGCCAGCCCGGCCGCCCCCGCTTTCTCCCAGGCCGTCCCGAGCCCGGCGGGCGGGGATTCGGCCCAAACTCCTTTGCCGCCGCTGCCCCCCATCGATGTGGTGAAGCAGGAGGTGAGCCGCGAACTCGCCGGCGGCCACCGCCTGACCCTGATCCCGGTGCCCACCCCGCGCTGGCCCGGCGCACTCGTGGCCTTCGAGGAGAGCAGCGGCCTGCTGATGAGCGGCAAGTTCTTCGCCGCCCACCTCTGCAGCAACAGCTTCGCCGAGGCCAACCCCAGCAGCACGGAAGAAGACCGCCGCTACTTCTACGACTGCCTGATGGCCCCGATGGCGCGGCCGGTGGAAGGCATCGTGGACCGGCTGGATGATCTGCCGATCCGCACCATCGCCCCTGGTCACGGCCCGGCCATTGCCACCAGCTGGCGCAGCCTGCTGGCCGACTACCGGCGGTGGGGGGAGAGCCAGGGCCGCTCGGGCCTCACGGTCACGCTCCTGTATGCCAGCGCCTACGGCAACACCGCCGCCATCGCCGATGCCCTGGCCCAGGGGGTGGCCCGCAGCGGCGTGCGGGTGGAGAGCCTCAATTGCGAGTTCGCCCCCAGCGACCAGCTGATCGCCGCCATCCGCGCCGGCGATGCCCTGCTGATCGGCTCCCCCACCCTGGGGGGCCACGCCCCAACGCCGATCGTCTCGGCCCTGGGCACGGTGCTGGCCGAGGGCGACCGCGAGAAGCCCGTGGGGGTGTTCGGCAGCTTCGGCTGGAGCGGTGAGGCGATCGACCTGCTGGAGAGCAAGCTGCGCGATGGCGGTTTCCGCTTCGCCTTCGAGCCGATCCGCGTGAAATTCAGCCCGGATGGGGCCACCCTTCGCACCCTCGAGGAGACGGGCATCGCCCTTGGGCGCCAGTTGCAGACGGAACAGCGCCGCAGCCAGCGCCGCAGCAGCAGCGGTGGGCTGGATGAAAGCCGCAGCAACCCCGCCGTGCAGGCCCTCGGCCGGGTGGTCGGCTCCCTCTGCGTGGTCACGGCGCGCAAGGGGGAGGGCGACGCCGCCCTGGGGGGAGCGATGGTGGCCAGCTGGGTGAGCCAGGCCAGCTTCAACCCACCGGGCTTCACGGTGGCGGTGGCGCGGGAGCGGGCGGTGGAAAGCCTGCTGCACGTGGGCGACCGCTTTGCCCTCAACGTGCTGGCGGCAGGCCGTGAGACGGGGCCAATGCGCCAGTTCCTGCAGCCCTTCCCCCCCGGCGCCGATCGCTTCGCTGGCCTCGAGCTCGAGGCCAGCCCCGGCGGCCAGCCGATCCTGCCGGAGGCCCTGGCCTGGCTGGAAGCCCAGGTGACGGCCCGCATGGAATGCGGCGACCACTGGCTGCTGTACGCCCAGGTGAGCCACGGCGGCCTGCTGGATCCGGCCGGCACCACGGCGGTGCATACACGACGCAGCGGCGCGAGCTACTAGGAACCGAGCGGGAACACCGCGCTGCGCCCAGGCAGGCCGACTGGCGGCCCCTAACTCATACTCACTCCGACTTGGGTTAGGATTCGCCCAGATCCGCCTCCTACCGATGGACCTCTCCAATCCCGCGACCCAGGCCAACCTCGAAGCCGCCTTCGGGGGCGAGAGCATGGCCAACCGCAAATACCTTTTCTTCGCCGATGTGGCCAAGCAGCTCGGCAACGGCGAGCTGGCCCGCCTGTTCCGCGACACCGCCAACCAGGAGACCGAGCACGCCTTCGCCCACTTCCGCCTGCTCCACCCCGAACTCGTGGTGAGCGACCCCGACAGCCTCGATGAGGCCGGCAAACAGGCGATCCTCAGCCGCTGCCTGGAGCTGGCGATCGAGGGCGAAACCTATGAGTACACCACCATGTACCCCGAATTCGCCACCCAGGCCCGGGCCGACCGCGACAGCGGCGCCACAGCAGAGTTCGAGGAGCAGATCGCCGAATCGCGCGACCACGCCGGTATCTTCCGCACCGCCGCCCGCAACTTCGGCCTGCTGGCCCCGATCGAGCAGCACCATGCCGAGCGCTACGGCGTGGCCCTCCAGGCCCTGCAGGGCCAGGGGGTCGCCGGCGAGGCAGCCGAACCGGTGGCCGGCAAGTGGATCTGCAAGGTGTGCTCCATGATCTACGACCCCGCCGTGGGCGATCCGGATTCCGGCATTGCCGCCGGTACCGCCTTCGAGGCGATTCCGGACGATTGGACCTGCCCGATCTGCGGCACCCGCAAGGCCAACTTCATCCCCTACCGCGAGGTTGAACTGCAGGCGGCCTGACGGGGCCTCGAAGGAATGGGATGGGCTGAGCTCAATCAGCAAGCCCACACCGGAGCGGTGAGTCTGGCCCGCCCCAATGGCCTGATTCCCACGTCCAGCCAAGGCAGGGCGGGGGAATTACTTGAAGAATCAGCGCCGAATACGGCGCTGATTCTTCTTCGCAACTCCTGACGATCCCCCAGGACCTAGGGAAACTGACCAGCGACATTGTCCAGGCCTCCATGGGCTCACCATCGCGTTCCAACCTCCAGACCACGCCCGCCCTGGAAACGGAGGGGCCCATCCCCCGCGGTCCGGGCCAGCTGCCGATGGTGCGCTATCGCGGCTTCGTGCTCATCCCCGAGGCTGACCTGATCAGGCCGCCTGGGGAGGGGTGGGACCGCCGCCGCCGCCGTGGAAGGGGATCACCAGGGTGGCCCAGTGGTCAGGACGCTCGGGCCGGGCCCGCCGGGCCCGGCGCACGCCGAAGGGCACCCGAAGCACATTCGTGCCTTCCACTCGCCTTACGCCCCCAATGGGAGCGGCTGCTTGGTCGCCTGTGCCATCGCCCTTCATGGTCCCCTGTGATGAATGGCTGCCGTTCCGAATCTCCAGCCACCGGGGCAGGACAAATGAGAAAGCACGGCCATCTTGCGCCATGGCGATGGACCATGGTAGCCCGCAACACCCTTAGGCAACCAGTTCCGTAACTGCCACCTCCTCAACGGAGGGGCAGGTGCACACCAGATTGCGATCGCCGTAAGCGTTGTCGATCCGGGCCACGGCAGGCCAGATCTTGCTGGAACGCTGCTGGGCTCCGGCCGGGAAGGCCGCCTCGCTGCGGGTGTAGGCCCGCTCCCAGCGGTCGGCGGTCACGGCGGCCAGGGTGTGGGGAGCCCGTTTGAGCGGGTTGTCGAGGGGATCGGCAGCGCCGGATTCGAGGGCTGCCGCCTCGCCGCGGATGGCCACCATCGCCGCGCAGAATCGGTCGATCTCGGCCAGCGACTCGCTTTCGGTGGGCTCCACCATCACCGTGCCGGCCACGGGCCAGCTCACGGTGGGGGCATGGAAGCCATAGTCCATCAGGCGTTTGGCCAGGTCGTCCACTTCCAGGCCGCAGCTGCGCTTGAGGGGCCGCAGATCGAGAATGCACTCGTGGGCCACCCACCCGCCCGCGCCGCGGAAGAGCACGGGGAAGTGGGGATCCAGGCGTTCGGCGATCAGGTTCGCGGCCAGCAGGGCCACCTGGCTGGCGGTGCGCAGACCGGGGCCGCCCATCATGCGGATGTACATCCAGCTGATCGGCAGGATGCCGGCGCTGCCCCAGGGGGCCGCCGAAACCGGCCCGATCGACTGGCCGCCAGCAGCCATCCCGCCAGCCTCACCTCCCACCGCCGCCAGGGGATGGCCGGGCAGGAAGGGCACCAGGTGGGCCGCCACCCCGATCGGCCCGACGCCAGGCCCGCCACCGCCATGGGGGATGCAGAAAGTCTTGTGCAGGTTGAGGTGGCACACGTCGGCGCCGTAGAGGCCCGGCTTGCAGAGGCCCACCTGGGCATTGAGATTGGCGCCGTCGAGGTACACCTGGCCGCCGTGGTCGTGCACCAGCTGGCAGATGCGGCGGATGCCGGTTTCGAACACCCCGTGGGTGGAGGGGTAGGTCACCATCAGCGCTGCCAGGTCGGCGGCGTGGGCGATGGTCTTGGCCTCCAGGTCGGCCAGGTCGATGTTGCCGGCCTCGTCGCAGGCCACGGCCACCACCTGCATGCCGGCCATCACGGCGCTGGCGGGGTTGGTGCCGTGAGCGCTGGTGGGGATGAGGCAAACCCTCCGATGGCCCTCGCCGCGGCTGCGGTGCCAGGCGCGGATCACCATCAGGCCGGCGTATTCCCCCTGGGATCCGGCATTGGGCTGCAAGGAAACCCCCGCGAAGCCGGTGATCGCCCCCAGCCAGGCCTCCAGGTCCGCCACCAGGCGGGCGTAGCCGCGGGTCTGATCCGCCGGGGCGAAGGGGTGGAGCTGGGCGAAGGCGGGCCAGCTCACCGGCACCAGCTCGGCGGCGGCATTGAGCTTCATGGTGCAGCTGCCCAGCGGGATCATGCCGTGCACCAGGGAAAGATCCTTCGACACCAGGTGCTGGATGTAGCGCAGGAGCTCGGTCTCGCTCCGGTAGCGGTGGAACACCTCCTGGCACAGCCACGGATCGCGGCGCATGGGCACGCCGGCCAGGGCCCAGGGCGAGGCCTCCGGGACCGCCGCTAGCCGGGCCTGCAACACCCCAGCGGCATCGGCCGCCAGGGCTGGATCAAGGGCCAGGGCCTCAAGCAGGCGCTGCAGTTCCTCAGGGTTGCTGAGCTCATCCAGGCTGATCGCCAGAGCGCCGGCACCGCTGGCAGCCTGGCCATCGGTGCCCTGCCGCAGGTTGAAGCCGGCCGCCGCCGCCCGCTCCCGCAGGGAGGTCGCCGCCGGGGTGCGCACCACAAGGGTGTCGAAACCGGGGCCCGGTTCGGGGGGAAGGCCCAGGGCGACGAGCGCCTCCGCCAGGGCCTCCCGCAGCGTGAGGATGCGCCGGGCGATGGACGCCAGCCCCTCAGGACCGTGGTGCACGGCATAAAAACTCGCCATCACCGCTAACAGCACCTGGGCGGTACAGATGTTGCTGGTCGCTTTGTCGCGGCGAATGTGCTGCTCGCGGGTCTGCAGGGCCAGGCGCAGGGCGGGATTGCCCTCGGCATCGCGGGACTGCCCCACCAGGCGGCCGGGGATTTGGCGCTTGAAGACCTCGCTGGTGGCAAAGAAGGCGGCATGGGGACCGCCAAAGCCCATCGGCACCCCGTAGCGCTGCAGGCTGCCCACGGCGATATCGGCGCCGAGGTGGCCCACCGGCGCCAGCAGCGCCTGGGCGAGGGGATCCACAGCGGCGGTGCTGATCAAGCCCTCGGCCCGGGCGGCGGCCAGCAGGGGAGCCGGGTCCCAGAGGTGCCCCTCCACACCGGGCAGCTGCAGCAGCAGGCCGAAGGCATCGGCGGCGAAGGGTGCGGCAGGAACAGCTTCAGAGGGTTCCCCCTCGCCACCACCGCAGGCGAGGCCATTGAGGCCCGCCGCAGCCAGGGATGCAGCAAGCCCCTGGGCATCAATGGTTTCAACCGTGATCCCCAGCGGCTCGGCCCGAGTGGCGAGCACGGCCAGGGTCTGGGGCAGCACGGCCCGATCGACCAGGTAGCGGCGGGCCCCGGAGCGCCGACTCACCGCCAGGGAGAGGGCCATCGCCTCGGCGGCGGCCGTGCCCTCATCCAGCAGGGAGGCATTCGCGATCGGCAGACCGGTGAGTTCGCTCACCAGGGTCTGGAAATTGAGCAGGGCCTCCAGGCGTCCCTGGGCGATTTCGGCCTGGTATGGGGTGTAGGCGGTGTACCAGCAGGGGTTCTCCAGCACGTGGCGCTGGATCAGGGCTGGGGTGGCGGTGCCGTGGTAGCCGAGGCCGATCAGGCTGCGGGCCGGCGTGTTGGCGGCGGCAATGGCGGCCAACTCGGCGAGGGCTTCGGCTTCGGAGCAGGCCCCGGGCAGCCCCTCGGTTGCGGCTGCCGGCGGCAGGAGGATGTCGGCCGGCACCACGGAGGCGGCCAGATCTTCGAGCGAATCGAAGCCCAGTTCTGCCAGCATCCGCTGCTGATCCTGGGGCCCAGGTCCGAGATGACGGATCAGGAAGGGTGCTGCCAAGGATCAGGGCCAGAAGTCTGGGGATACTAAGAAACGTAAAAGCCCTGACGCCTGCCAGCGTGGCGGCACCGGATCCGGCACCGAGTCATTAAACGCATGGACAGGGAGCGACCCGAACTCAGTGCCCCTCCACCGCGGCCCCGTAGGCCACCGCATCCATCAGCCCCTCGAGCTGGGCCGGATCGGCCGGCTTCACCAGCAGCAGCCAGCCCTCGCCGTAGGGATCGTTCTGGAGCTCCTCGGGGCTGGCCAGCACGGCCTCATTGCGAGCTTCCACCACACCACTGATGGGGGCCAGGAGATCCTCGACGGCCTTCACCGATTCGACGCTGCCGAACCCCTGGCCAGCGCTGATCGTCGCCCCCACCTCGGGCAGCTCCACAAAAACGATGTCCCCCAGCTGGTCGACGGCGAAGGCACTGATGCCGATCCGGGCCCAGTCGCCCTCGCGGCGGGCGTATTCGTGGCTGTCGGCATAGCGGCAGTCGTCAGGGAAGGTGAGCGCCATCGCCGGAGAAGGAGGAGATCGGATCGCGGCAGTCTGCTCGATTCCCGCCCCTTGGAGGCAGACCGGCTCAGGTCTGTTGGGGAGCAGCGACGCCGCCAGAGCCGCCGAGGGACTCGAGGGCCAGGCCCACATAGCTGTGGTGGGTGCCGCCCTGGACGTAAAGGAGCTAGGGCTCCCGCAAGGGGGCATCGGCGGAGGATTCGGTAGTGCTGCCGTCGATAACGGTGCCGCCGGCCATCCGTAGCTCGCTGCCATAGCCAGGCATGGGCGCCGGCAGCGGGTACAGATAGGCCCCCACGGCCGTGGGCTCCAAGTCTTTCACCAATTCGCCATAGCAGTTGTCCACGAACACGACATCGTTGCCTCTATGCGATGCATTTAGCAGCCCAGAATGATGCAGCACAAGGTCGCTGATGCGTGCACGCCGAAGGCATGCAGAAGATCGCCGTCAAGAAAAGCGCCAGCGAGGCAATGGCAAAACACACAGATGCAGAATGCCTAGTAAAAAGTGCATTTGCACAGATTAAAGGCACAGAAAAGCTCCCAAACGATGCCATTGACAGACAGGATGATGCACAGGCAATACAGCGAGGCTGCAGGTTCCCTCAGCCAGAAGTCTCACCCCCGACCTTTCATTGCCCGGGCTGCATTTGCAGGATTGCTGCCCTGAGCCTCCTCACCGTCGCGAGGCCTTGCTTGTGCATCGGAGAGAAACACAGTGATGCAATGACAAAGCCATTTGGGATCTCAAAGATAAATCCCGCCTAGCAGCAGCTAGAGGTGTTGGGGAAGAATTTCTGCCTTGTAAAGTGAGCGACGTTAAGTGGATAATTTCGCGATTCAGCACGACTAACATCACCCTTCCCTCCATCAAGGCCCGTGTTGAGATCATCTGAATTGCCGGACATGACAGCAACCGATCCCCTGACTCTTTCATGGAACCAGTGTGGGATTGGCCCCGTGAAGTGACAATCCCAGGCTGGCAATGACGCCGATCACACCCACTTCATGCTGTGCCCCCATGCAGATCTTCAGTCGTTTATCAGAACGCCACGCCCACATGATCCGCTGGCTGTTGCTGCTTGGCTGGCTGGCTTTGATCAGCTCCCTGATGCTTTCTCCCTGGTTTGACATCGACCCCATCCCCGAGCGCTTGGCTGCCTGTGCCCCTATCGGACGCTGCAACCTCCATAACAATGACGGCAATCGTCTCTTCTGGGGTGTTGTTGTTCCCTTGGGAATTCTGACCATTTTCGGATTAAGCCATGAACTCTGGCGACGCGTTTGTCCGCTGGCCTTTGTGTCTCAACTGTTTCGGGCTTTGGGCTGGCAGCGCACCACGGAGCTCCAGGGCTCCCGAGTGAATGTGATGAGGGTGAAAGCGGAATCCTGGTTAGGACAGCATCATGTTCAACTGCAATGGTCACTCTTCGTCGCAGGACTCACCCTGCGCCTTTTTGTTGTCAACAGCAATCCCTTTGGCCTGGGCCTTTTTCTACTGCTGACGGTGATCGCAGCGGTGATTGTCGGTTGGGCCTTTGGTGGCAAAGCATGGTGCCAATACTTTTGCCCGATGGGTCCCGTTCAAACCGTGCTGACCGGACCCCGTAGCTTGCTGGGTACGCCGTCCCATCTGGGAGGTACGCCGAAGATCAGCCAATCCATGTGTCGCGCAACCTCGGCCCAAGGTGGTGAGAAAAGCACTTGTGTTGCTTGCCAAACTCCTTGCATGGATATTGATTCTGAACGCTCCTATTGGCAGACCCTCAGGGGCAAACGTGGCTTGACATTCGCCTGGTATTCCTACCCTGGTCTTGTGTTGGCCTTTTTCTTGCTGCTTCAGGCCCAAGGTGGCGCCGACCTTAGCTATTTACGTAGTGGGCGCTGGGCCTACGACTCCTCCTTGCTTTCGCAAATCTGGGAACCGTTGGCGGCATCCACCGCTCCCCATCGTGCCAACTCGGGACCTCAGAAAAAGGTGCCGATCCTTGCTCCATCGCCGCCGCTCCCCACGCCTGTGGCTTCGGAGAGTCCGGCCCCGGCTACTGGGGTTGTTTCGTTGCCACCCAAGCCCGTGTTCTATGAGCCACCTCGTTATACGCGGCGATGGCGGCCCAGCAAAGCCGCAAACTCCAAGCCCCGAGATCACGCTGAAGCGGATGTGATCCAAGATAACATCAACTCCGTGAAGGAAGCACCGGATATGAACAGCGAGCAATTGTCACCAAAAGAGCCTTATTTTGTTGGCGGCAGCCGAAAGCCTGGAAGCTAAGGAGAGACAGACATGCCTACCGTATCTGCACTGCCACGACTCATTTCAATTCCCTTGCTACTCGTCAGTGGTGGATTGATCTCCTTTTTGATCTTGGCCAGCCTTGAGCGGCTTCAGCTATCCTTGCTGCGGGAGTCTGGCCATCAAGATGCCCTGGAACTGTCAAGGCAGCGCACTAGAATCCTGGCCACATTCTTGGCGGTGAATCTTTTCTTCTGGTTTGCTGATCCATCCCTTGGCATGCTGGGAGGATTACTTGGGCGGGTGATTCGCTCGTCCATCTTGATTGTCTCAGCCATTTGGGTGGCCAGGCTTTGGCATCGGAGTTCCAGGGCCTACCGGCGCGAAGCCACCAGTGCCAGTCTTCAGAAACAGTTGATCCCATTTCTGCCCCAGCTTGCGGATGCTCTGGATGGTCGTGACCTAACTGAACTCAGCTCAGATGAGATATTCATCCTGGCCAAGAGTTTGCCGGCTCAGGCACGCCATGGCAATCTCACAATTTATCGCAATGTGCTGCAAGATCTGTTCCGAACGGGCCGATTGGATCGTGCTGCTTCCTTTCGTCAACTCGATGAGCTGAGGAAGGTCCTTGACCTTCGGGAAGAGGATCATCACGCCGCAATCCGTGAGTTGGCGGTGCTGGACCCTGTGCTGCTCCATCTGGATGCGCGCCAACATCAATCCAGGGATGTGCGTGAGGCTGCCGCCTCCGAAGCGATCGCCGATCTGCTTCACAGCATGGCCGATACCGATCCCACTTTGGCAGCCCTGTTGCCACGGCACCGCCAACGACTGGAAAAGATCCGCCGCCAAAGTGGCTTGGATGAGGATGGCTGGGCCTCCGTATTGTCAGGATTTTTACCTGATGGTGGCCTACTCATCCCCTTGGTGGAACGGGAACTCCATCTACTGGAGCAGGCCCTAGCTGACCGACTCACCGTGTTGGAGGCCTCCGCACGCCAGCCAATGTTGCGGCCCCTGCTGGTGTCCCTCGATTTGCAGATGGTGAGTTTGCTTGTGGCCTTGTTGCCCCAGATGCTCAGCTGCAGAGACAAACACCTGGGGCGGCGTTTTGAGCAAATGCTCTGCTGGATACCGGCCACCGTGCGAACGGCATTGCACCATCGCTGTGGACTTCAATTGCCCAGCGTGGAGCCCAGTGATCAACCACCACCCTTCTTGATTCCCCAACTTGTCGATGTACTGGCAGGTTTTTGGCAGGATCCCGATCCAGAAACGGCTGCATGGGCCCAATGGATGTTGCGGCGCTATTCCCCTGCCCGAGCCGCGGCGGTCGCCCGCCAACCTCGGCCGGGCCTGCCCCCATCGCGTTTGTTTGCGGCCCTCAGCCCTGATCAAACCGCTCCAGAGGGTTATCTGGAATGGCAATTGAAGCAATTAATCGATGAAGATGTTGACGAGCCGCGAACACCCGCGTCCCTCTTATCGTGTCTGCTACTACAATCATCCCAGCCCGCCCTGCCTGGCTTGGAGCCGCGGCCATTTTTGGCCTTACCAGAGTGTTGACGTCGACCGGGTCAGCACCGCCGTTTCAGCTCAGCGCGCCACCAACCCCGCCTCGGCCAGCCCAACCAGGGCCCGCTCCAGGGCGATCGCCTGGTGGCTGTGGTGGGTGCCGCCCTGGGCGTAGAGCACGTAGGGCTCCCGCAGCGGCGCGTCGGCGGAAAACTCACTGGTGCTGCCATCGATGAAGGTGCCGCCGGCCATCACCAACTCACTGGCGTAGCCAGGCATCGGAGCGGGCACCGGATCGAGATAGGAACCCACCGGCGAGGCGGCCTGGAAGGCGCGGCACACCAGCTTGAGGGCCTCGGGGCTGCCGAGCCGCACCGCCTGGATCGTGTCGCTGCGCTCGGAACCGGGCAGGGGGTTCACCGCGAAGCCCAGGTCGGTGAACAGGCGGGCCACCAGTTCGGCGCCAATCAGGGATTCGGCCACCATCTGCGGCGCAAGAAAGAGCCCCTGAAACAGAAGCCGGTGCAGATCAAAGCCGCTGCCGCCCTCGCTGCCGATGCCGGGGGCGGTGAGGCGGCAGCAGGCCCGCTCCACCAACTCGGCGCGGCCGGCCACATAGCCGCCGCCGGGGGCGAGGGTGCCGCCCAGGTTCTTGATCAACGAACCAGCCATCAGGTCGGCCCCCACGGCGGTGGGTTCGAGCTCCTGCACCAGCTCGCCGTAGCAGTTGTCCACGAAGCAGAGGCATTCTGGCCGGATCGCCTTCACCCGCTCGCAGAGCCGGCCGATCGTGGCCACCGGCAAAGAGGAACGCCAGCTGTAGCCGCAACTGCGCTGGATGAGCACCATCCGGGTGGGAGCCGCCAGGGCCTCCTCCAGGCGGGTCTCATCCACCAGGCCCTCGGCCGTGAGCGGCAGTTCGTCGTAGGTGATGCCGAACTCGGCCAGGGAGCCGGCGCCGCTGCCCCGCAGGCCGATCACCTCCTCAAGGGTGTCGTAGGGGCGGCCGGTGAGGGAGAGCAGCCGATCGCCCGGCCGCAGAACCCCGAAGAGGGCCGCGGCGATGGCATGGGTACCGCTCACGAACTGCACCCGCACGGCGGCCGCCTCGGCCTGCAGCACCCGCGCAAACACCCGATCCAGCGTCTCGCGGCCCAGGTCGCCGTGGCCGTAGCCGCTCACCGAGGCGAAGTGGTGCACCCCGAGGCGTTCGGCCGCGAAAGCCGCCAGCACCCGCTCCAGCCTGGGACGCACGGCGGCGGTGCGGGCGGCGGCCCGCGGAGCCATGGAGGCCAGAGCGGCCGCCACCCGATCCCTGGCCCAGCCTGGGCCTTTGGCCACCCCAGCGCCCAAAACAGCACCCAACCCATCCGGTTCTGCCCTGCCCATCACCCTCGTCCCGAAGCAGCCGAAGAACCACTCTGAACCTCTTGTCGGCGTGTACTGACAGAGTTGTGGCCTTGTTGACACATCTGCTGTACATCCCCTATGTTGCTTTCATGTTGTGGGCCGATGCCCGGTGTCATGTCGCGACTTACCCAGCTACAAACCAAGCGACGAAAGGGTTTTGCCATTGCCGGGGTCCTTTTGATCGGATTCTTGCCGGGCGCAGCCCAAGCGAGGTGGATCAAAGCCACGGTGACAGGGAACATTGATGCAACAGGTAGCGCTACCGCCTATAGCTCGACGGCGGGCGGCCCGGCTTCGCTGGACTTCGCCCTTACCAAAGCCGACGGTTCTAATTTATTATTACGCGTCTCAGGAGTTTCTAAAGCTGCCAACGTCGGCCAAACGAATATCAGCAATATTGAAGTTAGCGGATCCCTTTCTGTATTAAGCGTTCCATCCTCACTGAGCGTCGACGATTTCCTGACTGCATCGAGCACGAATAACGCTTACAACTGCACGACCAACTGTAACGGTACGATTCAACCAGCTGGTAGCGGTGATTCGCCAATCACATTCCAATGGACGTCGGCCAAATTTGAACGGTTGCAATCAGCTCAAGGACCTTCCACGCAAACAGTTCCTGGCCCCCTGCCGCTAACCGGTTTGCTCGCCGCCCTCCGTTTTTCCAGAAGGATTCGAGCCCGCATCAAAAGCGCCTGATCTTTCTTAATTCATCTGCCCTAAGCTCCCATTCCGATCGGCAATGGAGGCAAGGTCTTTGAACAAAGAATCGCGCGAAGCCTTTGCATCAACCCTTTGGTCCGTGGGGGTTGTGCTTTTGGTTTCTTATCCGATTACTGTTTTTTCGAGCATTATCCCGCCCAAGCCGCTTGATCCGGCCTGGCAACTCAACCTCATCACCAACCTGGTTGACAACGGCGGCATCCCGCTGATCGGCCTGCTCTGTATCCAGGCGGCGGCCCAGTTCAGCCCTGGGAACAGCCCCCGCCAGGGAATCCACGCCACCCTGGCCAACCTCTCCCTTGGGGCGATGGCGGGCTTTCTGCTGCTGGTGCCCCTCCAATTAGTGGCGAGCCTCACCCTCTTTGAAAACTTCAAGAGCGATCAAGTGAGTCGCGTCGAGCGGGGAAGCCGGCGCCTGGCCGATCTCCGCATCGCCATGGCCAAGGCCAGGAGGGCCGAGGATCTCCAGGCGGAACTCCAGAAGTTCGAGGGACTCAGCCTCAGCCAGGACGATCTCGCCCTACCGCTCCCCAGGCTCAAGGCGAGCCTGATCGAGCGCCTCGGCAAGGCCCAACGCCAACTCGAAGCCCAACTGCCTCCCCCGGGCCAGCAACTGAGCTGGCCCATGATCCAAGCCAGCCTGCGGATCGTGCCCACCTCCCTTGCCTATGCCTTTGGTTTCGCCGCCGCCGGCCGCCGCCGCGGCCAAAGGATCTCCCTGCTTGATGAACGTCGGGCTCTCAACCGCCAGAACGCCAGGGCCCGGCAGGAACGGCGCCGCAGCCGCCAGGCCTTCCTCCAAAGCGTGGAGGATGCCCGCATGGAGCAAACGATGCTCGCCCAGGACGACCGGTCCAGCGCTCCTCCCCAGGAGGCTGACCAAAGCCAGCACCAACCCCGCTCCGCCGAGAATCCACCACCCCTGGCTCCGAAAGAGCGGGGAGGGCGCCAGCGGGGAGCGGTGGATCTGTCCTATTTCGAGGAACTCAGCCGGGTTGATGAGTCGGCATCCCCGGCCGACGAATCAAACGACCGGCCGAACGAAGCGGTAATCGATCCATCCGCACCAGCCATCGGTGAGGCGCCCGCAGGATCATCGGCGCGCCCGCATACCGCACCCCGGGCTTCTGGGTGATCTAGCGCTGGCCGAGCCGGTCCTTTCCATTCCCGGCACCGCTGCCTCGCCGCATAGAGTTGATACCAGCTTTGGCCATCCGCCCATCCCGTCACCATCGCAACGCATGCCCATCTCCGTCGCCGCGGGATCCCCCCCTCCGGCTGGTTCCAGCGCCGACAACACACCCAACCCAGCGGAAGAAGGCTTCTCCCCCAGCGGCCCCTCCTCAAGGGAGCAGCGCCTTCGGGATGGCCTGGAGGCCGAGCGGCCCGCGCTGCCCGCCCGACAGCGGAAGTTCAAGGGAGGGACCACCGGCTTCATGCTGGTGCTCCACGTGGGCGCAGTGGCGGCGCTCCTGCCCCGCTTCTGGAGCTGGCAGGGCGTGGTGGCCCTAGCGGTGCTGTATTGGACCACGGTGCTGGGGGTGACCCTGGGGCTGCACCGGCTTCTGGCTCACCGCAGCTTTGAAGCGCCGCGCTGGGTGGAGCGAGTCCTTGCCCTGATGGGCACCCTGGCCTGCCAGAGCGGTCCAATCGAATGGGTGGGCCTGCACCGCCATCACCATCTCTTCTCGGACCAGCCCAACGACCACCACGACGCCGCCCGGGGCCTCTGGTGGTCCCACAGCGAATGGATGCTCCATGACATCCCGGCCCTGCGGGAGATCCACCGCTTCAGCGGAGATCTCCGCCAGGACCCCTTCTACCGCTGGCTCGATCGCTGGTTCCTCCTGGTGCAGCTGCCCGTCGGTCTGGCCCTGTGGTTCTACGGCGAACAGGCCGGCGTCCATGGCGGTGGCCTCGGCTTGGTGCTCTGGGCCATCCCCCTGCGGCTGGTGCTCGTGTATCACGTGACCTGGCTGGTGAACTCCGCCACCCATGCCTTCGGCTACCGCAACTTCGATTCTCCCGACCTCTCCCGCAACTGCTGGTGGGTGGCGCTGTTGAGCTTCGGTGAAGGCTGGCACAACAATCACCACGCCTTCCCCCACTCGGCCCGCCATGGCCTGCGCTGGTTCGAATTCGACATCACCTGGCAGCACATCCGCCTGTTGCGGGCCCTGGGGTGGGCGCAGCGGATACGCATTGCCCCACCCCCTGGCAGCAGGGCCTGAGGTTCTGTATAATCGGCCAACACCTTCAGACTATGGCAGCTTTGGCGCGCAAACAGGTTCATCTGTTGATGCCTGAGGACCTTCACGAATTGGTGAAGGCCCGGGCCGATGAAGCTGGCGTGAGCCTCACCGCGTACGTGCTTTCCGTTCTGGAAACCGATCTCAACGCCGATCCGCAAGGTCGCACCACACTGTCCAGCCTGGCCTTGCGGGTGAGGGCCGTTGAGACGCACCTCGGACTCGATTCACGCCAACCCGGCTTCCTGCGCGCCCAGGCAGCCGCAGCCATCGCCGCAGCTGCCAGCCCAATCGTGCTGGAACCCGGCGACGCCCCTCCGGAACGACGTCGCGCCGCCGACCGGGCCGCCAGCGCCGAAACGCCGGCCTGAGCCAGGCCCATTTCATCGTCTCGCCTCAGGCAGCTCCACCGAGCTGCTGCCGGATAGCAATGGCGAGGTCCACCGGAATGCCCCCCTCCCGAGAGGGCTGCTGACGAGCCAGCTGGCGCAGAAGTTCGAGGAAGCGATCGGCCCCCAGGTCCTCCTCACCGGCCGCTCCGATCATCGCCAGGGTGCGGCGTAGGTCGAGCAATTCCGCCTCCAGCTCCGACGCGCTGTAGTCCACCTGGCCGGCCATCACGGCCGCAAAGCGCTCACGGCGTTGGCGTTTCTCTACTGGATAAGCCGCCATCAGCTGATCGCGGCAGAGCCGCCAGGGGCGACCGGCCGTGAACAGCTGGCCAAGGGCGGCGCTGAGGTCGGCTGCCTCCGTGTCGTCGATGCGCAGATCGAAGGCGGAGGGGGGCTGCCGCAGTCCCACGAACACCTCCAGCAGCTCCCCCGGCCCGAGCACCTCATGGTCATCGCCGCGCACGGGGAGGGCGGAAGCCCCTAGGGCCTCGTAGAGCTCGGGATGGTGGCCATCCAGCAGCGCCTCGGCCCGGCCCGGGTCCAGCCGGCCCTCCGGAGCCTCGATCGCCAGCCAGCGATTAATCCTCCCTAGGGCGAGGAACACCTCCGGCCCGGGGGAGGCCAGCTTGCCGTTGCGCAGCATCGAGAGCTGGGAGTTGTGCACCCGGCCCACGTCAAGGGCCTCCGCCAGCCCCGGCAGCACCCGGTGGGACCAGGCGTTGCAGCCATGCCAGTGGCGGATCAGATGGGCGAAGGCCACCCGCCCCGATGCGATGTCATCTCGATAACCCAAGTGATCTGAATCCGTATTGCTACCATTCTATCGATCCAACCGGAGCCGGTCCTGCATGGCCGCCACACCCCATCCCCGCCCCGCCCCCCTCC
>Ga0310330_100054_pt1 | contig 33934 bp, 27 predicted proteins | sample LakMicDCLTotalB5_FD_195544 | JGI IMG/M metagenome (GOLD analysis project Ga0310330, IMG submission 195544) | Enriched freshwater cyanobacterial communities from Lake Michigan, Michigan, United States - MI23.DCL.Total.B5 (v2) (version 2) | ecosystem: Environmental > Aquatic > Freshwater > Lake... | reverse complement strand
TCCCCCTGCTGATCGGCCGCTCCCTCACCGACAAGGTGCGCGCCCAGCTGGGCCTGCCCGCCAGCGACCTGTTCATCCGGCCGGTGGCCCCGGCCGACACCGGCAAGGGCTTCACCCTGGCCCAGAAGATGGTGGGCAAGGCCTGCGGCCTGGCGGGCGTACGCCCAGGCACCAGCTGCGAGCCGCTGATGACCACCGTGGGCTCCCAGGACACCACCGGGCCCATGACCCGCGATGAGATGAAGGAGCTGGCCTGCCTGGGCTTCAGCGCCGATCTGGTGATGCAGAGCTTCTGCCACACCGCGGCCTATCCCAAACCCGTGGATCTGAAAACCCACGCCGAGCTGCCTGATTTCATGGCCTCGCGGGGCGGTGTGGCCCTGCGCCCCGGCGACGGCATCATCCACAGCTGGCTCAACCGCATGCTCCTGCCCGACACCGTGGGCACCGGCGGCGACAGCCACACCCGCTTCCCCCTGGGCATCTCCTTCCCCGCCGGTTCGGGCCTGGTGGCCTTCGCCGCCGCCATCGGCGCCATGCCGCTGGACATGCCCGAATCGGTACTGGTGAAGTTCACAGGCAAGCTGCAGCCGGGCGTGACCCTGCGCGATGTGGTGAATGCCATTCCCTACGTGGCGATTCAGCAGGGGCTGCTCACCGTGGCCAAGGAGGGCAAGCAGAACGTGTTCAACGGCCGGATCATGGAGATCGAGGGGCTGCCCGATCTCAAGTTGGAGCAGGCGTTTGAGCTCACCGATGCCACCGCCGAGCGCTCCTGCGCGGGCAGCACGATCAAGCTCTCCTTGGACACGGTGAGCGAATACCTGCGCAGCAACGTGGCCCTGCTCAGGAACATGATTGCTCGGGGCTACGGCGATGCACGCACCCTGGCGCGGCGGATCCAGTCGATGGAGGCCTGGCTGGCCAACCCGGTGCTGCTGGAGGCCGATGCCGATGCCGAGTACGCCGCTGTGATCGAGATCGATCTCGATGCGATCACCGAGCCGATCCTGGCCTGCCCCAACGACCCCGACAACGTCAAGTTGCTTTCGGAGGAAGCCGGCAAACCCATCGATGAGGTGTTCATCGGCTCCTGCATGACCAACATCGGCCACTACCGCGCCGCCGCCAACGTGCTCGAGGGCCAAGGGCAGAACGCCGCACGACTGTGGGTCTGCCCGCCCACCCGCATGGACGAGGAGAAGCTGAAGGAGGAGGGCTACTACGCCACCTTCGAAGCCGCCGGCTCGCGCATGGAGATGCCCGGCTGCTCGCTGTGCATGGGTAACCAGGCCCGGGTGGAAGACAACACCACCGTGTTCTCCACCAGCACCCGCAACTTCAACAACCGCCTGGGCAACGGCGCCCAGGTGTACCTGGGCAGCGCCGAACTGGCAGCGGTGTGCGCCCAGCTGGGCCGCATTCCGAGCAAAACCGAATACCTGACGATCGCCGCCGAGAAGATCGATCCCTACGGCGCCGAGCTCTACCGCTACCTCAACTTCGATCAGATCGAAGGCTTTGAGGACCAGGGCCGGGTGGTGAGTGCCGAGGAGGAGGCGAAGGTACTGGCGGGGGTGTGAGGCGCGCTGCAGGGAGCTGGCGTGGTGAGACGCTGGAGGTCAACGTCCGGCCTCCAGCCCCTGAACCAGGAAACCCTGCTGTTTGAGCCCGCCCAGCCGGCAGCCGGGGCGTTGAGGGCCGTGCTGGCCTTCCCCAGCACCTACACGGTGGGCATCACCAGCCTGGGCTACCAGGTGGTGTGGGCCACGCTGGCCCAGCGGGCCGATGTGGACGTACGGCGCCTGTTCACCGACCAGGGCGACCCACCGCACCGCTACTGCGACCTGTTCGGCCTGTCGCTGAGCTGGGAGCTGGATGGTCCCGTGCTCCTGGATCTGCTGGAGCAGCAGCGGATCCCCATCTGGGCCCATGAGCGCGGCGACGACGATCCGATCGTGTTCGGCGGCGGGCCCGTGCTCACGGCCAACCCCGAACCACTGGCTCCCTTCTTCGATGTAGTGCTGCTGGGCGACGGCGAGCTGCTGCTGCCCGCCTTTGTGGATGCCCTGCAGGAGCACCGCAAGGCACCGCGGGCGGAACGGCTCCGCCACCTGGCCCAGGTGCCGGGGGTGTACGTGCCCAGCCTCTATGCCCCCCGTTACTCGAGCGAGGGCGACCTGCTCGCCGTGGAGCCCATCGAAGCCGGCATCCCGGCCACCGTGGCCAAGCAGACCTGGCGGGGCAACACCCTCAGCCACTCCACCGTGATCACGCCCGAGGCCGCCTGGCCCTCAATCCACATGGTGGAAGTGGTGCGCAGCTGCCCGGAGCTGTGCCGCTTCTGCCTGGCCAGTTACCTCACCCTGCCCTTCCGCACCCCATCGCTGGATGACGGCCTGATTCCCGCGGTGGAAAAGGGTCTCACCGCCACCCAGCGCCTGGGGCTGCTCGGGGCTTCGGTGACCCAACACCCCCAGTTCGCTGACCTGCTGGCCTGGCTGGATCAGGACCGCTTTGACAACACCCGGGTGAGCGTCAGTTCGGTGCGGGCCGCCACCGTGACCCCCGAACTTGGCCGCATTCTGGCCAAACGGGGCAGCAAATCCCTCACGATCGCGATTGAGAGCGGCAGCGAGCGGATGCGCCAAGTGGTGAACAAGAAGTTGGCCACCGAGGAGATCTATGCCGCCGCCCGCTACGCCAAGGAGGGCGGGCTTACAGGCCTGAAGCTCTACGGCATGGTGGGCCTGCCCAGCGAAGAGGAGGCCGATGTGGAAGCCACCGCCGAGCTGCTGCTAGCGCTCAAGAAGGCCACCCCGGGCCTGCGCCTGAGCTTGGGAGTCAGCACCTTCGTGCCCAAAGCCCACACACCGTTCCAATGGGAAGGGGTACGCCCGGAGGCCGACAAGCGCCTCAAGCTGCTATCCAAGCGGCTGAAGCCCAAGGGCATCGAGCTCCGCCCGGAAAGCTACGGCTGGAGCGTGATTCAGGCCCTGCTCTCCCGCAGCGACCGCCGCCTGGCCCCGGTGATTGCTGCAGCCCGCGGTAGCCACGAGAGCCTGGGAGGCTGGAAAAGGGCCTATCGAGCTGCCTTAGCACGCGACACTTCCGAGTCTTCTGGGTCTGATACACCCCAGACCACGACCACACTGCTGCCGAACCCACCACCGTGGGAGCAGGTGGTTCATGCCAATTGGAGCTTGGACACATGCCTTCCCTGGCAGCATCTGAGCGGCCCTGTTCCGACCAGCACCCTGAAGCGCCATGTGGAAGAAGCGCTGAATGGAGGGTTACCCTGGGATACAAGAGTAGGCCGCTCATCATGACCACCGAACCCTTCCTGTGGCCGTGGGGCCAAGAAGGCCTGAGCGGCCGGAGCGAGGCCACTCTTGCTCAAGCATCCAATCCAACAGTCGCAGGTGACAGTGAAACGACTGCAGCAAGGTCGCCTTTCATTGTCTTTTTCGAGGAGGATGCCCCTGGGCAGGGAAAGATTGAGGCACGAGCACAAGGCCTTCTCAAAAGCCTCGATTCTGAAGCGAGGCCAAGTCTGATCTTTGATCAACTCAATGGCTTCGTCGTCGACATCACCGAGCGAGAGGCGCTACGCCTCCGGCGCCTGGGTGGAGTCAAGAGCGTCGAAGCGGACACCGTCCTTTACCTAGAGCCTCCCATCCCTGGCTCCAGCTCAGGCGAATGGAACTCGCAACCGCTGGCAACCAGCCCTGCAGCTCTAAACAACTACGGCAGCAGAACAGCCAGTAGCGGTGAAATACTGCCATGGGGCGTGCAAGCCGTATGGCAAGGAGCCGACATCTCTCAACAGGGCAATTTTGCAGCCGGCACTTATGCCTTTGTCATTGACTCAGGCGTGCTCAACACCACAGGCGACCTAAATCTTGCCGGCGGCTGGCATCGCAGCTGGGTGAGTGGTGAAACACCATTTACTGATGGCAACGGCCATGGCACCCACGTTGCAGGCACGATCGCCGCCCTCGCCAACGGCGTGGGCGTGGTGGGGGTTGCTCCCGGGGCCCAGGTGGTTTCCTTGAAAGTGTTTGACAGCGCCGGTGGTGGCGCGTCAAGCTCCTCAATCATTGAGGCAATCAATTACGCAACGTTCGTAATCAACACCAACCAGCTCGACAAGAGCAAAGTTGTTGTGAATATGAGCCTGGGCGGGGGCTACAACCCTTCAATTGACACCGCCATCCGAAATGCAGCCGATCAAGGCATAAGATTTGTTGTTGCTGCAGGCAACAGTGGACAAGACGCCGATGGCTTTTCGCCTGCATCAGCCGGCAACCATCCAAATGTCTACACCATATCTGCGGTCGACAGCACCTACAAGATGGCCTCGTTCTCCAACTGGGATCTTGTCAATAGTCTTGACACCGTGGACAATGTGGATTTCGCCGCTCCCGGTGTGGGGGTGCTGTCATACTACAAAAATGGTCAACTGACTAACCTGAGCGGTACGTCTATGGCCGCACCCCATGTCAGCGGTTTATTGCTCGCGGGTGGAGTCCAGGCTGGCGATCTCGTGACTCCACATTATTCCGGCACTGCAGACCCCTTTGCATGGGGGATTCAAGCGACGGCTGGCCCTGCAACTGCAACACCCACATACAACATTGCCGCCAGTGCGAGCAGCATTGCTGAAGGGCAAAACTTCACCATCAACCTTGCCACAACGAATGTGGCTCAAGGCACGCCTCTCTACTGGCAGATTGCTGGTAGCGGCATCAGCACTGGCGACTTCTCAAATCTGTCCACACTTGTAGGCAGCGTGTCAACCGATGCGGCAGGCAAAGCCAACCTCAACATAGCCATTTCCTTAGATCTCACCACAGAAGGCAATGAGACGCTGACCTTCAACCTGTTTAGTGATTCAACACGCACGACCAAAGTTGGCACTGTCGAGGCCACCCTCCAAGACACCTCAACAGCACCTGTCACCACCCCGGGTCAGATTCTGTGGGGAACCACCGCCAACGATGTCATCACTGGTGGCAGCGGCAACGACAAACTCAGCGGCGTGCTGGCCAGCGGCACCAGCGCCGCCGCCCTTGGACGGCGGCAGATGGATGTGCTCACCGGCGGCCTGGGAGCCGACATCTTCGTGCTCGGCGACGCCCGCGGCGTGTTCTACAACGACGGCAGTAACGGCAACCTCGGCGCGGCCGACTACGCCCGGATCACCGACTTCCAGACCGGCATCGACAAGCTGCAACTTCGCCGTGCCAGCTACTTCACCACCGTGACCAACGGCGTCACCTCGGTCTACTGGGACCGCAACGCCAACAATCTATTTGACACCACCGGCAACAACCGGGACGAACTGATCGCCATGCTGGAGGGCGTTACCACTCTCAGCAGCAGCGACGTTCTTTACATCTGAAATTCACTCAAACACCGCCGTGCGCCCCCGATACACCATCACTTGGTGCTTGAGATGTAGACGCACGGCCCGGGCAAGGGCCAGGCGCTCGGTGTCGCGGCCCTTACGGATCAGGTCATCCACCTCATCGCGGTGGCCGACACCCATCGTGGACTGAGCAATGATCGGCCCGCCATCGAGCTCCTCGGTCACATAATGGGCGGTTGCACCGATCAGCTTCACGCCCCGGTCCCAGGCCCGGTGATAGGGCTGCGCACCCTTAAAAGCCGGTAAAAAAGAGTGGTGGATGTTGATCAGCCGGTGAAAGGCATCCGGAGGATCGAAACTCGCCAGAAACTGGGGCGTCAGCACCTGCATGTACTTGGCCAACACCACCAGTTCGATCCGGTGCTCGGCCAACAGGGCCAGATGGCGGGCCTCCGCTTCCTCCCGATTGGCCGCTGAAATCGGCACGTGCTCAAAGTGCGCTCCAAACTCCTGAGCGATCGGACCGAGATCGGGGTGGTTGGCGATCACCAAGGGCACCCGCATCGGCAGCTCACCGGTTCGTACCCGCCACAGGAGATCCAGCAGGCAGTGGTCCTGCTTGCTCACGAAGATCGCCACCGCTGGGCGGTCATCAGAAAAGGTCACCTTGTATTCGCCGCCCAACCGCTCCGCCAGGGCCCGGGCCGTAGGACAGATCGCCTCCCTGGGCAGACCAAACCCCTCGAGCTGCCACTCGATCCGACTGAGGAACAGACCAGCGCCCTGATCGCTGTGGTGATCGGCATGCACGATGTTGCCGCCGTTGGCGGCCACCCACCCGGAGAGCTCCCGCACCAGTCCGGGCTGATCCGGACAGAGCATCTGCAGGATGGCGGTGGGAGCAGACATGGCCGCTGTCGACGTCAGTGCAGAGGTAGCACCTCCAGGGTGGCGAAGCCCAGATTGCAAGGGGCTACAGACGGAGCGGGGCGGCAGGCCAGCCCCGATACACTCAGCGCCACGGTCCTGGTGTTGGTCTCTGTGATGGCTTCTGCGCGGATTTCTTCGGCAACCTCTGCCCTGATGCACCAGCTGCGCCGTCTGGTGATGGTGGGTCTGGTTGCGGTGGTGTGTCTGGGTCTGGCCGCCTGTGACGGCAGCCAGGGCCGCAAGGCCCCCAGCATCAGCCCGGCGGACATGGCCCTGATCGAGCGCCAGGCCGAGGGGTTCCTCTCCGCCCGCAACCGCCTGCCGGAGCTGGCCAGCCTCGTGAATGAGCGCAACTGGGTGTTCACCGCCAACCTGATCCACGGCCCCATGCAGGAAGTGGGCCGGGAAATGAGCTACATCAACCAGCGCCTCCTCCCCGCCGACCGCCCCGAGGCCGAGAAGCGGGCCACTGCCCTGAAGACGGCCCTGGCCCAGCTCGATGAGGCCTGCCGCCTCCAGGACGGCGACAAGCTGCGCAAGGCTTACATCAAGGTGGCCAGCGGCTTCGGCCTGTACGCCCAGGTGTTCCCCGCCCAGGTGCAGGAAAATCTGAAGCAGGTCTGATCCCCTGATCGCCTCCAACAGCCCTGGCGAGGGCCTGGTCCAGCCCGCCCATCCTCGCTCGGTGGCTGTGATCGGCGCCGGACTGGTGGGCCGGGCCTGTGCCTGGCAGCTGGTCCGGCGCGGCCACGAGGTGCTGCTGCTCGATCCCCTGCAGCTGGAATCCGATCGCCGCTGCGACTCGCCCCCTGACACGGGCAGCTGGGCCGCCCTGGGCGTGTTGATGGCCCAGGTGTTTCAGCGCAGCAGTGGCCGGGCCTGGCGGCTACGGCAGCGCAGCCTGGAGCTGTGGGGCCAGTGGCGCCAGCAACTGGCCGAGCGGGGCAAGCCCCTGCCCTGGCGACCGGGGCTGCTGCTGCTGGCCAGCAGCGCGAATGAGCTGGAACGCCAACAACGGCTGGTGGCCGAACGTCAGGCCATGGGCCTGCCCCTGGAACTCTGGAGCCGCGAGCGGCTCCATGGCCTGGCTCCGGCCCTGCCGGAAGCAGCCCTGGGGGGCCTGTTCTCGCCACAGGACGGCCAGCTAGATCCCGCACCAGTGCTTGAAGCGTTACTGCGGGATGGGCTGGAACGGGGCCTGCAAACCTACTGCGATGGTGCGACGCGGCTGGAGCGAAGCCCGGCAGGCTGGACGGTCCAGACGCGCGGTGGCCTGGCACTGCCAGCGGAGGCGGTGGTGCTCTGTGCCGGGGTCGCCAGTGCCGCCCTGCTGGAGCCCCTCGGCCATCACCGGGCCCTGGAGCCAGTGCTGGGCCAGGCCCTGGAACTGGCGCTGGCGGCGCCCACCCGTTGGACGGGGCCTGACGCCGGGATGTGGCCTGGCGCCGTGGTGTGGCAAGGACTCAACCTGGTGCCCCGCCCCGACAACCGGCTGTGGCTAGGGGCCACCCTGGAGCCGGGGGACCGCCCCGAACCCACCGCCCTGGCCGCCCTTCGCAACCTGGGCGGCCAGGGCCCCACCTGGCTGCAACAGGCGGAGGTGCTCCGCCAGTGGCAGGGCCACCGGCCCCACCCGATCGGCCGCCCAGCCCCGCTGCTGGAGCAGCTGGAGCCGGGGCTGCTGCTGGCCAGCGGCCACTACCGCAATGGCGCGCTGCTGGCCCCGGCCACGGCGGAATGGGTCGCCAATCAACTGGAAAGCCCTACAGGAGCTCCCTTAACGAAGCCCTAACCTGCCCGAGTGGCTCGGATCCGAGGCCACCAAACCATGTCATTCGCCCTTCCATGGCCGTCACCCGCGTCCGCCCAAGCGCCCTGATGGGAGCTGGCCTAGGCCTGGCCGGCCTGCTCAGCCTCGGCAGCTGCGGGAGCACGGGGGGCAGCCAGGCGCTGCAGGCCGCCGGAGCCAGTTTCCCGGCGGGCCTCTACCAGCGCTGGTTTGCCGATCTGGCCAGCAAAGACAAGATCCAGGTCAATTACCAATCAGTGGGCTCGGGCGCCGGCGTGCGCCAATTTGAAGCGGGCACGGTCGACTTCGCGGCCAGTGACAAACCCCTGGACAGCGCAGAAGCCGCGGCCATCAAGCGAGGCGTGGTGCAACTGCCCCTCACCGCCGGCGCCATTGCCGTGGCCTACAACCTGCCGGGCTGCAGCCTCAAGCTCAACCAGGCCCAACTGGTGCAGATCTTCGAGGGCACGATCAAAAACTTCCAGGAACTGGGCTGCAGCAACCAGCCGATCCAGGTGGTAGTGCGCTCCGATGGCTCCGGCACCACCTACAACTTCACCAACTCCCTGGCCGCCTTCAGCCCCAGCTGGAAGAACGGCCCCGGCGTTGGCAAATCCGTGAACTGGCCCACCGGCGTGGGAGCGAAGGGCAATGAGGGCGTCGCCGCCAGCCTGCTGCAAACCAAGGGCAGCATCGGGTATGTGGAGGCGGCCTACGTGCGGGGCGTCCTGCAGGCCGCCGCGATCGCCAACCGCGCCGGCACCTACGCCCGCCCCGATGCCGCCAGCGCCAGCCAGGCCCTGGCCACGATCAACCTAGGGGCTGACCTCACCGGCAGCGATCCCAACCCCAGCGCCGGCTACCCCATCGTCACCTTCACCTGGGTGTTGCTCTACAAGAGCGGCAACGGCGGCAAGCTGCCCGCCCTGCAGCGCACGCTGAGCTACGCCCTGAGTGACCCGGCCCAGCAACAAGCCCCAGCCCTCGGCTATGTCTCCCTGCCTGAACCGGTGGTCACCAAGGCGAAGGCCGCCCTCGCCGGCGTAGGCGCCTAAGCCCAGGAACCAGCCCAGCAAAAAGCCCCCCGGACGGGGGGCTCTAGGACTCCCGAAGGAATCAGGACCTGCAGCGAGCCGAGCTCACTTGCTCTCGGTGAACTCGGCGTCAATCACGTCATCGCTGGCGGAACCACCGCCCGCCTCGGTGCCGTTGCCACCCGGAGCGGCACCACCGGCCTCAGCACCCGCAGCCTGCTGGTACACGGCGGCACCGGCGGCGTAGAGCACCTGCTGCAGGGTTTCGAGCTCCGACTTCATCGTGTCGAAGTCTTCCTGGGCGATTGCCTCCTTGAGCTTGGCGGAGGAGGCCTCCACCTTCGCCTTGTCTTCGGCGCCCACCTTGTCGCCCAGCTCGCCGAGCTGCTTCTCGGCCTGATACACGAGGGTTTCGGCCTGGTTCTTCAGGTCGATGCGCTCGCGCTTCTCCTTGTCCACCGAGGCATTGGCTTCGGCATCCTTCACCATCTTCTCCACCTCGTTTTCGCTGAGGGTGGAGGCGCCGGTGATGGAGATGCTCTGCTCCTTGCCGCTGCCCTTGTCCTTGGCGGTCACGCTGAGGATGCCGTTGGCGTCGATGTCGAAGGTGACTTCGATCTGGGGCACGCCCCGGGGAGCGGGGGGGATGCCGTCGAGGCGGAAGGTGCCGAGCGACTTGTTGTCGCTGGCCATCTCCCGCTCACCCTGGAGCACGTGGATTTCCACGTTGGTCTGACCATCCACCGCCGTGGAATACACCTCGGTCTTCTTGGTGGGGATGGTGGTGTTGCGGGTGATCATCTTGGTCATCACGCCACCAAGGGTCTCCACGCCAAGGGACAGAGGGGTGACGTCCAGCAGCAGGATGTCCTTGACCTCGCCGGCGAGCACACCGCCCTGGATGGCGGCGCCCACCGCCACCACCTCATCGGGGTTGACGGTCTGGTTGGGGTCCTTGCCGGTCACGCGCTTGACCAGCTCCAGTACCGCGGGAATGCGGGTGGAACCACCCACCATGACGATCTCGTCGAGTTCTCCGGAAGAGAGCTTGGCGTCCTTGAGGGCCTGCTCCACCGGCACGCGGCAGCGATCAATCAGCTTGGAGGCCAGCTCCTCGAACTTGGCCCGGGTGAGGGTGAGATCGAGGTGCTTAGGGCCCTCCGGGGTGGCCGTGATGAACGGCAGATTGATCTCGCTCTGGGTGGCGCTGGAGAGCTCGATCTTGGCCTTTTCAGCCGCTTCGGTGAGGCGCTGGAGGGCCTGCTTGTCCTGACGCAGATCAATGCCCTCGTTGGCCTTGAAGCTGTCGGCCAGGTGATCCACGATCACCTTGTCGAAGTCATCGCCGCCCAGGTGGGTGTCACCGGAGGTGGAGAGCACCTCAAACACACCGTCACCCACCTCAAGTACGGACACGTCGAAGGTGCCGCCGCCCAGGTCGAACACCAGGATGCGCTCATTGCTCTTGCGGTCGAGGCCGTAGGCGAGGGCAGCCGCGGTGGGCTCGTTGATGATGCGCAGCACCTCGAGGCCGGCGATCTTGCCGGCGTCCTTGGTGGCCTGACGCTGGGAGTCGTTGAAATAGGCGGGCACGGTGATCACCGCCTGGGTGACCGTTTCACCGAGGTACTTGCCGGCGTCTTCGGCCAGCTTGCGGAGCACCTGGGCGCTCACCTCCTCGGGGGCGAACTGCTTGTTCAGCACCGGGCACTTCACTTTGACGTTGGCGCCGACCTTCTCGACGCCGTAGCTCACTTCCTTCGACTCTTCATTCACTTCGTCCACCCGACGGCCGATGAAGCGCTTGACGGAATAGAAGGTGTTCTCGGGATTCATCACCGCCTGACGCTTGGCGATCTGCCCCACCAGCTGATCCTGGTTCTTGGTGTAAGCCACCACCGAAGGGGTGGTGCGGAACCCCTCGGCGTTGGCGATCACGGTGGGCTTGCCCCCCTCCATCACGGCCACGCAGCTGTTCGTGGTTCCGAGATCAATACCGACAACCTTGCCCATGGGTTCCCACCTCCTTACGGTGAATGAATCTGACTGGAAGCATCTTCAGCAGCCGGGGCCTTCCCAGGCGAGGTGTGGTTCCCGAACAGCCCCTGCCGCTGCCGCTTGCGCCCATGGCCCGACCGATCTCCGGACACACTGCCCTGGCTGGAGTTCTCGGCGATCCCGTGCGCCACTCCCTGTCCCCCGCGATGCACAACGCCGCCCTGACCGAGCTGGGGCTCGACTGGGTGTATCTGGCCCTGCCCGTGGCGGCTGAACACCTGGAGACCGTGGTGAAGGGGCTGGACGCTGTCGATTGCCGCGGCCTCAACGTCACCCTGCCCCACAAGCAGGCCGTGGCCCGGCTGTGCCGCACCCTCTCCCCCCTGGCCGAGCGGGTGGGGGCCGTGAACACCCTGGTGCGCCACCCCCAAGGCGGCTGGCTGGGGGACAACACCGATGTGGAGGGCTTTCTGGCCCCCCTACGGGCCAGCGGCAGCCCCTGGCAGGGCAAGCGGGCCGTGGTGCTGGGCTGCGGCGGCAGCGCGCGGGCCGCGGTGGCCGGCCTGGTGGAACTGGGCTGCGGCGCCATCCAAGTGGCGGGGCGCAACGCCACCTCCCTGGAGGCCCTGCTCAGCCCCTGCCGCAGCTGGGCACCCCAACTGCAGGGGCTCACCTGGCCGGCCACCGGTCCCGAACTGGCCCACACCCTGGCCCAGGCGGACCTGGTGGTCCACACCACGCCAGTGGGCATGGCCTCAGTCAGCGACCCGGAAGCGGCCCAGCGCTGCCCGCTCACAGTGGCGGAACTGGAGGCCCTGCGACCCGGCAGCACCGTCTACGACCTCATATACACGCCCAGGCCCACCGCCCTGCTCCAGGCCGCCAGCACCCGGGGCTGCCAGTGCCTCGACGGACTGGAAATGCTGGTGCAGCAGGGCGCGGCCTCCCTGCGCCAGTGGACGGAGCTCAAGACCGTGCCCTTGGCAGCGATGCGGGCCGCGGCCCTGGCCCAGCTCGAGCCCGCTTAGCCTGAACCCCCGGCAGCGTTGAGGCCATGCAGGCACCCCCGATCTGGCAACGGCTGCTCGCAGCCCTGGCCTACCTGTTGCCCTGGAGCGATGCCTACAGCTTTGGCCGGGGCCTGGTGGGCCTGTTCCCGGCCCTGCAATGGCTGGGCCTGCCGGCCCTGCCGGTGGCGCTTCTGGAGCAGGTGGTGCCCTTTGGCGGGCTGGTGCTGTTCCTGGTGCTCTACCTGGCCGTGGTGCGCAACGACCGGGTGCCCTACCTGATCCGCTTCAACGTGCTGCAGGCAATCCTGGTGGACATCGTCGTGGTGCTGGTGACCCTGGCCTTCCAGGTGCTGCAGCTCAATGCCCTGACCTTTGTCGGCAAAACCCTCAGCAACACGGTGTTCCTGGGGATCCTGGTGCTGGTGGCCTTCGCCGTGATCCAGAACCTGCGGGGCAAGGACGCCGAGATCCCCAGCCTGTCCGAGGCGGTGCGGATGCAGTTGTAAGGTGATCGATCCGTCGCTGGTGGGCTTCAGCCCGCTGGCCGCTGCCCCAAACCCTGAGGCGACACCTCCGAAGCGACCATGACGCAGCCCTATTACGAGACCATGTACATCCTTCGTCCGGACATTCCGGAGGAAGAGGTGGAGACCCATGTCGCCAAGTACCGCGATCTGGTGACCGAATCCGGTGGCGAAGTGCTCGATTGCCAGATGCGCGGCAAGCGCCGTCTCGCCTATTCGATCGCCAAGCACCGCGAAGGCATCTACGTGCAGCTCAACCACAACGGTGACGGCCAGCAGGTCGCCCCGTTGGAGCGGGCGATGCGCCTCTCCGAGGATGTGATCCGTTATCTCACGGTCAAACAGGACGGCCCCATGCCCGCTCCCCGCTCCCTGCCCGGTGCCGTGAGCGAAGCAGCTCCGATGGAGCCCGCCGCGGTCTGAGATCCCTGTCCAGCTTGTGGAATAACGGACAGGATCGTAATGTCCGGCCATGGAGCTGGACTGCGGCACAACTGAATCGGAATCACCGGCGGTGATCCCTCCCGCACCGAAGTGGCAGCCTTCCGCCGCTTCGGTTTTTTCTTGGCACCAACAGCGAGAACGGCAGGAAGAATTGGAACAGGAACTTGCCAAAACCCGCGAGGAACTCCAGGCGATGCAAGCCCTGCTGGAGGATTTGCCGAGCCTGTTCGAAGATAAATTCCGCCAGCGTCTGCAGCCGATGCTCGAACAACAACAACGGCTGCTCCAAGACAACGCCGATCTCCGCCACCACCTGCTGCAACTGCAGCCGGGATCTCAACCGGGCCGGCAGAGGGTCCTCATGCCCCGTCAGGAGGAGCGGCCACGGATGCGCCAAGCCCTGCTGCACGCCTTCGGCTTCAACGACAAGCAGGCGGCCTAGCGCCGGCGGGACGCTGCCCAGAGCCGGGTGGGCAACCCCCAGACATAGATGAAGCCCTCGGAGGCTCGGTGATCGAACTGATCGCCGGCGTCATAGGTGGCCATGGTGGGCACATAGAGGCTGTTGGTGGCGCTGCTGCGCCCCACCACGGTGGCGTTGCCCTTGTGCAACTTGATGCGCACGGTGCCGTTGACGCTCTGCTGGGTGCGCTCGATGAAGCCATCGAGGGCCTCCTTGAGGGGGCCATACCAAAGACCCTGATACACCAAATCGGCCCATTGCTGTTCCAGCTGGCGCTTGGTGCGCAGCACGTCAGCGGCCAGGGTGAGGCTCTCGAGTTCCTGGTGGGCCTTGATCAGCAACAGCAGCCCAGGGGTCTCGTAGATCTCCCGGCTCTTGATGCCCACCACCCGGTTTTCCACCATGTCGAGGCGACCGAAGCCATGGCCACCGGCCAGGGCATTGGCCTGACGGATCAGGCTCACGGGATCGAGGCTCACCCCATCGAGGCTCACCGGATTGCCCTGCTCAAAACCGATCTCCACGATCTGGGGCGCCGCCGGAGCCGCCTCCACCGACACGGTCATGGCATAGATCTCCTCGGGAGGCTCCACGTTGGGATCCTCCAAGGGGCCGGCCTCAATCGAGCGACCCAACAGGTTGAGGTCGATCGAATAGGGGGATTTCTTGCTCACAGGTGAGGGAATGCCGCAGCGCTCGCCGTAGGCAATCGTTTCCTCCCGGCTCATGCCCCACTCCCGGGCGGGGGTGAGCACCTTGAGATCGGGGGCCAGGGCACCGATGGCCACATCGAAGCGCACCTGGTCGTTGCCCTTGCCAGTGCAGCCATGGGCTACCGCATCGGCGCCCACCTCCCGGGCGATCTCCACCAGACGGCGGGCGATCAGCGGCCGGGCCAGGGCCGTGCTGAGCGGGTAGCGACCCTCATAAAGGGCATTGGCCCGGATCGCCGGAAAGGCGAATTCGGTAATGAAGGGCTCAATCAGGTCGCCCACGATCGACTGGCTGGCGCCCGAATCGAGGGCCTTCTGGCGGATCGGCTCCAGTTCATCGCCCTGACCCAGGTCGGCGGCGAAGGTGATCACCTCCTCCACCCCCCACTCCTGCATCAGGTAGGGAATGCAGACGCTGGTATCCACGCCGCCGGAATAGGCCAGCACCGCCTTCTTCGCCCGACCCATCAACGCACTCCCTGCGCTCAATCGATCGATTCTCCCCTGTCGGGGTCAGGAGCGCCCGGATCGGGCACCCCGGAGACCCCAGGCAGCCGCCAGCGGGCCAGCAACCAGAGGCCCATCGCCAGAGGCGGCAGCCAGACCAGGCCCCACACCAGGGGCAGCTGCAGGGGCAACGGAGCTGGCCAGCGTTCCCCGGCGGCGGCCAGCAGGGCACTGATCGCCAGCGCCAGGGCCCAGAGGCGCACCACCCCAGCCAGCTTCATGGGAACCACCGGACACACCGCTATGGTGGTTGATTGGATGTCCTGGGCGCAGCCTCCTCCTATGAGCAAACTTGCGACCACTGGCAGCAGTCGACTCGACACGATCAACCCCTCGCTCACCCGTTACGGGCGCAGCGAGCCGGCACCGGTGCTGCCGCTGCGGGATGAGCCCGACCTGCTGAGCTGGCTGGAAACCAGCGGGCGCCTGGTGGCCGACGAAGAGACCGCCAGCACCGAAGTGAGCACGGTGGAAGAGGAAGAGCTCTCGGCACTGATGGGCGAGAAGGAGGACTACAACAAGGACGACGAGCAACAGGACGAAGACTGGGAAGACTGAATCGGGCAGGGGAGACTGGGGCAAGCGAGCGCCCCACCTCTTGGTTCTGTCTTCCGGTTCTGACCAGCCCAACGACCGCACGGTGCCTAGCCGCCAGGCGGCCTGGGCCCTCGGCGGGCTGCTGCTGCTGGCCTGTGTGCTGGTGGACTGGCACACCCGGGCCGCCCAGCTCACCCCATCGCTACTGCTGGCGGGCCTGATCAGCGCAGCAATCACCGCCTGGGGAGTGCCCCGGCTGCGCCGGCTCAAGCTCGGCCAGGTGATCCGCGAAGAGGGGCCCCAGGGCCACCTGAGCAAGGCCGGCACGCCCACGATGGGCGGCTTGCTGGTGGTGCCCGTGGGGGTGCTGGTGGGCGGCCTGATCACCCCAAGTGATCCGCGCCTGCTGGCCGTTGCCGCCATCACCCTGGCCTACATGGCCATCGGCGCCATCGACGACTGGCGCAGCCTCACCCGCCGCACCAACACGGGCCTGACCCCCCGGGGCAAGTTGCTGCTCCAGGCCGGAGCGGCCTTGCTGTTTCTGGCCTGGGCGGCGGCGGGCCAATGGCTAGGGGGCGCCGACGCCGGCGACATCGGCCTGCCCCTGGGCTGGGTGCTGCCGATCGGGCTGCTGATCTGGCCCCTGGGGCTGTTCGTGTTTCTGGCCGAAAGCAACGCCACCAACCTCACCGATGGCCTCGACGGACTGGCGGCCGGCTGCGGCGCCGTGGTGTTCACCGGCCTGGGGCTGCAGCTGATGCTGCGCGGCCACGAGGGCGATGCGTCCCTGGCCGGCTTCTGCGCCGCCATGGCGGGCTGCTGGCTGGGTTTTCTGGCCCACAACCGCCACCCGGCCCGGCTGTTCATGGGAGACACCGGATCCCTGGCCATGGGGGCCGCCCTCAGCGCCGTGGCCCTGCTCTCCAACAGCCTGTGGCCGCTGCTGCTGATGGGCGGGGTATTCCTGGCCGAATCCCTGTCTGTGATCCTGCAGGTGTGGGTGTTCAAAGCCACCAAGAACCCGGCCACGGGCCAGGGTCGACGGCTGCTGCGCATGGCGCCACTGCACCACCACTTCGAACTCGGTGGTTTGGCTGAACAGGGGGTGGTGATCCGCTTCTGGATCGCCAGCCTGCTACTGGTGGGGTTGGGCTTGGTCCTACTGCCCTGAGCCCCGCCGTTGCCACCGCCCCCCATGGCCTACTTCACCTGGAAGGAAACCGGCCTCACCTCCGACTGCGCCAGCCTGGCGGCCATGGCCGCCCGCTTTGAGGAGGCGGCCGAACTGATGCGGCGCATGGCCACCGAGGGCTTCCAACTGGAGCGCCACAGCGATGGCCAGCACATCACCCACCCCGATCCGGCCGTGTTCGAGGCCTACGGCTTCATCAACGAAGAATCACCGGTGCGGCAGCTCACCCTGCTGCCCTGAGGGGGCCAGGCTCAACCGCGGCGCAGGTAGCCCACAACCCACACCACCACAAAGGCGAGTGAGGAGAGGCCCAGATAGATCAGGGCCCATTTCTGCAGGGTGGCGATATCCCAGCCGAACAGGAGGCCGTTGGCGGCATCTCCGGCGGTGCTGAACCCCAATGGCAATCCCAACAGCCAACCCATCGAGGCGCCCCGGTGTGGAGGAAAATCGAGTCCATCTTGCCGGGTGTCCCCCATGGCCTCACCAGCCCCCACGTGCCTGCCCGCCACGCTGATGCTGCTGGGCAGCGGTGAATTGGGCAAGGAGGTGGCCATCGCCGCCCAGCGGCTCGGCTGCCGAGTGATCGCGGTGGACCGCTACGCCGGGGCCCCGGCCATGCAGGTGGCCGACGTGGCCGAGGTGATCGCCATGACCGACGCCGAGGCCCTCAAGGCCGTGGTGCGCCGCCACCGGCCCGATCTGGTGATCCCCGAGATCGAAGCCCTGGCGGTGGATGCCCTGGCCGAGCTGGAAGCCGAGGGCATCACCGTGATCCCCACGGCCCGGGCCACGGCCTTCACCATGAACCGCGACCGCATCCGCGACCTGGCCGCCACGGAGCTGGGGCTGCGCACGGCCCGCTTCGCCTACGCCGAAAGCGCCGAGGAGCTGGCGGCGGCGGCCGCCGGCCTGGGCTGGCCGGTGGTGGTGAAGCCGGTGATGAGCTCCTCCGGCAAGGGGCAGAGCGTGGTGCCGGGGCCGGAGGGCATCGCCGCCGCCTGGGATGCCGCCCTGGCCGGCGCCCGCGGTGCGGGGGCCCGGGTGATCGTGGAGGAATTTCTGCACTTTGAGCTGGAGATCACCCTGCTCACGGTGAAGCAGTGGGCTGGACCCACCCTCTTCTGCCCGCCGATCGGCCACATCCAGGAGCGGGGCGACTACCAGGCCAGCTGGCAGCCCGCCGCCCTGGGCAGCGCCGAGCTGGCCACCGCCCAGTCCATGGCCCAGGCCGTCACCGACAACCTGGGTGGTGCGGGCCTGTTCGGCGTGGAGTTCTTTCTCTGCCGCACCCCCGCTGGGGAGCTGGAGGTGGTGTTCTCCGAGCTCTCACCCCGCCCCCACGACACCGGCCTGGTGACCCTGGTCGGCCAGAACCTGAGCGAGTTTGAGCTGCACCTGCGGGCGGTGCTGGGCCTGCCGATCCCGGCGATCCGCAGCCTCGGAGCGGCCGCCAGCCGGGTGATCCTGGCCGAGGCCGCCGGCGCGCCGGTGACCTACAGCGGCGTGGCGGAAGCCCTCAGCGAAGAGGACACCCAGGTGCTGCTTTTCGGCAAGCCGGAGGCCCGCCCCCAGCGGCGCATGGGCGTCGCCCTAGCCCGCGGCAGCAACGAGGCCGAGGCCCGCCGCAAGGCCGATTCGGTCGCCGCCCAGATCCGCGTGCGGCCCTCCAGCTGAGCAAGCGGCGCTCACCCCCTGGTGCAGCAGGGTTTCGGCCCTTATGGTGCCGCCAGCAGGAACCCCCATGAGCCAGGCCCAACCCCGCCAGCGTCGCAGCCGACGCGACAGCAGCCGCGGGGCTGTGGTCACCGACCTGCACAACCTTCGCGAGCAACGCCAATCAGGGCGGCCCAAACCCGCTGCTCAAGCCGGCGAGGCCCCTCGGCGCAACCGGCGCCCCCCCCTACTGCCCTTCGCCCTGGGCATCGCCCTCGGCTATGGCCTGGCCGGACCCCTGCCCCAGCTGGCCAGTGGAGCGATGGCGGCCTTGGTGCATGGGCCCCAGCACCTCACGAGCCTGATCAATCCCTTCGGCATCGGCAACCGCCGCATCCTGGTGATCGGCACCGACAAGGTGGGCGAGAACACCGATGTGATGTTCACGGTGCAGCTCAAGGACGGCACCACCCAGCTCACCCAGGTGCCCCGGGACACCTTCGTGGAATCGGCCGATTACGGCATCGTCAAGGCCAATGCCCTCTACGCCTTCGGCGGCATGGGGGCCCTGAAACAGGAACTCACCACCCTGCTGGATGCCCCGGTGGATCGCTACGTGCGGGTCAACCTGCGGGCGGTTGAGCACCTGGCCGACGCCCTCGGCGGTGTCGAGGTCGACGTGCCCAAGCGCATGTACTACGTCGACAACGCCCAGAACCTCTACATCGACCTCTACCCCGGCCGCCAGGTGCTGAAGGGCGAGCAGCTCGAAGGCTTCCTGCGCTACCGCCACGATGAACTGGGCGACCTGGGCCGCATGGAGCGGCAGAAACTGGTGCTGGCCGAGGTGTTCCGCAAACTGGCCCAGCCCACCACCCTGGCCCGGCTGCCGGAGCTGCTGAAGGTCGCCGGCGACGACGTCAAAACCGATCTCTCCCCCGTGGAGATGGGTCAGCTGGTCACCGCCATGGCCAGCACCAAACTCACCACCCGCCAACTGCCAGGTCGGGCGTTCTGGCACAACGATCTGAGCTACTGGATGCCCGACGGCAACAGCCACTACGCCGGCGTCAACAGCGAAGAACCGCTGCCCTGAACTCAGGGCTGCTCAAGCCCCTGCTTGAGATACCAACCCGTGGGAATGGAGGGATAGTCAACCTCCTCCTGGAGAAATATGAATCAATACAAAACAACGAAAAAGGGAGCTCCTACATACTCCCCATACGTTGGGCTCTACCCTAATCAGGGAGTGGACGATTGAGAAAGAAAATTAAAGGCTTCAGCGCCTCGCTCCTCAGGTTGGCCGGAGAAGCCACCAGGTTCGGGCACATGAGACATCAGCACGTCGGCAACGAAGCGATCCGATGACTCCTTGGAGTCCCAGATTGCCACAATCAACACACCACCGTCAACGGCTCCTGCTGCATGATGAAGCTGCCCCTTTGGCAAACCACCCTTTGGATGAACAGCTGCGACTTCATCCCGATACTGCTCTTCCGTCGCACCTGGCCAGAAATGGGTAAGGATGTAAGCCATCAGCGAAAAGAAATCAAGGCCCACTCACAGTGGCAGCTCTTGCAAAGCAATCATGACGTCGTCATCAATATTGTTGTCGCAAGAGGATGACGAAATCCTCGGATCCTCTCTTCTTAAGCAACCACCACCTCAGGAGGATGCTGCTCCAGCACCTGCTTGAGATACCTGCCCGTGTGACTGGTGGGATGCTCGGCAACCTCTTCTGGGGTACCCTTCACCACAATCTCCCCTCCCTTGTCTCCCCCTTCGGGACCGAGATCCACGATCCAGTCGGCACAGCGGATCACATCGAGGTTGTGCTCGATCACCAGGATCGAGTTGCCCTTATCCACCAGGCGCTGCATCACATCCATCAGCTTGTGCACGTCGTAGAAGCTGAGGCCGGTGGTGGGTTCGTCGATCAAATAGAGCGTTTTACCAGTGGCACGCTTGGAGAGCTCCGTGGCCAACTTCACCCGCTGGGCTTCACCACCGGAGAGGGTGGGCGCCGGCTGGCCGAGCTTCACGTAACCCAGGCCCACATCCACCAGGGTGCGTAGCCGATCGGCAGCCTGGGGAATGGCCGAAAACACATCGGCCGCCTGCTCCACCGTCATCTCCAGCACATCAGCAATCGTGTGGCCCTTGTAGGTCACCTGCAGGGTTTCGCGGTTGTAGCGGGCGCCCTTGCACACATCGCACTGCACATACACATCAGGCAGGAAATTCATTTCGATCACATTCACCCCCTGGCCGCTGCAGGCCTCACAGCGCCCACCCTTCACGTTGAAGCTGAACTGGCCCACCTGGTAGCCGCGGGCCTTGGCCTCCACCGTGGCGGCGAACACCTGGCGGATCGGATCAAAGGCCCCTGTGTAGGTGGCGGGGTTGGAGCGGGGCGTGCGGCCGATCGGGGATTGGTCGATCACGATCACCTTGTCGATCGCCTTGATCCCGCGCAGCTCGCCGAGCCCCGAGGGGAAGGGCACCTTCAAGCCCAGCTGGTGCTCCAGTGCCGGATGGAGCAGCTCATTCACCAGCGTGCTCTTGCCGCTGCCGCTCACGCCGGTAACGCACACCAGCCGGCCCAGCGGAATCTCCACATCGAAACCGGAGAGGTTGTTGCGGGCGCAATCCACCAAGGTGATCCGCCGGGTGCCGCTGCTGCGACGCTCCGCTGGGGTGGGGATCGCGCGCCGACCACTCAGATAGGCACCGGTGAGCGAATCCTCCGCCGCCAGAAGATTGGCCAGGCTGCCTTCCGCCACGATGTGGCCACCGTGCACACCCGCCCCCGGACCGATGTCCACCAGGTGATCAGCAGCCCGAATCGTGTCTTCGTCATGCTCGACCACGATCAGGGTGTTGCCCAGATCCCGCAGTTTCAACAGGGTGTTGAGCAATCGGTCGTTGTCGCGCTGGTGGAGGCCGATGCTCGGCTCATCGAGCACGTACAACACCCCGGTCAAGCCCGCGCCGATCTGGGTGGCGAGCCGGATGCGCTGGGCTTCGCCGCCGCTGAGCGTCATCGCCGGCCGATCCAGGCTGAGGTAATCCAGCCCCACATCCAGCAGGAATTTCAGGCGCAGCCGGATCTCCCGCAGCACGAGGTCGCCGATCTGGATCTGACGCGGTGTCAGCAAGGGTTCGGCCCCTTCGCTCTCGCCCACCCCCATGAGCGACTCGATCCGCCGCAGGGTCTCACCCACGCTCACAGCCGTGAGTTCGTGAATCGCATAGGGGCCCACCCGCACCGCTAAGGCTTCCGGCCGCAAGCGCAACCCCTTGCAGGTGGCGCAAGGCACCAGCTCCAGATATTTCTCCAGCTTTTGGCGCACCGATTCCCCGCTGGCGTCGCGCAGCTGGCGCTCCAGGATCGGCAGGATCCCCTCAAACGGCCGCTCGTAGCCGGCACTCTTGCGGTAGCGGCTGTCGGCCTGGATCATGATCGGTTCGCGGCTGCCGTTGAGCAGCACATCGCGCTGCTCGTCGGTGAGCTCGTTCCAAGGCGTCTTGATCTCAAACTTGAAGGCTTCCCCCACCGAATAGAGCAGGGAGAAGTAATAGGAATTGTCCTTATCGGCCCAGGGGGCGATCGCCGCATACACCGGCAGGCTGAGATCGGGCACCACCCGCTCGGCGGTGAACTTGCGCAGGTGGCCGATGCCGTGGCAGTCGGCGCAGGCGCCATAGGGGCTGTTGAAGGAGAACAGCCGCGGGGAGAGCTCCTCCATCACGGCGCCGTGCACCGGGCAGGCAAAGTTTTCCGAGTAGAGCCGCTCTTGCTCCACCCCCTCCGGCAGCTCCTCCCCCGCCTTGGGCACCACCTCCACCAGGGCCAGGCCGTCGCCGCGCTTGAGGGCCGTGCGCAGCGAATCGGTAAGCCGCTCCTGTACGCCCTCACGGGCCACCAGCCGGTCCACCACCACCTCGATGTTGTGGGCGTGGTTCTTGTCGAGCTCGATGTTGTCGGCCAGCTCGCGCACCTCGCCGTTAATCCGCACCCGCGCGAAGCCCTCGGCCACCAGGCCCCCCAGCAACTTCACGTGGGTGCCCTTCTTGCCCCGCACCACCGGTGCCAGCAGCTGATAGCGGGTGCCCTCGGGCAAGGCGAGAATCTGGTCCACCATCTCGTCGATGGTCTGGGGCCGGATCGAGCGGTCGCACTGGGGGCAGTGCGGTTCACCGGCGCGACCGAACAGCAACCGCAGGTAATCCTGGATCTCCGTGACCGTGCCAACGGTGGAGCGGGGGTTGTGACTGGTGGATTTCTGGTCGATCGAAATCGCCGGTGACAGCCCCTCGATCGCATCCACATCGGGCTTGTCCACCTGGCCCAGGAACTGGCGCGCGTAGGCCGAAAGGCTCTCGACGTAGCGGCGCTGGCCCTCGGCAAAGATCGTGTCAAAAGCCAGGGAGCTCTTACCGCTGCCGCTTACCCCTGTAAACACCACCAACCGGTTGCGGGGGATCGTCAGATCGACGTTCTTGAGGTTGTGCTGGCGGGCTCCCCGCACCCGGATCACGTCCTCCAGCGAGCCGCCGCTGAGCACCCGGCTGGGATCGAGGGCCTTTTCGTGAACCGTCTGGGCGAGGGTTCTGCTGGCAGCTGCAGAGCTCTTGGCGCGGGGCATCCAGACGGCTCAGGAACAGAGGAGTCTACGGATCTCCCCTAGGGCTCAGGGGCAAAGGCCGGACAGGCCCGGCGGCACAGCTCCTCGCTCACCTGCCAGAGGCGCTCGCCCTGCGCCGGATCCAGGGCCGCCGGCGCTGGCCGCACCGCCGCCGGCCAACCCCGCATCCCTCCGAACCGGCTGGGGCCGTAGTGACCAGCAGGCTCCGCTTCCACCGCGGTGGCAGCAAACAACTGGGGCAGGGCCCCCTGAGCAGCACTCTGGAACAGGGGATCCAACAGCCGATACACCACCCCCTCAAAGCGGGCGCCGCTAGCGGCGATCGAGGCGAGCTGGAGATTGGTGCGGGCCAGGCCCGGATGGGCCGCCGCTGAGAGCAGGCCGGGGTAGCGGCGCTGCAGTTCATGGGCAAACACCACATTGGCCAACTTGCTCTGGCCGTAGGCGGCCCAGCGGTCGTAGCGGTACTCGCCCTGCAGATCAGCAAAATTCAGGCGGCCGAAATACTGGGCACCGGAGGTCACCTGCACCAGCCGCGCCCCGGGGCTGGCCTGCAGCAGGGGCAGCAGCAAGCGGGTGAGGGCAAAGTGGCCGAGGTGGTTGACACCAAACTGCAGCTCAAAGCCCTGGCGGGTGAGCTGGCGGGGCGGCGCCATCACGCCGGCGTTGTTGAGCAGCAAATCGAGGCGCCCGAAACGCTCCGCCACGGTGACCGCCGCCCGCACCACGCTGTCCAGGTCGGCCAGGTCGAGCTCCAGCACCTCGATCGCACCTCCACGGCTACCACTGGAGCCGGCACCCGCCATCGCGCCGCCCAGGGCCTGGCGGGCCGCCTCAGCCCGCTCCAGACTGCGGCAGGCCAGCAGCACCGTGGCCCCCCCGGCCAGCAGGGCGCGGGCACTCTCCAGGCCCAGGCCGCTGTTGGCGCCGGTGATCAGGGCCAGTCGACCACTCTGATCCGGCATGGCCTCGCCACTCCAGCGGGCCGGAACGGCAACGGCCTGGGATGGCGCCATAGAGCTGCAGCAGAAAACCTGCGGCGGTTCTAGCGACCGTGCTGGTCCAACAGGCTGGCGGCATAGCTGCGGGCCTCACCCGAATCGCCGCCAGCCAGTTCCGCCAGCTCCGCCTGGCGGGCCTGAGTGTCCCGCAGGTGGGACACCCGGGTGTGGGTGATGCCCTCCACCACCTGCTTCGACACCCGGAAGTGGTGGTCAGCCGCAGCGGCCACCAGGGGCTGGTGGGTGACGCAGAACACCTGGCGCTGCTGGGCCAGGCGCTGCAACAGCTCAGCCATGGCGCCGCTCACCCGGCCGCTGACACCCGTATCAATCTCATCAAACAACAGGGTGACGTGGGAATCGGCGGCAGCCAGGCAGGTTTTCAGGGCCAGCAGGAAGCGCGACATCTCACCGCCGGAGGCCACCTCCGCCAGCGGGGCCAGGGGCACGCCGGGGTTGGCGGAAAATTGAAACTGCACCGCATCGGCCCCGTCTTCCCCCGGCGGCGCCGGCGTGATCGCCACCGCAAAGCGCACATTGGCCAGGCCCATCGGCCGCAGGGCCTGCATCAACTGCTGTTCCAGCAGCCGGGCCGCCTCCTCGCGCGCGGCCGTGAGCCGACCATTCGCCTGATCACGCACCTGGCGCGCCAGGTGCTCGACCCGCTCCAGCGCCTCCAGCGACGCCTCCCCGCCCCCGGGGGCCAGCTGCTCCCGCAGGCGATCCCGCAGCAGGATCAACTCGCCCAGCTCCTGGCCATGGCGCCGCTCCAGGGCCCGGAGCTGGGCCATGCGCTCCTGCAGGGCATCAAGGCTTTCGGGATCACTCTCAAGCGCGGCGCCATAGCGCTCCAGGTCCCGCACCAGATCCTGAAGGGCCGCCAACCCATCCGTGCAGCCGCTACGCAGGGCGGCGACACCGCCATCGAGGGCTTCCATCTGCAGAAGCTCCTGTTCACAGGCCGCCAGGTGATCCAGCACCGAGGGCGCCTGCTCGGCACCCTCCACCAGCCGGCCCAACAGCACCATCACCCCCTCCTGCAGCCGCACCCCATGGGCCAGGCGGTTTTCCTCCCCCTGCAGCCGCTGACGCTCCAAAGGATCCTCGAGCTGGGCCGCCTCCAGTTCGGCCAGCAACCGCTCCTGCTCAGCGCGGCGTTGCTGCAGCTGCTCCCAGTCGGCGCGGGCCTGCTCCAAGCTCGCCGCCGCCTGTTTCCAATCGCGCCAGGCCGCCGCCACTGGCTCCAGCAGGGGCTGGAGGCTCTCACCGGCAAAGCGATCCAGCCAACGGCGCTGCTGACCCGGCCGGGCGAGCTGCTGGGTTTGGCCCTGCACAGTGAGGTCAAGCAGCAGGGGGCGCAGCTCCTGGATCTGGGCACGGCTCACCACCACCCCGTTGAGCCGGTTGCGGCTGGTCAGACGGTCCTCGCTGAGGCGCCACTCGCGGCTGAGCAGCAGTTCCTCCTCCTCCAGGTCCAGCTCCTGCTGCTGCAGCCAGCCCTGCAGGGGCGGTGAGAGGCTGAAACTGGCCTCAATCACGCCGCGCTCGGCGCCCCGACGCAGCAGGCGAGCACCCGCACTGCCCTGGGCCCCACCCAGCAGGGCATCGAGGGCATCGAGCAGGATCGATTTCCCGGCACCGGTCTCGCCGGTGAGCACAGTGAAGCCCTCGCGGAAGCTCAACTCCAGCCGCTCGATCAGGGCGATGTTGCTGAGGCGCAGTCCAGTCAGCACAGGGGCGGGGGGTGGCGGCCTGGGGCCACCGGGTGGTGGAGCCGACCGTAGCGACGGTGTGTTTCGTTTAGAAGGGGAGAACTTCAAATCGGGCCCGTGGCCGGCGGCATGGTGAGCTCCCCAGCAGAAGCCAACGCCGAACTCAGCGACTTCATCGAGGCTTCAGGCCTGCTGAGTTACGACCCGGCCGCCATCACCCGCATCTACGCCGGCCACCCCCAACGGCTGATCCGTCGCCTCTGGCAAACCCTTGTACCCATTGGGCTCTACCTGCTGGGGGTGGGTTTCGACTGGCTCACCGGCCAACTGAAGACCACCGATCGCGCCCGGTCCCGGGCCAAGGAAGCCGCCGATCTGGTGGCCTCCCTGGGCCCCGCCTTCATCAAGGCGGGTCAGGCCCTCTCCACCCGGCCCGACATCGTGCCGCCCCTGCTGCTGGAGGAACTGGCCCAGCTGCAGGACCAGTTGCCGGGCTTCGATTCAGCCCTGGCGATGGCCTGCATCGAGGAAGACCTGGGCGCGCCGGTGCTGACCATCTACGAACAGCTGGATGCGGAACCCATCTCCGCCGCCTCCCTCGGGCAGGTGCACAAGGGAGTGCTCAAGGGCGGGCAAGCAGTGGCGGTGAAGGTGCAGCGGCCGGGTCTGCGGGAGCAGATCACGCTCGACCTCTACATCGTGCGCAACATCGCCGCCTGGCTCAACCAGAACGTCGGCCTGATCCGCAGCGATCTGGTGGCCCTGATCGACGAGCTGGGCAAGCGGGTGTTTGAGGAGATGGATTACTGCAACGAAGCGGCCAACGCCGAGCGGTTCGCCGCACTGCATGCCAGCAACCCGCGCATCGCCGTACCCCGCATCTACCACCAGGCCACCAGCCGCCGGGTGCTCACCATGGAGTGGATCGAGGGAGTGAAACTCACCAACCTCGAGGCCGTGCGCGGCATCGGCGTCGACCCCGACGACATGGTGACGGTGGGGGTGAACTGCTCGTTGCAACAACTGCTGGAACACGGTTTCTTCCACGCCGATCCCCACCCCGGCAACCTGCTGGCCCTCTCGGACGGCCGCCTCGCCTATCTCGATTTCGGCATGATGAGCGAGGTCAGCCGGGAATCGCGCACCGGCCTGATCCAGGCGGTGGTGCACCTGGTGAACCGCAGCTTCGGCAAGCTCAGCAAGGATTTCGTCAGCCTGGGCTTCCTGGCCGAAGACGTGAACCTCGAGCCGATCGTGCCGGCCTTTGAAAAGGTGTTCGGCCAGGCAATCGAGCAGGGCGTCAGCCGGATGGACTTCAAGGCCGTCACCGACGACCTCTCCGGGGTGATGTATCGCTTCCCGTTCCGGGTGCCCCCTTACTACGCGCTGATCATCCGCTCGCTGGTGACCCTCGAAGGCATCGCCCTCAGCGTGGATCCCGAGTTCAAGATCCTCGGCGCCGCCTATCCCTACTTCGCCAGACGGCTAATGGAAGACCCGGATCCCGGTTTGCGCCAAAGCCTCAAGGAGATGCTGTTCGATGGCGACATCTTTCGCTGGCAACGGCTCGACAACCTGATCGCCAGCGCCTCTCAAGGCGCCCAACTGGATCTCGAGGGGCTGCTCGACCAGGTGCTCAGCTTCCTGTTTTCCCCCAATGGCGGCCTGCTGCGCCAGCAGCTAGTAGAGGCCATGGTGGCCCGCATGGATGCCCTGGCCTGGCAGACCACCCTGCGGATCGGCAAACGGCTGCCGGAACGGCTCCAACCGCCCGGGCTACGGCGCCACCGCCTCAGTGATGCCAACGAACCCCTGCTCGACCTGGAGCCGGTGCGCCAACTCAGCGGCATTCTCAAAGCCCTGCCGGGCTTCGAACCGCAGATGCTCGTACGGCGCCTGCCCCGACTTCTGGGGGAACCAGAACTGCGGCAAATGGGGGTTCAACTGGCCAAAGGCCTGGCCGAAAGAGGTGTGGTGCGCCTGGTGCGCGATGTGCTCGTACCGGCCTGAGCGGGCAGAAAGCCGCCCTAGACTGGATTGCATGCAAAGACTGCGGCGCATGCGCACCCATCAGGCCGTTGGCCAAGCCCTAGCCGCCACCATGCTGGGCTTCGGCTTGCTGAGCCCCCTGGCCATCGCGCCACCCCGGGCGACAGCCGCCGAAAACCTGGTGTTCGTCAGTGGTGCCTTTCGGCGCTCGATCGCCGTGGCCGACCTCGAGCACCTGGCACAGACCGGACAGGCCCGGGGCCTGCTGGCAGATGTACTGCGTTTCAGCAACCAAAACCCCGTGGAAATCGGCAAGCTGCTGAACCAATCCATCGCCCTGCCCGTCACCCTGGTGAGCCGCTTGCTCAACACCCGGATTGGTGAGGCGATCCTGCAGCGAGTGGCCACGGTCGTCTATCCGTTGCAGGCCTCCCAGGTGGGGATTCCGGCCCTGCGCTCAGCGATGGTGCTGGGAGTGGTGGAGGGGAATGGGTCGATCTCTGCCCTGTCTTTCCTGCGGGCCTACCCCACCCGGGAGCTGGAAGTGAGCATCCCGGCGCTGATGAACCTGATGAGCAAGGCCAGTTCCATCACGGAACTGGTGCGGTTCTTCTCCGAATCTCCCCTGGATGGCCTCCGCGGCGACAGCCCCAAAGCCGCGCCGTAGATTCGCCCAAGCCACCGCAGCCACCTGTGCCCTTGCTTCGATCCCTGAGGCGTCTGAGCAAGGGACCGTTCGGTGCCCGTCCGACGATGCAGGACTGGCCCGGCCTGATCGAGGCCTATCGGCGTTGGTTACCGGTGTCCAACCAGACCCCGGTGATCACCCTGCACGAGGGGGCCACCCCCCTGATCCCGGCTCCGGCAATCGCGGAACGGATCGGTCGGGGGGTCAAGGTGTACCTCAAGTACGACGGTCTGAACCCCACCGGCTCCTTCAAGGACCGGGGCATGACCATGGCCATTTCCAAGGCCAAGGAAGCCGGCTCAGAAGCGGTGATCTGTGCCAGCACTGGCAACACCTCCGCCGCCGCCGCGGCCTATGCCCGCCGCGGCGGCATGCGGGCCTTCGTGCTGATCCCGGATGGCTATGTGGCCCAGGGAAAACTGGCCCAGGCCCTGCTCTACGGGGCCGAGGTGATCGCGATCCAGGGCAACTTCGACCGGGCCTTGGCAATCGTGCAGGACATGGCCAACCAGTACCCCATCACCCTGGTGAATTCGGTCAATCCCTACCGCCTGCAGGGCCAGAAAACAGCAGCATTCGAGGTGGTGGATGCCCTGGGTGAAGCGCCCGACTGGCTGTGCATCCCCGTGGGCAACGCCGGCAACATCAGTGCTTACTGGATGGGATTCAACGAATACAAGGCTGCTGGGCACTGCCGCCGGCTGCCGCGCATGATGGGGTTCCAGGCGGCCGGATCAGCCCCCCTGGTGCTGGGCCACACGGTGGAGCAGCCCGACACCATCGCCACCGCGATCCGCATCGGCAACCCGGTGAACCGGGAGAAAGCCCTCAACGTGCGCCGCGAAAGTGGTGGCGGCTTCATGGCGGTCACCGACGCCGAAATCATCGACGCCTACAAGCTGCTCGGATCCGGTGAAGGGGTGTTCTGTGAACCGGCCAGCGCCGCTTCCGTAGCCGGTCTGTTGAAGCGCCGGGACGAGGTGCCAGCCGGAGCCACCGTGGTGTGCGTGCTCACCGGCAATGGCCTCAAAGACCCCACCACCGCCATCGAACACAACGACGCCCGCTTCCACACGGGCCTGGAAGCAGATACGGCGAAAGTGGCTGCCGTCATGGGCTTTTAAGCCCCCTGGACCAGGCCAACCAATTGGCAAAGCGTCTGCAGGAAGCCTGGGGAAAACCAGCCCAATCCGGGGGACGAGCAGCCCATGCCATCGCCTTGACCAACCCCACTGGTTTTCCCCATGGGCTGGAAAGAGCGGAAAACAGCTCTCTCCCCCCAGATCACTGGGACCAAACCCCAGAAGATCAGACCCGAAAACACTTGTGTTGACTACTGTTTTTGAGGTTTTCCCCGATTCCCCCAGCCCCTACGACGACGGTTTGTTCTCTTCTCTTGAAATCCTTTAACCCGATGATCGAACAGAGCCTGAGGGACGGTTCACCGGCGTTGCGTAATCAGCCCGCCTGTGGAAGCTTGGGGGCACCTTCCTCGCAGCCGTCAGGCCTGCCAGCCGAAACGCCATGAAGCTGGTCTGTTCCCAGTCCGAACTCAGCACCAGCCTGCAGCTGGTCAGCCGGGCCGTGGCCAGCCGCCCCACCCATCCGGTGTTGGCGAACGTGCTGCTCACGGCCGATGCCGGCACAGGGCGGTTGAGTCTCACCGGCTTTGATCTCAGCCTCGGCATCCAGACCAGCCTGCCCGCCAGCGTGGAAACCAGCGGCGCCATCACCCTTCCGGCTCGCCTGTTCGGTGAAATTGTCTCTCGCCTCTCGAGTGACAGCCCGATCACCCTGGCCTGCGCCGAAGGTGCCGAACAGGTGGAGCTCACCAGCCTCTCCGGCAGCTATCAGATGCGGGGGATGCCGGCGGAAGATTTCCCCGATCTGCCCCTGGTTCAAAGCGGCACACCGATTCGCCTGGAAGCCAACGCCCTGGTGAAGGGCCTGAGGGCCACCCTGTTTGCCAGCAGTGGCGATGAAGCCAAGCAGCTCCTCACCGGCGTCCATTTGCGCCTCGATCCGGCCGGGCTCGAATGTGCCGCTACCGATGGCCATCGCTTGGCCGTGCTGTGTCTGGCCCACGCCAGTGAACCCACGGCCGAGGCTGACGGGGAGCCCTTTGCCGTCACCGTGCCTGCCCGTTCCTTGAGGGAGTTGGAACGGCTGCTCTCCGGTCGCCAGTCAGACGAACCCCTGAGCTTGTTCTGCGACCGCGGTCAGGTGGTGTTTCTCTGGGCTGATCAGGTGCTCACCAGCCGCAGTTTGGATGGCACCTATCCGAACTACCGGCAGCTCATCCCTGACAGTTTCAGCCGCACGATCAGCCTCGATCGTCGCGCCTTCGTATCGGGTCTGGAGAGGGTGGCGGTGCTGGCGGATCAGCACAACAACGTGGTCAAACTCAGCGCCGAACCAGCCTCGGGCCAGCTGGTGATCCAGGCGGATGCCCAAGACGTGGGCAGTGGCTCGGAAGCTCTCGCCGCATCGATCAATGGCGACGCCATCCAGATTGCCTTCAACGTGCGCTACCTGCTCGATGGCCTCAAGGCCATGGCCTGTGATCAGGTGCTGCTGCAGTGCAATGCTCCCACCACCCCGGCGATCCTCACGCCCGCTGATGGGGTCCAGTTCACCTATCTGGTGATGCCCGTCCAGATCCGCAGCTGACGGTGGCCGCTTTTCCGGAGCAGTTGCTGTTGAGTGAACTGCTGCGTCGGCACGTGCGCTGTGATCAGGGGCTCGACCACGGCGCCGGGCTGGACGTGTGGATGCATCCCCCGGTGCACCGGGTGCTGGGTTGGGTGTCCAAGCCGTCTGCGTTCGGATCCCGCCGTCTGGTGTGGCGTCTTAACCAGTTGCGGGGGATCACCGATCTGGAGATCTTGGCCCAGGGTTCTCCGGCTGAAACCGAACAAGCGGTGGTGGATCGCCTGCCCAGCCTCATCGAGGCGGACGTGCTCGATCGGCAGCAGCAGGTCATCGGCACCTTGGCCGATGCCGCCATTAACCTGCGCACTGGCGGGATCTTGCACTACCTGGTGAGTCGGAGTGATCCGCGGTTGCCTGGCAGCAGTCGCTGGCGTTTGAGTTTGGATCGGTTGGTGGATCAGCAGCCTGGCCAGGTATTCACCGGTCTGGCCAGCCTGGATGATTTGCCTCTCGCTCGGGCCAGCGTGCGGCAGGAGTTTCTGCGCCGCTCGCGCCGCTGGCGCGATCAGGTGCAGGAGGCTGGCAGCCGTTTTGAGGAGCGGCTTGAGGGTTGGTTGGAGGAGCCGCCCTGGCAGGAGGAATCCCCCCGCGCCAACGAAGCCGACGAATGGGACACCTGGCCTGAGTCGTTTCCCCCGTCGTCCGCTGAAGACAGCCGTCGTCAGCGCCGGTCCGCACCACCGCCTAACGACGAGGATCCCTGGTTCTGAGGTGTGAGCCCGCTGTCGAATTCTGTACAGACTGTACGGAATTAGGGAGAGCGCTTCAGCTGCTGCCGCCTGCCCGCTGGCAGTCTGCGGAAGCCCGGTGAGTCGCTCGGCCAGACTGGAGCGATCTTGCCCACTCGTCCGTGGTTGCTGCTTCAGAGTTCGCCGCCCCCGACTATTCCGTGCCCGAGGCGCTGAAGAAGGAGAACCTCAGCCAGGCCGACTACGACGAGATTTGCCGCCGCCTCGGCCGTGCTCCGAACCGTGCTGAGCTCGGCATGTTCGGCGTGATGTGGTCGGAGCACTGCTGTTACCGCAACTCGAGGCCGCTGCTGCAGGGCTTTCCCACCACCGGCCCCCGCATCCTGGTGGGTCCCGGCGAGAATGCCGGCGTGGTGGATCTGGGTGAAGGCCAGCGACTGGCCTTCAAGATCGAGAGCCACAATCATCCCTCGGCGGTGGAGCCGTTTCAGGGGGCGGCCACCGGCGTCGGCGGGATCCTGCGCGACATCTTCACCATGGGCGCCCGGCCGATCGCCCTTCTCAACGCCCTGCGCTTTGGCCCCTTAGAGGACGAGCGCAACGTGGGCCTGATGGAGGGGGTGGTGGCAGGCATCGCCCACTACGGCAACTGTGTGGGCGTGCCCACCGTGGGCGGAGAGGTGGCCTTCGACCCCAGCTATTCCGGCAACCCCTTGGTGAATGCCATGGCCCTGGGGCTGATGGAAACCGAAGAGATTGTCTGCTCCGGTGCCGAGGGGGTGGGGTATCCGGTGGTGTACGTGGGCAGCACCACCGGCCGCGATGGCATGGGTGGTGCCAGTTTTGCGTCCGCGGAGCTCACCGAGGCCTCCCTCGACGATCGTCCCGCTGTGCAGGTGGGGGATCCCTTCCTGGAGAAGGGCCTGATCGAGGCCTGCCTCGAAGCCTTCCAGAGCGGTGATGTGGTGGCGGCCCAGGACATGGGCGCTGCTGGCCTCACCTGCAGCTGCTCCGAGATGGCCGCCAAGGGGGGCCTGGGCATCGAGCTGGATCTCGACAAGGTTCCCGCCCGCGAGGCCGGCATGACCCCCTACGAGTTCCTGCTGAGCGAATCCCAGGAGAGGATGCTCTTCGTGGTGAAGCCCGGCACGGAGCAGGCCCTGATGGCGCGCTTCACCCGCTGGGGCCTGCAGGCGGCCGTGGTGGGTCGGGTGCTCGAAGACAACATCGTGCGCGTGCTCCAGCACGGCGCCGTGGCGGCCGAGGTGCCCGCCAGTGCCCTGGCCGATGACACCCCCATCAACCACCATGAGTTGATCAGCGAACCCCCGGCTGAGATCCAGACCCATTGGCGTTGGAGCGAGGCCCAGCTGCCGGCCGATCTGCCTTTCAGTTGGAATGACGCCCTTCTGGCGCTCCTGGACGATCCCACCATCGCCTCGAAGCGCTGGGTGTACCGCCAGTACGACCACCAGGTGCAGGCCAACACCGTGGTGCTTCCCGGCGGCGCCGATGCGGCCGTGGTGCGGCTGCGGCCCCAGCAGGGGGAGGGAGCCATGGCCGCGGCCACGCGTGGGGTGGCGGCGGTGGTGGATTGCCCCAACCGTTGGGTGGCCCTCGACCCCGAACGCGGTGGCATGGCGGCGGTGGCCGAGGCGGCCCGCAACCTCACCTGCGTGGGGGCCGAGCCCCTGGCGATCACCGACAACCTCAACTTCCCCTCGCCGGAAACCCCAACCGGCTACTGGCAGTTGGCCCTGGCCTGCCGCGGCCTTTCGGCGGCCTGCTCGGCCCTCGACACGCCGGTCACCGGTGGCAACGTCTCCCTCTACAACGAGACCCGCCTGCCCAACGGCACGATGCAGCCGATTCATCCCACTCCCGTGGTGGGCATGGTGGGGCTGGTGCACGATCTCGAGCACGTGCGCGGCCTGGCCTGGCGGGAGGCGGGCGATGCGATCTGGCTGTTGGGGGTGCCGCTGGAGGCGGGAGATGCTCCCGCCGATGGGCGCCTGGGCCTGGCCGGCAGCAGCTATCTGGAGCGGCTGCATGGAGCCGTCACGGGGCGCCCACCGGAGATTGATCTGGCGCTGGAGCGGTCGGTGCAGGCCTTCCTGCGCCAGGTGATCGCCCAAGGCCTGGTGGCCTCCGCCCACGACCTCAGCGACGGTGGCTTGGCGGTGGCCGCGGCCGAGGGCTGCATCGCCTCGGGTCTCGGTGCCCAGCTGGAGCTTCCGGCCAGTGCGGCCCGGCTGGATCGGCTGTTGTTTGCCGAGGGCGGTGCCCGCATTCTGGTGAGCGTGGCGCCGGCCCAGGCGGGGGC
>Ga0310330_100049_pt1 | contig 36203 bp, 44 predicted proteins | sample LakMicDCLTotalB5_FD_195544 | JGI IMG/M metagenome (GOLD analysis project Ga0310330, IMG submission 195544) | Enriched freshwater cyanobacterial communities from Lake Michigan, Michigan, United States - MI23.DCL.Total.B5 (v2) (version 2) | ecosystem: Environmental > Aquatic > Freshwater > Lake... | reverse complement strand
CATCGGGTTTGTCGATGCCCATCCCGAAGGCGATCGTGGCCACCACCACCACATCACTGCCGAGGCGGAATGCTTCCAGGGCTTGCCGGCGAACGTCGGGATCGAGGCCGGCGTGATACGCCACCGCAGGGAAGCCCGCCTCCCTCAGCACGGCGGTGAGCTGATCAACCCGCGATCGCGACCGGGCGTAGACGATCCCCGCTGATCCGCGCTGCTCCTCCAGAAAGGTGAGCAACTGCTCCCGTGGTTGCTGCTTGCTGCGTAGCAGGTAGCGGATGTTGGGGCGATCAAAGCTGGCCAGGAACACCTGGTCCGCCTGCAGGCCCAACCGCTCGCGGATGTCCTCCCGGGTGCGGGGGTCGGCGGTGGCGGTGAGCGCCAGCCGCGGCACCGCCGGAAAGCGCTGGGCCAGCTGGTCGAGCTGGCGGTACTCAGGCCGAAAGTCATGTCCCCACTGGGAGACGCAGTGGGCTTCATCGATGGCGAACAGGCTCACCCGCGACCCCAGCTGCTCCAGCAGGTCCCCCGCCAGCAAGCGCTCCGGTGAGACGTACAGCAACTTCAGCTCCTGCCGTTGCAGCTGCGACCAGACGTGGCCGGCCTGTTGGGGGTCCAGGGCGGAATGCAATCCCTCCGCCGCCACCCCCGCCTGCTGCAGGGCGGCCACCTGGTCCTGCATCAGGGCAATCAGGGGTGAGACCACCACCGTGAGGCCCGGCATGCAGAGGGCCGGCACCTGATAACAGAGGGATTTCCCCCCACCGGTGGGCATCAGCACCAGCGCCGAGCCACCGCCGACCACATGGCGCACGATGGCTTCCTGGGGGCCACGGAAGCGTGGGTAACCGAACACCTGCTGCAGCACCACTTGTGGATCCACGGGGGCTGGCTGAGGCGGCTGGATCTCCCAGAATGCCGTGGCTGCCCTGCCGCTCGCCGCCTTGCCCCAGTCCGCCCCACGCTCCGCCACCGCCTGGGGGTTTCTGGCACCCGGACTGCTGCTGATCTGCCTGTCGGTGCTGATCCCCGCCGCCATGGCCCTGGTGATGAGCTTCACGCAGAGCGGTCTGGATGTGAGCGAGCCGCTGCGCTTCGTGGGCCTGGCCAACATCCGGCGCCTGCTGGCCGACCCGATGTTCTTCAAGGTGCTCGGCACCACCCTCCTGTACCTGGCGGGGGTGGTGCCACCGGTGGTGCTGGGGTCCCTGCTGCTGGCGGTGCTGGTGAATCGCCAGTTACCCGGCATTCACTGGTTCCGTGCCGCGTTCTACACACCGGTGCTGGTGTCGATTGTGGTGGCGGCCATCGCCTTTCGCTGGCTCTACGCCGAAACCGGCCTGATCAACGGCTGGCTGAGCGCGCTGACGCGCGACGGTTGGCTCAGCGCCTTGATCGGCGACCGCTTCCAGCCCATCGGCTTCCTGACCAACCCGCTGCTGGCGCTGCCTTCGGTGATGGTGGTGACCCTCTGGAAGGGTCTTGGCTATTACATGGTGATTTTTCTGGCCGGGCTCCAGGGCATCCCCACCGATCTCTACGAAGCCGCCGAACTGGATGGCAGTGAGGGATGGCGCAAACACCTCGACATCACGCTGCCCCTGCTGCGCCCCTACGTGACCCTGGTGGCCGTGATCTCCGCCATCGCCGCCACCAAGGTGTTTGAGGAGGTGTACCTGATGACCCAGGGGGGGCCTGCCGATGCGACCAAAACCCTGGTGTATTACGTGTATGACCAGGCGTTCGCCGAGCTGGAGATCAGCTACGCCTGCACCGTGGGCCTGGCTCTGTTCGTGATCGTCTTGTTACTGAGCCTGGTGCGCTTTGCCTTTGCCGGAGACAAATCCCTGGCCTGAATGCGACATTGATTGATTGCGTGGCTGGGGCCATGGGCGCGGCGCCGACACTCCCGGGGGCCATCGGCATCGTCGGTGGAGGCCAGTTGGCCTGGATGCTCGCCGAGGCGGCCCAGCGCCGCGGGGTCGACCTGGTGGTGCAGACTCCCAACCCCCATGACCCGGCCGTGGCCCTGGCCAGCCGCGTGGTGCAGGCCGACGTGCGCGACGCCGGCGCCACCCGCCAGTTGGCCCAGCAATGCCTGGCCATCAGCTTCGAGAACGAATGGCTCGATCTGGAGGCCCTTGCGCCCTTGGCCGCCGATGGCGTCTGTTTCCTGCCCAGCCTCGAGGCCCTGCGCCCCCTGGTGTGCAAGCGCAGCCAACGGGACCTGCTGCAGCGGTTGCATCTTCCCTGCCCCCGCTGGTTTGGGCTGGATCAGCTCCGCTCTAGCCCAGGTGGCGAGTCGCCAGCGCCGGCTGGGGAGGGCACCAGTCCAACGGAGCAGGGCGCCGCGTGCTCCGGCGACTCCACCTCCTCCCCGGCATCGCCTTCCACGGTCACGTCCCCAGGTTTGCCGGAGGGCTTTGCCTATCCGCTGATGGCCAAGCTCGCCAGCGGTGGCTACGACGGCCGGGGCACCGCGGTGCTCCGCTCCGAAGCCGACCTGCAGACCCTCCTGGAGCAGGTGAACCCCGCTGACTGGATCGTCGAAGAGTTCGTGGTCTTCGAGCAGGAGCTGGCCCTGGTGGCCGCCCGCGATCAGGCCGGCGAAGTGGTCTGTCTCCCCCTGGTGCAGACCCATCAGCACCAGCAGGTGTGTGACTGGGTGCTGGCACCGGTGGAGGCCAGCCATGCCCTGCAGCAACGGGCCCGCAATGTGGCGGCGTCCCTGCTCACGGCCCTTGATTACGTGGGGGTGTTGTCGATCGAGTTCTTCTATGGACCCCAGGGTCTGCTGGTGAATGAACTGGCGCCTCGCACCCACAACTCCGGCCACTACTCCATTGAGGCCTGCAATCTGAGCCAGTTCGACCTGCAGCTGCTCACGGTGGGGGGAGCCCGTGCCGGCGAACCCCAGCTGCAGGTTCCCGGTGCCTTGATGGTGAACCTGCTGGGCTTTGACGACCGCAGCCCCGACCACCCCGACGCGGATTACCCCCAGCAGCGGGCCGCCCTGCAGGCGCTGCCACAGCTGCACATTCATTGGTATGGCAAGCAGGGCTCCAGCGTGGGCCGCAAGCTGGGTCATGCCACGGTGCTGCTGGAGCAGCAGGATCCCCATGCCCGCCGGCTGGAGGCCATGCAGCGGCTGGAGGAGATCCGCCGCATCTGGCCCCTGCCTCCCTCCGCCTCCAGCGCCTCTGATTCGGTCCACGGGGCCTAGGATTTCTGCGGACTGCTGTGTTGGTCACTGCCTTCTACAGTTTTCTGATCTGACTCCCTTTTCGACTTGGGGCGTCTGTCGCGACAGTGCCGTAAACCGGCCCCGTAGCCGGAAACGAATCTCCGCTCTGACTCCCCTTCTGGTTTATCCAGGTCGGAATCTGGGGCAGAACGGCACAGCGGTTCACCCTTTTCCCTTGCTGCCCACCAGGGTGGCGATGCGCTCCTCCAGCTCCGGGGCCCCCAGGCCGGTGACCACGAACACCTCCTGGGCGCTGCTGCCGCGGCGAGCCACCAGTTTCCAGCCGCCGCTGATGGGGGTTGAGACCCGCAGCCGCAGCTCGGGTGCCCGGCCCCGCACGCGGGCGATCACGGCGGGGGTGATCGTGTCGATGGCCGGATCCTTCACCAGCCGTTTGAGCAGCGGGATCAGCCCCTCCAGGTAGGTGCTGTGGGTGATCACCAGCCGGCCCATGGCTGCGGGATGGGGGGCAAGGGTCGTCAACCCTAAGGAAGCCTGCTAGACCATTGCTCCCTCGGCTGAGCCCATGGCCGCCCCGCAGGACCACGCCCGCCACCCCCATTTGCTTGATCGACTGCGCGATGAGCTGGGCCCGGAGGCTCAGCTGGTGAGCGTGGGGCACTCCGATGCCCAACGGCTCAGGGGGCTGGCGGTGTGTTCTGGGCGCATCCTCAGCTTCGTGCTCGAGGCGGAGCAGAACCGTCTGCGCACCCAACCCCTGTTCGAACTGCTGGAGCACCGCCGGCTGGCCTGATCAGCAGCGCTCCAGCGGGGCCATCGTGAGGCCCTCGGCCCCCAATTGCTGGTGATACAGCTCCGCCTGCTCCAGCGGACCGCTCCACACCACTGCCGAGCCCTGGCCATCGATCTGATGGGCCAGCTCCCAGGCACGGTCCGGGGTCATCCCCGGGATATGGCGCACGAGCACCTCCACCACGTGCTGAAAGGTGTTGTGGTCGTCATCGAGCACGATCACACGACCCTGGGGGTAGGGCACCTGCAGGCGCTGGCGATCGAGCAGCGTCTGACCGGACGAACCCATCGGATGACAAGCCTGGAAGCAACCCCCAGTCTGCCGCCCGACGCTGGTTAAAGTGCCGGCAACACGTTTGCACCGCCATGCTGATCACCGTGGGTTGGGCCGCTCTCTGCGCCACCTTCACCTTCTCGATCGCCATGGTGGTGTGGGGCCGCAACGGTGACGGCAGCATCAACTTCTGAGCTCAACTCCGAGGCCCCTGGGGGTCGCCCCTGACCCGGTGAGTGCATTCGATTCCTCCGCCCTGGGCCTTCCCCTCGGCCTCGGGCTGAACAATCTGTTGGCCATCCTGGCCGCCGCTCTGCTGGTGTTTGTCAGCGGTGGTGTGATCTACCTCTCCACGGTCGAGTGGCGAGATCGCCGTCGCCGGCAGCAGCCCGTGTCCAGCCCGGGTCGCCGCCGCCGGTGAGCGATCCGGCGGCGTGGATCGAACCCTGGGCCTGGCGTCAGGCCGATCGCTGCCTGATTCCTCCCCGATCCAACCCGCCGCAGGTTGTTGGTTCTGCCGGTTGGACCGCAGAGCTGCAGGCGCACCTGCAGGGCGCCCTGACATCCGACCCTGGCAGCTCTGAAGCCTGGGCCCTGGCCTCCAGGCTGCTGCACCAGCCCGCCGACGGGGCTCTGCGTCCAATGGCTGATCAGCGCCGTCAGCAGCTGGTGGGGGAACGGGTCACCTATGTGGTGAACCGCAACCTCAATTTCACCAACCACTGCCTGCAGCACTGCAGCTTTTGTGCCTTTCGCCGGGATGCAGGCCAGGAGGGGGCGTTCTGGCACAGCTTCGAAACCCTGCAGGAGCGCGCGTCCCTGGCCGTCGCGGCGGGGGCCACCGAGCTCTGCATCCAAGGGGGACTCAACCCGGACGCGCGGTTGGAGGGCTCCAGCCTCCGCTACTACCAGGCCTTGCTGCGGGCCCTGCAGGCGGCCGCCCCTGGCCTGCATCTGCATGCCTTCTCCCCCCAGGAGCTGCTGTTCATCGCTGAACAGGACCAACGGCCACTCCAGGCGGTGATCGATGGGCTGATGGCCGCCGGTCTGGGGTCGGTCCCCGGCACCGCCGCCGAGGTGCTGAGTGAGTCGGTGCGTCGGCAACTTTGCCCGGAAAAGCTCAGTGCCCGCCAATGGTGTGGTGTCATCCTGCAGGTGCACCGCAGCGGCCTGGCCAGCACCGCCACCCTGATGGCCGGGCATCTGGAGCAACCGGCTGATCGCGCCGCCCATCTGCTCACCCTGGTGGCCCTGCAGCAAGCCGCCTGGCAGCATCAGGTCAGCGGTTTCAGCGAGTTCGTGCTGCTGCCCTTCATCGGTGCCCAGGCCCCGGCTGCCCTGCGCCAGCGGGTGGGCCGTGACCAGCCCGATCGCACCGCCATGCTCACCCTGACGGCCCAGGCCCGCCTGCTGCTCGACCGCTGGTTCGTGAACCACCAACCCAGCTGGGTCAAGCTCACCCTTGCCGGGGCCACCGAGGCCCTGCGCTGGGGCTGCAACGACCTGGGGGGCACCTTGATGGAGGAGACCATCACCAGCATGGCCGGAGCCCAAGGGGGCACCTCGCAAACCCCAGACGACCTGGCGGCTGCGGCCCGCAGCCTGGGACGCCCGGTGGCGCAACGCTCCACCCTCTACGGCGAGGTCGGGTCCGCCCCATGCCCCTGACCCGCCTGGTTCCACCACTGCCCCTAGCCCTGAGGCGTGAGGTCGAGCCCCTCCGCAACACCCTGGCGCCGTTGCTGCTGCTGCTGGCCCTGCCGGCTCTGCTGTTGGGCCTGTTCCCGCGGCGCCTGGCGACGGGCCTCGATCGCTTGCAGGCGGAAGCGGCCCTGCTGCAGAGCTTCACCGCACGGCCCGGCGACCCTCCGCCTCCCCTCTGGCTGGAGCGGCTGGGCCCCCAGCGGGCCCAGGCCCTGTGGTCACGTCAGCGTCGCCTGTGGTGGCAGTTCTGGGGCCCCCATGGCGACGCCGGCAGCTACCTGGTGATGCCCGCCGCCACGGCCCAGCCTCCACCCCGCGATGCCCTGGTGGTGGACGACCTGTGGGTGATGGCCCCCAGCCCCTTGGCCCGGCAACTGCTGGAACAGCAGCTCACCCTGCAGCGCAGGCCCTCCCGCGGCTTGGAGCAGCGCTGCACCGCCACCCTGTTACAACGCACCGCTGTTCACTGGAACGGCCTGGCCCTGGCTCAGATGTTGGGCCCCGTCTCCCCCCTATCCGCGCTCCTGCAACAGGGATGTCTGCAACTCAGCAGCGATGCCGGCAGCCTGGTGGTGAGCGGCGAAGCCGATGCCAGCGCCGGGACCCTCACGGGAGCCCCCGCCTGGCTGGCCCCCCCGGTCAGTCTCCAGCTCCCGGCTTCGCAGCTGTTGCTGCTGCAGGGCACCCGTCTGGATCTGCTGTTGCGGGGCCTCGGCGCCAGTGGCCTGCTGCGGACCACCCTGGCGGAGCGCTATGGCCTCGGACCCGAGCAGTTGCGCCGACTCAAGGCGGCTCCGTTTGTGCTGGAGCTGCACCAGCAGCCCGCTGGTCCCTTCCGTGCCGGCTTGGTGCTGCTGACGGACCTTCCCCCCGATCGGATTTTTTGGGATCGCTGGCTGGCGGATCTCAGCCGCAGCCTGGAGCGCCAGGGATTGGAGCGCCGCCAGCCCCTGCCACGGCTCACCACCTGGAACCGGCCCGACGGCACGGTGGTGGGGGGCTGGCGCTGGTTAGCGACCCGCCGCCTGCTCTGGTTCCTCGGCCCCGTGCCGACGCGGCAGCCCCATCAGGTCTCCCAAGGGGATCTGGATTGGCACCTGCAGCTGCGTCCCAGGGCCATGGCTGAGGTTGGATTGCTGCCGGAGTCGTTGCCCCTGGTTGTCCAGCGTGCCCAGAGCCTGCAGCTCCAGGGCCGCTTGGAGCGTGGTGGCGCCGGCGGTGACAGCCAAAGCAGCCTCAGCGGCCGCTTGCAGTTGCGTTAGTTGCCCGGGGCCGCTTCCGGGGTGACGGCAGCCGGGGTTTCAGCAGCCCGTTCGCGGCGCCGGCGCTCGGCCGCCACGGTTTCTTCCATCAGTTCCACCGCCTGGCTCATCTTTTCGATGTTGCTGGCATAGAGGCTGAGGTCCTTGTCGACGCGATCCTTGATCAACCCCATGGCGTCGCCGATGTCATGGGCGGCGCTGCGCAGGGCCTGGGGCTCCAATGCCTCGGCCCCCTGGGCGCGTTGCAGCAGGCTCAACAACCCCACGGCCACCAGGCGCGAGTAGTGGAAATCGGGGCGTTGCACGCTTTGGAGCAAACCTGAAATGGGGGCCGGGGCCCCGGCCCCCTGGTTGGACAGCCAACCCTTCACCTCCTCGAGGTTGTGGCGGCCCACCTGGTTGACGGCCTCGGATGCGCGGCTGCGCAGCTGCACGGCGTCAAACCCCGTGGCGCTGCAGAGGGCCGTGAACAGGGGCTCGCGCTGCTGGTCAGGCTTGTAGCCCTTGGAAAAGCTGTCGAACACCTGGGTCAGCCCCACCGCAAACAGTCCGTCGGACTGAAAGCCCTGTTGATGGCTGAGCAGGTGCAGTTCCACCAGCAGTTCATCCACCAGCCGCCGGTACAGCGGGGCGATCACGTGCGGGAAGGCGGTGTGAAAGGCCCGCTTGCTGTCGGCAACGGTGAGGCTGGCGCCCACGCTGGAGGTGGCGAAGTGGGGCGACCCTAGCTCGCTGAGAACGCTCGGCCCGGCTCAAGCTCAGTAGGATCCGCCCAACTGCCGCTTCCCCCGTGACCGTGATCCCAATCGTGATTGAGGAGTCCGGACGGGGCGAGCGCGCCTTCGACATCTATTCCCGGCTGTTGCGCGAGCGAATCATCTTCCTCGGGGAGCCGGTCACCGCCGAATCCGCCAACCGGATCGTGGCCCAGCTGCTGTTCCTCGAAGCGGAGGACCCGGAGAAGGACATCTTTTTGTACATCAATTCCCCAGGGGGATCGGTGTACGACGGCCTGGGGATCTTTGACACCATGCAGCACATCAAGCCCGACGTGCAGACCGTGTGCGTGGGCCTGGCGGCCTCCATGGGTGCCTTCCTGCTCTGTGCCGGCACCAAGGGCAAGCGCAGCAGCCTGACCCACTCGCGGATCATGATCCACCAGCCCCTCGGCGGCGCCCGTGGTCAGGCCAGCGACATCCGCATTCAGGCCGATGAAATCCTCTACCTGAAGAAAAAGCTCAACCAGGAGCTTGCCGACCGCACCGGTCAGCCCCTCAGCCGCATTGAGGAGGACACCGACCGCGACTTTTTCATGTCGCCGGCCGAAGCGGTGACCTACGGCCTGATCGACAAGGTGATCGACAAGCGCCCCGTGCGCGCGGTGTGAAACCAGGCGGCAAAGGACGTCCCCCCAGCCAGCGCCCCAGCAAGGTGTGCCCGGTGTGCCAGCGCCCCTTCAGCTGGCGCAAGAAGTGGGAACGGGTCTGGGATCAGGTGATCTACTGCTCGGATCGCTGCCGCCAGCGGCGTGGCCTTAGGCCAGAGCAGCCCTGATCGCTGGGTTGCTGTACCAGCTGTAGAGGCCTTCGCGCACCGGTTCAATGCCCAATTCCCTGCGCAACTCCTCCAGGTTCTGGGCCATGCGCTCTTCCCAGATCACCGGGAACAGAGGCTTGGCCCGGATGCCCATCTCCATGCCTTGGGTCATCAGGTCGTAGCTGTAGCCGATGCTGTCGGCATAGTCTTCGGTGCTCGTGAAGTCTTCGTCGGCCTTGTCGGTCTTGAAGAAGCTCAGCATCAACCCCACCAGGTTGATGAAGGAGAAGCCCGGGAAACTGAACTGGCCAACGCTGATGCTGATCACACCGAGTTCACCAAAGTTGTCGAGGCTGTAGCCGCTAAGGATGTGGTGAAGGTCGTGGGTGGCGTAGACCCGGTAATTGACGTAATCACCCTCGCTTTCAAGGTTGTTGTAGAACGCCGGATCAGGGAAAAAATCAATGTCGTAGCCCAACGCCTCCATCACCGTGGCGTAGGTGTAACCAAGGCTCCCCTTGGGCAGTTGCTTCATGGCAGCCACGTCGTAGGGCCCGCAAAGCCGGCGCGACTGGATCAGCGCCGCTGCGGCCGGCTCCTTGTGCAAGCGCCGCAGGCAACGGGTCATCGGACTGCCCGTCAGCCGGCGCGACAGCTCAAACACATTGCCGGCGTCGTCGGTGCCGCCTGCCGCCAGGTCGGCCAGGTCCAGGAATTCCTGGATGTGCTCGGCTGAGGCAACCCGGTTGAGGTAACGGAATCCCATGGACGGCCAGCGGCTCTGGCGTTAGTTCGCCGGCTCAGCGTAGGGGTGAACGCTGGTGGCAATCACCTCGCACAGCACCGGTGTTTGGAGCGTTTGCACCAGTTCAGCCTCCACGTCCAAACGCAAACCATCGGTCTGGGAGGCGGTCACGGCGGTGGCTGGCTCCACGTAGGCCACGGCCGTCACGGTGCGCCCCAAACGGATCATGGCCAGCTCCAGCAACGTGCAGCCCCGTTCGGCGAGCACCGCGGCAACGGCGGCGCTGCAGCTGCTGTGCAAAGCCGGGGGGATCGAGCGGCTGGACCCGGCCGCCTCGGTCACGGCACCTTGGAGGATGGCGATGGGTTCCCCCACCAGCGCGAGGCTGAGCACCAGCACCAGCAGGGAGTCGGCGATGGGCACCAACGGTGCGAGGGGCGTGGCCAGCAGCGATGGGGACCCCAACAGGGCGATGCCGGTGCCGGCTGAAATCAGGGCATCAAAGCGGGCTGAGATGGCCATGCCGCGCAGCATGTCGTTGTTGCCCCCACCGTTGCTCCAGCTGCGGGCGAAGACACGCCACAGCCACAGGTTCAGCAGCACCATGGCGCTGAAGTACCAGCCCAGCCCATCGAGCTGCACCGCTGGGATCACACCACCCTGCACAGCGGTGAGGATCTTGCCGATCGCCGAGACCATCGCAAAGGCGATGATGCCGAGCAGCACCAGGGTGCGAAACAGCACGTAGAGCGGTTCCTGGCCCGATGCCCCAAACGGGTAGGCACGGCTGCGCGGTTGCAGGGCGGCACGGTTCACTTGGCCGGCGATCACCGACGCCCCAGCCATGACTGCGGTGTACAGGCCGTCGAGCAGCAGGGCGTCGGACCCTGAGCGCAGATAGAAGACCAAGGCGGCAACAGCACCGACGCTGTTGCCCAGGGTTCCGAGCTGCAGGGCCCGGATCTCGCTGTTCACCGCTGGAATCAGCCCTTGGCGGGCTCGCCAATGAAGGGGGAGAAGCGCTCCTTCTCAGGAATGGCGGTGTATTCGGCCACGATCGCCCGGAATTCATCGCCATCGAGGCTCTCCTTCTCGATCAGCACCTCCACCACGCGATCCATGCAGGCACGGTGGGCGGCCACCAGTTGCACGGTTTCGGCATAGCAGTTCTGCACGATCTGGCGCACGGCGGTATCCACGCGGGCGGCGGTGGCATCGGAGCCATCGCTGCGGGTCATCAGGTCGCGGCCCAGGAACACCTCCTGGTTGCCGGCTTCCAGCGAGAGCTGGCCCACTTCGCTCATGCCGAAGCGCGTCACCATCTGGCGGGCGATGGAGGCCACCTGCTGGATGTCGCCGCCGGCGCCGGTGGTTACCTCGGCGTAGCCGAATACCACGTCTTCGGCGGCGCGCCCCCCCAGGGCGCCCATGATCCGGGCCCGCAGCTGGGCGCGGCTCACCAGCATCTGCTCCTCATCGGGGGAGAACCAAGTCAGGCCCTGGGCCTGGCCGCGGGGGACCAGGGTGACCTTCTGCACGGGGTCATGGGCCTTCACCAGGGTGCCCACCAGGGCATGGCCCACTTCGTGATAGGCGATCAGGCGCTTGCTGCGGCCATCGGTGAGGGGCTTGCCTTCCATGCCGGCGATGATCCGGTCCACGGCGTCATCGATCTCCGCCAGGCCCGTGGCCTCCTTGCGGCGACGGGCCGTGAGGATGGCGGCTTCATTGAGCAGGTTGGCCAGGTCGGCGCCGGAGAAGCCCGGGGTGCGACGGGCGATCGCTTCGAGGCTCACATCCTCCGCCAGCTTCTTGTCGCGGGAGTGCACCTTCAGCACCGCCAGACGGCCCTTGATATCGGGCACATCCACTTGGACCTGGCGGTCGAAGCGGCCGGGGCGGAGCAGGGCCGAGTCGAGCACGTCGGCCCGGTTGGTGGCGGCAATGATGATGATGCCGCTGTTGCCCTCGAAGCCGTCCATCTCGGTGAGCAGCTGGTTGAGGGTCTGCTCCCGCTCGTCGTTGCCACCGCCCACACCGGCGCCGCGCTGGCGCCCCACGGCGTCGATCTCATCGATGAAGATCAGGCAGGGGCTGTTCTCCTTGGCCCGTTTGAACAGGTCACGGACGCGGCTCGCGCCGACGCCCACGAACATCTCCACGAACTCCGAGCCGGAGAGGGAGAAGAACGGCACGCCCGCTTCGCCGGCAATGGCCTTGGCCAGCAGGGTCTTTCCGGTACCGGGAGGCCCAACCAGCAACACGCCTTTGGGGATCTTGGCCCCCACGGAGGTGAAGCGCTCCGGGGTCTTGAGGAAGGTCACCACCTCCTGCAGGTCCTGCTTGGCCTCCTCCACACCGGCCACGTCGTCAAACATCACACCGGTCTGGGCTTCCATCGCGAAGCGGGCCTTGGTCTTGCCGAACTGCATGGCCTGGCCGGGGCCACCGGGCATCCCGTTGCCACGGCGAGCCAGGAACACCAGCACGCCGATCAGCAGCAGCGGGAACAGCAGGTTGCCCAGCAGACCCAGGGCCGGTGGAGCGGTGCGGGGTGGATGGATGTCGAAGCTGATGCCCTGTTTCTTGAGGTTGTTGACCAGTTCGGGCGCCAGACCCGGCAGATCCACGCGCAGACGCTGCACACGGTTGTCGAGATCGGGATCCACCGCTTCCACCACGGCGGTACGGCCGCCATCAAAGATGTCGACGGCGGTGACGCGACCTGCATCCACGTAATCCAGGAAGCGGCCGTAGCTCATGCGGGCCACCGCGGCATTGCGGGGAGCCACGGTGGGGCCCGACGGCGCCGCCAGGCGACCGCCACCATTGCCCAGCACCTGCCAACCGAGGAACAGGGCGACGGCAATGGGCAGAACCCAGAGGGCAATGGTGCGCCAGCGCTGATTCATGGCCGCCTTGCTGAACGTTTGTTTAACAAGTGTAAAGCGACCGCCGCTCCTCCAGAGGGCCTGCAGCCGCTTACCTCAACCGGCCTGCACGCCTTGGATCAGCCCATCCGAAGGGGCGCGAAAGGCCACCGTGCCGCCCGCGCCGTCGTGGGTTGCTTCCACCACCAGCTCCGCCACGGGGATGGACTCCACCAGCTCCGGCCCGCCGAGGCCATGGGTCCAGATCTGCACCTCGGAGGCCTCCGGTGCCAGGAAGCTGAGCAACTCGAAGGGGAACACCACCCGCTCCAGGAAGAACTCCTGGGGGCCCAGGCAGCGCACGATCACCATGCGATCGCTGCTGTTGCGGTAGCCGCAAGAAAGCTGGGCCAAGGGCGGATGCTCGTGCAAAAGCCTTCCCATCAAGCCATTGCCCCTCCGCTGCATTTGGTGACCGTTGAGACCAACCGCTCACCGCCCGTGGAAATTCGGTTTTTCTACAGATTTGAGCTAGAGGCTGCGCAGGGCTGTGATCGGATCCAGTCGCGACGCCCGCCTGGCCGGCAGCACGCCGAACACCAGGCCGATGCTGCCCGACAGGCCGACGGTGATCAACACACTGGTGGCCCCAATCGCTGCAGGCAGCGGTGTGAAGGCGGCCACGGCCGCCACGGCGGACAGCCCCAAGGCGCTGCCGATCACCCCACCCAGGCTGGAGAGCACCAGGGCTTCCACGAGGAACTGGGCCAGTACATCGCTGCTGCGGGCTCCAATGGCCTTGCGCAAACCAATCTCCGAGGTGCGCTCGCTCACCGACACCAACATGATGTTCATGATCCCGATCCCGCCCACCAGCAGCGAGATCGCACCGATGGCCCCCAGCATCAGGGTCAGTCCGCCGGTGATGGTGCCCACGATCGAGAGCGCATCCTGCTGGGAACGCACGGCGAAATCGTCCTCCCGCAGGATGTTGTGCCGTTGCCGCAACAGATTGGTGATCTGAAATTTGGCGGCGCCGGTGCTGGCCTCATCGCGGGCCTCCACGCTGATGAAGTTGAGGCTGACGCCGTAGGTGGGATCGCGGCCGGAGAGCTTGCTCACCATGGTGGTGAGGGGGATGTAGGCGGCCTCGTCCTGGTTCTGTCCGAAGACAGCGCCCTTGGGGGCCATCACCCCGATCACCTCGAAGCTCTGGTCACGGATGCGCAGGGTCTGGCCGATGGCGGAACCCACCGGCAGCAACTTGGTGCGCAGGTCCGGGCCGATCACCACCACGTTGCGGGCCCCCTCCAGATCGCGCTGGTCGAGGAAGCGCCCCTGGGCCACCTCAAAGCGCCGCACGGTCAGGAAGTCGGGGGTGATGCCGGAGACGGTGGCACTGGAGCTCTTGGCACCGGCCTGCAGCACGGCGCTGAGGGTGATTTGGGGCACCACCCGCTTCACGCTGGGCACCTGCTCAGCAATGGCCTCGGCGTCCTCCAGCACCAGCGTCTTGGGGAAGTCGATCCCCTGGCGGCGGCTGTCGTTGTTGCCCGGCACCACGAACAGCACGTTGGCTCCGAGCGTGTTGAGCTGCCCCTCCGCCAGGTTCTGTGCCCCTTTCCCCACCCCCACCAGGGTGATCACCGAGGCATTGCCGATCACGATGCCGAGCATCGTGAGCAGCGAGCGCAGCCGGTTGGCCCGCAGGGTGGCGAGCGCCATGCCCACGGTTTCGCGCAGGGCGAGTTTGGCGGCCATGGGGGGCTCGGCGGGGTGAGCGGGGTCTGCCCTAAACGATGGCGCCGCTGGTGTCGGGATTGTGGCTGCGGGCACCGCGATGCACTTCGCCGCGGCGCAGGTCGAGGGTGACGATCTCGCCCTGGCGCAGGTTGGCGATCGCATCGCTGACCCCCACGATCGCCGGGATGCCGGTGCGCTGGGCGATCAGGGCGGTGTGGCTGTCGGCATCGCCCACTTCAGCGATCACCCCCTTGGCCTTGCGGATCGCCTCCACGTACTCCGCGGTGGTTTCACGCACCACCAGGATCTCGCCGGCCTGAATCGAGGCGGCGGCCTCGGGGGTGCTCACCACCCGTACGCGCCCACTCACGGAGCCATTGCCGATGCCCACACCCTTGGAGAGCACCGCCGAGACGATCCCCACCTTGATGAAGTCGGTGGAGCCGCTGACGCCGGAGAGGGTGCCGGCGGTCTGCACCACCAAATCGCCGTCGTTGAGCACGCCCATTTCCCGGGCCATGCCCATGGCCAAGCTGAAGGTGCTGGTGGACGAGCTTTGCTCCTCCACCAACAGCGGGCTCACCCCCCAGCACAACTGCAGGCGCCGGGCCACGGGCACCTCGCTGGTGATCGCCAGGATTGGGGTGCTGGGTCGGAACTTGCTCACGTTGCGGGCGGTCGCCCCACCCTTGGTGAGCGTGAGGATGGCGGAGGCCTCCAACTGACGGGCGATCGCGCTCACCGCCTGGCTGATGGCATTGGGAATGGTGGAGGCCAGTTGGCTCTCATCACCGCGGCGCGGGTAATCCCGTTCGATGCGTCGGGCGATCTGGCTCATGGTGGCCACCGCCTCCACGGGGAAATCCCCCACGGCGCTCTCGTTGGAGAGCATCACCGCATCGGTGCCATCGAGGATGGCGTTGGCCACGTCGCTCACCTCGGCGCGGGTGGGCCGCGGGCAGCTCACCATCGAGTCGAGCATCTGGGTGGCGGTGATCACGGGGATCCCCAGGCCATTGCACTTGCGGATCAGCTCCTTCTGCAGCAGCGGCACCTCTTCGGCGGGCATCTCGACGCCGAGGTCGCCGCGGGCGACCATCACCCCGTCACACAGGGGCAGGATCGCGTCGATCTGATCGATCGCCTCGAACTTCTCGATCTTGGCCACCACCGGGGTGCTGAACCCGTGGCTGGCAATCAGCGCCTTGATCTCCTGCATGTCGGAGGGGTTGCGCACGAAGCTCAGCGCCACCCAGTCGACGCCCTGCTGCAGGCCAAAGGCCAGGTCGGTGCGGTCCTTGTCGGTGAGGGCCCGGATCGAGAGCTGCACGTCCGGGAAGTTGACGCCCTTGTTGTTGGAGAGCACGCCCCCCACGGTCACCGTGCAGTAGAGGGTCTGATCCGACCGGTCCACACGGTCGGCCACCATCTCAACGCGGCCGTCATCCAGCAGGATTCGGCTGCCGGGCACCACTTCCTCCGCCAGCTTGTCGTAGGTGACGGTGGCGATCTCCTGGGTGCAGGCCACATCCCGGGAGGTGAGGGTGAACGCATCCCCCTTGGCCAGGGTGATTGGGCCGTCCTTGAAGCGGCCGAGGCGGATCTTTGGGCCCTGCAGATCCTGGAGAATGCCGACGTGCACCCCCAGCTGATGGGCTACCTGGCGGATGGTGGCAATCCGGGCGGCGTGCTCGCTGTGGTCGCCGTGGGAGAAGTTGAGCCGGAAGGTGGTGGCGCCCGCCTCGATCAGGCGCCGCAGCTGCTCAGGGGATTCGGTGGCAGGGCCGATGGTGGCCACGATCTTGGTGCGACGCGTGAGATCGGGCAGGGCCATTCGGCAAGGCCATAGGTCGATGGACACTATCATCGGGGCCCGCCAACGTAGCTGTCGCAATGGATCTCAACGCCTATCAGCGCGGAGCACGGCAGACCGCCCGCTATCCCGACGTGGGGGCCAACCCGATCTATCCCACCCTCGGGCTCTGCGGCGAGGCCGGCGAGGTGGCCGACAAGGTGAAGAAGGTGCTGCGGGATCAGAACGGCTGCTTTAGCGATGCGGTGAAGCAATCCCTGTTGCTGGAGTTGGGGGATGTGCTCTGGTACGTGGCCCAATTGGCCAGTGAATTGGGGTTTGAGCTCGATCAGATCGCCGAGGCCAACCTGGAGAAATTGGCCAGCCGCGCCGCCCGTAACGTGATCTCCGGCAGCGGCGACCACCGCTGACTGTCCGTTGCCAGCCCCGCATGCGTGCCCTGCAAGTTCAACTCCTGGCCGCGCTGTTGTGTCTGTTTGGCCTGGTGTGGCCCGCCGTTCCACCGGCCCTGGCTGCCGCGGACCTCACGGTGTCGCAGGTGAGCCTGGAGCCCTGCCCCAGTGCCGACATCGGTGCCCAGCCGCAGTTGCGTCGCCCCAGTGGTGCCAGCTGTTATGTGCTCCGGGGCACCGTGACCAATCCCGGCCGCAAGCCGGTGGTGGACACCGATGTCTTCGCCCAGATCCTCGACGCCAGCGGCGAGCCCGTGCTGCAGAACCGTTCGCGCGTGGGATCCATCGGTGATGTGCCACCCGGGGATTCGAGTTTTGCCCTGCGGCTGGCGGTCCCGGCGGGCACCCCTGGCCCGTTCAGCTTCACCAATGTGAAGGCCCGGGGGTTCAAGGCTCCCGTGCGCACCCGTGCCGGGGCCTACGACGACCTGCTGCCCCTGGAGCAGGACGTGGCGTCCTGAGCCCGGTTCGCCCCTGGGCTTAGTAGGCCGCGTAGAAAAACACCCGGCTCTGCTCCAGCAGCGTCTGGATCAACTGCAGCGCCAGAAAGGCCACGATCGCGGAGAGGTCGAGGCCCCCCAGGGGAGGGATCAGGCCCCGGAACACGTTGAGATAGGGGTCGGTGACGGCACTCACCGTGGAGAGCACCGGATTGCCCCAGTCGAGATTCGGGAACCAGGTGAGCAGAACCCGCACCAGCAGCACCAGGGTGTAGATCGACAGGGTCTGGGCGAGAACCCCGATCAGATCGCCGAGCACAGGAGCCATGGGTGCCGTGTTGGGTGAAAAACGGTGTTGACCTGTCGGGACTTTAGGCAGCCCGATTCAGGCGGCTTGGGCGTCCGCCGTTGGTGGGGTTGGGGCAGGTTGCGCGGATTGCTCAGCCTGCACCTGCGCGCCGCGGGCCTGGCGGCGGGGCACCAGGTCGTCGGTTTTCACCTGGAAGGTGCGGTGGAACTTCTCGCTCAGGGTGAGCCAGAAGGAGCGCCCCTCGCTCTGGCGTTTGCGCTCGATAAAGCTCTGGGCCAGCAATTCTTTGATGTGGTCGTAGGCGCTGGAACCGCGCAGGTCCACCAGTTCCGACTGCAGGATCCGCTTCTTGAGGGCAATGGTGGCGAGGGTGCGCAGGGCGGCGGTGGACAGATCGACCGGCAGCAGGTTCTGCACTAGATCACCCAGGCCATCCCGCAGCTGCAGGCTGTAGCGCTGCCCCTCCTGACGCACCTCCAGGGCGGTGTCGCGGTGGGCGTAGTCGGCCATCAGGGTGATCAACCCCAGCTCCGCCTGGTCGCGACTAACGGCGGCGATCTCAGCCAGTTCCCCCAGGGTGAGAGCACGCCCCTTCAGGTAGAGGATCGCCTCCAGCCGGGCGGGCAGGGACAGCAACTCGCGCTGCTCAAGCAACGGTTCCAGCGTGGGTTCCGGGGTTTCGCGATCCATGGCACCCCCCGTCACAGCGGCAAGTTATCCCACTCCAACCGCTCCGGCCAGTTCCCCCAGGAACAGCCGGTAGGCGGGGTTATCGGTTTCATCCACGTATTGGTAGCCAAGGCCCTGCAGGAAGGCCTGCCAGTCGTTCATCTCCTGGGGCGGTACCTGCACCCCCACCACAATCCGCCCCACGTCGGCGCCGTGGTTGCGGTAGTGGAAGATGCTGATATTCCAGTTGGGATGCAGGCTGGTGAGGAAGCGCATCAGCGCCCCTGGCCGCTCCGGAAACTCAAACCGGTAGAGCAGTTCACGGCCCAGACCGGCCGCTTCACCGGCAGCGGCCGGTAGGCGTCCACCCACCATGTGACGCAGATGCAGCTTGGAGAGCTCATCGTTGGAGAGATCAAGGCAGGGGAAGCCCGCCTGCTGCAGGTCGTGGATCAGGTTCTGTTCATCGCTGCTGCCGCTGGTCTGCACCCCCACGAAGATGTGGGCGCGGCCGGGATCCGCCAACCGATAACTGAATTCGGTGAGGTTGCGGTCCCCCAGCAGCGTGCAGAACGCGCGCAGACTCCCTGCCCGCTCGGGGATTTCCACCGCCAGCATCGCTTCGCGGTCTTCGCTGATCTCCGTGCGCTCCGCCACGAAGCGCAGACGATCGAAGTTCATGTTGGCGCCACAGGCCACCGCCACCAGGGTCTGGCCATGGCGGCCGCGTCGGGCCACATCGGCCTTCATGCCGGCCACCGCCAGCGCCCCCGCAGGCTCGAGGATCGAACGGGTGTCCTCGAACACATCCTTGATGGCGGCACAGATGGCATCGGTGTCCACGGTGACCATCGCGTCCACATGGCGGCGTGCCAGCTCGAAGGTCTGGATCCCCACCTCCCGTACGGCAACGCCGTCGGCGAACAGGCCCACCTGCTCCAGCTTCACCCGTTCCCCCAGCGCTAGGGAGCGCGTCATGGCATCAGCATCCACGGGTTCGACGCCAATCACCTCCACCTCCGGCCAGAGGCTTTTCACATAGGCGGCGATGCCGGCAATCAAGCCCCCTCCCCCCACCGCCACATAAATGGCATCCGGGGGATCGGAGCACTGGCGAAGGATTTCTAGGGCGATCGTTCCCTGCCCGGCGATCACATCGGGGTCGTCGAAGGGATGGATGAACGTCAGCCCGCGCTGATCGGCCAGGCGCAGGGCCTCCGCATAGGCGGCGTCATAGGTGTCGCCAAACAACACCACCTCGGCTCCACGGTTGGCCACGGCCCGCACCTTCATCTCCGGTGTGGTCACCGGCATCACGATCACGGCCCGGCAGCCGAGCTTCTGGGCCCCCAGGGCCACCCCCTGGGCATGGTTGCCAGCGCTGGCGGCGATCACACCCCGCTCCAGCTCCGCCGGGCTGAGACCCGCCATTTTGTTGTAGGCCCCGCGCAGCTTGAAGCTGAACACCGGCTGCAGGTCTTCCCGCTTCAGCAGCACGGTGTTCCCCAGCCGCCGCGACAGGTTGGGGGCCGTGTCCAACGGCGATTCGATCGCCACGTCGTAGACGCGGGCGCGCAAAATCCGTTGCAGCATCTCCTGATCCGTCGGCGAGGGCTCCCCCTGGTGGCTGGCGGCGGTTGTGCTCATGGCCCTGCGGTGATCCCTTCAGTGTGCCAACTGCTGGATGCGTCCCCAGAACGTCTGTGCTGAACCGACACTCCACCGGTGGCAGCGCGTAGGCTCAACCAGGTTCAAGGCCTCTGGCATGCATCTCAGCGAGCTGACGCATCCGAATCAGCTGCACGGCCTGAGCACCGCCGAGCTCGAGGGCATCGCCCGCCAGATCCGCGAACGCCACCTGGAGGTGGTGAGCACCAGCGGCGGTCACTTGGGCCCAGGCCTGGGCGTCGTCGAGCTGACGCTTGCCCTCTACCAAACCCTTGACCTCGACCACGATCGGGTGGTCTGGGATGTGGGCCATCAGGCCTACCCCCACAAACTGATCACCGGCCGCTACAACGACTTCCACACCCTGCGCCAGCAGAACGGCGTGGCGGGCTATCTGAAGCGCTGCGAAAGCCGGTTCGACCACTTCGGGGCCGGCCACGCCAGCACCTCCATCTCGGCGGCCCTGGGCATGGCCTTGGCCCGGGATCAGCGGGGTGAAGCCTTCAAGTGCGTGGCCGTGATCGGCGACGGCTCGCTCACCGGTGGCATGGCCCTGGAGGCGATCAACCACGCCGGCCACCTGCCCAAGACACGCCTGTTGGTGGTGCTGAACGACAACGACATGTCGATCAGCCCACCGGTGGGGGCCCTCTCCACCCACCTCAACCGCATGCGGCACAGCAAGCCGCTGCAGTTTCTGCAGGACAACGCCGAGGAGGCGATCAAGCATCTGCCTTTTATGCACGGCGAGCTCCCCACGGAGCTCAAGAACCTCAAGGAGAGCATGAAGCGCCTGGCGGTGCCCAAGCTGGGCGCCGTGTTCGAGGAACTGGGCTTCACCTACATGGGTCCGGTGGATGGCCATGACATCGCCGGCATGGTCAAGGTGTTCCAGCAGGCCCATGAGCACGAGGGCCCGGTGTTGGTGCACGTGGCCACCACCAAGGGCAAGGGCTATGCCTATGCCGAGGAAGACCAGGTGGGCTACCACGCCCAGAGCGCCTTCGACCTGGCCACCGGCAAGGCCTATCCCTCCAGCAAGCCCAAACCCCCCAGCTACAGCAAGGTGTTCGGGCAGACCCTGATCAAGATCTGCGAACAGGATCCGCGGGTGGTGGGCATCACCGCCGCCATGGCCACCGGCACCGGCCTCGATTTGCTGGAGAAGGCCCGGCCCCACCAATACTTTGATGTGGGCATCGCCGAGCAGCATGCGGTGACCATGGCCGCCGGCATGGCCTGTGAGGGCCTGCGGCCCGTCTGCGCGATCTACAGCACCTTCCTGCAGCGGGCCTACGACCAACTCATCCACGACGTGGGCATTCAGAACCTGCCGGTCACCTTCGTGATGGACCGTGCCGGCATCGTTGGGGCCGATGGCCCCACCCATCAGGGCCAGTACGACATCAGCTACCTGCGCTGCGTGCCCAATTTCACGGTGATGGCCCCCAAGGATGAGGCGGAGCTGCAGCGGATGCTGATCACCTGCCTGCAGCACAACGGACCCACCGCCCTGCGCATCCCCCGCGGCGAAGGGGAGGGAGCTCCCCTGGTGGAGGAGGGCTGGCAGCCCCTGGAGATCGGACGGGGCGAGCTGTTGGCCGATGGCGACGACCTGTTGATCGTGGCCTATGGCGCCATGGTGGCTCCCGCCATGGCTACCGCCGGTCTGCTGCAGGAGCAGGGTGTACGGGCCGCCGTGATCAATGCCCGGTTCCTGCGCCCGCTCGACGAGGCCCTGATCCTGCCCATGGCCCGCCGCATCGGCCGTGTGGTGACCATGGAGGAGGGCTGCCTGGCGGGCGGCTTTGGCGCAGCGGTGGTGGAAACCCTCAACGACCACGATGTGCTGGTGCCCGTTCACCGCATTGGCATTCCCGATGTGCTGGTGGACCACGCCAGTCCGGATCAGAGCAAGCAGGCCCTGGGGCTCACCCCGGCCCAGATGGCCGACGGCATCCTCCAGCGCTTCACCAGCCTGCGCCGCCAGCCGGTGGGTGTCTGAGCCGCAGGTTCTGATCGTTGGCGCGGGCCCCTCTGGGGCTGATCTGGCCTACCGGCTAGCCGTCGCCGGCGTGGATGTGATGGTGGTGGACCGCCTGACCGATCTGCGTCAGGCCGCCTTCAGCAGCGCAGCCGTGCCTTGGTCTGCCGTGGAGGAACACCAGTGGCCGGACTCGGTGATCGCAGCCCGCTGGAGCGGTTGGCAGCTGCTGGGCCCCGGTGGGCAGCGGCGCCAATGGCAGGCCCCGCAACCGTTGGGCGCGGTGCTGGATTTCGGTGCGTTGCGGCACTGGTTGGCCCGCCGCGCCGAGGCGGCCGGTGCGCGGCTTGCCCTGGGCTGGCGTGCGGACTCCTGGCGGCCCCATGGCGATGGTGCCCTGGTGCAGCTGCGTGGGCCGGGGGGCGAGCGCCGCGACGTGCAGGCCAGTTGGCTGGTGGATGCCAGCGGACAGCAACGGGCCCTGCTGGGGGATCCAGCCTCCACGGAGCATCCGCTGGTGCGCGGTGTGGGTGTGGAGTGGTTGGTCCAGGTGGATCCCCTGGGTTGGCAGCGCTGGGCCGATCAACTCAGTTTCATGCTGGGCAGCGATTGGGTTCCCCAGGGCTACGGCTGGGTGTTCCCCATGGGCCCCGGCGTGCTGAAGGTGGGGATCTGCCGCCTCTGCGACCCCCTCAGGCCTCAACCGCCGCTGCAGACACTGCTCCAGCAACTGCTCGATCGCGTGGGCCTGGGGGACTGCCCGGTGCTGGACCGCCATGGCGGCCTGGTGCGCAGCACGATTCACCGCCACGAATCCCATCAATGCGGCCCCCTGCTGGGGCTGGGGGATGCGGTGAGCACCGCCAACCTGTTGGGGGGCGAGGGCATCCGCCACGCCCTCAGCAGCAGTGCTGAGCTGGCGCCACTGCTGGTGACGGCCCTGGCCGGCAAGCCAAGTGCGCTACGCCACTACCCACGTCGGCTGCGCCGACGGCTGGGCTGGCGGTGGTCCCTGAGCGGACGTCTCGCCCAGCACACCTGGCTCGGGCTCCGGAACGTGGCGGCAGACCGTCGTCTGAGCAGCTTGCTGAGGGGGCTGGAGGGCTGCTCCGCCGACGACCTGTCAGCACTGCTGTTCGACTACCGCTTTGAGCGCTACGGGCTGAGGGCCTTGCCCTATGCCCTGGGCTGGCGCTGAGGCCGGCGGCGGCAAGGACGGGTGGGGACCGAGGGTCGGTCGGCCCCCACCCCGTGCAGCTCGCTCAGACCACACCGCGGGCGGCCAGGCCCAGGATGGCGCCCATGCCCAGGATGTGACCGAAGGAGGTGGTGGCCAGCAGGGCGGCATGGCTCATGCCGCCGAACATGGTGGGGTTCGGCAGCTGGGCACCCTCGTTGGGGTACTTCATGGTGGCTTTGCCGATGCCGATGGCGATCACATTGGCGACGATCATCACCAGGCCCACCTTGGGAGACCAGGCGACGGAAGCGGGGGCGATGGCCAGCAGGGGAGCGAGCATCGAAATCTCAAGCGACACCTCATCTTCCGGGGGAGATGGGCCAGCGACCTGGGGCGCTTAAGACTTGTTCACTGCCGTGGGCTTGCCGCCCGTCTGACGAAATCCCAGCAACACCAGCAGGTTGCTGAGGGTCAGGAACGCTTCGGCACCCCCATGCAGGGGGTCCACATCTGCCAGTTGCTTCCCGTAGACGCCCTCGGCCACCAGGGCGGCAACGATGGTGATCACCACAAACAGCAGCGTCAGGCAGAAGCCCCAGAAGGCCAGTCGCGGCAGTCGCCCGGAGCGCCAGCTCCACCACAAAAACAGGAGATAGGGGAGCAGCGACAGGGCGAACAACGGGGCCGGATCGATCCCCGCCAGGTCCTGCAGCAGGGCTTGGGCTCCCATGGCCTCAGGCCCTCGCGCGACGGTTGAGGTTCCAGGCCGCCAGGGCCAGTGTGGCGTTACCCAGCAGCGTGAAGCCCGCCTGCAGCACCACCAGCCCATCCAGGGCAGCGGCGTTGTCGAACAGGTGCCAGGTGCAGGCCGCCATGGCGCTGACCAACGCGGGCGTCATGGCCAGGGCCAGCCACGACCATTCCGGCTCTCCACGGCGCTTCCCCCAGTGTTGGATGGCCGCCATGGCCAAACCCCACTCCAGGACGGAGGCCACGTGGATCCACCAAGTAGGGAGCGACAGGGCGTGCATAGCCCCGGTCTAAGCGGCTATCACTCGACGGTGTGACTGCTGAATTGCTCGAACACGGTGCGCAGCACCGAGGCCATCTCCGGCTTGAGGTCGCAGCCAGGGGTGGTTTGGGCCGCCAGCAGCAACAGCGCACAGGCATCCACCAGCGAGGCAGCCTCACCACTGCTGAGGCTGATCAAGTGCTCTTCCCCGCAGTGTGTGACGTGCAACAGAACGGACCGGATTTGTAGCCCAGGATACTTTTAGGAATTCCGTTTGTGGCAATCAGCAGGTTTGCTTCACCATTGCAGATCGATCTGCAAGGCATTCCGTTGCATTCGCTGCGTTAATGCAAATGCTGAAGACCAACGAAGCTGGCCCGTTGATGAAAATCCGGTTCCGCACCGCAATGGCGCAGAGCCCAGTATTGGCAACCCATCTCGCGATGCTCCAGCACGGTGGTGAGGGCGATCTCCAGTCGGGGATCAACGGTTGTGAGCCAACTCGGCAGCGGCAGTTTCAATGCCAGTTCGAGCCGCTGGTCCGTGCGTCGCCAGGCCACCGGCAACAGCTGAAGGCGCTCCTCGGCCCGGCCACCATTGCGGTAGCCGTCAAAACGGTAGAGATTCCAATCCCCACGGCAGCTCACGTTCAGTTCCCAGTAGCCGCAATCGTTCTCAACTCCAACGAAGGCTTCGAAGCAGCTGCCCTGCCAGAGCCCATCGCGACGCTGGGGCAACGGAGCGGGGGCCGGCAGCACCAGCTGATCCAAGGGGCCCTCCAACTGGAAGGAGACGTGCAGCTCACGGCCATCGCCACGGACGCTCGCCGTGAGCTGGAACGGGTCGACGCCAGGGCCTGGAGCAAACGGCCGCAGCAGCGCCATCAGGCCGCCGAGCGCAGTGGCGCGGAGCCCTGCGTCAGTCGCTGCACCAGACGCCGCAGCGACTCCATCTGGGCTTCGATGCTGGCGGTGAGCCGGAACTGCACCAGGGCCCGTTGCAGATTGTGCTCCGGATGCTGAGCCTTGAAATACACGTTGCCGTTGAGGTGGTCGGTAAAGAAGCGAAGGCCGAGCTCCAAGCTGATCAAACGCGCCGCATCCGGAATCAGCTGCAGCTCCAGCGGCGTCAGAAGCCCGCCGGCTTCCACCAAGTAGCCCTCGAGAATGGCCTCGGCTAAATCAAGATCGAATCGCACCGCGTCCAGGGCGGTGGTGTCCTCTCCGAGCCGATTGCAGCAGGAGCGCAGGCAGTCGCCGATGTCGTAGTGCACCAGCCCGGGCTTCACCGTGTCCAGATCGATCAGGGCGACGGCCCTGCCACTGGAGCGATCCAGCATCACATTGTTGATCTTGGGGTCTCCGTGGATTGGCCGCAGGGGGAGGTCGCCACGCTGCTTGGCCTGCTCCAGCAGCGGCACCAATCCCTCACGTTCGCGGATGAAGGCCATGCAGAAACGGCTGGCTTCACTGCCCTGCCGTTCGCCGCAAGCCAGGGCTCTGCGGTAGGCCTCCAGATACTGGGGCGTGATGTGGAACCCCTCCAGGGTGTCCGCCAGGTTGTCCACAGGCAAGTCACTGATGAGGGCGTGGAACAGGCCCAATCCACTGCCCAATTCCCTGGCCTGGTCTGCGGTCTGGATCACGTCCACGCTCTCGGCCTGGGCGATGAAGCTGAGGCTGCGCCAGAACCCACCCGCCTCGCAGCAATGCCAGCTCTGATCGGAACTTTGGGTGCAGATCAGCCGTGGGTGCTCCCAACGCCGGTTGTGCAGGGCTGGCGGCCTGCACTGCAACTTCTTCTGCATGTGCTGGGAGAGCTGCTGCAGGTTCTGCATCACCAGCTCGGGACGCTGGAACACCGCTGTGTTGATGCGCTGCAGCACGGTGAGCGATCCGCCGCTCTCCACCAGATAGGTGTCGTTGACATTGCCGCTACCGAGGGGCGTAATCCGCGTGATCTGGCCCTCCCCATGGAAGGCCTCCGCAACCCGCCTCAGACGGCTGTCGTCCAGGCCACTCACGCCTGCTCTGCTTGCTGCTGTTCGATTTCCCGCAGCAGTTGGTGACGGATGTGGTCGGGAGACTTGTACTGGCGAGGCAGGCAGTTGTGCAGGGTGGTCAGGCGGCTCCAGGCAAGGGTTTTTTCAATGCGCGCCACGGGCCTGCCTTCGAGCAGCAGTTGCTTGAGGGCCTTGCGATACAGGAAATACTTCGACTCCAGCTCACCGATCGTCAGACCCTGGGTTTCGCTCATGAAGCTCCTGGCTGACAAACCTGCAACTTCAAGCTATGCGAAAGCCGTCGAGCCCATGGGCCCCTTGGGCCAGATGGTGGTGAGGTGTCACAGAGGGATGGCAGCCACTCTCACAACGTGCTGCAGGCCCGTTCGAACCGCAGCAGCTGTTCCCGTTGCGCCGGGCTGGCGACCTCGGGCCGTTGCCCCAACAGCTTTTTGGTCCGTTGCACCTGCTCACAGGCCAGGTCATTTTCGCCGCGGTTGAACTGGTCATCGGCGCTCTGCAGGGCCGCCTGGAGCCGCTGCCGGCTCTGTGCTGGCGACGGCTCTGCTGGGGGTGCAGCCGTAGGTGAGGGGGCCGCTGTGGGGGGAGTAGCCCGGTCGCGACCCGGCCGACTGCAGGCCACCAGGCTGAGGACCAGGGCCATCCCGAGCAGGGCCGTGCCTTGTCGCTGCAGGGGCGGGGTTGTCATGTCAGCACCGCGGCCTGGTCGGCACTGAGGCGCCCCGCCGCCAGCAGGGTGCGGGTGATCTGGGCGATGTCCAGCACAGCATGCACGCGGTAGCCCTTCGCCTCGAGCCGCTCCCGGGCACGGCGGTCGCGCTGACCACCGTGGTCGATGAACACCACCACGTCCTCCACCACTAGGCCTGAGCTTTCCAACTTGGCAATGCCTTCGAGCACAGAGCCACCGGTGATCAGGATGTCGTCCACCACCACCACGCGGTCGCCCTCGTTGAAATCGCCTTCGATCAGGCGGCGCGCCCCGTGGGCTTTCACCTCCTTGCGGGGATAGATCAGGGGTTTGTGCAGGGCCAGGGAGAGGCCGGTGGCCGTGGGCAGGGATCCGTAGGGAATGCCGGCGATGCGGTCGAAGTGCAGCTGCTCCAGCAAGGTGCTGTAGCTGTGCAGCACCCGGTGGAACAGGTTGGGATCGGAAATGATCTGGCGCAGATCGACGTAGTAATTGAAGACCGCCCCGGAGGCCTGCACGTACTCGCCGAACAGCAGACAGCCGATATCAAAGAGGTCGAGGATCAGCGCGGTGGTGGCCTGCTGACCGGCCGTGTCGGCCTGGCTCTCCTCCGCCACCCACAGGGCACAGCTGTTGCCATCGGCACGGGGGTGTTGGTCGAGCCAGCGCTCCCGCCGCCGGTTGATCAGGGCTTTGAGCTCGCCGGCCTGCTCCCCCAGGTCATCCTCCACCAGCAGGTTCTGCGGCAGCGGCAGCAGCAACCCGTCAGCGGCATCGTTCAGCCCAGCCTCCAACAGGCCATCGAGGCGTTCCTCCTCGCTCCAGATGCTGCGCAGCATCAACACGCGCTCGGGCGCGGCCTGGCGCACCAACCCCAACACGGTCGGATCGCTGGTGCCCACCTCCAGCAGCAGCTGGTCGGGGGTTCCCCAGAGCTGGCACTCGCGCACGATCTGCAGAAACAGCGGATCGGCGTCGCTGGGGTGGTACTGGATGCGCTTGGCGGCCGGATTGGAGCTACGGCAGGTGATCACCACCGCCTTATCGGCGTAGAGCAGAAACGGTGCAGCAATGTCCTGGCCCGCCAGGGGGGACAGGGTGACGGCATCCACCCCCAAATCTTTGAACAGGTAGTGGGCCAGGGCGGTGGAGGAATTGAGGTCACCGTGCTTGGCATCGATGATCAGCGGCAGGTCCCGTGGCACCAGGTCGCGCACCTCCAGCAGCAGCTCAAGCCCAAGGGGCCCCAGGGCCTGGTAGAAGCCAAGGCTGGCCTTGATCGCGCAGACGTGGGGGCTGGTTTCCTCCACCACCGCCTTGATCCAGTGGCGTGCCTGGCTGAGGAAGGAGCGGTTGGCCATGCCTCGCCGCTGTGCCCAGCTCTGCAACATCTCCGGATTCGGGTCGAGACCCGTCATCAGGAGCGATTGGCGCTCGGCGATGGCTTCGGTGAGTTGGACGAAGAAGCCCATCGCCCCCTGGATGGCTTGCTGCGTTGTAAAGCGCCCTCTCCCACCAACGGCAGGGGGGGTCACAGGTCGTAGTAAATCGGGCGCAAGGGTCAGGGGGCAAGCTGGCGATCTGGCCCAGCCCGCTGGCGTGTCAGGGGCGGCGGCGATGTGATCCGCTCGCTGAGGACACGTCGTGAATCAAGACCTGGACCGCCACTGTCTTGAGCTTGCCGTGGCGGACTTGCGCCACCTGCCGTCGAGCCAACGCTGGCTGGCCCTGGCGCAGTTCCGTGCCATTGATCCCCGTTTGGCCAGCCGGCTTCAGCTGGAACTCACGTATCAGCTTCGCTAAGTCCGCGGACAGTCCCGCGCCGCGAGCACGGAGGCCTGCCCTTTGCCATCACGGCGCAGGGGTTGCACGCCGAAGTCATCCTCGTTGACGTCAAAGCTGCCGTTGCGGCAGAACAAGGTCAGCTCACGGCGGGTGTAGGCGCCGTGGGCCCTCCCTTTGCCCTGCTCCATGGCCATGCCGAGGCACTGCTGCTGGCTCCCCCAAACACAGCTTGCGGCCCCCAGCAGTCCCCCCAGCACGTTGGTGGCGATCTGCTGGCTGCGGTCGATTTCGAACCGCTGCACCTCATAGCGACGGCGCCCCAGCTGCTGATCCAGGGGGTCGGCGGGGAGGGGCCGGCTGAAGGCCTCCCGGCTGTCCACAGTCCAGTCCCCAAGGCGCTGGCCCACCTTCAGCTGGCTATCGAGTCCGCGGGTGAGGGCCTCGAACCGATCCTTTGGATAGCCGTGGTGTTGCTGGGAGATGCGCTCGTAATCGCCCATTTCGAACATCAGGTTGGCCGTCTGGGAGAACTCCTCCACCCCGAGGGCGCCGCTGCTGAGCAACCAACCAAGAAACACACCGGTGCGCCAGTCCGCCGCCAGTTCCTCCTGCTTCACCGTGATCCCCAAACCGCCGCTGTAGGGCCCGCGCCCCAGCTCCCGATTCACGTGGTGCCCCCACTCGTGGGCGAGCACCGCCAGATCCAGCAGCAGCAGCTCGTGATCCGTTTTGCCGCGAGCTGATTTCACACTGCGCCGCAGATTGAGGGCCATGGCGATCTGCTTGCTGGGTGGGCAATAGAACGCCATCGGATGTTCCACCCGGGTCACACCACAGCCTTCGGCCTTGTCTCCCTCGAACAACAGCTCCGGCTGCTCGCGGCTGGCCCAGTAGCGGTGCAACAGGTCATGGGCGGCCCGTAAATAGCGCCTGCGCCTGTCATTAGCGGACCCCTGGGTGTCCTTACGCAGCGTGTCCAGGGCACGAGCCTGGGCCGGATCCGCCGGCTTAGGCGGAGCGGGCGGTGGCTCCTGTCCCGGCGCCCAGGGTTGGGCTAGGACGGGCGTCACCACGGCACCGACGGGCATCTTCAGGGCCAAGGCCAGCAGCAGTGGCCAGCGCCCCCTCATGGCCGCTCGCGCCCTGTGACGGTGGCCGCCAGCACCCCTCCGCAGAACCCGCTGATGTGGCCGATCCAACTCACCCCAGGGGCAGAAAAGACCGGCACCAGACTGGGCAAGACGCCGCCGTAGGTCAACAGGCACACCAGCGAGAGGACCATTGATCCAGGCCTCCGTTCCAGCCAGCCGATCACCAGCAGGTAGCCCAACAGGCCATAGACCACCCCCGAGAGGCCATGGCTGCCGGAGGGCCACAGCCACCACACCGGTAGGGCCAGGGCATACACCCCGAGCCACACCGCCAGATAGGCGCGTCGGCCCTGCACCAGCACCAACCAAGAGAGCGGCAGAAACAGCAGCGTGTTGGCCGCAAGATGCCCCAGTCCCCCGTGGCTGAACGGAGCGGTCAGCACCCCCAACAACGGCCCGCGGGGCAGCATCGGCAGGTTCCAACGCCCGCCAAACAGGAGCTGATCCATCAGTTCCTGACCCCAGGCAAGACCGAGTGGCAGCAGCGGGATGGCCAGGGTGTCCCTGAGGCGTTGGATGCTCATGGCGCCTGGATTGCGCTGAGGCGACAGCGCAGCACCGCCAACGCTTCATCCGGAAGCCCCAGAAAGCGATCCAGCCATGGGGCTCCGCAGCGGGGCACCTTGGCGACGCCCACCAGGGTGCAGAGGCCATCACCGCTCAGGGCGTCTCCACGACGGCGGTGCCGCTGGCTGATGCAGCCCTGGCTGCTGAGGGTGGTCATCACCGTCAGGTCAGGCGGTGCCAGCAGACAGCGACCAGCCCAGTGCACCCGGAACCGGAAGGCCGCTTCGAAGCGCAGCTGAACGACTCCGGTTTGGCGGTTCACCTCCCCGCCCAGCGCCTTGGGGAGGATGGAGATGGAGAGACCGGGCGGCAGAGGCACACCCAGCAGCCGCGTGGTGTGCCGGTTTAAGGGCGGAATCTGCAGTTGTTCCCTGTCGAACTGCAGCTGCAGGACAGGGTCTCCGCCCGAACCAGCCTGCTCCACCGCTTCAGCAGGGCCCCCGCCCGCTCGGGCGTCGTAGTGGAACAGCGGATAGCCAGCGATGGCGAGCTGGCAGCCCTCGAGGGTTTCGAGATGCCAACCGCTGTTGCAGGAGGGGCTCAACGGCTCCGCAGCGAGTCCAACCCGCCACTGCCGTGGAGTTCCGCCAGCTCGCTGTAGCCACCAATCGGTTGGCCATCAATGCTGATCTGCGGCACCGGCCCCTCGGCTGTGATCTCAATGTGATGGGGAATCCCCAGGCTGCGCAGCATGCGCACGGCGCGCTGCGACCAGGGACACCCCTCGGCCATGGCGATGGTCACGCGCGGTTCGCCGATGCGGTGGTGACCGACTTGGTCCGCGGAGACGCCGTTGGATGCCCGGGCTGCCCCCCCGGCGGGTAGCAGCCCCACCAGCAGGTCCGCCCCCTTCAGGATCAGGCTGCCGTGCTCGAGATGGCCTCCCCACACCTGACAGTCGCCATCGGAGAAGCTCAGGTGCAGGTGCACCCCCCCGGGGCTCACGGTTCCCTGCAGGGTGATGATCTCCAGCTCGCCTTCCAGCACCGTGGGTTGGGTCTTGCCCGGGCAGGCGAAACAGGCCCGGCGCAGATTGCCCACCACACTGAGCACAAAGCCATCAGCCTGCTGGGTGCGGGCCCACTGCTCGAGGGTGTGCCGGATGTCGTCACCTGCCTCCAGGTGCAGGGGCAACGCTCGCATCAACGGCAACGGTGAGGGGCAAACGTTAGTGGGCAAACGGTAAACCGACGGGCCCAGCTTTAGGCGCCGAACAGCGCTGAAGGCACCCACTGGGCGATGCGCTGCTCGTGGCGCACCAGCTGATAGCGGTTGAAATCCGAGGGTTCGTGACGGTAAAGACTCTGGAGTTCCTGCAGGTCATTCCGCATGGACTGGAGCACGGGGTGGTTGTCGTTCAACGGCTACACAGGGGATCCTTGAGCAAATCTTAAGAGCTCCTGGTCTCGCGGTTCTCGTGGGGTGGGATTGCTTCGTGAAACGTTGCCCCCATGTCCCTCGCTGGCTACAGCGAGGGTGGTTCGGGATGAGACCCATGGACGAGGCTTTTGCTGTTGTGGCCCACCCGCAGCTGTGGGTGGCGATTGGGGCGCTGCTGTTGTTGTGCGTGGTGGTGGTGCTGGAGCTCACGGCGGCCAGCCAGGTGTGGCGTCGTGGCCCACAGCCAGCCAGCGTCGATGGCCTTCGCGATCCGGAGCCCGCCAGCCAGGAGTCTTACGACTGGCTGTACGAATAGGGGAAGCGGATGATGGGGCGCCGCAGCGCCTCAGCCATTGAGTAGCTCCGATCTGGCTCTGCAGCTTGGGCTGTTCGTGGTGTCGCTGCTGGCGAACCTGCTCTCTGCGCTGGCGGGTGGTGGGGCGGGCCTGGTGCAGCTTCCGGCACTGATCCTGCTAGGGCTGCCCTTCCCGTTGGCGTTGGCGACCCACAAGCTGGCCAGCGTGGCCCTCGGCGTCGGCGCCACGGTGCGCCATTTGTCTGAAGACAGCCTGCAACCTCGCCTGGTGGCCGTGATCCTGCTCAGTGGGTTGCCGGGGGTATGGCTGGGGGCCCGCTGGGTCCTGCTGCTGCCCCAGCGCCTGGCGGTGCTGTTGCTGGGCCTGCTCACCATTGGATTGGGGGTCTATTCCCTGGCACGGCCCCAGCTGGGGGCCACGGCGCGGCCCCGTGTTCTGGATGGGCCGGCACAGCTGGTCGGGGCCCTGGGGCTGTTCGCCATTGGCGTGCTGAATGGCTCGCTCACATCTGGAACAGGCCTGTTCGTCACCCTGTGGCTGGTGCGCTGGTTTGGCCTGGATTACGGCCGGGCTGTTGCCTACACGCTGATCTTGGTGGGTCTGTTCTGGAATGGCACCGGTGCGCTCACCCTGGGCTGGAGTGGTCAGATCGCCTGGCGCTGGCTCCCGATGCTGCTGTTGGGATCCAGCGTGGGCGGTTACCTCGGCGCCCATCTGGCTCTGGCCAAGGGCAGTGCCGTGGTGAAACGCTGTTTCGAGATTCTCTGTTTGCTGATGGGCGCTTCCCTGTTGTTCAAGAGCCTCTGACAGCACCGATGCGGATCACGATCATCGGCAGTGGTTTCCTTGGATCAGCCCTGGCCCACCACTGGCGCCAACAGGGCCACCACCAGATCACCCTCACCACCACCAGCCCCGAACGGCTCGGGGTTCTGGAGACGCTGGCGCACCGGGCGGTGCTGCTTCAGGCCGGCGATCCCGCGGCACTGCTGGCGGCCCTTGCCGACGCCGAGGTGGCGATCTTTTGCCAGGCGCCCACCGGTTCGCGTCAGGTGGATACCGACGCCTACCGCGCCACCTACGCCGATCCCTTCACCACCCTCCAGGGTTTGCTGCCTCAACTGCCCCAGTTGGGTCAGATCGTTTACACCGGCAGTGGCTCCGTCTACGGCGATGCCGCTGGGGGGTGGGTGGATGAAGCTGTCGCCGTGCAGCCACGGGATGGCCATGGGCAGGTTCTGTGGGAGGCCGAACAGATGTTGCAGGCCTGCAGAAGCCCGCGTCGTCGTGTCTGTGTGCTGCGGCTTGGGGCGCTGTACGGCCCTGGGCGGGAGTTGATTCCCCGCCTCAGTCGCCTGGCGGGCACCACCCGCCCCGGGGCTGGTCAGGTGTATTGCAGCTGGTTGCACCGCGATGACGCCGTGGGCGCCATCAGCGCTGCCGTGGAGGGCGGCTGGGATGAAACGGTGAATGTGGTGGATGACGAGCCCTGCACGGTGGCCGATCTGATGGAACGGCTGGTGACGGCCACGGGCCTCGAGCCGGTGTGCTGGCAGGGGGATCAGCCCGTCACTCCGGCCATGGCGAATCGGCGGGTGAGCAATCGACGCCTGCATCAGCTCGGCTATTGCCTGGCCCATCCCCGCATCGTGTTGCCGCGCCTGGTGAGCATCGATGACGCCCTGCTGGGGGCGGTCAGCCGACGGGCTCTGCACAGCCCGCGCCGGCGGGCGAACCACAACCTGCATCGTCATGAGGAGAGCGTGCAGCGCTTTCTCAATGCCCTGCAGCCCGGCACCTATGTGCGTCCCCATCGCCACGTGCGGGCGGAACCGGGAGCCGGTTTTGAATGCTTCGTGGTGCTGCAGGGCAGCATCGGCCTGGTGGTGTTGGAGGCTGACGGCACGGTGATCCATACCCAGCGCCTGGATGCCGCTGGTCCTGTGCGGGGCGTGGAACTCGCGCAGGAGCAGTTCCACACGTTGGTGGCCCTCTCCAGTGATGCGGTGCTGTTGGAGTTGAAACAGGGCCCTTATCAGCCCACGGCGGATAAGGATTTTCTGCCCCAGTTTCCGCAGGAAGGATCAGTGGCCGCCCAGGCACAGGAAGAGCGTTGGCGGCAGTTGTTCGAACCGATCAGCCCATGACGGAATTCGATCGCCTGCTGCGCTGGTATTGCGCTGACCGCCTGGATGAGCGATTACGGCAGGCCTGTGGCCACTGGATCCTGCTCACGGCGTTGGGGTTGGATCCAACCCAGTGCGGCCTGCCCAGCGGTGTTGGTCTCAGCACCGCACTCGGCTTCGGCGCTATGCCGGCGGTCTTCGCCCTGCCGGAGGAGCCCTTTGCCGTTGTGGTGTTTGGTCTTTGGCAGCCCCCCATGCTCGACGCGACCTCGGCGGCAACGGAACCGTTGGACCCACTCAATCGGGATCACTGGCGCTTCTGGGTGGTGAGCAGCCGTCACCTGCATCCCGATCGGCGCTCCATCGCACTCAACCCGTTGATGCGTGCCCATGGGGAGGGACAGGCGTTCAGCGGCCTGGCGGATCAGCTGGTGGCGTTTAGGGTCCTGAACCCAACGGACACCTGAGTACCTCCATGGTCCTGCCCCGTGTTGCCTCTCGATTACGGCGGTTGGCCTGGGCTGGATCGCTGGGACTCATGTTGCCGCTAGCGCTGTGCCCCGGGCCTGCCCAAGCCCTGGAGGAGGTGGTGGTGGAGTTGCCTCTGCTGGACACCACCCTGCGCGTTCGGCTCGACGAACTGAACTCCCCGGAGGCGCTGCTCAATGGCGATACCGCCTTAGCAGAGCTGGATCGCGCCTCCCGGGGGCGCGTTGGCGAGGCCGTGGTCGGTCTGCTCAACCAGCGCGTGCCCCTCAGCCTGTCCAAGGTGGCCAATGCATCCGTCGGCTCTCCTCTGCTGGAGCAGGCGTTGTTGCTCGTCTCTTCCCTCGGCACGATCGAAGGCAGGCCCGCGGATACCTCCGGCCAGACCCTGGAGGCCACCCTCCGGCGCGCCATGGCCGAGGCTCCGGATGGCAGGCCCACCCTGCTCCAGGTGATGAAGGCGATTCCGGGCAAACGGGCTCGCCTGAACCTCAGCCGAGTCGGTTTCGCGCTGCAGCGGCTTCTGCAGCAACGGGAGCTGGCGAATCGTCTGCTGGCCCAGGTGCCAGCCGCTCCGGTGCCGCCTGTCGCAGGAAAGCAGACCTCCAGCCGACCCGTGCTCAGCAGCACGGCGGTGTTGCCGGTGCGTCACCGAGCACAACCGCTCCAGTTGCTGATGCTGCAGCCCCAGGCCGGTGCCAATGGCCGCTTGGTGTTGATCTCCCATGGGCTCTGGGATAGCCCCACCAGCTTTGAGGGTTGGGGCCGCCGTCTGGCGGCACAGGGCTACACCGTCGTGCTGCCGTGGCACCCGGGCAGCGACCAGCAGCAACAGCATGAGGTGCTCAGCGGCCAGGCCGCGCCCCCCTCCGCTGAGGAGTTGGCCCTGCGTCCCCTGGACCTGACGGCCGTGATCGATGCCGTCGCCTCGGGCCAGCTGGCGACTTCGACAGCAGTCGACAGCAGCCGTGTGGTGGTGCTGGGCCACTCCTGGGGCGCCACCACGAGCCTGCTAATGGCCGGACTGGTTCCCACGGATTCCAAATTGCTGCGGCGCTGCAGCGATGTGACCGATGCCGATCGCAACCTCAGCTGGACCCTCCAGTGCAGCTGGGTCTCGGCGGTCAAGCGGGCCGCCATCAACGATGAACGGATCATTGCCGTGGTGGCGGTGAGTCCACCGATGTCGCTGTTGTTTCCGCGGGAGCGAGAGCAACGCCTCAACACGCGAGTGCTGCTGGTGAGCGGCAGCCACGATTGGGTGGTTCCTCCCGACCCGGAGGCGATCCGGCCGCTTCAGGGTGGCGATCTGCAGGGGCATCAGCTGGTGCTGGCCCAGGGGGGAGATCACTTCAACCTGCGCCCCCGGGCCGATGCCCAGGGTGGGGTGTTGGGGGCGCTGATGCTCGCCTGGACCGACGCCGCCTTTGCTGCGGGCCCGCGGGTCAGGCCTGCACCGGGGGTGGCCCCATTGCTGCCCAACGGCGCCTGGGGCAGTGCTGAGTTGCCGCTGGCGGATGTCTCGCCGGCGTTGCGCTGAGGCCGGTAACCCCTGCCTCCCGCAGCCCAGGACGCCCCCCGTCGTTGGTCAGCTTGCCGCGGGGATCGATTGCCATCAACGCATTGCCCAACCACGCATTGGCCATCAAGCTCAGCACTGGCTGGGCATGGAGCTGGATCAAGCCCGGCCGCAACTCAAGGAGCTGATCCGTCAGGAGGATCGCCGCTTGGCGGAAGGGCCGCGGGAGCCTGTGGTGGCTCTCCCCCATCCCACCGGCATCGAACTGGCCACCCGCATCCGTTTGTTTCCCACCGGTGCGGGCCTTGGCGTCGGCGTGCTGCGACGTCGCTCCCAGGTGTTGCAGCCCGACGCGGAGGGTGTCAGTGAGGAGATCACCTACCGGGCCCTGTTGGAACACACCGGTTTTGGCCTGCATGACGAGTTGGGGCATAGTCCCCGCCTCGTGCAGGGGCCGGAGACATCCCGAGCAGCAACCCATGCGCTGCGGGAAGCCCTTGCT